>Ga0208879_1000173_pt1 | contig 69423 bp, 63 predicted proteins | sample Knorr_S15_td_Bot_FD_185605 | JGI IMG/M metagenome (GOLD analysis project Ga0208879, IMG submission 185605) | Marine microbial communities from Southern Atlantic Ocean transect - Knorr_S15_td_Bottom_ad_5009_LV_A (SPAdes) (version 2) | ecosystem: Environmental > Aquatic > Marine > Oceanic | place... | reverse complement strand
AAATGGATATTACAGCACATCCTGAGGATCATCCAGGGGAGCCTAATAAATTTGACAAGGATTGGGCAGAAGGAAACTTTGCTATGCGTCATTTGGTAATGAAGAATGATGAGGATATTGTAAGAGCGTATTCTATGGCTTCTTACCCTGCTGAAGGAAGAAAAATTATGTTGAATGTTAGGGTAGCCGCTCCACCATGGGACAGAGATAAAAACACATGGGCAGATATAAATCCTGGAGTTGCATCTTCTTATATTTTTGGGTGTAAGACAGGAGATAAAGTAACTATTTCAGGACCTTATGGAGATTTCTTTATCAATAATACGGAAGCTGAAATGTTGTATATTGGAGGTGGTGCAGGTATGGCGCCAATGCGTTCTCACTTATATGAATTATTCAAAACACTTAAAACGGGTAGAAAAGTTTCTTATTGGTATGGAGGAAGATCAAAGGCAGAGCTTTTCTATATTGAACACTTCCGCTCCTTGGAAAGAGAATTCTCTAATTTTAAATTTTACTTGGTACTTTCGGATGCACAAGAAGGTGATAATTGGAAGCCAATGAAAGATATGAATGATACTGAAGGAGATGGTTTTGTTGGTTTTGTACACCAAGTGGTGATTGATCAGTATTTAACTAAACATGAAGCGCCTGAAGATATTGAATTGTATTTCTGTGGACCACCAATGATGAACCAAGCTGTACTTAAAATGGCAGACGATTGGGGAATTCCAGATGAAAATGTAAGATTTGATGACTTTGGAGGTTAAAAAATAGGGATTAGATATTCATCTAAAAGCCGAGCATTTACTCGGATTTTTTGTTTTAATTGTACCACTAATTTAAAAATAAGATTATGATGAGATTAATGATTATTTTACTCAGCATCCCTTTTATAATGCAAGGGCAGACTTCTATTAAGTGTACTACTTCAGAGATTAATAAAAAATATTTTGAAGAGCATCCTGAAGCTAAAAAGGAAAGAGAGTGGCTGAATAAGCAATCAAGATTGGCAGAGTTAAATAAAACGGCAGCATCAACTTCAAAAACGATTCCAATTGTGTTTCATGTTAATGATGCTACAAATCCTCAGAAAGTAACTTTAGCGCAAGTACAATCAGCAGTTTATATTTTAAATGAAGATTATAACGGACTAAATCCTGAGTTTAGTAGTTTGCGTACTGAATTTCAGGGTATTGCTTCAAATCTTGAAATTAATTTTTGCCTGGCATCCATTGATCCTGATGGGAATGCTACTAATGGAATAACTTACCACTATAATAATTATAACGGAAGGGAGCCAAATGGTAGTGGTGGAGCAGTAAAATCTGTATCCGTATGGCCTTGTGATAAATACCTTAATGTTTGGATTGTAAATGAAGTAGAAACTGATGGTAGTTTATATAGTTCTGGTTGGGCTTTTTATCCGTCAACTAGTTTGGCCGATCAAGGGCTTGATGGTATTATTTACAATCATAGGTATTTAGGGTATGGTGAAGGTTCTTCTGATGTTTCCGGGCCTACTTCTTGGCAAGCAGAGATGGCAAGAATACTTACGCATGAAGTAGGGCATTATTTAAATTTGATGCACACATTTGAAAATTATTGTACTTCTCCTGGTGATGAGGTTTCTGATACTCCTCCTGTTTATCATCATGGTACAAATAATTGCCAGCAATTAGGTTCTTTTTGTACAGGTATCACGGTAGTAAATGATGAGAATTATATGGATTATACGCCTTGCCCTTCTATGTTTACTTTAGGACAAAAAACTAGAGTGTTAACGGCATTAAATTCATTAGTAGGATACAGGAGTAATTTATGGTCTACAGCTAATTTAATTACTGTAGGTTGTCAATCGGTTACAGCTGTACAACCTGAAATTATAAAGGATAGAACCCTATTGAAAATTATTGATATTTTAGGGAGAGAAACTAAACCTGCAATCAACACTCCACTTTTCTATATTTATGATGATGGAACGGTAGAAAAGAAAATAATTATTGAATAATTATTTTTTAAACTTTTTCTCATATAATGCAATCCAATCTTTAGGTCTCATTTTTGTACAGAGTTCAGCTATTAATTCAAAAGGAATTTCTTCAATCTTTTTAAAACGAATACAACTTTTACCCATATCTAATTTTCTTTTGCAGTGTTTTGGGTATTCACTTACAAACCAATTTAAGAGTTCAGGGTTAGCATAAATCCCCATATGGTAAAGGGCAATAAAATTCTTTTGAGAAGCAACATTAATAAAAGGCAAAGGTAATTCAGGAGAGCAGTGGTAGCCATCAGGATAAAGGGAATGAGGAACTACCCAAGCTGGCATGCCATAGCCTAATTGCTCATTAAATCCATTTGGTAAATTCTTACTGATTGTGCTAATTAGTTCTTGCATTACTGCTTTTCTTTCTTGAGGAATATTTTCCAAATACTCTGAAATGCTATTGGCTTTAATTTTCATGTTTCAAAGATAAAAAAATAGATTTTAGTAGGTAGTATTAAGATTATAGACTTTTCTTATGTTACATGTCTAATATCTAACTACTATCTTTTATCTTTGTTCCTATGAAAAACATCCTCTATTTATTCCTCATAATTTTATGTGCGTGTTCCACTTTTGATAACAGAATTTTGGTTAAAAATTCAGGTCAGGCGCAAGGAAGCTATTTCCATATTCAGTACCTTTCTGAAAATGGGGAGAATTATAAATTACAAATTGATAGCATTTTCTTAGAGGTAGATAGTTCACTTTCAATTTATAAGGAATACTCAATTATTTCAAAGTTAAATAAGGGTAAGGATGTGAAAACAGATACTCTATTCAATACTGTTTTTAGGGGGGCTCAAAAAGTGTTTTTGGAAAGTGAAGGGAATTTTGATTGTTCAGTCTCTCCATTGGTAAATGCTTGGGGATTCTATAAAGATAAATTGGGTGATTCTTTGGTAATTGATTCTGCAAAGTTCAGAAAAATTTTACCTTATGTTGGCTTTGATAAAATTAGGTTAATTGCTGATTCCTTAGTTTTACCAAAAGGAATGAGTTTGGATTTTAATTCCATTGCCCAGGGCTATACGGTTGATGTAATTGCTCAGTTTTTATTAAGTAAAGGCGATAGCAATTACTTGGTAGAAGTGGGGGGTGAGTTATTAGCAAAAGGTAGAAATGCGGATGAGAATATTTGGAGGGTTGGGGTGGATAAGCCCTCTGAGGATATTGATATACAAGAGCGTTTCCAGTTTATTTTGGATTTGGAAGATAAGGCCTTAGCAACATCAGGAAATTACCGAAAGTTCTATGAAAAAGATGGTGTGAAGTATGCACATACCATTAATCCTTTTACAGGTTTTCCTGCACAAAACCGCTTGTTGAGCGTAACAGTAATACATGATAATTGTATGTTGGCGGATGCTTATGCTACTGCATTTATGGTGATGGGGGTAAGGAAAAGTAAGCAATTTGCTAAAGCACATTCTGAAATTGAAATCTACTTAGTGTACACAGGAAAAGAGGGTGCTTGGAAAACTTTTATAAGTCCTTCAATGCGAAAGCGAATTTTTAACTAAGCTTCTTCATTTTTACATTGTTCTTCTGGCTTAGCCCCACAGATACCGCATGCTTCCCCTTCTTTATTTAAGAACGGACTTTGACTGGCACAAGTGCCAGAAAACTTCCCGTTTTTTTTCAAAAGGAGTTTTATACCTACTCCTGCAAATGCAAATGCAATCATAACTACAGTTATCAGAAAGGTTGTTGAAAATGTCATCTGTAATAATTTAATGCAAAAATACATAAAAAAAGGGCTACTATTATAGTAGCCCTTCTTGAATAATTTACTAGTTTACTATTTAGAAACAGTAATCTTCTTAACAGTTATTGCTTTATTCTTATGAATATTTACAAAGTAAACGCCATTGCTTAAAGCTGAAACATCAATTGTTTTTTGAGCATCAGTAGTTAAAACTAATTTACCAAATACATCATAAATATTTACTGAAGTGTATTTACCTTCAATTGTTAATACATTCTTAACTGGGTTAGGGTAGAGGTTAATTACGAATTCATTATTTTCTTGAATTGCATTAACATTACATATAGATGTACAAGCAGCTAATGTGTTATAAGTTCCATTTCCATTTCCAGGATCAGAACAGTTCCCTTGACCATCACAATCCCATGAAGCGGCAATATTTGAGCTTGTTAAAGAAGTTTTCCCCGCATTCAAAATTTCTCCTGTAACAGCATTTATTATCATTACAACAGCATGAGCTTTAGTCCAATTAAAGCCTGCATCATTATATCCTGCTAATGAATTAGTATTGACATCAGTAAATGTATGGCTGTATGTTCCAACATTAACAGTTCCTGAAGGAAGACTTCCAACATCTCCTAAAATATCATTATTAGAAAGCGATCTGGCAACATGATCATAACCCCCAAAACTTGCAGAAGGAACAGGAGAACTAGCAGTGTTAAAACTAAATCCGTTATTTACATTAGCAGGAAAAGTCATATTAGAACTATTTCCTGAACCACCAGGTCCATAATAATTACTTTGATTCCAACTAGAATTACTGCTTTCTAGATCATCTTCTACAATAACACAAGATAGTCTGAAATCACCTATTATATTTCCAAAAAATTCAGCATCAGTTGAAACGCTAATTTTATTTGTTGCTCCATCAAAAGTAGCAGTGATACTGTTTACCGCACAAGGAACAATATCAGTAACCCTTGCAGCATGCATAGTTGAAAAAGCACTAGGATCATCTTCTAAGACTCTATCAACACCACCTCCAGGATATCCACCAGGAATGTATGTTCCAAGGTTGCCATCATATGCACTAATAGTCATTGGGTCACCATTATGTACTGCAATTCCGATAAAACTTGAAGTTGCTTCCATTTCAGCTAAAGCTACTGCACCTCTAGGACACCAACCACACCAAGTTCCAGTCTTTTCTTCTCCGACTGTAACTTTACTAGGAATTGAAGTAAGTCCTGCAACAGCTGTTGTTAAGGTATTGTTAGAAGTATCTAGGTCAGCTGGATATTCAATCCAAATTGTTAATGAATTAGCAGCTAGACTTGTTATATTTAATTGAGTTGCATGAGTGAAATTATAAGTTCCATTCATTACAATATTTAACCCTGTTAAGTTATCAGTGTAAGTATTTGTTCCATCTGACCATTTAACATCAATACTAGTAATTGGATTAAGTCCTCCATTTTTTATTGTTCCTTTAATATCAACGTTTGATGGATTTACTACATAAGCATCAATATCTAAAGATGATAAAATTGGGTCATCAGATGGTGGGTCAGCTAGCTCATATGAAAAAAGAGAAATTCCTTGACTAATTCCAATCATTGAGTTTGTTCCTGCAATAAAGTTATTGCAGATAAATAAGCCTCCAGCTAGTCCGGAACCACCTGCACCTAAATCAGTTGTAGCATCATGAATTATGCCAGTTGGTGTTCCTGTTGTGCTTAATTGAACAATATCAGCATTATTTCCTCCTTGATCAAAAGCCCATAAAAAGGGACCTCCTAAAGAATAATTATCAAAAGCCATCCCATAAATTCCAGTAAGGCCATGAGTTCCAGATGAGATTGTTGAAAGAGTTGTTCCACTCATACTTACTGATATAATATCTGACCCATAAGCACCCGTCCAGAAACCTCCATTTCCACCATCTAAAGTAGGGTCGTAAGTTAAATATCTGCAGGCAGGAACAGATGTGTTTATTGTTGAAATTAATGTTCTCGTTATTGGGTCAACTTTATAAATACTTGTGCTAGCTGTACCAATATAAATATGTGTTCCATCAGTAGTCATACTTCTAGTTCCTGAAATTCCACTTATTGTAAAACTTGCTGGAGTTAATGGGTTTCCATTTGCATCAGCAACATAAATATCTGCAGAATTCCAAGCTGAACACCAGAACTCGGTTCCAGTCCAAATTACTCCAGCTAATCCACTTCCTAATGTTGTTGGATCTTCATCTAATTGAACATTCCATAATTGTGCCTGTGTTTGTAGCCCTAAGAATACAAATAATGCGAATAAAATTTTCTTCATTTTTTTATTTTGATTAATTAAGTTGCCAAATGTAAGAAAATAGAATTTTATAGCATTTTTTTGTAGTAGCTTTGTTATAGTTAAAATAATACTATGAAAAATAAAACAAAAGCATTTAGTCGTTTACTTACAATTATGGATGAGCTCAGGGAACAATGTCCTTGGGATAAAAAGCAAACCTATGATAGTTTACGGTATTTAACTATTGAAGAAATGTATGAGCTTTCGGATGCTATTTTGGATAAAGATATGAACGAAATTAAAAAAGAGTTGGGGGATTTGCTCTTGCATATTGTTTTTTATGCGCGAATTGCTTCCGAAACAAATGACTTTGATATTGCTGATGTTATAAATGATATTTGTGAAAAATTAATACACCGACACCCTCATATTTATGGAGATGTTGAAGTAGCAGATGAGAGAGAGGTTAAGAGAAATTGGGAGAAGTTAAAATTAAAAGAAGGCAGAAAATCTGTTCTAGAGGGAGTTCCAAAATCTTTACCGGCTATTGTCAAATCTTTCAGAATACAAGAAAAAGTAAGGGGTATTGGTTTTGATTGGGATGATAAATCACAGGTTTGGGATAAGGTGTTGGAAGAAATAGAAGAACTTAAAATGGAGGTAGAAAAGGGAGATAATGATAGAATAGAAGCAGAATTTGGTGATGTGCTTTTTGCTTTGACTAACTATGCTCGGTTTATTAATGTGAACCCTGAAGATGCATTGGAGAGAACTAATAAACGATTTATTAAACGTTTTCAAATTATGGAGCAAGAAATTAAAGAAGAAGGCAAAGAATTATCTGATATGAGTTTAACAGAAATGGATGTGTATTGGGAAAAGGCAAAATTGCAATACCTGAAAAAATAAGATTGCAAAAATAACTTCATTGTAAATTAAACCTTTTTGTTTATTATTGCTCAAAGGCGTATTAATATTAAAAGAAAAAGATGAAAAAAATACTATTTATTATTGCATTATTTGCTTCAGTATGCTTTGTAAAAGCACAAAATTTTAATGGGTTTGCACTTTATAATGCTCAAGGGTCAAACACAACCTATTTAATTGATGAAAATCAAAATATTGCTCATACTTGGAATATGACATCTGAATGTAATTACACTGTTCAGCTAAAAGAGAATGGAAATTTAATAAGAGGTACAAAATACAATAATAATGTGTTAAGTGGTGCAGCAGATGCCGGAAGAGTACAAGAAATTTCTCCAGATGGTACGATTGTTTGGGATTATATTTATTCAAATGCTGACCATGTAAGTCATCATGACCTTACTTTAATTGGGGATAATGTACTTATTACAGCTTGGGAAGTTAAATCTGCTACAGAAGTTAATGATGCTGGATATGATAATGCTACATCTGACAAATGGCCAACTCATTTTATAGAACTAGCTGATGATGGGAATGGAGGTGCTACAATTGTTTGGGAGTGGCATATATGGGATCATATGTGTCAAGATACTGATAATTCTGAACCGAATTATACAGCTAATATTTCCGATTATCCAGAACTAATTGATATTAATATCATTCAAGGAGGAGGTGGTCCTGGTCCTGGTGGAGGTGATTGGTTTCATGTAAATGGGGTGGATTATAATGAGGAATTAGATCAAATTGTATTCTCTTCTCGTTTTGCATCTGAAATTTATATTATTGATCATAGTACAACTACTCCTGAGGCAGCTTCTCATGCTGGAGGAAACTCAGGAATGGGAGGTGATATTCTCTACAGATGGGGGAACCCTTCAAACTATAATATGTCAGGAACACAAGTAATACCAAATGCTGTGCATGATGCGCGTTGGATTGAAAATGATGGAAGACCAAATGGGGGTTTCTTGCAAATATTTAACAATAGTGGGGTGAGTAATGGTGTGTCAGCAATTGATGGAATTGAAACGCCTTGGGATGCAATAACTAGTACTTATTTAAGAACTCAAGGCCAAGCATTTGGTCCAACATCTTATACTACAAGATATGCTTGTCAATATTCAGCTCCCGGTCAATCCGCTTCTGATAGGATGTCAAACGGAAATATTTTTGTGAATGCTTCTGGGGGTCAAGGAGGGGCTGGCGTAATGTATGAAGTTGACTTTTTAGGAGCAATAGTTTGGGGGCCGTACAATGCACAAAGCCCAAAAGCATTTCGTTATGAGTGCGATTATCCTGGAATTATAGCATTAGAGCAATTTATGACTTCAACCGCTACAACTACTTGTTTTGATGCAACAGCAGTTGCTGAAGAATTGATTAATGAGCAGTTGTCTATTTTTCCTAATCCTACAAGAGATTTGATTACTATTAGTTTTGAGGCTAAAACTCTTCAGGATATAAATATTAATATTTTGAATTCTATAGGTCAGCAGATTTATACTTCTACTTTTAATAATCATATAGGTACTTTAAATGAAAAAGTAGATTTATCATCCTTTTCTGAAGGGCTTTATTTTGTAAAGATTACTACTGATAAAGGAGAGTCAATTACGAAAAGAATTGCACATATAAAATAAATGCTAACTAAGCGTTATATACTCTATTTAGTAGCTATTTTTTTACAGCTGAGTGCATTTTCGCAAAGCAGTTTTTATGCAGTAGATTCACTCAGGGAAATTCGTATTTATTTTTATGATGCTGATTGGGATTATCAGTTGGATAGCTTTTATGTACAGGGGAATAATGAAAGGATATTGGCTGACTTAATGATTGATGGTTCAACTTATGATAGTGTTGGTGTTAGGTATAAAGGGTTCAGTTCTGTTTCAGTAAATCGGATAAAAAATCCCTTTAATATCAAGTTGGATTATGTAATTGACGGACAAGATCATCAAGGGATTGATAAACTCAAATTATCGAATGTTATTCAAGATCCTTCCTTTATTAGAGAAGTGCTGACTTATGAGATTGCTGCTGATTATTTACCTTCTGCAAAAGCAAATTTTGCTAACCTTTATATTAACGATACACTTTGGGGATTATACACCAATGTGCAAGCGGTGAATAAAGGTTTTCTGAATGATCATTTTGGAAATAAATATAATCCATTCTTTAAATGTAACCCTGAAAATTTGAATATTAGTCCAGGAGGGGAGAACTCAAACTTAAGTGATACGCACGGAACGGATAGTACAGATTATGAGCCATATTATTCTTTAAAATCAGATTATGGTTGGGAGGCTTTGTATCATTTAATCGATACTTTAAATAATCATATTGATAGTATAGATAAAGTGCTAAATGTTGACAGAACTCTTTGGATGCATGCACTTAATTATACGCTTATCAATTTTGATTCTTATATTGGTTATGGGCAGAATTATTACTTGTATAAAGATGAAAATAAGCAGTTTAATCCTATTCTTTGGGATTTGAATATGTCCTTTGGAAGTTTTCGGCTAACAGATGCCTCATCCTTATTTTTTAACAGTTTTGATATTTTACAAGCTCAAAATATGGACCCTTTAGTGCATCATACACAAATATCAGTTTCCCCAAGACCTTTGCTTAGGAATTTGTTTTTAAGTGAGCGCAATCGAAAAATGTATTTGGCGCATATTCGAACCATTGTTAAGGAGCATTTTGCCAATCAAAGTTATGCAGTAAGAGGGCAGTATCTCCAAAACTTGATTGATGCTAGTGTACAGAATGATACCAATAAGTTTTATTCTTATGCTGATTTTATCACTAACCTTACCAATCAAGTGGCTTTGGTCACTGCTGATTGTCCTGGAATTACACAATTGATGGATGCGCGAACAACTTATTTGAGTGGTTATACAGGTTTTAGTGGGGAACCGACAATTTCAAATATTTCTTATAGTCCTCAGAGTTTTAATTTAGGAGATGATGTGTGGGTTACTGCTGATATTTTAGATGCTACAGATGCTATTTTGGCCTATCGTTTTGGGAACAATATGGCTTTTAAAAAAACAGCTATGTTTGATGATGGTAATCATAATGATGGTGCTGCAAATGATGGTATGTATGGGGGCGTAATCCCAAATTCAGCTAATGTTATTGATTATTATCTGTATGCTGACAATGATTCTGCTGGGGTATTTTCTCCAGAAAGGGCTGCTTATGAGTTTTATAGTATTCAATCTCAGTTGCAAGTGGGTGATGTTGTGATTAATGAAATCATGTCCAATAATGTAAGTAGTGTTACTGATGCTAGTGGGAAGTTTGAAGATTGGATTGAATTATATAATCCTACTAATTCACCTATTTCTACTGCAGGTTTATTTTTAACTGATACCCTTGATTTATTGCATAAATGGGAACTGCCTCACCTTATAATTCCTACAAATGCTTATGCAATTATTTGGGCGGATGAAGATGGGGGACAAGGGGATATGCACGCAAATTTTAAATTATCAAATTTAGGGGAACAACTCATCCTAACAAATGCCGATAGTGTGGTAATTGATTCAATTACTTACTTGCCTCAGGGAGATGACATTGCTTTTGCTCGCTCACCTAATGGTAGTGGGCCTTTTGTAATGCAAGCTCCTACTTTTAAGGCAAATAATGACTTTATTAATGCAGTCCAAGAGGATGTAGAAAAAGTAAAAATTTACCCAAATCCTTTTAAGGATGTTTTACTACTAAATAGTAAGCAGCAAGTTGAGGTTAGGGATATTTTAGGACAATTGATTTTCAGTGCTGAAAGCACTAATCGTATCTCAACATCAAATTGGGGTTCAGGAATTTATTTTATATCTTTGAAAGATAAAAAGCAAAGCTTAAAAGTCATTAAAATACAATAAGAATGAAAAAAATAATATTAATAACTATGAGTTTAATGGTTCAGCAATTAAGCGCTCAAACCATTACTAATTATACAACAGCTGATGGTTTGCTAAGTGATTTTGTAGAATGTGTTGCAGTAGATATAAACAATAATATTTGGTTTGGAACATCCGTTGGGGCACAAATGTTTGATGGTGCAAATTGGACTACTTATACAACTACTAGTGGTTTAGTGAATGATAATGTAAAAACACTTACAACTATTAGTAATGGTAATCTTTGGGTTGGAACAGATTTTGGGGCTAGTCAATTTGATGGAGTAAACTGGGTGACTTATGACAATACAACTGGTTTAAATAGCAATCAAGTAAAAAGTATTGATGAAGATGCGAATGGTGGTATTTGGGTGGGTACAAATCAAGGGGTGTCCTACTTTGATGGATCAAATTGGACTTCTTATTCTTCTCCTGATTTGCATTGGAGTGGCGTAAATGCTATTGCTTTTGATTCAAATGGTGATAAGTGGTTTGCTTCCCCTTTGGGTGGAATTACCCATTTTGATGGTACTACTTTCACTACTTACGATACGGCTAATGGATTGCTTTCACTGTATGTTACTGCCTTGCTGATAGATAACCAAGACAACAAATGGGTGGGGACTTCAAGTGGAATGTCTGTTTTAGATGCATCCAATATAACTTTTAGCCACCATACACAAATGTATTTATTACCTCCTCCTGACACTTTAAATCCTGTGGTGGATATTGAAATGGATTCTTATGGAAGAATCTGGGCAGCAATTTACGTAGGTTATTTGGCTGAAGGTGGGGTAGCCTATTTGAGTGGTAGCCAATGGGAAGATTTTGATGTTTCAGATGGATTGGCAGGACCAAATATTAAAGGCTTGACAATTGATAGCCAGGATAATGTTTGGGTAGCTACAAGCACAGGTGTTTCCAAAATATCAGCCATTCCTAGTGCTGTTATTACAGCTGAAATATCAGCATTTAATTTATTCCCTAACCCTAGTAATGATATGCTATATTTAACAAATGAAAATCAAGGTATTCAACAGATTAACATGTATAACAATTTAGGTGCCTTAGTCTATGAAAATGATAATAATCAGCTAAACTATAGTATTGATGTTTCCTCTTTTGCTAAAGGATTATACTATGTTAAAGTTCAGTTGCCTGATGCAATTATTTCTAAGAAAATAGTAGTAGAGTAATGTTTGTATTTGGATGGATAAGATTCGGTTTTATTTTTCCATTTTAAGTATATATATTTTTTAACTTTACAAAAAAATAAAATATGCGAAAAGTACTCTTGATTATAGCCTTTATTGGCATTTCTTTATCTTCTTTTTCACAGGATGTTTTTGATGTTGGAGTTCGTAATATTGAAATCTTCTTTAGTCAAACAAACTGGGATGATTCTTTGGATATTTACTACGCAAATGGTTTGGGTGAGCGATTAAAAGCAGATTCTATTTTGATTGATGGAATAATGGATGATAATGTGGGAATTAAGTACAAAGGAAATAGCTCTTACAGTGTAAATAATACTAAAAACCCAATGAATATAAAGTTGGATTACATCAATAACGGACAATCTATTGATGGCTATAATGTATTGAAATTATCTAACGGATTTAGAGACCCTTCTTTTGTCCGTGAAGTACTTAGTTATGAAATTGCAAGGGAATATATGTCGGCATCAAAAGCCACTTATGCAAATGTTTTTGTGAATGGTACTTTATTAGGTTTATATACCTGTGTACAGTCGGTTGATGATGATTTTATCAATGAGAACTTTTATGAGCGTAAAGGTCCTTTTTTCAAAGCAGATAATACTGGAGTTCAAATTGCAGGTTGTAATGGGCAATTAGGAATTTTGCAATATTTTGCTGATACTAATTGTTATCAAAGAGCTTATGAAATGCAATCTTCTAACGACTGGACTAAATTGGGTAATTTTTTGGATACGCTAAATAATTACTTTACTCAGGTGGAAAGTGTAATGGATATTGACCGTTCACTTTGGATGATGGCCTTTGAGAATCTTACGGTTTGCCTTGATGGGCCAATAAATACAATACCGCATAATTTTTATTTATTTCAGGATAACAATAAAAGGTTTAGTCCTATTTTGTGGGATATGAATATGGCTTTTGGAACCTTTACAAACGGTTTGCCTAACCCTGTACAGACTTCTGATTTGCAAGAGTTAGATATTTTCCATAGTAGTACAAATAATCAAAACAGACTTACTACTCAGTTGTTTTCTTCTGATAGATATAAAAGAATGTATGTCGCTCATATGCGTACTATTTTAAATGAGCAGTTTGCAAATAATAATTACTATACTAGAGCCTTGCAATTGCAACAATTAATTAATGCTGATGTAAGTGCTGATCCGAATACTTTTTTTTCGGTTGCTGAATTTACAGCTAATACAATCTCATCTGTTGGTGTAAACCCTATTGTAGGAATTAGCGAACTGATGAATGCAAGAGTTACATTTTTACAAAATTTAGCTGAGTTTACCGCTTCACCTCCAGTTGTGAGCAATATTTTGACTAACCCTACTGCTGTTTTTCCACATACTTCAGTGAGCATTATTGCTGCTATAGGCAATACAAATTATGCTTATTTAGGATATAGATTTAAGTTTTCTGATAAGTTTGAAAAAATAGAAATGTTTGATGATGGAAATCATGGTGATGGTACATCTGGAGATGGAGTATTTGGAGCGACAATAAATGTTGATGCTCGAGATGTTCAGTATTATATTTATGCCGAAAATGCAAATGCTGGAGTATTTTCTCCTGAACGAGCAGAGCATGAATTCCATCAGCTAGCTGTTGTAAGCGGTTTGGTTATTAATGAAATTATGGCTTCAAATTTTTCAGCAGTTGCCGATCAGGATGGGGAATATGATGATTGGGTGGAACTATATAATGGGAATTCCTTTAGCTTAAATTTGAATGGTTATTTCCTTTCGGATAATGAAAATGATTTAACAAAATGGACTTTCCCAAATGTTACTATTCCAGCAAATGATTATTTAATTGTTTGGTGCGATACAGCAGGAGGAACACAAGCAGGATTGCACACTACTTATCGTCTTTCAGCCGACCAAGAGGAAGTGTATTTGACTGATCCTATAGGAACAGTTATTGATGCGGTGCATTTTGTAAATATGCCAACTGATAAGGGTTATGCTCGTGTTCCAAATGGTTCTGGAGTAATGCAGTATCAAACCCATACATATGATGCTACTAACCAAAGCGGAACAGGTATTAATGATGTTGTTGTAAAGGGTAGAATGAGAGTTTATCCAAATCCTAGTAATAATAGAATTTATATTCTTGGAGTTACTGATGGTGTGTGTGTTTTTAACATCATGGGACAACAAGTATTTACTAAACAAGAAGTAGAATCTGTGGATATTAGCAGTTGGGAAAATGGAATTTACTTTGTAAAATCAGGAAATAGTGTTGTTAAAATTATAAAACAATAATCATGAAGAATGTTATAATCATTTGTGCAATAGCAATCGGTTTTTGTTCTTGCAAAAAAGATGCTGGTGAAGGAGGAACTTCTGTAATTGAGGGACAAGTGTATAAAATACATACTTTCCAAAATTCTACGACAGGGGAATGGGATACCTCTTATTTTCAATTGGATTCAGGGAAAGATATTTTTATTATTTATTCTGATAATGAAGGAGAAGTATATGATGATAAGTTTGAAACCGATTATAATGGAAGGTATCATTTTGAATATTTAAGAAAAGGAGATTATACGATATACACTTATGCGGATAGTACTGATGTGAGTATGATAAGGCATGATTATCCTATTTTTAAGCAGATTACAATAGGCTCCAATAATTCTACAAATAAAGTAGATGATTTTATTATTGAAAAGAATCAATAAGTGAGTAATTTACCACAAATAGTTGCTGATTTTTTACCTATTTCATTGGATGAAATGGATGATGTGAAGTTGATGAGCCGAACAGATACTAAGTTTGCTTTTAAGGCGAATAAAATGCCGTTGCTTTTGCAACAATTAATTCCTTTTTATCGGGTATTAGCAATTGATGGGAAACTTATTCATGACTATAAATCGCTTTATTATGATACGGAGGATTGGAAGTTTTATTTGGATCATCATAATGGGAGAGTAAACCGAAATAAAATTCGGTTTAGAGAATATGTGGGAAGTAAACTTACATTTTTAGAGATTAAGCTGAAAAATAATAAAGGGAAAACCATAAAAAAAAGAATGAAGGTAGATGGGATTAGCCATCAACTTTCAGATAAACAGCAAAACTATATTGAAAAGATTATTGGGAAACCTATGCAGGTAAGTGCAAAACAGTGGATTAATTTTAGCAGAATTACTTTTGTCCATAAAACCCAAAAAGAAAGGTTGACTATAGATGTGAATCTTACTTTTGAAAATGCGAATGATAAAGGAGATTTGAAACACATAGTAATTGCTGAGGTAAAACAAGAAAGAATGAGTCGCTCTTCTGACTTTATGCGTATTGCGAAAGAAATGTATATCTTGCCCATCCGAATTAGTAAGTATTGCATGAGCACTTTGGCACTAAACCCAGAGTTGAAAAAAAACCGATTTAAAGAAAAAGTATTATTTATAAATAAATTAAAACAAGCGTAAATGGAACTATTATTAATTTTATTAAGTGGGGCAGGTGACTTTTTAGGAACCCCAATTTTTGATTCAGAAAACTTTTGGAAACTAATAACAAAAACAGTTTTTAACCTAATAATTATCACAACTATTATCAGGTATATTTACTATCCTGTAACTAAAAATAAGGATTATTTATTTACTTATTTCCTGATAAGTTTGACAGTATTTTTACTCTGCGTACTATTAGATAGTGTAAAACTGCAACTAGGATTTGCGCTTGGACTTTTCGCTATTTTTGGTATTATTCGTTACCGTACCGACCCTATTCCTATTAAGGAAATGACTTACCTGTTTTTAGTCATTGGTGTATCGGTAGTGAATGCTTTGGCGAATAAAAAAATTAGTCATGCCGAATTGGTTTTTGCTAACTTGATGATCGTATTTGTTACTTTCGGAATGGAGCGTATTTGGTTGCTGAGAGGTGAATCGAGAAAGAATATAATTTATGAGAAAATTGAACTCATTCTTCCTGAAAGAAGAGCAGAATTAATTGCGGATTTAAAAGAAAGAATAGGAATTGATATAATAAGAGTTGAGGTAAGAAGAATTGATTTTTTAAAGGATACAGCTAACCTGCGTATTTTCTACTATGAGGAAGATTCAAAATAGTATTTTATTGCTATTATTTTGTTCTTTTTCTGTTTTAGCACAAGAAAATGATTTTCAATCTTGGTATTCTTTTTCGTTAAATAAAAAGATTGTAAAAAAGACTACGCTTACTGTGAAAACAGCCCTAAGACTAAGAGAAAATTCTACGTTATATGATAAGCAATTTACGGATGTAAAAATCAAGCGTAAATACAATAAGCGAATTTCTTATGCTGTTGGTTATCGGTATATAAATAAGTGGAATATTGCACTTTATATTTCAAGGCAAAACCGCTTTTATGCAGATGTAAATTATAAAAACAAACTCAGCAAACGCTTCAGTTATGCAGTTAGGAATAGGTGGCAAACTCAGGGGGATTTATTTGGCTATAAAATGACCTTACGTCAGAAATTTGCAGTGGACTATAACATCAGAAAAACAAAACTGACACCTAGTATTGCCACTGAATATTTTTTAACCTTAGAAGGTGGAATAAATAAACTAAGGTCCACTTGTGCTTTGGCCTATCCATTAGCTAAAAACCTTGATTTTGAATTGGCTTATAGAATTCAACAGGAGTTTTATGTCAATAATCCCGAAACTCTTTTTATCTTTGAAGGAAAATTAGCTTACGATTTATAATTTTATGCAAGAAAAGAAAATACAACTTTCCTTTATTACAGCTCACTTAGTTGAACTTTCAGTTGAAGAACAACAACTAGTTGCCAATGCAAAAGCAGCATTCAAAACAGCTTATGCTCCTTATTCTGGCTTTTTAGTAGGGGCGAGTGTCTTGCTAGAAAATGGTAAGGTTATTAATGGTAGTAATCAGGAAAATGTGGCTTATCCTTCAGGGCTTTGTGCTGAAAGGGTTGCGCTTTTTTATGCAGGAGCCAGATATCCTGATGTAAAAGTAAAGACGATTGCTGTATCGGTACTTTCAAATAACTTTGAGGTAACTGATGTAATTTCTCCTTGTGGGGCGTGTAGGCAAGTTATGGCAGAATATGAAGATAAACAAGCCAAAGCAATAAAAGTAATTCTACACTCTCCAACTGATGAGGTACTTATTGCAAATACGGTTGAGGATTTATTACCATTTATGTTTAAAAGCCCTTTGTTGAAGAAACATTAGGGATAACCTCCATACCAAATTTTAAGCTTATATCCATTTATTCCCTTTTACATATTTGCTGTAGAATTTTGTTTTTTATTAGTAAAATCTAATATCTGAATACTCATACCTAACATCTATATTTATATCTTTACCCCATGCAAATATTAGCTACTCCTATTGATTTTTTAAAAGGTGTTGGTCCTGCAAGGGCCGACTTGCTGAAAAAGGAGTTGCGTATTTTTACATATGGGGACTTACTAATGCATTATCCTTTTCGCTATATTGATAGAAGTCAAATCCATACTGTTGCTCAACTAAGGGAGGCAATGCCTAATGTACAGTTAAAAGGTAAAATCATAAAGTTTGAAGAAAAAGGACAGAAAAGAGCCAAGCGATTAATTGCTCACTTTCAAGATGAAACAGGTATTATTGAGTTGGTGTGGTTCAAAGGAATAAGGTGGATAAGAAGTGGTGTGAAACTGCACACAGAATATATTGTTTTTGGGAAACCTTCTGCTTTTAAAGGGTCGTTTAATATTGTTCATCCTGAAATGGATTTACAAGAAGAAAATCAGCAAGCTTATACTGGTTTACAAGCGGTTTATCATTCCACAGAATTATTAAATGTAAGAGGGTTAACGAGCAAAGTAATTGGTAAACTAACGAAAGTACTGATGCCACTATTGAAAAATCAGTTAGAGGAAACCTTATCTCCTATTTTAATTTCAAAATTAAATTTACCTACTCTTGAGCAATCCTTTTTAGATATACACTACCCTAAAGATGCAAAGAGCTTGGTAAGAGCGCAAAAAAGATTAAAGTTTGAAGAATTTTTCTTTTTACAATTGCATTTATTGAAACTGAAATTAACAAGAAGTAAAAAGTTCAAGGGTTATGCTTTTGAAAATTTAGGAGAAGGGTTTAATGATTTTTATAAGAAATATTTACCTTTTGAATTAACTGGAGCGCAAAAGCGTGTGTTAAAGGAAATCAGGAATGATGTTAGGAATCCTCAGCAAATGAACCGACTTTTGCAGGGAGATGTAGGTAGTGGAAAAACTTTAGTTGCATTATTGAGTATTCTCATGGCTGTGGATAATGGTTATCAGGCTTGCCTTATGGCACCTACCGAAATTTTGGCCAGACAGCATTTTACAACCATTTCAGCATATTTAAAAGAACAAAATATTAAGGTGGCTATCCTAACAGGGTCAACAAAAACTAAGGAAAGGAGAGTGTTGCACGAACAATTAGAAAATGGAGAGATTGATATTCTGATTGGGACTCATGCACTATTGGAAGATAAAGTAAAGTTTCAGAATTTAGCTTTTGTTGTAATTGACGAACAGCATAGGTTTGGAGTTGCACAAAGATCTAAGCTGTGGAAGAAGAATAAATTTCCTCCTCATGTATTGGTAATGACGGCTACTCCTATTCCAAGGACACTTTCCATGACGCTTTATGGTGATTTGGATGTTTCCATTATTGATGAACTCCCACCAGGGAGAAAGGAAGTGAAAACAATGTGGAAAACGGATTCTTCTCGTTTGCAGATTATTAATTTTATGCGAGAGCAAATTGCTTTAGAGAGACAAATCTATATTGTTTTTCCTTTAATTGAAGAATCCGAAAAACTGGATTATAAGGATTTGATGAAGGGTTATAATGCGATTGAACGCGAATTTCCTTTGCCAGAATTTCAAGTGAGTGTGGTGCATGGGCGCATGAAACCTGAGGACAAGGAATATGAAATGAAACGCTTTGTGGATGGGGTAACAAATATTATGGTGGCAACTACTGTAATTGAAGTTGGAGTGGATGTTCCCAATGCATCCGTTATGATTATTGAAAGTGCTGAGCGTTTCGGACTTTCTCAACTCCACCAATTAAGAGGTAGAGTGGGAAGGGGTGCCGAGCAATCCTATTGTATTTTGGTGAGTGGTAATAAAGTTAGTGTAGAGGGGAAAACGCGCTTGCAAACCATGGTGGATACCAATGATGGCTTTGAGATTTCGGAAGTAGATTTAAAGCTAAGAGGTCCTGGTGATATGATGGGAACTAAGCAAAGTGGCGTACTTGATTTTAAAATTGCAGATATTGTTGCAGACAATAAGATATTACACTTTGCAAGAAATGAAGCAGATTTATTGTTGCAAGAAGATGAAAATTTAGAAAAAGCAGAGAATATTAATATTGCTCGTGCTTACCGTCCTTATGCTAGAGAGCGTATGGGGTGGAGTAGGATTTCTTAAAATAAATAAGGGTAAGCTACTTATATCGCACCGCTACAACCTATTACCCTTGCTGCATTCCTGCCCTGGGGGAGTTCATAGGGAGCTGGTCGTACAAGACTTACCCTTAAGGCTGCAAAACTAACATAATCTTACTTTTTACAAAACATTTTATACATTCTATTTTTGTTTATATTTGCCACTATTAATTTTAAAATAAAATAGATGGATACTAAGAAATTTGCAATGAACTATGGAGCTGTATTGGGCTTGGTTTTGGTTGCTATTGCAGTTATTATGTGGTCAGTAGGTGCTGATGATAAACAATCAGTTATTCCTGCTTTGTTAAATAATGGTATTACTATTGCGTTTATTGCTTATGCAATTATTCAGTATCGTGACATTAATAATAATGGTTTTATCTCCTATGCTGCATCTTTAAAGCTCGGAACTACTGTCGCTTTTTTCTCTTCAATTATCTTGGCTTTTTATCAGTTTATCTATATTTCTTATCTTGACCCAAATGCTTTGAGTGAAGTGATGAAAATTACTGAGCAAGCTATGTTGGAAGCAAACCCTGAGATATCGGATGAAGAATTGGATATGGCTTTGCAAATGACAAGTAAGTTCATGCAACCGCATTGGATGATGATAATGGGAATGTTAGGGGGTACTTTTATGGGCTTTCTTTATTCTTTAATCATTTCTATTTTTGTTAAAAAAGAAGATCCAACTTTAATCGCCTAGTTTATGAATATTAGTGTAGTAGTCCCTTTATTTAATGAAGAAGAATCTTTGCAAGAATTATGTGCTTGGATTGATAGAGTAATGCAAAAGAATAACTACAGTTATGAAGTGCTTTTAATTGATGATGGAAGTAAGGATAAATCATGGGAAGTTGTAGAGAAAATTTCAGCTGAGAACTCCAATATAAAAGGAATAAAATTCAGAAGAAATTACGGTAAATCAGCTGCTATAAATGTTGGTTTTGAAAAAGCAGAGGGTGATGTAGTTATTACTATGGATGCTGATTTACAGGATAGCCCAGAGGAAATCCCTGCATTGTATAATAAAATTGCTATTGAAGGTTTTGATCTAGTTTCGGGTTGGAAAGCAAAGCGTTATGATCCTTTAACAAAAACTATACCAACAAAATTATTCAATTGGGCAGCTCGTAAGGCTTCAGGTATTTATTTACATGACTTTAATTGCGGATTGAAATCCTATAAAAATACAGTAGTAAAATCAATTGAGGTACATGGTGAAATGCACCGCTATATTCCTGTGTTGGCTAAGTGGGCAGGTTTTGCCAATATTACGGAACAAGTAGTGGAACATCAAACTAGAAAATATGGAGTTACAAAATTTGGTTTAGAACGTTTTGTAAATGGTTTCTTGGATTTGCTTACCATCACTTTTGTTTCTCGTTTTGGTAAAAAACCTATGCACTTTTTTGGCGTATTAGGGAGCTTGATGTTTATGTTAGGTTTTGGATTATTTACTTACATTACAGGAATGAAATTATATTCCATGTTTGCAGTTATTCCTGCAAAAAATATTGCTGAAATGTCAGGGTTTTATATTGCACTTACATCAATGATAATTGGGGTGCAATTATTTTTGGCTGGTTTTATTGCTGAGATGGTTTCTCGAAATGCTTATGATAGAAATAACTATCATGTAGAAAAAGAGGTGTAGATTTTGAATAAAAGAAAGGTAATTATCATTGGTCCTGCTTTTCCTTTTAGAGGTGGGATAGCTAACTTTAATAATGCTTTAGCTGGAGCTTATCATGATAGAGGGGATGATGTTACGCTTTACTCTTTCACACTTCAATATCCAGGTTTTTTATTTCCTGGAACTACACAATACGAAAGTGGGGAAGCTCCCAAAAACTTAAAAATAAAGACACTTATCAACTCAGTTAATCCTTTTAACTGGATAAATGTTGCTCATAAAATCAACAAGGAAAAACCGGATTATGTTATCATAAGATATTGGTTGCCTTTTATGGCGCCTTGTTTGGGTACCATTGCACGCTTGTTGAATAAGAAAATAATAATTTTAGCCATAACGGATAATATTATTCCGCACGAAAAAAGAATTGGGGACACTTTGTTTACACGCTATTTTGTAAAAAGTTGTGATGCTTTTTTAACGCTTTCTGCTTCTGTGCTGGACGACCTTTCAAAATTCACAAATACTAATGCCAAAAAGTTTATTCCACATCCTATTTATAATGTTTTTGGAAATATAATTCCTAAAGAAAAAGCAATAGAAAATTTAGGGCTAAACCCAAATGATAAGCATTTACTTTTTTTTGGTTTTGTGCGTAAGTACAAGGGCTTGGATTTAATGCTTAGAGCAATGGGGGATATCCGCATAAAAGCAATGGGAATAAAGCTCATTATTGCTGGCGAGTTTTATGATGATAAAACGGAATATACCGATATTATTACTGATTTAGGTATTGAAGAAAATATCATCATGAAAAGTGATTTTATCCCTGCAGATAAAGTCAAAGATTATTTTTGTGCTGCTGATATGATTACACAAACCTATCGTACCGCTACCCAAAGTGGTGTTACTCAAATTGCCTATTCTTTTGATAGGCCAATGTTGGTGACTGATGTGGGTGGTTTGGCTGAAATTGTGCCAAATAATAAGGTTGGTTATGTTACTTCCCAAAACCCGACTGCAATTGCGGATGCTATAATTGACTTTTATACAAATAATAAAGAAGCAGAATTTACTATAAATACTAGTACTGAAAAGAAACGCTTTTCATGGGAAAGATTTGTGGATGGTGTTGAACAATTGATACAAAATCAATTGTAATCAATTCATCCTTTCTTACTATATTTGCAAAAAATTTATCACTATGAAAAAAATACTTTTTTTTCTGCTATTAATTCCTTTTTTATCCTTGAGTCAAACCATTAATAAAGTTGATGAAAAGGGTTTAAAACAAGGCGTTTGGGAAAAAATGCATGCCAATGGTAACTTGCGTTACAATGGGCAGTTCAAAAATGATAATCCTTCTGGAATATTTCAATACTATTACTCTTCAGGAGAACTGCAAGCCGAAAAAGAGTTTTTTCATAAAGGGAAAGCGGCAGCAACACACATCTTTTATAAAAATGGAAAGCTAAAAGCAGCAGGACTTTATGTCAATGAGTTAAAGGATAGTACTTGGAATTATTTTAGTACCGATAGTGTACTTATGATGAGTGAAAAATATCAAAAAGGACAGTTGAATGGCGCAACTAAAACCTATTATTATACGGGTGATTTATACGAAATAAAAAATTGGAGTGAAGGGATTGAAGATGGAGCTTGGGTTCAGTATTTTATGGACGGAAAAATAAAGATGGAAACAGCTTATAATAGCGGAGATAGAGAAGGGAAGCAAACTTTTTATTACCCAAATGGGGAAGTGTATTACAAAGGTTTATATGCTAATGATATAAAATCAGGAAGTTGGGAGTATTTTACAGAACAAGGAGTTAGCGACACAATAATAAATTACAATGAGTAAAGGTAGAGTTTTAATGGCAATGAGTGGTGGTATTGATAGTACCATGGCTTCCTTATTGTTGCATGAAGAAGGGTATGAAGTAATTGGTTTAACCATGAAAACTTGGGATTATGATTCTTCAGGAGGAAATAAAAAGGAAACAGGATGTTGTAGTTTAGATTCGATAAATGATGCCAGGCAATTGGCTGTTGATTGTGGTTTTCCGCATACAATATTGGATATTCGTGAGGAGTTTGGGAACTTTGTAATTGACAATTTTGTGGATGAATATATTGCTGGGCGTACGCCAAATCCTTGTGTGTTGTGCAATACTCACATTAAGTGGGAAGCGCTTTTAAAGCGTGCTGATATGTTGAACTGTGAATTTATTGCGACTGGACATTATGCGAAAGTTCGTGAAGTTAATGGTCGTTTTGTTGTATCGAAAGGGTTGGATGATACCAAAGATCAATCTTATGTGCTTTGGGGGGTAACTCAAGAATGTTTGAAGCGTACTATTTTTCCAATGGGAGAATTTCATAAAAAAGACATAAAGCAAATGGCCTTAGATAGAGGTTATAAAGCATTAGCTGAAAAGAGTGAGAGTTATGAAATTTGTTTTATTCCTGATAACGATTATAGAGGATTCTTAAAAAGAAGGGTAGAAGGGTTAGAAGAAAAAGTAAAAGGAGGTGATTTTGTTACTACTGATGGGCATATTGTTGGGACACATGATGGTTATCCTTTTTACACGATTGGCCAAAGAAAGATTGGGGTTTCCTTAGGGCCTAATCCTACTTACGTTATTGGGATAAATCCTGAAGATAATACTGTAGTTGTGGGAACAAAAGAAGATTTGAAAAAGCAAGAAATGTTCATTAGAAACATCAATTATTTAAAGTACGATAAAATAGAGGATGGTATGGAATGCTTGGTAAAAGTGCGTTACAAGCATAAAGGGGAGATGGCAACTGTTAGTAATGATGGTGAGAATTTAAAAGTGCTTTTTCATAAAAAAGTAGAGGGTATTGCTCCTGGGCAATCGGCTGCAATTTATGAAGGTGATGATTTGATTGCTGGAGGATTTATCATGAAAATATAGATTTTGAAGGTCTCTGAAATTTCATATCAAGAAACCAATAAATTCTCAAAATTAGCGCTTGATTATTTAAGTGAGGAGATAAAGTTAAAGCCTTTTATAAATCATTTTCCAACACTAGAGAATTTTGAAAAACAAATTACTGAAAAGCAGAAACATCCTGTAAATAGGGAAGTTCTAGTTGAGGTTTTACAGCAACAAAATAGTAATGTTTCATTATCTGGTCAGTCTCAAAAGAATATTGATAGTTTACTGAATAAAGATACTTTTACAGTAACATCAGGGCATCAACTGTGCTTGTTTACAGGCCCTCTTTATTTTATATATAAGATAATTTCTACTATTAACTTAGCAGAAGCACTTCAAGAAAAATATCCTAAGAATAACTTTGTGCCAATTTTTTGGATGGCCACTGAAGATAATGATTTTCAGGAATTAAATCATATTCATATTTTTGGAAAAAAAATAGAATGGGAAAGTGAGCAAAGTGGTGCTGTTGGGAGAATGAGTTTGGATGGTTTTGAAAGTGTTTTAATTGAATTGAAATCAGTATTAGGAACTTCAGAAAATTCTGAAAAATTAATTTCTCTTTTTGAAAATGCATATTTAAAAAATGATAATTTAGCTGATGCAACTCGCTATTTGGTAAATGAATTGTTTGGCGAGTATGGATTAGTCATTTTGGATGGGGATGATAAAAAATTAAAGCAACAATTTATTTCTACTATTAAAAAAGATGTTTTAAAGCAAGGTTTTGAAAAAACAATAACTAAATGTAGTGAAGATTTAGGTGTTGAATACAAGGTACAAGCTTATGTTCGTGCTATTAATTTTTTCAAATTATCAAAAGGGAAAAGAGAATTAATAAAAGGAGGAGTTACTAAAGAAGAGATTGAAGAGAATCCAGAGCGGTTTAGTCCTAATGTATTATTGCGACCACATTATCAGGAAACTATCTTACCAAATATAGCTTATATTGGTGGTGCTGCTGAGGTGGCTTATTTTATGCAATTAAAAACAGCTTTTGAGCAGGAAAATATTCCTTTTCCAATACTACTGCTTAGAAATTCTGCAATGTTGCTAAATGTAAGTCAAAATAAAAGACGTCAGGATTTAGGTTTTTCTATTGCTGATTTATTTTTAGAAGAACATCAATTGCAGAAAAATTTCATTCTCTCGCAAACGAAAGCAGATGTTTCGCTTCAAAAAGAAATTGAGAAAATGGAGTCGGTTTACGCTTCAATGCTAAAGAAAACAACTGATGTAGGTTTGCAAAATAGTATTAAGTCTCAATTGCAAAAACAAGAAAAATCTTTCAAGCAATTGGAACAAAAATTATTGAGGTTAGAAAAACAGAAGCATGAAAATTCCTTAGTTCAAATAAGTAAATTAAAAGCGAATTTATTTCCGAATAATGGTTTGCAAGAACGCCATGATAATTTTATTTCTTTTTATTTAACACATGGGGAAAAATTTATAAAAATAATGAAAGAGAATTTAAATCCGATAAACCCTAATTTTGTAGTTTTGACCCCTAAAATAAAATAGATAAATGGAGCACGAGAAAATATTAATATTAGATTTTGGATCGCAATATACTCAGCTTATTGCTAGAAGAGTGAGAGAGTTGAATATCTATTCAGAGATTCACCCTTACAATAAAATGCCAGAAATTGATGGAAGCTGGAAAGCCGTTATTTTGTCTGGTTCTCCGCATTCTGTTCGTGAAGAAAATGCTCCAATTCCTGATTTATCAGCTATAAAAGGGAAGTTGCCTTTACTGGGGGTTTGTTATGGAGCTCAGCATTTAGCACATGAGTTTGGTGGGGAAGTTTTACCTTCAAATACTAGGGAATATGGTAGGGCAAACCTATCATTTGTTGCTACTGAAAATGAATTAATGAAGGATGTTTCTGAAAATTCTCAAGTGTGGATGAGTCATGGGGATACTATTGCAACTATTCCAGACAATTATAAAGTTATAGCCTCAACAAATGATGTAAAGGTTGCCGCTTATCATATTAAAGGCGAACAAACTTATGCTTTGCAATTCCACCCAGAAGTGTATCATACAAAGGATGGGGCTACTATTCTGAAGAATTTTTTAGTTGGTATTTGTGGGTTTACTCAAGATTGGACTCCAGCTTTATTTGTTGAAGAAACAGTTGCTGATTTAAAACAAAAAATAGGGACTGATAAGGTTGTTCTAGGACTTTCTGGCGGTGTAGATTCTACTGTTGCAGGAGTACTTTTGAATAAAGCAATTGACGAAAATTTATATTGCATTTTTGTAGATAATGGATTGTTAAGGAAAGGGGAGTTTGAAAGTGTTTTGGAGCAATATAAAGGTATGGGCTTAAATGTAAAAGGGGTGAATGCAAAAGACCGTTTTTATGAAGTTTTAGCTGGGCTTTCTGATCCTGAGAAAAAGCGTAAAGCAATTGGCGCCATGTTCATTGATGTATTTGATGATGAATCGAATCAGTTAGAAAATGTAAAATGGTTGGCGCAAGGCACAATTTATCCTGATGTAATCGAGTCAGTTTCGCCAACAGGAGGACCTTCACAAACTATTAAGTCACACCATAATGTTGGAGGATTACCTGATTATATGAAGCTTAAAATTGTTGAGCCTCTGAATACTTTGTTTAAAGATGAAGTAAGAAGAATAGGTAAATCATTGGGTATTGATAGCGAACTATTAGGAAGGCATCCTTTTCCTGGACCAGGACTAGCAATCCGGATTTTAGGTGATGTCACTCCTGAAAAAGTAACTATATTACAGGAGGTAGATCATATTTTTATATCCTCATTAAAAGCAGCTGGATTATACGATAAAGTATGGCAAGCAGGAGCAATTTTCTTACCTGTTCAATCAGTTGGGGTTATGGGAGATGAGCGTACTTATGAAAATGCAGTTGCCCTAAGGGCAGTAGAATCAACTGATGGAATGACAGCTGATTGGGTGCATTTGCCTTATGAGTTCTTGGCAAAAGTATCGAATGATATTATCAATAAAGTAAAGGGAATTAACCGTGTGGTATATGATATTTCATCAAAACCACCAGCAACTATTGAATGGGAATAATTAGGAAAATATTAATTTTATTTTCATTCTTATTTGTTTGTGCTTTGTCAGCTCAAACAGTAAGTGATACTATTGTTTTTGATGGAGATACTTATGTAAAACATATTGTTCAGGTAGGGGAGTCGCTTAAGTCAATAGCAATATTGCATAAGGTTAGAACATCTGATATTTTAGAAAATAATGAAATACAAAAGCGCTTATATTATAATCAGCTATTGTATATTCCGATTTCTTCTAATCAACAAAAAAATAAGGATGCTCATTTAAACATTCAAAAAAAAATTGAATTAGCTGCTGAATTTCAAGATACTTCAAAATTGAACATTGCCTTATTAATGCCATATTTTTTGGTAAAGAATGATACAATGTTTAATGATTTTGAGGATAATACTGAAATTCCAAATATCTATTACAGAGGTTCTGAGGTTGCTTTATCTTTTCATATTGGGGTTGAGTTAGCGCTTGATTCTCTGCGTAAACAAGGGAGAAATATCAGTTTGTATACTTTTGATACCAATAAGGATACCTTAAAAGTACATCAAATTGTAAGCTCAAAGGCTTTGGATAATATGGATATTATTATTGGGCCTTTGTACGCTATTAATTTCAGAATTTTATGTAAAAAGTATGGAAATGATACTACTAAAATATTGATTTCCCCTCTTTCTAAGAATACTAAAAATGTAAAAAAGTATAAAAATGTTTATCAACTCTTTCCTTCTTTTCAAATACAGACTAATATCATTAAAGAATATGTTTTAAAACACCACAAGGAGGATAGGGTTATTGTGCTGAATCAAAGAGGTTATGATGGGAAGTCAGCATATATTAAAAATTTATTTAGTCAAGATGAAAAGGTTGTGGAAACATTTACAATGGAAGCAACTAGGGTAGATTCTATACGGAAGATATTTAGTGCAAAACAGGTTGTTATCATCCCTTCTGAAAATAAAGCTTTTGTAAGTAAAATGTTGGGTTCAATTGGAGGAATGGATTCTACATCTTTAGTTTTTGGTTTATACGATTGGAAAAAATATGATAATTTGGATATTCATAATTTGATGTTTTTAGATGTTAAGTTTCCTGATGCATATAGTTTTAGTAATACTAGTAATCATGACCTTTCTTTTTTGAAATTATTCGAACAGAAGTACAATACCAATCAAGCTAAGTATACTCATATTGCTTATAATATTATGATGCATTTTTGTTCTGATTTTTCGTTATTTAAGTTTCATAATGTTACAGGTGGAGGAAGGATAAATACTTATGCCCCTTTACATCATTATATTGATTATGAGCTTGTTCCAGTAAAATAGTCTTTATTAACTTCTAATTTGTAATTTTGCAAAAGTTCTGCAAAAAATTATAAAAATACTGTCCCTTTTCTTTTGTCTTGTTTTTTACAACAATACTCAAGCGCAATGTACCGTAACGGTTGATGTTGCTAATTTGCAACACATCTACTGTCCAAATGGTGGAGCGGTAGGTGGTGCGAGTATAATTCAGGCAAGTTATATAAATTATTCTTGGCAAAATATTACCAATGGGCAGCTTTATAATGGTGGTGGTGGATTTGGAGGTACCAGCAGAAGTGACTTAGATGCAGGTTTTTATGTAGTTACTGCTAGCTCTCCTTATAATAGCTCTTGCCCTTCTACGATTTATTCGGATACTTTTGAAATTTTAGAAGCTGAGCCAGTTTTTCAGTTTAATCCCACTCAAGCCTGTCCTGATACCTGTAATGTGGAAGTTACGCTTGGTATGCAAATTGCTATAACAGGGGTAAATTACTCATCATCTTTTGATAGTTATCCAAGTATATCTTTGCCATATGTACTAGATAATCAATGTGGAGGCTCTCATACTTATGAAATATTTGCTAATGGTATCTCATGTGGAATAGAGAATATAGGTATAAGTCAGTTTGCACAAATGAACTTAACTACTTCAGTAATTAATGCTACTTGTACACAACAAGGTTCAGCAACAGTAAATATTACAGGAATTGGCGCTTCAGCGATATCAACCTATTGTTATTCTACACCACAATATAATACTTACACAACTATTGACAATATTATGTTGATAGGGGATAATACTACTATATCAAATAATACATCAAGTATTTGTGATACTTATCAGGATTATACCGCTCAGTCTGCTGATGTAACCCCAGGAAGTTCATATAATTTGAATATAGATTTAGGCACATGTCATACGGGTGGTTTTGCTATGGTCGATATAGCTAATGTATATGTTGACTGGAATATAGATGGTGATTTTAATGATTTTAATGAGTGGGTAGGACAAGTAAGTCCAATTCAAAGCCCTTCAACGCATACTATTTCAATTACTGTTCCAGTTGGAGCGATACCTGGACAAAGCAGAATGAGAATTGTTGCTCAAAACAATCAGTATCAACCCACCAATCAAGCATTGCCTTGTGATGTAAATGAAGCTTGGTTTGGCTCTACTGAGGACTACACCTTAGTTGTAAGCGGTTCAGTAGCAACGCCCGTTAGTTATTTGTGGTCGGATGGACAAACTACACAAACAGCAACTAACTTATCTGCTGGTACATATACAGTTACAATTACGGATGCAAATGGATGTTCTGCAACTGATACAGCAATAGTTAGTGGTTCAGGAAATGTATCGGTTATTGCAGGAACAAATCAAACAATTTGTAATGGATATGCTCCAAGTAGTTTAAATGCTAGTAGTGGTGGTATTGCGGGAACTTACTCTTGGACTGATGCTTCTAATCCATTAGTTATTCTTGCAACCGGTTCTAATTTTAGCCCCCCCCCCCTTACAACTACCACAACTTACACTGTTACTTTTACAGAAACAAATAGTGGCTGTATAGCTACTGATTTTGTAGTAATTACAGTTAATCCTTTACCTACAGTTACTGCTAATGTTTCTCCATCTTCAACAATTTGTGCAGGATCATCTATCACATTAACTGGAAGTGGCACCGCATCAACATACACTTGGAATAATAGCGTGAGTAATGGAGTGTCATTTATTCCTCCAGTTGGCACATCTACTACCTATACAGTAACAGGCACAGATATTAGCACACAATGTTCTAATACAGATAATATTACTATCAATGTAAATCCTGTCCCAACAGTTACATTAACTGCTAATCCTAATCCTGCTTGTTTAGGAGATGATATTATTTTAACTGCTACTCCATCTATCCCCGTAACTCAATATAGGTTTCAGTATAATGATGGTAGCGTTTGGAATAATTTAACTAATCCAACATGGGATATAAATAATCCAGTTATATATAATAATATAACTCAATCAACAGCTTTTAGAGTAAAAATAAGAGAGGGTCCAGGTTGTACTGGTAGCCCATGGGGTGGGCCAACAAATCAAGGAATTACTGTTCCAGTAAATATATTGCCTTCATCAGGTCCAATTTGGCATAATTAAAATGAATATTAAATTAAATATTAACAATAAATAAACTAAAAACAATTATTAATTAAAACATGTTAAGGTCATGAAAACAACAACAAGAATGTTAAAAAAACTGTTATTACTAAGTGCAGTAATTTTAACTAGCAATCAAATGATTGCTCAAACACTACCAGATGATGCAATTACACAAAGTGTGTGTATTGTAATTGAGGATTACGAGATAGTCCCCTCATCAAATTCAGCTTATGCTTGGTCAATAATTGATCAGGCTACTGGAACACCTCCTCCAATTGGAGTAGCAGACATCATACCAACAGCAAATGATTGGTATATACAGGTTGATTGGACTACACCGGGAACTTATGAATTATCTGTTGTAGAAACAGATAATAATGGTTGTTCGGGTGTACCAGTAATAGTAGATGTTACGGTTAATCCTTTAGATGATGCTACATTTACATTAACTGATTATTGTGAAGGAAGTGTAAATTCTGCTACAGTAACTGGAACAATAGGGGGTGTATTTACATTTACTGCTCCAGCACCTACTGGAGGGGAGACTCTAGATCCAGGAACAGGAGAGATTACAGGTGGTGTTGCAGGAACTGCTTATTCTGTAACTTATACTACAAGTACAGGTATTTGTTCTCAGACAAGTACCCAAACAGTAACGGTTAATCCTTTAGATGATGCTACATTTACATTAACTGATTATTGTGAAGGAAGTGTAAATTCTGCTACAGTAACTGGAACAATAGGGGGTGTATTTACATTTACTGCTCCAGCACCTACCGGAGGGGAGACAATAAATGCATTAACTGGAGAGATTACAGGTGGTATTGCAGGAACTGCTTATTCTGTAACTTATACTACATCAAGTATTTGTCCTCAGACAAGTACCCAAACAGTAACGGTTAATCCTTTAGATGATGCTACATTTACATTAACTGATTATTGTGACGGAAGTGTAAATTCTGCTACAGTAACTGGAACAATAGGGGGTGTATTTACATTTACTGCTCCAGCACCTACTGGAGGGGAGACAATAAATGCATTAACTGGAGAGATTACAGGTGGTGTTGCAGGAACTGCTTATTCTGTAACTTATACTACATCAAGTATTTGTCCTCAGACAAGTACCCAAACAGTAACGGTTAATCCTTTAGATGATGCTACATTTACATTAACTGATTATTGTGACGGAAGTGTAAATTCTGCTACAGTAACTGGAACAATAGGGGGTGTATTTACATTTACTGCTCCAGCACCTACTGGAGGGGAGACTATAGATCCAGGAACAGGAGAGATTACAGGTGGTGTTGCAGGAACTGCTTATTCTGTAACTTATACTACAAGTACAGGTATTTGTTCTCAGACAAGTACCCAAACAGTAACGGTTAATCCTTTACCAACACCAGGACCAATTTATCATAATTAGAATATATGAAGAAACTAAAAGTCGTCATATTATTATTTGTACTTGCTGCACAGACATCTGCACAAGATGTACTCCATCTTTGTGTAGGAACTTATCACAATTTTGGAGTCCCTTATACTATTGGGTCTTCCTATAATTGGCTAGTGCAAGCGAATACTACTATTGCAACTATTACTTCAGGTAACGGAACCGAACACATCATTATGGACCTTAACAATTCGGGTGTGTTTCAGTTATTAGTTGAAGAAACGGATGTAAATGGTTGTACAGGATATGATAGTATTTTAGTGGAAATACACGCATTGCCTAATCCGAATATATTTGCTTTAGGACCTATCTCCTTTTGTGAGGGAGATAGTGTTCTTTTGCAAGTAGATTCAAACTATGTAGCCCAAAGTTGGAATAATGGAAGTACTATAATTTATACTTATGCTGATACTTCTGGTAATTATTTTGTGAATGTAATAGATACGAATGGTTGTAGCAATACGAGTAATACAATTAATGTTGATGTACATCCTAACCCAGTGGCTGATTTTATAGTGGAGGGAATTTGTGCTAATATTCCTAGTCAGTTTGTGAACACTTCTATAATTAGTGTAGGTAATATTGCCACTAATATTTGGTATTTAGGCAATGGAGATATAGTAAGTGGAGATAGCTTATTGTACACTTATACTTTTTCTGGGGATTATTTTACACAGCTATTTGTTACTTCTGATTACGGTTGTGTTGATTCAATAGGGAAGTTATATTCTATTTATAATAAGCCTATTGCTAGCTTTGAATATAGTCCTTTTACGGTTTCTACTTTGCAGCCAGAAATGAATTTTATATCGACAACACTTAATTACAACTCCTTGTTTTGGGATTTTGATGATTCAACTTATAGCCCTTTGGCTTACCCTGTGCACGAGTTTGAGGCAGCAGGAACCTATGATATTTGGTTAACAGTTACCGATAGCAATATGTGTATTGATTCAGTGATGCATAGGATTACTATGTATTATGATTTTGTGTTGTATATACCCAATACATTTACCCCTGATAAAGATGGAATGAATGACACCTTTGGACCACAGGGCTTACGTATGGAACATTATGAATCCTACACCTTTATTGTATTTGATAGGTGGGGTGAAAAAGTGTTTATTACTGATAAGGTTGACGAGCATTGGGATGGAAGAAATGCTCAACATGGTACCTATACTTGGAGTATTGTAATAGTGGATGAACTGGGTGCAGTACGTAAAAAAGTAGGGGAGGTGATGTTGATTAAGTAGCTATTAGTAACTGGTTATTAGTTTAAAAGGGAGCATTCGCTCGGTTTTTTTTTCTTATGTCATACTGAATTAGTTTCAAAAAAGAGATCCTTCACATTCGTTCAGGATTATAAAGTTATTCTTACCCAAACTAAAACAAACAACTAATTTACCTCAAATCAATCACTTCCACACCTGGGTAATCCCCAGCATTAAAAGTAAAAGGTTGTACAGCAGTATTGCTTTTGAATGTAGTAATTAGGTAGGTGTAAGTTCCTCCATTTTTATCGTAAATAGTAATTTTATGCAATTGGTTTTTGGCGGCATCTACTGCTAAAGTGATTTTCATAAAAGAACTACTTTCCTCAGGAAACAAATCAATGATTTGTAGGCGTTTTCCTTTTTCGGACTGAGCACCTACATAAGTGTATTTATAACCCTGTTCGTAAATGGTAAAGAGCTTGTTCGGGCTCATCATTTCTTCCTCAGGGTCGTGTTCCATTATCTGTACTTCATTCATGTCGGCCAGGTAAATCCACTGGTTTTCTCCATCATTAATGATGGTTTGCTCCTCCATTACTAATCGGAATTTATCACCTTGTAATACTAATGTTCCTTTTTGTTTTTCATTCATGTGCTGACTCTTGTTTTTAAAAATGAAATCAAAATCCACCGTCATATTCTTATAGGCTTTTGTGGTTGCGCTTAATTTGTCCAGTACATCTTTAGCTACTTGGTCCTGAGCAAAAAGGCTAGTACTTAGTGCAATTAATAGGGTAGTAAATAATTTAGTCATTGTTGTTTAATTTTCTTAATAATTCATCTAGTTCCATTTCATCACGCACCAATACTTTTCGTGCTTTACTTCCTTCAAAGGGCCCAACTATTCCTGCTGCTTCCAGTTGGTCAATTATACGCCCTGCACGGTTGTATCCTAGTCTTAGTTTCCTTTGTATTAAGGATGTTGATCCGGATTGATGTTGCACCACCACTATGGCGGCTTCATCAAACATGGCGTCTTTGTCATCCAAGTCAGCTTTACCACCTACAGCCTCAGCTTCTCCTTCATATTCTGGTAATATATGGGCTTGTGGGTAGGCTCTTTGCGAACCAATAAACTCACAGATTTTCTCCACCTCAGGAGTGTCAATAAAAGCACATTGCAAACGCGTTAAATCACTTCCTGTGGAAATAAGCATATCTCCCATACCGATTAATTGTTCAGCACCCTTTGCATCCATAATGGTTCTAGAATCAATGCTTGAGGTTACCCTAAAGGCAACCCTTGCTGGGAAATTGGCTTTAATGATTCCTGTAATTACATTCACGGAAGGTCTTTGAGTAGCAACAATCAAATGGATGCCAATTGCACGAGCAAGTTGAGCCAAACGAGCGATAGGGGTTTCTATCTCCTTTCCTGCTGTCATAATAAGGTCGGCAAACTCATCAATCACCAAAACGATATACGGCAAGTACCTGTGCCCATCGTTTGGGTTTAGTTTTCTGCTGATGAATTTTTTATTGTATTCTTTTATGTTTCTGCAATTCGCACTTTTACACAATTCATAGCGGTCATCCATTTCTATACAGAGTGAATTTACAGTATTCACCACCTTTTTAGTATCTGTGATGATTGCATCCTCTTCATTAGGGAGTTTGGCCAAGTAGTGGCGTTCAATTTTATTGAATAGGGTAAGTTCCACTTTTTTAGGATCTACCAATACAAATTTCACTTGTGATGGATGTTTCTTGTACAATAATGAAGCCAGAATTGCATTCAGCCCAACTGACTTTCCTTGTCCTGTTGCCCCCGCCATAAGTAGGTGAGGCATCTTTGCCAAGTCTACTACATAAGTTTCGTTTGATATTGTTTTCCCAAATGCAATTGGTAATTCCATATCGCAATTCTGGAACTTTTCTGATTTCAATACTTCCAGCATTGAAACTGTATTCTTTGTTTTGTTCGGTACTTCAATACCAATCGTTCCTCTACCCGGTATAGGGGCAATTATACGGATTCCTTCAGCTGCAAGACTTAAAGCAATATCGTCTTCCAAGTTTTTAATTTTTGAAATTCTGATTCCTGCTTCAGGTACAATTTCATAAAGCGTAATTGTTGGTCCTACAGTTGCCGAAATGGATGCAATACCAATTTTGTAATGCCCTAGGGTTTCAACAATTCTATTCTTGTTGTTTTCAAGTTCTTCTTTGTCTATCTCAATTTTTCCTCCACCATAGTCATTCAATAAATCCATTCCCGGCATTTTGAATTGTGAAAGTTCAAGGGTAGGGTCAAAATCACCTAGTTCTTTCAGTTTCTTTTCAATCTCTGTTTCACTAAGGGTATCTTCATCAGTAGTTTCGGTTACTTCTAACCCTAAACCTTCCTCTTGTTGCTCAGTAGGTGTTTCTACTTTTTCATCTTTAGGAGTTGCTAAAGTCGGCTCAACCACTAAAGGAGCAGGCTCAGTTTCTGTAAGAGTTTCTACTTGCTTTTCTTCAAGCACTGGGGCAGAAGGGTTTTCTCCAGAAGTAGGAAATGGAGTTGGTATACTTTCCGTTTTTTCAACTTTTATTTTGCTAGGTTTTAATTTACTGATGAATGCCTGAATTTTTTCAGCATTAATGTCAAATGAAATAACTAGGTATAACAAAGAAATAGTAATCAGCAAAAGGGAAGTTCCTATATTCCCAATAGCTGAACTCATAAATTCATTGGTGTAAATACCAATACCACCTGCTGTAATCGTTCCACCAAAAAAGTGACGAATAAAAATAGGGATAATTAACATTCCTAGTATCCCATTAAAAATAAACTTACTTAATGAATATTTTTTAAGGCCAAGTATTTTTAATCCGGCTAACAAACTGAATAGGGGAATAAAAAAAGCGGCAAGGCCGAACCATAATTTAACAAATAGATTAGAAATGTAAGCCCCCAACCCTCCAATAGAGTTGTTTATTTTTTTATCGGTAATAACATCCGATAAATCTTTTCCTGAAACTAAACTATCGTCAGCTTCCCACTGAAAAAAGAAAGAAATAAAGGCGATAAATAAGTATAGTGAGATGAGAATTAAAACAGCAGCAAATATTTTATGATTATTTTTATCTTTAAAAGGAGCTATTACCCCTTCAAAGTTAAAGGACTTAGCGGGTTTTAATTTTAATTTCTTTTTTATCATATAGTCTTCAAAAATACAAATACATTTGAAAAGCAGTAAGTAGTAGAAACTAATATTTTACCATTAAATTGTTAATAAATGTTAATTGTAAAAACTAAGCCTTTAATGTAGTTGAAAATATTAAATTTGCAGGCAATTATGATGAAGATAAAAGTAACTAATGAAACAGCATGTCTTAAAGCTGTAGTGGTGGGAATTGCTGAGGATTTTGGGGGAGTACCTAAAGTAGAGGAGTGTTATGACCCTAAATCCAGAGCACATGTTATAGCAGGAACTTTTCCTACAAATGAAGCTTGTGTAAAGGAAATGGATGCATTAGTTGTTGTATTTGAAAAATATGATGTAAAGGTATTTAGGCCTCAAAACATTAAGGGGTTAAATCAGATTTTTCCAAGAGATATTGCTTTTGCTATTGATGATAAATTAGTCATCCCTAATATAATTGAGGCTAGAAAAGAAGAGGTAGATGCTATAGCAGATGTCATGAGCAATATTGCAAAAGAGGATGTTGTGAAAATGCCACTAAGCGCAAGAGCAGAAGGGGGTGATGTAATGCCTTGGAATGAGTATATTTTTGTGGGATATTCCGAGAAGGATGATTTTGAAAAGTATAAAGTTGCGAGAACAAATAAAAAAGGACTAGATTTTTTAGCATCAACTTTCCCTAATAAAATAGTAAAAGGTTTTGAGTTGAATAAATCAGATGATGACCCAAGAGAAAATGCATTACATTTGGATTGTTGCTTTCAGCCAATTGGTAAGGATATGGCAATTCTGTATAAAGGGGGGTTTAAGAATGATGAAGATGTCGAATTTCTAGTAAATTACTTTGGCAGGGAAAATATTATTGAAATAAGCAAGGAGGAAATGTATAATATGAATTCGAATGTATTTTCAATTTCAGAAGGTGTGATTATTTCTGAAAAAGGATTTACAAGGTTAAATACTGAATTAAGGAAAAGAGGGTATTTAGTAGAAGAAGTGCCTTATGCCGAGATAGCAAAAATGGAAGGGCTTTTAAGATGTTCAACAATGCCGTTAATTAGAAAATAATGAAACAGATTACCAATACAATAATGATGATAAAGCCAGTGGGCTTTAGGTATAACGAGCAAACAGCTGTCAATAATTATTATCAAAAGGTGTTGGATAATTTAACGGCTGAACAAACGCAAGAAAAGGCTTTAAGTGAGTTCAATGCATTTGTAGATAAATTAAGAAATGCAGGAGTGAATGTTGTGGTGGTTGAGGATACTAAAATTCCTGACACTCCTGATTCAATTTTCCCAAATAATTGGGTGTCTTTTCATAGTGACGCTATGGTAGGTTTGTATCCTATGTGTGCAGAAAATAGGAGAGATGAAAGGAGAGAAGATATCTTTGATACATTGGTGGATGAATATGGTTTTGTTATTGAGGGAATAAAGGATTTTACGGAATTTGAGGAGCATGATAAATTTCTGGAAGGAACTGGAAGTATGGTGTTGGACAGAGAAAATAAGATTTGCTATGCAGCTATTTCTATCCGTACGGATGAGATTGCGGTAATGCAATTCTGTGAGGAGTTTGGCTACAGGCCAGTTTTTTTTACAGCTAACCAGGATGTTGAAGGGGAGCGTATGGCCATTTATCATACTAATGTGATGATGTGTGTGGCAGATACTTTTGTAGTAATCTGCCTAGATACGATTGATGATGCTATTGAAAGAGAGCATGTTGTTGAAAGCCTAAAAGAAACAGGAAAAGAAATTATTGAAATAACAGAAGAACAAAACCAAAGGTTTGCAGGAAATATGTTGCAAGTAATGGGAGATAAACCATATATTGTGATGTCCAACTCGGCTTTTAGTAGCTTAACGGATGAACAAAAAATGGCTATTGAAAAACATTGTCCGATTATATATAGCTCCTTAGATACTATTGAATCTTGTGGAGGAGGAAGTGCAAGATGTATGATGGTAGAAGTATTTTTACCAAAACAAAAGTAATGATAGAAGAAATTTTAAAACAGGAGATAGAAAAGTGTTTGGCTGAATTGTACTTGGTAACTGAGCAAAGCATTCAGTTTCAAAAAACCAGAAAGGATTTTAAGGGAGACATTACTTTGGTAGTATTTCCACTATTAAGAGCATCAAAAAAAGGGCCTGAGCAAACAGCTGAAGAAATAGGAAGCTATCTGAAAGAAAAGGTTGCTGAGGTAGCTGATTTTAATGTAGTAAAAGGATTTTTGAATTTAGAAATTACGCAAGAATATTGGTACAATCAATTTATTACCGCTTATAATACTAATGATTATGGAGTGGTAAAAGCTGATGAAAACGCACCTACTTATTTAGTAGAATATTCATCACCAAATACAAACAAGCCAATTCACTTAGGGCATTTGCGAAATAATTTTTTGGGCTATTCAGTTGCTGAAATTATTAAAGCAAGTGGTAAAAATGTAAAAAAAGTACAAATCATTAATGATAGAGGAATTCATATTTGTAAATCAATGATTGCTTGGCAGGAGTATGGGAATGGTGAAACACCTGAGTCTTCTGGAATAAAAGGAGATCATTTGGTGGGGAAATACTATGTGGAGTTTGATAAGTATTATAAAAAAGAAGTTGCTGATTTAGTTGCTGATGGAATGGAGAAGGGGCAAGCCGAAAAAGAAGCGCCTATCTTTAAGAAAGCCCAAGATATGTTGAGGAGTTGGGAGGCAAAAGAGCCAACTGTAATTGCATTGTGGGAGAAAATGAATGAATGGGTATTTGCTGGCTTTGCTGTTACTTATAAAAGATTGGGGGTTGATTTTGATAAGAACTATTATGAGAGCGATACTTATCTGCTAGGCAAAAAGGTAGTAGAAATTGGCCTTGATAAAGGAGTGTTTTATAAAAAAGAAGATGGGTCGGTATGGATAGATTTATCAGCTGAAGGATTAGATGAGAAAATCATTTTACGTTCGGATGGCACAGCTGTTTACATGACACAAGATATTGGTACTGCCATACAAAGACATGAGGATTTTTATTTCTCCCATATGGCATATACTGTAGCCAATGAGCAAGATTATCATTTTAAGGTACTGTTTTTAATCCTTGATAAATTAGGCTATGACTGGGCAAAAAACTGTTATCATTTATCCTATGGAATGGTTGACTTACCTTCTGGTAGAATGAAATCCCGTGAAGGAACAGTAGTGGATGCTGATGATTTTATGCAAGAAATGGTGGATACAGCCAAAAACATTGCTAAGGAATTAGGGAAGTTAGAAGGCATGTCGGATGAAGAGGCAAATGCACTCTATGAAATAGTTGGGATGGGAGCATTAAAATATTTTTTATTAAAAGTTGACCCTAGAAAGCGCATGCTTTTTGACCCTAAAGAATCCATAGATTTTAACGGAAATACTGGGCCTTTTATACAATATACTTATGCACGTATTCAATCCTTACAAAGAAAGCATACTGCTGAGGTGGAAATGCCAAATGCAGTAGCTATTACCGCTAAGGAACAAGAAATTATAAAATTATTGACTGAATTTCCTGCTGTGATACAAGAAGCGGCAGCTAATTATAGCCCAGCACTTGTGGCTAATTATGCTTATGACTTAGTGAAGGAGTACAATACTTACTATCAAAACACTTCTATACTTACAGCTGAAAGTAATGAGCTAATCAATTTCCGATTAGGCCTATCGGTTAAAGTTGGTGAAGTGATAAAAACAGCTATGCGACTATTGGGTGTTGGTGTACCTGATAGAATGTAATTAGTCTATAACTATTCGTTTCTCTACTGTTCCATCATCATAGATGTAAAAGAGTGGTTGATTGGTTTGTTTTGTTTCTCTTCCTAAAATATCTGTTATTTTTAAGAGAACTTTATTTGGATTTTGTATTTCTTTAATTGTTGTTGTATTAGAAAACTCCAATGCATCCACATAAAAAAGATTGCATACTCCTCCACTTGCTCCAGAATTACAATTAAGATCTGAATTTTGCAACATAATATGTATACTATCGGTAGTTAAATTATTTAAATAATTTAACTGGATTTCAAACTTAGTGTATTCTGAAATGGTATCTAATCTGAAACTAGAAAAAGCAACTGTATCTTGATTATTAGTATATAAACAAATAGAAACAATTGCTTGTGGAGATGTATTTGTAGGTAGATAAGTATCTGCAAAGTATTTATAATAACCAGAAAAATAAATTGGGTTTGAATTCAGACTACCGTAATAATGTACATCTTCATTTGCTTGTTGATACCAATTGTGCAATATTAATGCGTAATCCCCATCATAAGAATCAGTAGTTTGTGATATACCAATAAAACTGAATTTCTCTTCCCATGAACTCAATGTACCAGATAAAGGATTTTCAACATTATAGACGGTATCTAGTGTAGGTGATGTATAATTAGAATAATAAGTGGTATCCCAATTTTCAAAACTGCCATTAGTAATGGTTTGTCCTACCCCAATCATAGGCAAGCAAAGTAATATAAGTAGTAGTTTTTTCATAATCTTAGTTGTTTGTTAATCTATAACATTGCTTTCATTCAATTAAGTTGTCTTTAAACCAACATGAGCTAAGAAAGGTAGGTACCCAACTCATGATTAGTATTTTCTCTTTTTCTGTATATGTCAAATGATCAAATTTCATGTTCCTTCAATAGTGGCGGAGTAGTTTTAAGCCATTTAACTTTGCTCCATGCGCGTTCATGAAAAAAGTATAATATTGATTTTGTAAAGAAACCAATACCACCGATTGTTGCGGCAGTTGCTAGGGTTTCTAGAACAAATAATGAAATGACGAATGTGTCTAAACTTCCTATCATTCGCCATGTCATAGTTTTAAAGAAGCTACGCTTAGCTGTAAGCCCTTTCTTTTTTCGTTTGTTCCAAACCAATTCATGTACAAAGTACATAATCATTTTTGTACACAAGCCTATCCCTCCAATCTTTAATGCGGCTTCAAAAGTTCCAGTAACAATATATGAAACCACAAAAGTATCCGTGCTCCCGATCAACCGCCATGTTACAGTTTTCACTAAAGATCGTTTTACTATTTTCTTCATTGTTAGTCTATTGGTTTTTTACAAACTGGACATTCTTCACCTTTTTTAATTTCTAAAGTATACAATATAGTCTCATTATTTTCATTAACAAAAGTTTCTGTATGTTTATGAACTTCTTGTTTTTTCTTCATTGTTTCAGAGAATATACCTATTAACCCTTTATTAAAGAAAATGTTGGATTTATTATTCTTGGTATTTACAATGAGATTGGATTCTTTATCGTTTTGTTTTTGGATAGAATCATTAGAATTCTGAACCTTTTGAGTAGTATAACTTTCAACAGAATTTGATTCTTTTTTTGTTGAACTATAATTGTTAGATTTATTAAAATTAAATTTTGATTTTTTTAAATTCTTATCTTGCCCAAACCCAATCATAGGTAAGCAAAGTAATATAAATAGTAGTTTTTTCATAATTGTATGTTATAGTACTTTTCGTTCACTAATTTTAGCTAAGGTTTGTAGTAAAAATATAAAATATGGTTGTAAATAGTTGATTATTAAACCTAAAATAGTTGTGAAAAATAAAAACAACTTCCCGAAAGCATAAAATTACCTCCAGATTATATAAAATTTCTTCCTGAACGTACAAAAAATGTTATTAAACAATAGTAATTATTTACTGTATACAAAATATTAGCTCCTAAGAACTTGAAACTTGTTGTGGAAAGGGTGTAATTACTTGCTCTTAGTAAAAATTCTATTCAAGAATTGTTCTAATTGTTGGGCCGTTCGTTTAGTAAACAACTCTCCATCTTGCACATAGGAAATGCCTCCTGTTTCTTCCGATACAATAACGGTTACTGCATCCGATTCCTCTGTAATACCCACTGCAGCCCTGTGGCGCATACCCAAGTGTACTGGGAAATCTTCACTATTACTAACAGGAAGTACGCACCTTGCGCTAATAATTTTATTATCTCTAATGATAACGGCTCCATCATGCAAGGGGCTGTTTTTGTAAAAGATACTCTCTATCATAGGTACTGAAATTTCAGCATTCATTTTCACTCCACTTTCAGCAAATACGGCCAAGTCATCCATTTGAGTAATTACCATTATAGCACCTGTTTTGGTTTTTGCCATATCTTCACAAGCACGTGAAATTGCATGGGTATTTAAATGGTTGTCATGTTCTACTTTAAAGTTGAATTTAAAAAGTCCCTTATTTTTAATTACTTTCCCTTTTCCTATAAACATGAGGAATTTTCTGAGTTCTTGCTGAAAAACAATTACTAGGATGATAACCCCAACCCCAATAAACTGTCCTAAAATTTCGCTCAATAGCTGAAAATGAAAGGCGTCAACTATTTTCCATAGCAAGTAAATGGCGGCTAAGCCAATAAAGATATTGATGGCTACTGTCCCTCTTACTAGTTTGTATAGCTGGTAAATTAGCACAGCAACTAGTGCTATGTCAATGAGTTCAATAAAGCCTAAATTTAGGAATTCCATTTACGCGAGATTTTTTGCGAATGTAGTAATTTTAATGCATTCCATAGCTTCTCTTACATCATGTACTCTTAATATGGATGCTCCTTTTTGCAATGCCATAGTGTTGGTTATGCTTGTTCCGTTCAATGCGTATTGTGGGGTTGTATCTAGTAATTTGTATATCATTGATTTTCGGGATGTGCCTACTAAAACAGGAATTTCAAATTGATTAAATTGTTCTAGCTCATTTAAAATTTGATAATTATGGGCTATAGTTTTACCAAAACCAAAGCCAGGGTCAATAATGATTTGTTCAATTCCCATGGCTTTTAGTAGTTTTATTTTTTCTTCAAAATATGAAATTATCTCGTCCACTACATTGTTGTAAGTGGGGTTGTTTTGCATATTTTTTGGTGTGCCCTGCATGTGCATTATCATGTAAGGAACTTGTAATTGGGCTATAGTATCAAACATTTTATCGTCTATTTCACCTGCTGATATATCATTAATCATATCGGCTCCTGCTTGTACGCATTCTTGGGCTGTTTTAGCCCAAAAGGTATCAATTGAAATAATGATCTCAGGAATTTCACTTTTTAACAATTTGATAATGGGTAAAAGCTTTAGGAGTTCATCTTCAGCTTGTATTAAAGTAGCTCCAGGGCGTGAGGATTGTGCTCCTATGTCAATTATTGTTGCTCCTTCTTCTAGCATTTTTTGGCATCTTGCTATAATTTGTTCTTTATTCAAGTATTGTCCACCATCAAAAAAGGAATCTTCAGTCAGATTCAATATCCCCATTACAATTGCGTTCTTTGTTGAAAAAATGCTTGAATTGCTTTTTCCTTTTGTGGATTTTGAGGAGCTAAATGATGTATATTTCGGCATTATTAAAGGTTAAAATTATATGGAACAGACAATTGCTGAATACGATTCAATAATAAAAAAATGTAAGGACATTTTCGCTAAGAAAATGAAAGATTATGGGAGTGCTTGGCGCATACTGAGAATCAGCTCTTTAACCGATCAGATTTTCATTAAAGCACAAAGGGTTCGTTCAATAGAACAAAAAGGAGAACAAAAGATAGAAGAAGGGGTTGCTGATGAGTTTGTAGGAATTGTAAACTATGCAATTATTGGGCTTATTCAACTGGATTTAGGAGTTTCGGAACTAGCTGAAGAAATGGACTATAATGAGGTTATGAACAGCTTTAGTAAACATGCTAATGTTGCAAAGGAACTAATGATTGCTAAAAACCATGATTATGGGGAGGCTTGGCGTGATATGCGTGTGTCATCATTTACTGATTTAATTTTGCAAAAGATTTTGCGCGTAAAACAAATTGAAGACAATCATGGGGCTACTCTAATTTCAGAGGGAGTAGATGCCAATTACTTGGATATGCTAAACTATGCAGTTTTTGCGTTAATCAAATTAGAAAAATAAAATTATGAAGAAGAATTTACCTATGATTATTCGTGTGCTTGTTTCAGCACTTTTCTTGCTTTCAGCATTCGCAAAACTGTACCCAACACCAATGTATGGAATCACAAAAGTATTTGAACAGGGGCAATTAATTCCTATGGGATTCTCTGAAGGATTGGCTCCTTATATCTCGCGTATAATCATAGCAATTGAGTTTTTTATTGCCTTTGCTATTTTGCAGAAAAACTACTTGAAAAAGCTAGTGATTCCTACCTCAATTCTCATGCTTTTTGTGTTTAGTTTACATTTAGCATACTCTATATTTTTAGGCGATAGCGAAAATTGTGGTTGCTTTGGGGAATTGATTCCTATGTCGCCTTTGCAAGCATTAATTAAAAACATAATTACCCTTGGTGTTTTAGGGTATTTGTATAAAAATACTCCTGATGACAAAGAGAATAGCTGTTCAAAAATAAGTATACAATTTTTATCAATTTTGCTAGTTATTTTTGCTTTTTTACCTGTGCAAACAGTAGGGAAAAACAAAAGAGTTTCTGGCTTTTCTGAGTATGTAGTTTCTGATATTGATATAAATGATGGTAAAAAGATATTGTGCTTTTTTGATGCAGGATGTGAGCATTGCATGGATGCTGCAAAATCATTAAATGAACTTGCTGATTCGATTGCTTATTTCCCAGAAATTCACATCATCTTTTCTGATTCGGAAGCCGATAAAATCCCTGAGTTTTTTGCTTATGCAGGTAGAGAATATTCTTACCAAGTATTGCCTTTTTACAAGGATGATGATGAAATCAATTCTTACCTTGAAATACTAGGATATGAGTATGAAAATCCTGCTGTTATCTATCTAGATAATGGAAATCAAATTCGTTTTTATGATGGTACAGGTGTGAATGCGTTTAAAGTTGAGGAATTCAGAAAATTATTTGAATAAATTGTGGCTGCTTACATTACAAAAAAGATAACTTATGGTATCCTTGTTTTATGGGGGGTGCTAACACTCGTTTTCTTTTTGTTTAATGTATTGCCTGGCGATCCTGCTCGTATGATGTTGGACAAGCGTGAAGATTCTAATCAGCTTGCCATTATCAAACAAAAATATGCTTTTGATCGTTCGGTGGGCGAACAGTATGCTTTGTACCTTAATGATGTTTTACCTGTTTCAATTCATCATAATAGTGCAACAGCTTTTACCTCTTTAGCCAGTGGAAAATATCAATTCACACAATTGTTTACCATTTTTAATTATACCTTAGTAATTAAAGTTCCTTACCTTAGGGAATCTTTTGTTCGTACAGGAACATCCGTTACTACTATTATTGGCAATACCTTTAAAAACACCTTTGTTTTAGCGCTCTCCTCCATTGGAATTGCCTTATTCTTGGGTTTAATTTTAGGGGTATTTTCTGCCTTGTATAAGGATACTTTTATTGATAAGTTTATCTTGTTTATTTCTGTTTTAGGAATGTCATTACCTTCCTTTTTTGCTTCTATTATTATGGCTTGGCTCTTTGGTTTTGTGCTGCATAATTTCACTGGGTTGAACATGACAGGTAGTTTGTATGAAGTAGATGATTATGGGAGAGGTTCATTCTTACAACTCAAAAATTTAATTCTCCCAGCAATTACTTTGGGAATTCGTCCTTTATCTGTTATTATTCAGTTGTGCAGAAATTCATTACTTGAAGTGCTTTCTATGGATTATGTGCGTACAGCAACAGCAAAAGGATTAAGTAAATTTACCGTAATTTTTAAGCATGCTTTACGCAATGCATTGAACCCTGTAGTAACGGCCGTTTCAGGCTGGTTTGCCTCACTTTTAGCAGGAGCAGTTTTTGTAGAATACATTTTTGCTTGGAACGGAATAGGAAAAGAAATAGTTGATGCTCTAAATAAAATGGACTTGCCAGTTGTTATGGGTTCAGTACTGTTTATTGCATCAATTTTTGTAATCATAAATATAATAGTCGATTTAATATATGGGTGGCTCGACCCCCGAATAAGAATAAGTTAATATGAGAAAAAATATAGTTGCAGGAAACTGGAAAATGAATTTAAATAGAGCAGAAGGTATTGCTTTGGTAGAAGATGTGTTGGCTAAATTGCCTGCTGATAATAGTACTCATGTCGTGTTTTCACCTTCTTTTGTGTATTTGCATAAAGTAGCAAAAATGTGTGCTAATACTGCTAAAGTAGTAACTGCAGCTCAGGATTGTAGTACAAATGAAAAAGGTGCTTTTACTGGAGAAGTTTCTGCAAATATGATAGCATCTTGTAGTGCAAGATATGTTGTTTTAGGACACTCGGAAAGAAGAGCTAATTTTCAGGAAACGAATGATCAATTACAAGCAAAAGTAGGACAAGCATTTGCAAATGATTTGAAAGTGATTTTCTGTTGTGGAGAAAGTTTAGTACAAAGAGAAAGTGGTGTGCATTTTGACTGGATTAAGTCTCAAATATCTGAGAGTTTATTTCACCTTTCAGCTGAAGAATTTAAAAATATTGTAATTGCCTATGAACCTATCTGGGCAATTGGTACTGGTGTAACCGCAAGCACAGACCAGGCACAAGAAATCCATGCTTTCATCAGAAATTTAGTAGTTGAGAAATACGGAAATGAAGTGGCTGAAAGTACATCCATATTGTATGGAGGTTCATGCAAACCTAGCAATGCAAAAGAATTATTTGCAAGCCAAGATATTGATGGAGGATTGATTGGTGGTGCATCATTAAATGCTGCTGATTTTGTAGCCATAACACAAGCATTCTAATGGAATATACTGAGGTAGATATTAAATTAAACCCAGTTGTTCCTTTTGCTGGTATCTTAGTGGCAAGGCTTAACGAAATTGAGTTTGAATCCTATACTGAGGATGAAACAGGTGTGAAGGCTTATGTGCAAACACATCTGTTAGATGAAAGTGTAGTAAAAGAAATTATTGCTGAAGTGGCTAAATTGTGCGAGCTTACTTTTAGCATTACTAAAGTAAAGCAAGAAAACTGGAATGAACAGTGGAAAAATAATTTTGAGCCAGTAAAGATCAATGATAGATGTATAATTCGTGCTCATTTTCATGCTGATTTTCCTGATATTGAACAGGAAATAATCATTACTCCAAAAATGTCATTTGGCACTGGCCATCATGAAACAACCTCCTTGGTGATGAACGAAATGTTTGGTATTGATTTTAAAGATAAATCAGTTTTAGACATGGGAAGTGGAACAGGAATTTTGGCAATTCTAGCTGCTAAACTAGGAGCTAATTCACTTATTGGTATCGACTTTGATGAGTGGGCTTATGAAAATGCTGTGGAAAATGCAGGGTTAAATGGAGTTTCAACTATTGATTTTATTCATGGGGATGCTGATGCGATAGGGGATGCAAAGTTTGATATTATATTAGCAAATATCAATAGGAATATTATTTTGCAAGATATAGCGGTTTATGTTGGGGCCATGAACGAACAATCCCAAATTTTGTTTAGCGGTTTCTTAAAAGAAGATATTCCGTTAATTTTAGAAAAATCAGAACAACTTGGCTTGGAATTAGTTGTTTCAAAACATAAAAACAAATGGCAAATGTTACATTTAAAAAGAGCTTAATACTTTTCGTATTAGCGCTTATTTTATCTTTTTCATCCTTTGCACAGAAAAAAGGAAAATTAAAAGAATTCTCAAAAGAGTTCCCTGCTTTTATTGCTGAGTTAGGGGAGTTTATGACAGCTTCAGATAATGCAGACTTAAAGGCTGTATTTAAGTCTTTTTCAAAAAGTTCATCAGGACTAACAGCTTCAGAAAAAGTGAAAATTATTGCAATTTCTAACAAAATGTTAGATAAACGCTTGCGTCCGAAACCTCATTTTTCTGAGTTTTTATCCACATTGCTGATAGTAGATAAGCATACAAAAGGAGAAAGTATGCTACCCGAGTGGCTAGCTGTTTTTGAAGAAACGGTAGACAATACAACCACTAAAAAGTTAATGCTATTCTGTGCTTTTACAAAAGGTTTGGTGAAAAAAAATACTTTGCGCTCAAGTAAAGTCGCCACATGGCTAGTAAATACGGATGATTATCGTTTTGTGTTTGAAATGATTGAACCGATTATCTTATTTAATACTGATTTTAATTTAAGCTGTACTGCTGATGGAGGTTCTTATTCTATCTTAAATACCAGAGGGAAATATTACTTTGTTTCCAATGAATGGGAAGGAAATGGAGGAGTAATCAATTGGGAAAGCCAAGGTTTAGCTAAGGATTCTGTTTATGCTATAATAGCTGATTATAAAATTGATACACGAAAAAGTCAAGTTATTGCTGACTCAGCAGTTTTTTATAATAAATACATTTTCCCGTTACCAATAGTTGGACAGGTCATCAATAAGGTGGCGTCAGCAAGGCAAGCTGAGAATTTCCCAAAGTTTACTTCTTATAGTAAGAATGTAGAATTGAAAGAAATTTTCCCCAATGTGGATTATAAAGGAGGATATAAAATGCAAGGGAAGGAGTTTATTGCTGATGGTGGGGATTATGCTGAGGCAAGAATTATTTTTAAAAGAGATGGTAAACCAGTTTTTGTTGCTAATGCCAATCGTTTTAGCTTAGGTTCAGATAGAATTACTTCAAAAGGTGCTGGAATTAAAATATTTTTTGATTCAGATTCTATTTATCATTCTAACTTGCAATTTAAGTACATTAATAGTGAGCGTAAATTACAATTATATAGAGATAAGAACGGTCTTTCAGGTGCTCCAATGCTAAACACTTACCATAATGTAACTATGGATTTTGAACTCTTGGAATGGAATATTGATAAAGATATTATAACATTTGGGTCATTGCCTGGTACTGCTGAATCGAGTGTGGAATTTGAATCGGTTGATAGGTATCTGGAAGAAAAATACAACTCAATGCAAGGGGTTGATGCGATACATCCTGTATTTTTGATTAATAATTATGTAAAAGCTAAGCAAGAGGAAAAATTCTTTGTAGAAGATTTTGCAAGATTTGCTAGTTTTCCTGCAGTTCAGATTCAGCATTATCTTATGCAATTGGCGAATGATGGCTTTATCTTTTATGATTATGGAGAAGAGAGAATTACGGTTTTACCTAAATTATTTACTTATGTTAATGCGGCTTCTGGTTTAGGTGATTATGATGTTATTTCATTTAAATCGACAATTACGCCTGGAGAATATAAAACCACTGATAAATACCTTGTAAATGCGGCATTGAACATTAAAACTAAGGATTTAAATATTCTTGGTATTCATGATATTGAATTAAGTGAAGTAAGAGATGTTTATTTGTACCCGAAAGATGGTTTGCTAGTTGTTAAAAAGAATAGGGATTTTGTTTTTAACGGACAAATTTATGCGGGTAGAGGGAGATTGAATCTGTTTGGTAAAAATTTCTATTTTCATTATGATGAGTTTAAAGTGGACTTGAATGAGATTGATTCTGTACAGCTTTCTGTTCCTGTTCTGCCGATTGTAAAAGATATGAAGGGCAATGAATTACTAACGAAAGTAAAGACGGTAATTGAGGCAGTTACAGGAGATTTAAGAATTGATGATCCTAGTAATAAATCAGGTTTAAGAAAGGATAGTTTTCCAGGCTTTCCTATCTTTAGGTCCTTTGAAGATTCTTACGCTTATTACGATAGAAAAACAATTTATGATGGGGTGTATGATAGGGATAGATTCTCTTTTCATTTATTGCCTTTTGAAATTGATAGTTTAGATAATTATACGGGTAAAGGGTTGGCCTTTGCAGGTACTTTTGAATCAGCTGAAATTTTCCCTGTTTTTGATGATACTTTGCGTTTGCAAAAGGATTATTCACTTGGGTTTACAAGAAAGACCCCTGCTGATGGATTTGAAATTTATGGAGGTAAAGGAAAATATCATAATGATATTCATTTGAGCAATAAAGGATTAAGAGGGAGTGGGGATTTTGAATATTTAACAGCTAAAGCTTCAGCTGAAGAAATTTTCTTTTTTCCTGATTCTACAAACTTATACACACAAACTTTTGCTGTAACGGAGGTAGTGTCTGGTATTGAATTTCCGGAGGTAAGAAATACTGAAACGTATGCGCATTTTATGCCTTATCATGATAGGTTAGAGGTGGAAAAAAGGAAAGATGAATTTGATTTTTACAAGGGTCAGGCAAGTTTTAATGGCAATTTGTTAATGCAGCCTACAGGGCTAACTGGTGGTGGTGTAATGACATTGGATAAAGCAGAAGTAAGTTCCAATTTATTTGCGTATAACGCCAATTGGTTTGGAGCAGATACAGCTAGCTTAAATGTATTTGAAAGTAGTGGCGCAATTGCTTTTAAAGCAAACAACCTCAGAACACATATCGACTTAGAAATGCGTGAAGGTATTTTTCATTCCAATGGAGCAGGTTCTTTTGTAGAGTTGCCTGCTAACCAGTACATTTGTTATATTGATAAGTTAGAATGGGCTATGGATGAAGAATTGCTAACCTTGGGAGATGAAGTGGCTTCATCTAGCACAGGGTCTGAATTTATTTCAGTTCATCCTCATCAGGATTCTTTGAGCTTTATAGCCACTACTGCTAATTATAGCTTGAAAGATTATATAATTCATGCAAATGGAGTGGAGGATATAGCTGTGGCTGATGCGATTATTTATCCTGACTCAGGAATTGTAATTGTTAAGAAGAATGCGGTTATACAAACCCTTTATGGGGCTAGAATTTTGGCGGACGATCTAACGGAATACCATACTTTTACCAATGCATCTGTTGATATTATTTCTGCCCATAACTATACAGCAAGTGGTGATTATACTTATACTGATGCCATGAATCAAAAGCAACAAATTTTCTTTAAAGAAATCAGGGTGGGTGAGGATACGATTACTATGGCTAGTGGTGATGTTGAAACCGATAAACCTTTTCACATAGATAGTAAATTTGATTTTAAAGGAAGTCTGGATTTAATTGCTGATAGAAAAAACCTAACTTTTGATGGTTATTTTATGGCAAATCATTCTTGTGATTTACTAGAGAAAGAATGGGTTAAATTTCGTTCGGAAATAGACCCTAAAAATATCCTATTTACTTTAGATGAAAAATTATACAATGACGCACAGGATTTATTATCTACAGGACTTGTAATGAGTTTGGATTCTACTGATATTTATTCCACATTTTTAAGCAGAAAGGATAGATCAATTGATGCTGATTTATTAAAAGCATCTTATACTTTAACCTATGATAAAAAGCAATTTGCTTATGTAATTAGTGGTCCTGATACTTTATCAACTTATTTCACCCTTTTCGATAAAACCTGTAAAACAAAAGGAGAGGGTATGGTTGATTTTAATCTTGATTTAGGACAAGTTAATGTTACAACAATAGGTAATTTTGTGCATGATATGAAAAGTAATAAAAAAGAGTTTGAAGGCTTCTTTATGTTAGATTTCTTTTTCTCTGAAGCTGCTATGCGAGTTATGGCTAAGGATATTTATTCTGCTCCGGGTGATGGTATTTATGAATATGATGAAGTCTATGCGAATAATTTAGGAAGGATAGTTGGTGCTGAGGAGGGTGATATTTTAATGGTTGACTTAGAATTAAAAGATGAATTTATTGATTTCCCAAAGGAGATGAACCATACTTTGGCGTTTACCAAAACGAAATTCAAATGGGATAATGCTAATAAGGCTTATGTAGCAAAAGGAGAACTTGGAATAGGGAATATTTACGATAGCCAACTGAATGGTTTATTAGATGGATATATCATTATTGAAAAAGGTAGAAATTCTGATATTTTGACAATTTATTTGCAAACAGAATTTTATGACGAATATTACTTTCAGTATAAGAATGGGGTAATGCGATCATGGTCAACAAATGAGGACTTTAATATTGCAATTCGAGAAATTACTGCCGGAAAACGAAAAGCAGAACCTAAAAAAGGAGCCACTCCTTATAGATATATGTCTGCTCCTGAAGATGTTACTGAGAAATTCTTGAAATCAGTGAAGAAAAAGTATTAATTATTATCTTGCCGGTCTTTTATGTTGACTACTGAAATCATATTATTTATCTTATTGGCTTACTTAACTGGAGCTTTTCCATCTGCTGTATGGGTCGGTAAAACGTTCTATAAAATTGATGTTCGTGAGTTTGGTTCGGGTAATGCAGGAGCAACAAATACCTTTAGGGTCTTAGGCAAAAAAGCAGGTATTCCTGTGCTGCTAATGGACATCTTTAAGGGGTGGTTAGCTGTTAACTATTTAAGTTTTTTAGCTGTTATTCCTGAATCAATTGAGGGTCAATTTGAAATACAATTAGTATTTGGTATTGCTGCAGTTATTGGGCATTTATTTCCTGTTTATACTGGTTTCAGAGGTGGGAAAGGTATAGCAACAATGATGGGATTACTCATTGGTTTATCTCCTTTGGAAGCTATTTGTTGTTTTGTAATTTTTGTTATTATTTTTAGTATTTCAAAATATGTTTCTTTGGGTTCTATTGTAGCCTCTATTGCTTTTCCAATTATTGTGATTTTGGTTTTTGGATCTACTAATTCTTCTTTAAATTTATTTGCAGTTTTTGTCCCAATCTTATCGTTAATAACTCATCAAAAAAACATTGAACGCTTAGTTAGAGGAGAGGAAACAAAAGTTAAATTTGGTAAAAAATAACAATTATGAAAAAATCATCAAAGTCTACGTACAAAGCGAGCTCAAGTATAATTAAAGTAAAGTCGTTATTTTTAATAAATGATGATTATAATTCTTTTGATCATGTAGTGGATTGTTTAACTGCTATTTGTGACCATGATCCTATTCAAGCAGAGCAATGCGTACTACTTACGCATTACAAAGGTAGTTGTGAAATTTTAATAGGGGATAATGCTGATTTAGAGCCTATGCAAGAGGATTTAGCTCTCTATGGGCTTAATGTTGAAATTCTATAATATTCTTCCCTAAAATAAATTGAACTAAGGACGAATAAATTATATTTGCAGCCTTTTAGGACTCGTAGCATAACTGGATAGTGCACTAGATTACGGCTCTGGAGGTTGGGGGTTCGAATCCCTCCGAGTTCACTAAAAATAATAATCCTAGGACGAAAGCTCTGGGATTTTTTATTTAATAATTTTAATGACGGCTATTTTCCCTAATTCTAGCTGAGTAATTATGGGGTATTTAGTTTTGCTATCTACCAGTTCTATGCGGCTTGTATTGGGTGGTGAAGTGCCTAAATTAGTCGCCATAATTTCAATTGTATTTTCTCCTTCTACTAATTTATATTTAATCTTTTTGCGTTTATTAGTAGTTTCAAAATCATCAAGAATAATATTACCATTTATAGTGAGCTGAATTTTATCTCCATCTTCCATATTGGCGTCCCAGATAAAGAGTTTAACTTTATTGCTTTCCCAATTAATTGTAAAATCATCACCATCTTTTAATACTTTTGTTCTTTTAACAAGTGAAGTGTCTTGGTATTTTTTAGTGTACTTTTTTTCTACTTTCTTTTTTATTTTTTCAATCTTCTTTTCTAGTTTTGTTCTTTCCATCAGCACTATTTTCCCATTAGCACATTCAATACTGTCTAAGAAATTTCCTGTAAAAGCACCCTCAAGGCGTTTCGTTCCAAACTTTCCTTTAAATGAAAGGTTCATACTTATATAACAGAAAGTGTTTAGTGCAGCTTCCGATTTTGTTTGTAGAATTTGGGTTTCTTGCAGTTGAAAGGATTTATCTTTTTTAAAATATAATCCACTTATTTCACTTTTGGTTTCATCAGGAGTATTTATATTGGTTATGGAATAGCCATTTACAATTCCATTGTCTTCTTGTAGTTCAAGGCTAAAACTAATGGGTGTATTATTATTTAATAAAAGTGTACCTAAATAACTAAATGTATTCTGACTAAAAGTAATATTACATATCAGTAAAAGTAAAAAGGTGGTTATCCACTTCATATTTACAAAGCTATTAAACAAAAGTGTATTTGTAATGCATTGCATAATATTATATTTTTATTTTTGATTAATATTAAAAAGATGAAAAAACAACTTATAATTTTATTTATTATACTTACAAAAGTAAGTTATGCATCTTTTCCAGTTACAGAGAAAACTACTGAACCTGAACCAGGGACTCCTGAGTACTATATAATTTTTGCTGTATTAATTGCTATAAGTATTGCAAGAAGTTTTCAATACAAGAAAAAATATGGTACTTTTTATAAGCCTTACCCAGAATGGTTGAGAAAATATTGGTGGGTTATCTTATTAGGATTTATTGGAATTATGGCTCTTGGAATGTCTGCAATGAAAATGGGCTAAGATTAATTATCTAAAATATATCCTTTTCCTATCTTTGTTTTATAACCTTCAGATAATGTACTTGCAAATCATTTATTTTTAAAGCAATAAAATAATGCCCATTTGGTAAGCTGTTATCGGGCTCCCATATTATTTCATATTTTTGCGGGTTTAATTGTTTCTTATCAAGTTGTGCTACTATCTTGCCTTCAATATTATAAACGAATACACTCACTTTAGCTTCTTGAAAAACACCATATTTTATTTCTACTCTATCGTTAAAGGGATTAGGGCTTGCACTATAAAGCATTCCCTTATCCAAATGGATATTATTGGCGCCAAGAGGAATGCCATCTCCATTGATTACAATATCCCAAGTTCCTTCCAAATCTCCATTTGCATTAGTAGTAAGTGGAATAATTCTGTTAGTAGCATCAAATGTACCGCTTGTTATTGAGGCAGCCGCATCAGCAGCAATATAAGGGTCTCCAGCAAAATAGAGTTGAGTGATTAGTGTTGGAAAATTAGGAGGTGTAATTTTAAAGTGAAAATGTGATGGTCTATAAGTGGCGCCATTTAGGTATAATCCAGGCTTAATGGTTTCAAATACATAAAAACCTTGAGAATTAGAAGTAGCCTTCCCTCTCAGATTATAGCCTGAATTATCATAATCTCCAGCATCATTGGCATGCCATATGTCAATTTCAGTATTTGGAATTACTTCCGAACATGCAAGATTATACACTTGACCACTTAATATAAGGCGTGTGCCCACCTCATTGCTATCCGCCAACATGTCATTTTGGATAGTAGGGGCATTGGCTGTGTAAAAAGGTCCTTGCCCATAAGCGTCTTCAGTAGATTCATCACATAAAATAGGAGAATTGGGCTTAGGTTCTGTAGTAGTTTTTGCAACAGCTGGAAGAATACTAAAAGACAGAGCTACCAATGATGTATTTCTCAAAAATTGCCTTCTTCCGTCTTTGTTGTTCTTCATATCTAGGTTATTGTTTTATAATTTTTATTAATTTTGGTTTATCACCTAAAATTTTTATAAAATACATTCCATTTTTAAAAGTTGAAATGTTTATTTTATCTTCTGTATTTCCAGATAATAGTATTGCTCCATTGGCAGCATGAATCGTGTATTCTTCAATAGTATTCAATGCATTGAAATGAATAAAATTCTTAGCAGGGTTTGGGTAGATTAAAGAAGTAGTTGTATTGTTTTCATTTACTGCACTTGTTCCTTCTTCCACTGTAATTGTACCAATCATATTCATAGCAACATGAGGTGTACATTCATATTCGTAAAAACCAGAAACTTGTGGTATATATTGAAAAAAAGTGTCGGCTGGAGCTTGCCATGTATAGTCAAAAGTAGCAGCTCCTGAAGGAATACTTGCAGAAGTTATGGTGTGCACCATAGTTGGTGGGTCTAATGGTGTCCATTGTATGGTGTCTCCAAGTTGAATTGTAAAACTAGCTGGTAAAAATTGATAATAGCCATTCCAAACCTGAACTGAATGAATAGTTGCTTTGGAATTAAAAGCCACTAAAATGACAATTAATAGTATAAATATTTTCTTCATAAGCTTAATTTTCAAATTATTATAGCACAATATTACATAATATTCTTTATAGTACCATAAATGAAAAATTAAAATCTTATGCTTTCAAATTATTGACTTAAACTTCCCATCTCCATTCCTTCAAAATTACCGGAACTCATCATTAGTAAATTTTGATTCTCCCAATTTAGAGATTTTAAATAATCTTCCAGTTTTTTCGAATCTGTAAAAACCAATAAGTCTTTACGATTAAAAGCAGTGTGTACTTGTTCAGTTGTAATTGGTTCTAGTTTTTTATGTGCTATTGCCTGTGGGCTAAAATAAACGATAGCTGTATCTGGCTCATCCATACTTCCTTTATATTGCTTTAAAAACTGTTCATTTAAACTACTAAAAGTATGCAGTTCCATACAAGCCACTAATTTTCGGTTTGCAAACTGCTTTTTCATGGCAGTTGAAGTCGCTTTTAGTTTAGAAGGAGAATGGGCAAAGTCCTTATAAATAGCAGAAGTTTCTGTTCTTTTGACTAATTCCAATCTGTTAGATGCTCCTTTAAAAGATGCTATCTGTTTGTAGAAATCAGCTTCACAAACACCTAATTCAATGCAAACTAATTTGGCAGCATTTAGGTTTTGTAAATTATGATTTCCAAAGATTAACAATTTGGTATTTGCAATTGTTGTAATTCCATTTTCTATATTATGTTTTGGAGTGGAATAAGGAATTAATTTACAATTTCTATCTTCTTGTGCAAGTTTATTGAGTTCCCCATCTTCCGAGCAATAAATGAGTGTGTCCTTCACCATATTTTTGAAAATACGGAACTGCTCCACATACATCTCAAAAGTTGGGAATACATTAATATGATCCCAAGCAATACCGCTAAGCACTGCAATATCTGGCTGGTATAAATGAAATTTTGGACGCCTATCAATAGGGGAACTGAGGTACTCATCACCTTCCAGAATAATGATTGGAGCATCATGTGTTAGTTTTACCATAGTGTCAAAACCTTCAAGCTGTGCGCCTACCATATAATCGCAATCAATATTTAGGTTTTGGAGTACATGCAATATCATAGCAGTAATAGAGGTTTTACCATGGCTACCACCAATAACAACCCGTTTTTTATTTTTACTTTGCTCATAAATATACTCAGGGTAAGAATAAATAGGAATGTTCAGCTCTTTAGCTTTTGCAAGTTCAGGGTTATCCTCTCGAGCATGCATTCCAAGAATAATTGCATCAAAATCGGTAGTAATCTTTTCAGCAAACCAGCCCATTTCTTTGGGGAGTAATCCGTATTTTTCTAATCTGCTTTTGCTGGGTTCAAATATAGCATCATCTGATCCGCTCACTTGAAACCCTTTATGGAGCAATGCCAATGCCATATTATGCATAGCGCTTCCTCCAATTGCAATTAAATGTATCCTCATTTTTATAAATTTATCTGGAATTAAAAGTAGAAATAAATCAAATTGTTAATTTTGAGCCACTAAAAATTTACTAACATGCAATTGTACACAATAGATACAGGATATTTCAAATTAGATGGAGGAGCCATGTTTGGGGTAGTACCAAAAGTACTTTGGAGCAGGACTAATCCTGCAGATGAAAATAACTTGTGCCCTTGGGCTATGCGTTCTTTGTTAATTCAAGATGGCAATCGATTAATCTTAATTGATAACGGAATAGGAGATAAGCAGGACGATAAGTTCTTAAAACATTATTATTTACATGGAGATGTTAATTTACACTCCTCATTGGCAAAACATGGTTTTTCGGCTGATGACGTGACGGATGTTTTTCTTACTCATTTACATTTTGACCATTGTGGGGGGAGTGTAAAATGGAATGCCGATAGAAGTGGCTTTGAAATGACTTTTAAGAATGCAAAATATTGGAGTAATAAGGAACATTGGAGGTGGGCTACTGAGCCAAACAACAGAGAGAAAGCATCTTTTTTAAGAGAGAATATTATTCCTATACAAGAGGCAGGACATCTTAATTTTGTAAAAAAAGAAGGTGAGCTTTTTAATAATTTTAAAACCCTTTTTGTGAATGGACATACGGAAGCACAAATGATTCCGCACATCACTTATAAAGACAAAACAATCGTTTTTGCTGCTGATTTATTGCCAAGTACAGGACATATCCCCTTGCCTTATGTTATGGGCTATGATACCAAGCCATTAGTTACATTGGGTGAGAAAGAAAAATTCCTAGATGAAGCAGCTGAAAAGGAGTATATTATTTATTTGCAACATGACAATTATAGCGAATGCTGTACTTTGGAGAAAACAGAAAGAGGAGTGCGATTAAAAGATACTTTTCCACTATCCGAAATACTATAAAAATGAATATATTTACAGAACATCTCATCCAGGTCAGTGAAACCTATTTGCAACATATGAAAAAGGCTTTAACTTTTTCTTTTAAACTATTATATATGAGTTTTCAAGTATTTATCCATGCTTTCTTGCCTTTCCTATATGTAACAACAGTAAGTGAAAAAATAGAAGTAATGAATACCATTTTACAAAAGCGAAAAGATAAATCCTAGATTAAACCAATAAACACATCCCAACTATTACTGAAGTTAATTGTGTCATCAAATTTTATTTTTTCAACTATTTTACGATAGAGTGTAGTAAACTTTCCGTCATTATCTTTTACTAAAATACTTTCGTAATCGCTTATGTCAGCATTTTTTGGTAATGTTTTAATATAGCCAACTTTTTCAAAAGAAGATTGTTTTTTTTCTGACATTTAATTTATTAACGATACAAATATAAGTATTCTTTTGTTAATACGAAAATTGATAGTATTTGTTCTAGATAAAGCTCTATTTTTGCCGCCAATATGCAAACAGAAAAACGATATAATGATTTCTCTTCTTTTATCAGAAGAAAGTTTAATGGTAGGGTACAAAAAGTATCCATTGATGCAGGGTTTACTTGTCCAAATAAAGATGGAACTAAAGGAGTAGGTGGTTGTACTTATTGTAATAATAATACTTTTAATCCTGATTATTGTCAGCCAATAAAACCCATAAAACAACAGATTGATGAAGGGATAGAATTCTTTTCAAAGAAGTATAAAACCCAAAAGTATTTGGCCTATTTTCAGGCCTTTACCAATACTTATGCACCGCTTACTGATTTAAAAAAGATGTATGAAGAGGCTCTTTCTCATCCGGATGTAATTGGTTTGGTAATTGCTACTCGCCCAGACTCTATTAAAGATGAGGTGTTAGATTATCTGGAAGAATTAGCGTCTAAAGACTATTTTATAAAGCTTGAGTTTGGATTGGAATCCACCAAAAATGAAACTTTGGTAGAGATAAACAGATGCCAAACGCATGAAGAAGCAATTGATGCTTTTAAAAGAGCAGATGGTAGAGGTTTGCATTTAGGAGGACATCTTATTTTAGGCTTACCAGGAGAAACAAAAGAAGATATGTTAAATCATGCGAGAATGGTTTCTCAGTTGCCTATGAATACGCTTAAAATTCATCATTTACAGATTGTAAAACATACTATGATGGCAGTTCAGTTCAAGAAAACACCTGAGATGTTTACCTTTATGGAATTGGATGAATACATTGATTTGGTAGTTGATTTTGTGGAACTACTAAAACCTGAGATAATTATTGAACGCTTTTTTAGTGAATCACCAACAAGGATGTTAATATACCCAAAATATGGATTGAAGAATTTTGAAGTAAAACACTTAGTGGAAAAAAGATTGGAGGAAAGAGAGGCTATGCAGGGGCGTTTATTTCAGGTCTCTCACTAATTTTTCAATCCCCATCCAAATAAGGATTAAAGGCCAATAGGTTCGGATCAATTCCGTTACTGAAATATGAATATAACCTAGGTTATCCAATAAGAAAACAACACCTATAACAATTAACAATAATGAGATGCCAATACTTTTTTTCATCTTTTAAATTTTAAGGATTTAATAATTACTTTTGTAACGCTAAAATAATAAAATATGTCAGACGATAAGAAAATAATTTTTTCAATGGCTGGGCTCTCTAAGTCCTTCAATAACAATAATAAACAAGTATTAAAAGATATTTATCTTTCCTTTTTCTATGGTGCAAAAATTGGTATTATAGGGCTTAATGGTTCAGGTAAATCCACCCTTTTAAAGATTATAGCAGGGGTTGAAAAATCCTTTCAAGGTGATGTTACTTTTTCTGATGGGTATAAAGTAGGATATTTGGAGCAAGAACCAAAGCTAGACGAAAGTAAAACAGTAATTGAGATTGTAAAAGAAGGAATGCAAGAGTCAGTTGATGCATTGGCTGACTATAATGCTATTAATGATGCTTTTGGACTTCCTGAAAATTATGAGGATGCTGATAAGATGGAGAAGTTGATGAAAGAACAAGGAATGTTGCAAGATAAAATTGAGGCACTTGGAGCTTGGGATATTGATACTAAACTGAATATTGCTATGGATGCTTTAAGGTGTCCTGAACCAGATGCTCAGATTTCAGTGCTTTCAGGAGGGGAAAGAAGAAGGGTTGCTCTTTGTCGGTTATTATTACAAGAACCAGAAATTTTACTATTGGATGAGCCAACCAATCATTTGGATGCAGAATCAGTAATGTGGCTAGAACAACACTTAAAAGAGTATAAAGGAACGGTAATCGCCATTACGCACGATAGGTATTTCTTAGATAATGTTGCGGGTTGGATTTTAGAACTGGATAGAGGAGAAGGTATCCCTTGGAAAGGTAATTATTCAGCATGGCTGGAACAAAAAACAAAACGATTAGCGCAAGAGGAAAAGACAGAAAGCAAAAGAAGAAGAACTTTAGAACGTGAGTTGGAGTGGGTGCGTATGTCACCAAAAGGAAGGCGTACCAAATCAAAATCGCGTTTGAGTAATTATGAAAAATTACTAGGAAGTGAAGGGCGGGATAAGGAAGATAAAATTGAATTATATATTCCGCCAGGACCAAGGTTGGGTAATAATGTAATTAATGCAGAAGGAGTGAGTAAGGCCTTTGGTGATAAACTCCTTTATGATAACTTAGAATTCAAATTGCCTCCTGCAGGAATTGTAGGAATTATTGGGCCGAATGGATCAGGAAAAACAACTTTGTTCCGTATGATTATGGGACAAGAAACTGCTGATTCTGGAACTTTTAAAGTTGGAGAAACAGTTAAGATTGCTTATGTGGATCAGCAACATGCCGAAATTGATATGGAAAAAACAATCTGGGAGCAAATTACTGGAGGATTAGAACAGGTAAATGTTGGTGGGAAGTTAATGAACTCCAGGGCTTATGTTGCTAAGTTTAACTTTAACGGTTCTGATCAAAATAAAAAAATAGGTTTACTTTCAGGTGGAGAGCGTAATCGTTTGCACTTGGCTTTAACCCTAAGGCAAGAGGCGAATGTGCTTTTACTGGATGAGCCAACCAATGATTTGGATGTAAATACCTTAAGAGCTTTGGAGGAAGGACTAGATAATTTTGCTGGTTGTGCGGTAATTATTTCGCACGATAGATGGTTTTTGGATAGGGTATGTACGCATATCTTAGCTTTTGAAGGTGATAGTAATGTTGTATATTTTGAAGGTGGTTATTCTGATTATGAGGAAAACCGTAAAAAACGATTGGGTGATATTTCTCCTAAGCGTATCAAGTACCGTAAACTAAAGAGAGATTAATATTTTACTAGTTGTTAGTTTAAAAAGCCCACCAATTTGGTGGGCTTTTTTTATGTCATTGCGAACAGAGTGAAGCAATCTAGACTGTTAAGATAGCTACATTTTGCGAGCAAAGTTCGCTATGATAACTCTTTTTTATATATTTGTCTTGTGAATAAAAAACTTACAGCAGCTGAAACTCTTTTCAGTTTTTCAATACGCTACACGCTTAGCTTAAATAGTACACAAAATTTTATTGAACAAATAGGGCAAGCCACACCAAAGGCTTGCTTTTCGTATATTATGGGTTTGCCGAAAACTATTTAGAGTAGGCGATATTTAAAAAAATGAAGATGAGAAAAATAATATTATTAATGGCTTTTGTTGGAGTTACATTTGTTGGATGTGCACAAAACTTTGGGGTAGGGGTTCAATCCAGTTTTTACACGCATGGTATTTCAGCAAAGCTTAAAATGGGTGATTATAATGCTGTACAGGGAATAGTATCCTTATTAGGACCTTATTCTTCCTATACAGCAAGGTATTTGAAGAGTTTTGAAGAACATGATTTAGGTAGTTCAGTAATGTTTCAGCCTTATGTTGTAGGGATGGGAAGTATGCATTCTATTACTGTAAAGGATGCTTATGGAAAGGTGTATTCAAGAAGCTCAAGTTTTGGTTATGGTATTGGTGGGGGAGTTACATGGCATTTTGATGCTTTTGAAAACTTTGAAATTAGCAATGAAATTGCTTGGACAACAACAGCTACTGCATTAACTGGCTACAACTGGTCATATATACACTATGGCTTGGGCTTACACTATTTCTTTGGAAACTAAAATTATGAGAAACCTAACTTATTTATTTGTAGTTATTATTGCAACAGCCTGTAATGTAACGCCACCAGCACCAACCCCTGTTGCACCTACAATACCAACTGCCCCTGCTGCTAGTGCTCCACAACAAGATTGGACTTTTTCTATAACTATTAATGGAACAACACATAAGGCAGAAGGAACTTATATTTACCCACATTTTGATGTGGCTACTGGTTATTATTTTAATTTAGAACATCTTTATCTGTCGGATAATATAGCTTTTGCTCTATCTACCCAATCGTTAACACTAAGTATGCTTGATAAATCAGAATCTACTTATATCTCAGGGGATCATATAAATATAGGGATGTCTATTAATAATTTATCATTAGGAATTAATAATATTGGAATAACTTTTGGAGCTGGAATTACGAGTCAATCTATTATAGATGAACTACCTTTTGAATATAATCATCCATATTATCAATATGGTTTTCAGCATACACAAGGAACTTTATCTTTTCCTTTTGATGATTTTCAAAATCATCCATCACATGCTAACAGTACTTTTCCAATAAATATCACTGATTTAGGAACTCAAAAAGAAATTGATAATTCAAATATGTATAACAATCCAATACCTGGTAATACAATTAAAGGTAATTATTCTGGCACAGTATATTCTTGTGATACAATGTATACGGATTATACAAATCCCCCATATTATTTAAACATTTATGAATTTAATACTCCTACTCAAATAAGTATTGATTTTGAGGCTATAAGAGAATATTAATTACTTAGGTGCTTTATAAAGTAACACTCCAGCCAATACCATATAGCAAAGATTAGGAATCCAAACGGCTAGTGCAGGAGCTAGGTTACTATTGGTTGCAAAAGTGGTGCTTATCTGCATAAACAGGATATAAGTAAATGCAATCAATATCCCAATTCCAAGATGTATTCCTATTCCTCCTCTGATTTTCCTGCTAGCAATTGCTACAGCAATAAGTGTAAGTATTATTGATGCAAAGGGGAACGCAATTCTTTTGTGTTTTTCAATTTTATGATAGACAATTTGCTCACTTCCTTTAAGTTCTTCTTGTGCTATATAATCGTTAAGTTCAAACATATTCATAGTTTCAACTAAGCTTTTTCGTTTCGTAAAATCATGAGGGCTAAGGTTCAGGCTCGTATCAATACTAGTGCCATTGCTTATTATTTCGCCAGTGTTGATAAACTCCCTAATTTCATATTTATTGATAGTCCATTTGTCGCTAAGGGTATCGTATTGTATGTAATCGGATTTTAACTTGGAAATCAATTTTCCATCTTTGAAATTTTCCAAAGTAAATTTGTAGCCAATGTTTCGAGTGGAATTGAAACTTTCCATGTACATGTATTGTCCGGGTTGTATCTGCATATGGATGTTCTTGGCACGAGAATAGCGTTTGTGTTTGATGTATTTGTTCTCAAAATCAATACGCTCACTATTGGAAGGGGGGATGACGAAATTCCCCAACACAAAGGATAGTATACCTAAAATTACTGCTGAAACCATAAAAGGTCTTAGTAATCGGTTAAAGCTCATTCCGCTATTGAGTATGGCAATAATCTCTGTGTCATTTGCCATTTTAGAAGTGAAAAAGATAACAGAAATAAAGATGAAAAGTGGGCTAAATAGGTTTCCGAAATAAGGAATGAAGTTGAAATAATAATCAGTAATAATGGTTTTTACGCTTACTTCATGTTCCATGAAGTCATCTATCTTTTCTGATATGTCAAAAATGATAACGATAAGTAATATCAATGCTAAGGTAAAAAAGAATGTACCTAAGAATTTTTTAACGATATACCAATCTAGTTTTTTCATTTATAGCCTTATGTCTAGTTTTTTAATCATCTGATTTTTCCAAGTGGTAAATTTTCCTGCTTCTATTTGTTTTTGTGCCTGCTCCATTAACCATAAATAAAAACGGATATTGTGTAGGGTAGCAATCTGTTTTCCTAAAAGTTCATTACTTGCAAAAAGGTGACGCACATAGGCTTTGGTATAAGTATTGTCCACAAATGAAGTTCCGTTTGGGTCAAGAGGGCTGTAATCATTCGCCCACTTTCTATTCTTTAAGTTTATTGTTCCTTCTGAGGTAAACAGCATTCCGTTTCTTGCGTTTCTGGTGGGCATTACACAATCAAACATGTCTATTCCTAAAGCAATATTTTCCAGTAGATTGGTTGGAGTACCCACCCCCATTAAATATCTTGGTTTATCCCAAGGAAGTACGGAACAAACTATGTCTGTCATTTCGTACATCATTTCGTGTGGTTCACCTACCGAAAGTCCGCCAATGGCATTTCCTTCTCTTTCAAAACTTGCAATCTTTTCGGCAGATTGTAAGCGTAAATCTTTGTATACACTTCCTTGTACTATTGGGAAGAAACTTTGTTTGAATCCATATTTTCCTTCAGTAGTGTCAAATCTTTCGCAACATCTTTTCAGCCATCTGTGTGTCATGTGCATGGATCGCTTTGCATAATCATATTCGCAAGGGTAGGGTGTACATTCATCAAAAGCCATGATGATATCAGCACCAATCGTTCTTTGTATATCTATCGCATATTCAGGAGTAAAAAAATGAGTGGACCCATCAATATGCGATTTAAATTTTACTCCTTTTTCCGTGATTTTACGGCTATTTGATAAGGAGTATACTTGATAACCACCACTATCAGTAAGTAAGGGTTTATCCCAACCTATGAATTTATGCAGTCCTCCAGCTCCTTCAATAATATCAAGCCCTGGGCGTAAGTAAAGGTGATAGGTGTTCCCTAGAATGATTTGTGCTAAAGTATCCTCTAAAATCTCATGCTGATGCACTCCTTTTACCGTTCCTGCAGTCCCTACTGGCATAAAGATGGGAGTTTTTATTTTACCATGTGCAGTTTCAATCTCTCCTAACCTTGCTTTGGATGCCGCATCTTCCTTTAATAGTGTAAATTTCATAGCGGCAAAAGTAATTAATTTAATCCTCTGGTATCTATTGTCTATTATCTAAAATCTATTCTATATTTTTGCACCAGTAATTACTGATGCTATCGCTTCAATTTATTGAAGAGGAAAGTCCGGACACCATAGAGCAACATAATGGGTAACGCCCATCTGCCGCAAGGTATGGACAAGTGCAACAGAAAGAATGTACAGGTAATGCTGTAGTGAAACCAGGTAAACTCTATGTGGTGCAATACCATGTATATCAGGATTTAAGAGCTGCTCGCTTTTTCCTGAGGGGTAGGTAGCTTGAGGTAATAGGTAACTATTATCCTAGACAAATGATGGCACTCTTAGGAGAACAGAATCCGGCTTATGTGTAATTACTGATATAAAGCCGACACTTAGGTGTCGGCTTTTTTTATCTTTGCTATATGAAGAATTTCTTTTTTGTCCTCTGTTTTTTAGGATATATAACTCTTGTAGCACAAGATACTTTAATGCCAGTTATCTTTTTGGATGATGTTGTAATTTCAGAAGAAAATAATGGTTTTTCAGTGGAGGATTTTGTTGAATATGTAAAAAATGATACTACCTTTTATATGGGATTTAAGCATTTGCGGTATTATTCGCATACCTATGAAAGTGAACTTACTATTTTTAATAAAAAAGGAAAAACAATAGGAACGCTTAAAAAATGGGGAAAACATCATTCTAATGGAGAAAATGCTTGGATTGTTAACGATTCGATATATGATAGCGGAAAGATTTTTAAACGTAATGGTAAATATAAATACTACACTCCTGAGGCTTTTGATGAGGTGTTTTTTCCAAAGGATACGATAGATGTAAGCCTTAAAATGTCAAAAGAAAAAAATGAAGATGAAAGCCAAAATATGCGAGATGCAAAAATGGTTGGCTTTTCAGTGGGTTCTAGTGATACTGAACAGAAAAAAGGAGGAATGTCAGTGAAACTAGCTGTTTTTGATATCAGCATGCAACAATATTATAATTACATTATTAGTGATACTACTTACAAAGGGAAAGATTGTTATGTATTTACCGTAAAAGTAAAAGATGAACTTAAACCGAAAGATAGGGAAGATGCTTTAATCCGAAAGATTGTTTCCTTTTTTGATAAGGAGAGTTTTAATGTGATTTTCAGGGAGTATAAATTTGTGTACAATCATTGGCTTATTGATTTGGATATGGATGTAGTTGTGTATATGGATTATGTAAATGGAAAACATATCCCTACCGACATACATTATAAAGGCTTTTGGAATGTACTTTTTTTTAAACCTGAAAGAGCAGAATTTAAACTCAGAAATACAAATTATAAAGTGAACTAAAGGTTTTTGTGTGAACCATCACAGAAAGCGCCTTTACTAGATTGTTTGCAACCACACCAAGCTACTTTTTTATCTTCTTCCAATATTATAATTTCTGGAGAAAATCCTGTGCCTTTGTGGCTGCCATCACAATAAGGGTTATTATTACTGAGTCCACACTTACAGATTGCTTTTTTTCCAGCTTTTTCAGATACAACATAAGGTGATTTTTGTGCAATTTTTGGTAATTTTCCCATTTTATTTTTGTTTTTAGCAAATATAGAAAAAAATCAATAGTAAAATTGCTAATTTTTTTTCCAAATAAAAAAGCTACAGTAAAAAAAACCTTTTATATTTGCAGCCCAGAAATAACAAAGAAATAAAGTCATGCCAAAAAGAACATTTCAACCATCTAACAGAAAGAGAAAAAACAAACACGGTTTTATGGATCGTATGTCAACTGCTAATGGACAACGAGTAATTGCAAGAAGAAGAGCCAAAGGAAGAACCCGTTTAACGGTTTCTGACGAAATGGGTCATAAATAATAAATGATTTATATTTATAATAAAGGTGTTGCTTTTGCAACACCTTTTTTTTAGGTTTTTTCAGAAGTAAATCTTGTTAATATCTATTCATTATTCTACATAAGAATAAAAAGTAAAAAATTGTAAATTCGCCACATTCATAAATAAAACAATGCCAAAAAATAATTCATTAAAGTCAGTACTAATTATAGGGAGTGGTCCTATAGTAATTGGGCAAGCCTGTGAGTTTGATTATTCAGGGTCGCAAGCAGCAAGATCATTGCGTGAGGAAGGAATTGAGGTTTCATTAATCAATTCTAATCCTGCAACTATTATGACAGACCCTACAATGGCTGACCATATTTACTTAAAACCCCTTACTACTGCATCAATCATTGAGATATTAGAAGAAAGAAATATTGATGCTGTACTGCCAACAATGGGTGGGCAAACTGCTCTTAACCTTTGTATTGAAGTAGATGAAAAAGGAATTTGGGAAAAATATGGGGTTGATATTATTGGGGTTGATATTGCTGCAATTCACATAACTGAAGATAGAGAGCAGTTCCGTAAGCTAATGGATAAGATTGATATCCCAGTTGCACCTGCTCGTATTGCAACATCATTTTTAGAAGGAAAAGAAGTAGCACAAGAATTAGGTTTTCCATTGGTAATCCGTCCTTCATTTACTTTAGGTGGAAGTGGAGCTGCATTTGTACATAACAAAGAAGAATTTGAAGATTTGTTATCTAAAGGGTTACATGCTTCACCAATTCATGAGGTGTTAATTGATAAGGCTGTACTCGGTTGGAAAGAATATGAATTAGAACTTTTGCGTGATGATAATGACAATGTTATCATCATTTGTAATATTGAAAATTTGGACCCTATGGGAATCCATACTGGTGATTCAATTACGGTTGCTCCAGCAATGACTTTGGCTGATACTACTTACCAAAGAATGCGTGATATGGCAATTAAAATGATGCGTTCCATTGGTGATTTTGCAGGAGGGTGTAATGTGCAGTTTGCTGTAAATCCTGAAAGAACTGAAGAAATTATTGCGATTGAGATTAATCCTAGGGTTTCTCGTTCATCAGCACTAGCCTCTAAAGCAACTGGTTATCCTATTGCAAAAATTGCGAGTAAATTAGCTATTGGTTATACTTTGGATGAATTGGATAATCAAATTACAAAATCAACTTCTGCCTTTTTTGAGCCAACTTTGGATTATGTTGTGGTTAAAATTCCTAGATGGAACTTTGATAAATTTAAAGGTTCAAACACTGAGTTAGGCTTACAAATGAAATCAGTAGGTGAGGTAATGTCTATTGGGCGTTCATTCCAAGAAGCACTTCAAAAAGCCTGTCAATCCTTAGAGATTGGAAGAAATGGATTAGGGGCTGATGGAAAAGGAGAAACAGATCAAGATAAAATCTTGTATGAGTTAAAACATGCAAGTGGAGATAGAATTTTTAGAGTATATGATGCCATGAGAATTGGTATTCCAACCAAGAAGATTCATGAATTAACACGTATTGATTATTGGTTCCTACACCAAATTGAAGAAATGGTGGTAATGGAAAAAGAGATTGAGAACTATACGATTGATACTATCCCAACTGATTTGCTTTTGGAAGCAAAGATGAAAGGATATGCTGATAGGCAAATAGCCCATTTGGTAAGATGTTTGGAAAGTGCGGTTT
>Ga0208879_1000172_pt1 | contig 69488 bp, 67 predicted proteins | sample Knorr_S15_td_Bot_FD_185605 | JGI IMG/M metagenome (GOLD analysis project Ga0208879, IMG submission 185605) | Marine microbial communities from Southern Atlantic Ocean transect - Knorr_S15_td_Bottom_ad_5009_LV_A (SPAdes) (version 2) | ecosystem: Environmental > Aquatic > Marine > Oceanic | place... | reverse complement strand
ATGAACCCCCAGGTGTCATTGTTTCTGTGGTGGATGCGACGAACTTGAGCCGCAATTTATACCTTACAACACAATTGGCTGACCTTGGAATCCCCGTTGTGGTCGCTTTAAATATGATGGATATGGTAAAAGATGAGATCAAAATTGATCTTGAAAAATTGGCAAATGATCTAGGTATTGCAGCTATCGTGCCCATGTCTGCCACAGAAAAGTGGGGGCAAAAAGAATTGCTGGAAGCAGTGCAAAAATCGATTGACACTGCTTTCGTGGAAAATCCATTTCCTATTTTTCTGAATGATGATATTTCCAAAGTTTTGAATCCATTGGAAGAAATTTTTAAATCACAATTAAGATATAATGAACGATTAGCCAAAGCCCAGGCATTGCGGTTGGTGACTCGCCAGTCAACTCTGGAGATTTATGATGAAATGTCGGCAAATGGATTTACGGCAGATGAAGCGTTTATGAATACACTGCGGGACAAACGTCAGGCAGCAGTGGACTTATTAGAAGATACGGGTATCAAACACAGAATTATGGAAGCAACCTTGAGGTATGAATGGCTGGATAGTGTGTTGACTGCTGCCAAGATCAATATTGATCCACAGATTGCAGAAGCAAATTACAGTGAAAACCTTGATAGACTTCTGACCCATAAATGGGCTGGACCGGCCATTTTTGTGTTACTGCTCTATTTTATTTTTCAATCCATTTTTACCTGGGCAACGGTGCCGATGGATTGGATTAATCGAGGTGTAGGTTGGGTCGGAAATCAGGTTTTGGATATGATATCTGCTGGCATGTTACGGGATTTGATTGTAGAAGGTATCATTGCCGGTGTGGGTGCAATTCTCATTTTTCTCCCGCAAATTTTAATTCTCATGTTTTTTATGACGTTGCTGGAAGATACAGGTTATATGGCCCGTGTTGCTTTTATGATGGACCGGTTCATGACCATGGTAGGTCTACATGGAAGATCAGTGCTACCGCTGATGAGTGGTTATGCCTGTGCAATTCCCGGTATCATGTCTACTCGTACGATTGACAGCTGGAAAGAACGGTTGATTACCATTTTGATTTTGCCGCTCATGAGCTGCAGTGCCCGCCTGCCGGTTTATACTCTGATGATTGGCGCATTCATTCCTGCAACAAAAGTATTTGGTGTTTTGAATCTCCAGGGTTTGACATTGGTTGTGATGTATTTCCTAGGAACAACTACCGCTTTTATACTGGCCAAAGTGTTCAGTTTGTTCATTAAAGTAGAAGGGAAATCATCATTCGTAATGGAATTACCACCCTACAGGACTCCATTTTGGCGGTCTGTGTTCCATCAGGTATTTATCCGTGGAAAATTATTCGTTGTAAATGCCGGTAAAATCATTTTGACTATTTCCATCATCCTTTGGTTTTTGGCATCCTTCCCCAAAGTGGATGAATCAACGATAAATGAAAATCCAATTCGCACCAGTTATGCTGGTAAAATTGGACACACAATTGAACCTTTTATTGAGCCGCTGGGTTTTGATTGGAAACTGGGCATTGGACTGATTGCTTCATTTGCCGCGCGGGAAGTATTAGTAAGCACCATGGCGACTATTTATAATGTAGAGTCTGAAGTGGATAATGTTGTGCAACTGAAAGATGCCATGAAGTCCGATAGGCATCCGCAAACTGGAATGCCCTTATACACCCCCCTGGTTGCATTATCGCTTATGGTTTTCTTTGTTTTTGCAGCACAGTGTATGGCGACGTTTGCCATTGTCCGTAATGAAACCAATTCGTGGAAGTGGCCGCTGTTTATGATTATTTACATGAATGGGTTAGCCTATGGAGCCTCTTTCATTGTATATCAAGGCGGATTGATGCTGGGGTTTGGTTAATGGTTATTTGTAACTGGTGAGCCGTATGGATTTTCAAGCAATTATAGCAATTATCATTTTACTGATAGCGGCTGTTTGTTTATACCATTCTGCGCTTTAGAAAAAATTGGCAGAAAGGAGATACGGATCCCAAATGTGATGATTGTGAAATTCCAGATATGATAAAAAAGCAGAAAGATTCTGAAAATTCAATGGCTGAATGATTGATTGAATGCATGGATGCTTGAACAATTAATTAATCAAACAACCAATCATCCTAAATCTTTCTTCATTTTAATACTACCTCGAGAGGTTTTACCAACCTCTATAAATCCAAATTGTTTGTAAATGCTTCTGGCCCGAACGTTTTTTGACGCAACGCGGAGTGTGATATAATTCAATTTCGATTTTTCAACAAATTGGATTGCATGATCTAGAAGCATTTTTGCTAATCCTTGTTGTCGATATTTCTGATCTACGAATAAGTGGAAGAAATGAGCTTTTCTATTTTCAAAAATAACTTTTACACTTAAATAAGCCACGATCCATTTATCCATTTTCACAACGTAAGATTGAATATTATCTTCGTTGTACGATTGTGAACACCACTTCCTGAAATCAAAGGGATAGGTCATACGCGGTTCAGTAAACTGCAGTTCTCGCGGATTAGTGAACCAGCCACTCAAACACGAAATCAATATTTTGCGATCACTCGGGTTGGAATATGATACTGTATCCAATGTTACTTTCATATACTCAAGTTTACTTATTTTTAGTAATGTATGTATGGTTTAATCTATGAAGTCCATCACGCAAATATCATCCTTTAAAGAAGGGGTATCCATTCAGGGCTTCTATCTCTGTGTAGAAAAACACCTGCGGCATACCCGTGCCGGTGATCTCTACCTGGATGTCGTTTTAAGGGATAACACCGGAACGGTTCATGCCAAGATCTGGGATAAGGTAGATGAATTAAATGAAAAATTTTCTGCTGGAGACCCTGTGGCCGTAAAGGGCAATGTTGAAACCTTTCAGGATCGCCATCAACTGGTCATTAAGAAGATCAATACAGCGTCTGTGCAGCATTATGGTCGCTATGGCTATGACCCTGCTTTGATCGTACCTACTTCACCCTATGATCCAAAAAAAATGTGGAAGGAAGTAGTACAAATCATTGGTAAAATGAAAAATCTCTATCTGAAAAAAGTAGTGTCATCCATATATCGTGAAAATAAAGAACAGCTGCTCATCCATCCGGCATCTGTTAGTATGCATCACAATTACAGATCAGGGTTTCTTGAGCATGTTTTATCCATGGCTAAAATAGCTGAAAAATTGACACCATTTTATAAACTTGATAAGGATCTGGTCATAGCGGGCGTATTGCTCCATGATATTGGTAAACTGATTGAGATCTCTGCAGACCTTGAAGCGGAATACACTGATGACGGCTATTTTATCGGCCACATTGTTATCGGCCGTGATATGGTGCGGGAAACCGTTTCAGGTCTCAAAGGATTCCCGGAAGAATTGCAGCAAAAACTGGAACACATTATTTTATCACACCAGGGCAGGTATGAATGGCAGAGCCCGAAGCAGCCCAGTTTCGAAGAAGCATTGCTGGTGCATTTAATTGATAATATGGATGCCAAAATGAATCTAATGAAACTGGCGTTGGAAGAAGACCAGCAAGACGGTAAATGGACGGACAGGAAAAACATATTCCGCACTGCACTGTACAAAGGAATGGATGAATCTAAATAAGCTGGTGCGGGCGTCAATATTTGCCGCTCTGGCTATAGGAGCAGGATTCTCATTGCTCATGATTCCCAACATTGAACTCATTACTGTAATTATATTTACAGCAGGGCTTTATTTGGGGCCAGCGTGGGGTTTGATCGTTGGTGGTACAGCCGAAATGATATTTTCTGGAATGAATCCTATGGGTTCTGGCTTGAGTTTTCCGCCCTTATTTATTTCCCAAATAATTGGTATGGCAGGCGTGGGTTTCGTCGGTGGGTTGCTTCAAGGTGTTTTTATGATTAGAGAATATTCATTACACAAAGTCATTACAGTTGGAATTGCTGGTTTTATCCTTACGTTTATTTTTGATTCACTTACGACGTTAAGCTATCCGGTGAGCGCTGGCTTTGATTTTTCCCGGACTATGGGTTTCTATATATCAGGGCTTGGCTTTACACTTTTGCATCAAATAGCCAATAGCTTCATTTTTGCCATTGGTGTGCCAAGGATAACAAAATTTCTCGTCAAATGAGAGTATTAAATTCTTTCCTGTTTTCATCATTATTGATTGGTCAAACATATAACCTGCCCTTCGGTTGGAGCGGGCAATTTGGTATTTCAACTGTGGAAGGGAGGTTATTCTGGAATTCAGACTGGACGTCTGGACCCCTGTTATTTGACGGTACCTATACATATTATCCCCTACGATACGGAAATGCTATATCTGCACTTTTTCAACCCGCCGGCACACACCTGATACCGCTCACTATATACCAATTACCGGATACCACTTCCACAACAACAACCCTAGATTACGAAAGGGGAGATTATAATTATGATCTCCTGGCAATAGATGCTGATTTTAAAACACCAGGAAGATCCGTTGGCTTACATGGGTTTAAACGGAGTTATGCAGGCAGGGAGGGTCAGTTTTTTCACCCGAAGGGAAATACATCTCCGCTGCAACAAACTTATAAAGTGGATTATAGGTCAGAAAATAAAGGATGGTTAATTGACGCTTCAACTGCACGGCTGGTAACAGAATCAGGTTTGCCAGATTCAGGAGCAGTGAATGGTCTGCTGGAAGACGAAATTTTGACCGCTGGAATCATTACAAGATCGCCCGGGGAAAAGCTGCAATGGACATCTCACCTGACCTTATTCCAGCAATGGCGCCGTATAGATGCCTCATGGTATGGAGACAGGAAAAAACAATTCATAAGCCGGAAGATGTGGAAACAAGAATTGGATGGTTTTAATATTGAAGGATTTTCCACGTCCTTGGGAATGGATTTAAATACGCAGTCCATCAGCAAGACGGATACGGTCCAAAGGGATATAGACTGGGCTGTGACTTACGCAAGAGTAAAATGGAAAGGGATTAATGCCTCCTTCGGTGGATCGTATTTTTCCAGTGATGAAACATACAGGAATATTTCAGTCGAATATTCTAATTCATGGAAATTCTTATCTATCAATACAGAATTCAGTGAACAATATAGACCAACTCACATTCACATCTGGGAAGCAAATCATAATGACCTGATCGAGAGATTTATTAGAGGTGTTTTGTCCATAAACGCGGAATTCAAAAATGTAAAGACAGGAATAAATTATTTTAATGGTGTGAGTAAAATTAACAGTGTTGAACGTGGTGATTATTCCACAGTTGAATTATTCAACCAATTGGTTTTATATAAACAACTGTCATTTAAAGGATCATATTCTTTACAAAAAGGGAATTTTTACTTATCGGATGAAATCGGTAAAAAAATACAATTTCAATTAGCTTATAAAAAAGAACATTTTTTTAATCGATTTGATTTATCTGCTAATTTGTATGGTGAAGGATTATTAAACAGAAAAGAATCAAATTTGTTATCACCTTTAGATGGAGTTTCTTTAGAAAATGCCGGAACATCTTTAAATCTATCAGATATTTGGTTGCTTAATTTTGATGTATCCGCAACTATATCCACCATGACTATAACATGGTCAGTCCGCAATATTCTCCAGGCAATTGAACCGTTTGCATTAAAGATGTTTCCTGACAATCAGGAAGGTGATTTCCTGATCCAGCATCATTCAACATTTCCTCCCATGGGACGACTGGTGTCTTTTGGCATTCACTGGACCTTTAAGGACTGAAGTACGTTTTCCCATTTACAGGTTTCTACAACAGGATTGAAATGCCCCCATTTACCCGTAAACCCGACTCCGGGTATTCGGGAAAGAAAGAAGTATCCGTATCAAGTAAGTTCTCAAAGGTGAAATGCAGACGCAGATCGTTCCAACCCGGCATCGCCAGGTGCAGGCCCAAATTCACATTTGTGAATGGATCAAGGGTAATATCAATGGGATTATAATCATCATCATACCCACTGTAGTTTCGCTCGCTGCTGTAATAGGTTTGTATATCCAGGGTACCTGTTGCCCAGGAATACTGCAGCAGTAATTGTCCTGTGTGCGTCGGGACATAGGGTAAGGCCTTGTCGGTGGTCAGATCATTAGTCTCGTTACCCGTAAGGTAACCAGAAACAGACAGGTTTTGGGTCATGAACGGAACTCTGAATGAGATGATATAACTTTTTCGCAACGCTTTAGCCACGTTCGTGGGTCGCCACACAAAATCGTCCCCAGCGTTCCAGGTGATTAAATTATTCGTTCGTCTTTCGCGCCACTCCAACCCAAACCGGCTTTCTTTCGAAAAAATGCGCTCCATGCCAAGGGAAAAATAAGCGCTTTTCTCCTGGTTGAGATCCGGATTACCAGCAGAGTATGACCCTGCAGGCCAGTACATATCGTTGAACGTGGGTAGGCGAAAGCCATTTCCAACACGTCCTCTAATTTGGCCTAAAACTGGAATTTTGACTTGAACATTGAAATCAGTGGTTGTTGCCCTGAATGATTCGCCTACATCTCTCCGAAAACTAGGACGAACGACGAATCCGGGAGTAACATTGTATGCAAGTGATACTGATGCTGCCGTCAAACTTCGGTCACGATTTCCAATATCACTGCTGTTGATCATCTCGTTGCAAAGCTCAAGTGTGGTATTGGACTCCAAATGTTTGAGCAGGCGCCGATTCCATTTCATTTTCAGACGTTGTGATGATACCTCATGACGGCTGTTAACTGCGAAGTCCGGATCAGAATACTGTTCATCATTCGCGCGGCGACTGACTTGGATACTGATATGGCCGGAATTCAAAATTCTTATCAAAGTAGCATTCACTAGACTTAAGGTGTTCTTACGGTTCGCATTTGGTGAAGGGAAAGATACAGATCCTGCTACACCGCGATCACTGCTGGAAAGGAATAGGGAGGTTTTAATAATTGTTTTTCTTGATTGCAGGAATTGCACCCGGCCGCCAAAAAAAGTTTGTTCAATGCCATTGTTTTCACGGTTATATGTTGAATTATTAAGCGAGAAGGAGTAGTCTTCAATGCTGGAAAATCCACCGCCAATCAACTGCAGCGCAGTATTGGGAAAGGCCAGCCTGTATCCGGCGGATGCACTTTTATAGCCAAAGGTTCCGGTGGCTACATTAACAAAAGACCGATTGAACCATGGACTGAGGTGAATGACACCATCCATGGATCCGGAACCATAGTCAATACTAGGATAACGTGATTGAAACATCTGTTGAAAGAATACAAGCGGTATTTCCGATAAATCTGTTTGTCCGTTCTGGGGGCTGGTGAGATCAATCCCGTCCAGAACAATTTTTGTGTGTTCCGCTTGGCCTCCATCCATGCCAACGTTGCTGATGCCGGCTCGGCCTCCATAGGTCTTGAGCAGGATTCCGGGTACTCGTTGGAACACACCCAGGCTGTTCATTTGATCCGTTTCTGTAACAATGACAGTTTCCCAGGGGGTATTGCCGGGAATCGCCTGACCCTTTACCTCTACAACATCCATTGGGATAGCGTCCCGCTGCAGAGATATCTTCAGTTGCTTCGCACCTGCCGTAACTAGGGTTTTTTCCCGGTATCCGTAGCGATAGAAAACTAGGCTGTCGTAAGGTTCGACTGCCGTCTGAAGGAGAAACCGCCCCTCTTCGTCAGCGATCACCCAGGACCCGGTTTTAGGGTGAGTTACTGTTGCATAAGGCAAGGGTTCCAGGTTATCGTTCAGCACAAACCCGGAAACACCGATAGTCCAAGCGAGTGCTTGACAACAGGTCCCTATTACAAGGACATACAATATGTTTTTTAACAAGAAAAACCCCTTTCTAATAAGGGGTCATGAGCAAGGAATGGTGTCGTTTGCATCATGACCTTTATCCCGAAGATCAGTGGTTACATCGCCAGTCCAGGTTCCTGACTCATGCTCTAAACATTTACAGTAGCGGGAACTGTGCCCGGATTTCACGGTCTTCCCTGTAACATTACGATGTATATGAACGAAAGATTTTAATTTAAAAACACAACGTAATCAAAGTTCGAATTCTACTCGAAGATGTGTTGTGTTTCAGACGGAGTGGTGAATAAATTCGTCGGTGAATTTATAATTGATTAATCCATATGTCAAATTTCGTAATAAATGTTTCTGTCATGAATCTTTATAGAAAACCTGCATTTCAATCTGAAGTGGTTACCCAGGGCCTTCTGGGGGAATCCTGCACTATCGTCGATCAATCTGATAATTGGACCAAGATCAAACAATGGGATGGCTACGAAGGCTGGGCGCATAATTTTTACGGCATAATCCAAGATGAGACCTACACAACAACTCATTCATTCTTTGGACATTCAGGCGAAATTGTAAATACTGAAGGTCATGGTATTCGCACCATCCATTTTGGAGGGAAGGTCAATGCTGAATTTAATGGCATTAATTATACTGTTACTTTGCCGGATGGTATAGTAGGTGTTCTTGAGTCAAATCTCAATGCCAATGCGTTATCTTCAACACGAAAATCGATTGTCGATTTAGCACAATCATTTTTAGGAACTCCCTATTTATGGGGAGGTAAGTCATCTCTGGGATTTGATTGTTCCGGTTTTGTACAATCTGTTTTCATAGCCCATGATATTGAATTACCTCGGGATTCATATCTGCAAGCTGATCGCTTTGTTAATGAAATCAAATTACATGAAGCTCAGCCAGGTGATTTACTGTTTTTTGCGGAGAAAAATGAAATCAGTCATTTAGCCATCAGTTTAGGTGGCAAAGATTTGATCAATGCCAGAGGCTGGGTAAGAAATGAGAGCTTGCATCCATCTTCAGAAACATTCAGTCAGAAGTTGAAAGATCTTTTCGTTAAAGCTGTATCAATTGCAGAGATTGTTAAAAGCTGATGTTTCAACCAACACGAAATGGATCATTATTAAATAAAGCTGTTCTGGTCTTGAATACCAATTATTCGCCATTGATGATTTGTACTGCACGTCGGGCGATCTGTTTAAAATATCTGGAAAAAGTGGATATTCTGGTAACATATAAAGATAAAGTTCACTCTCCATCAATAACAGTGGTCTTGCCTAGTATTATCAAGCTCAGGGATTTTGTACGCTATAACAGCATGAATGTTGTTATGAGCCGCAAGAATATTATGATAAGAGATAAGCACACATGCCAATATTGCGGTTCGAAATCATCATCTATGACCATCGATCATATAATTCCTAAAGAACGAGGCGGATCCGATTATTGGGATAACCTCGTAGCTGCCTGCCAGCAATGCAATAAGACAAAGGACAACCTTACACCGGATGAAGCAAAAATGCCTCTGCAGCGGCTGCCTAGGAAACCCAACAGGATTCACTACTTCCAGCAATTCATAAACCACGACCAGACAGCCTGGCGTCCGTATTTATTTTTGGAATCATTTTGAAACGCGTTTTAAGCGGTATACAACCATCCGGTCAACTTCATCTTGGCAATTATTTTGGCATGATGTCCAGGATGATTCATTATCAGGAAGAGAATGATTTATTTTGTTTTATTGTGAATTACCATGCCATGACTTCCATACAGGATGGCGCATCTTTAAAAGAAAATACCATGAGTGCAGCCATGGATTTCCTTTCCCTTGGCTTGGATCCTGAAAAATCTACTTTTTGGGTTCAAAGTGATATCCCGCAAGTTGCAGAATTGATGTGGATTTTATCCATTGTAACAAGTGTTGGGCTCATGGAAAGAGGCACATCGTATAAAGATAAACTCGCTAAAGGTTTAAAAGCAAATATGGGCTTGTTTTCATATCCAATTCTCATGGCAGCAGATATCCTATTATTTGGCGGTGAAATTGTTCCTGTTGGTAAAGATCAAAAACAGCATCTGGAAATGACAAGGGATATTGCTGTTCGCTTCAACCAGACATTCGGTGATGTTTTGATCGTACCTGAACTGGATATTGATAAAGATACACAACTGGTTCCTGGATTGGACGGTCAGAAAATGAGTAAATCATACAATAATACCATCCCCATTTTCGGTTCTGAAAAAGTGATTCAGAAAAAGGTTATGTCCATAGTCACAGATTCTTCAGGCGTAAATGAAGTAAAAAATACTAATTGTACCTTGTTCAAAATTTTTTGCTTATTCCTCGATGAAAATGGAAAGCTTGAGTTGGCAGATAAATTCCAAACTCCCGGGACAGGCTATGGTGAAATCAAAAAAGAATTATTTTCCACAATCATGAAACATTTCAAGCTATTTAGACAGAAAAGAGATTATTATGAACAACATCAAGACCAAGTTCATGATATCCTGAAACAAGGTGCAGAAAAAGCATCAGCGGTTGCAGAAACATTTTTAACTCCGGTACGAGATGTAACAGGGTTAAATTATAAGGCATGACATACCGTGTTCATTTAGAAAATTTTGAAGGTCCGCTGGATTTATTACTTTATTTTATCCGCCGCGATAAAATTGATATTTATGACATCCCCATCGCCAATATTACAGAAGAGTTTATGGAGATGCTGGAAGAAATAAAAAAAATGAATATCAATATCGCCGGAGAATTCATTGTTATGGCTGCCACGCTCATGCGCATTAAATCAAAAATGTTGCTGCCAAGACCGGCATTGGATGAGGAATATGACATTATGGATCCCCGGAAAGAATTGGTCGATCAATTGTTAGAATACTCTCGCTTCAAGGAAACTGCAGCAACATTGGATATATACGCCGCAAAACGCAGCCAAGTATTCCCCAAAGGTAAAACAGTTAATATAACTGATGCTCCTGAAGAGGTTAATGTTATTCTCAAAGATGTAACTCTATATGATATTGCCCGTGCATTTAAAGTTGCAATGGATAATATGCCGGTGATCCAATCCTATGAATTAGAAAGAGAGCCTGTTCACCTTGATGATCAAAAAGAATTAATAATGCGTTCATTTGATGGTGACGGCCGTATGAGATTTTCTACACTCATCAACCAACTGGATTCTAAAATTGCAATTGTGGTTACTTTTCTGGCCTTGCTGGAACTGATACGATCGCATAAAATTACCATTGTACAGAATGAACTGTTTGGGGAACTTGAAATTCAACTGCTAACCGCAGAAGCGTGATATGACTGAGAAAGAACAACTGCTTATTTTAGAAGCATTGCTTTTTGCATCTCCTGAATCTTTAACCCAAACCAGAATGAATCTTGTATTTGTAGATGATTCACCTCAATTGACTAATCTTATTCCAAAACTGCAGGATAAGTTTGTTATGGAGAATAGGCCTTTAGAAATTCAAGAAGTAGCTGGCGGTTATCAAATTACTACTCGAGCTGAATATGAAACATGGGTGCGCCGATTATTAAACAAATCCGGAAAATTAACTCTCTCACAAGCTGCATTGGAAACATTGGCAATAATTGCTTACAAGCAGCCGGTCAATCGCTTCGAAATTGAAGCAGTTCGCGGTGTCGATTGCAGTGGTGTATTGAAAACAGTCCTAGATAGAAATTTGATCAAAATTAAAGGTCGTGATGAAGGTCCTGGACGGCCTTTACTCTATGCAACAACAGATACATTTCTTGAGTATTTTGGACTAAATCGAATTTCCGATATGCCTAAATTGAAAGAGATTATTGAATTGACTAAAGATGATAGTGAAGAGCAATTAGAAGCTTTTATTCCAGAACCAGCACAACCATCCCCTGAAATAGACCAGCCTGCTGAAAGCCCTTCAGCATAACATTGATCAGTTTCTGATCGACATTATTTTTTATATTTAATGCGTTTAAATAAATACCTTGCCATGGGGGGAGTGGCTTCCCGCCGTGAAGCAGACAGGCTCATTTTTGCTGCTACGACCACAGTAAATGGTGTTTTGCAGATGGATCCGGCTTTTGATGTTGCTGAAGAAGATGAGGTTATTTTTGACGGCAGACGGATCAAAATTCAAAGTGATGTAAGGGTGATTATTCTCAATAAACCAAAGGGCTACATCACCACTGCGCATGATCCGCAAGGACGCAAAACTATCATGGAGTTAGTACCAAGGAAACCAAGGTTATTCACCATAGGCAGGCTCGATCGCAATTCTACTGGTGTTTTGTTATTAACGAATGATGGTTTATTAGCCCAAGAATTAATGCTGCCGAAGAATAAAATTCCCCGTATCTATGAATTAGAAATTGATCGCATGCTAGATAAATCAGAAATCATGAAAATGCGTCGAGGAATTTTCATTGGTTTTAGACAAAAAGGTCAAGCCAAAGTTCTGCAGCAAAAAGTTATTAAAAAAAGAGTTTTAGTCAGATTGGAATTATGTCATGGCAAAAACCGAGAGATTAGACGGATTATGGCCGTTTTGAAGAGGAAAATATTTTTATTACACAGAAAAAGTTATGGCCCTATCGACCTAAAAGGTGTTCCCGTAGGAAAATGGCGCAAATTAACAAAAACTGAAGTGAATACTCTCCGCAAACTGTAATAAATTACATAATATTTGGAATGACTATAATTATAGGTTTTATATTTACAGAAATAGTAAATTTGTTGGCTTTTTGAGAAGGTAAATTGATAATAATTGCCATCGACGGACCTGCCGCTACTGGCAAGAGTACAACTGCAAAGATTGTTGCTGAAAAATTGGGTTTTACTTATCTTGATACGGGAGCAATGTACAGATGTGTTACTCTTGCAGTGATCAATGCTGGAATTAACATTTCAGATACGAATCAGATAAATAATCTGTTGAATGATCTTAACATTGATTTGGTGGATTATGAAGGAAATTTGCAGATCATGATGAATGGTGTTGATGTTTCTGATGATATTCGATCTGTCGACGTAACGGACAATGTTAGTATAATTAGTGCATTAAAAAACGTTCGTGCAGCAATGGTGAAAATACAGCGCAAGTTTGCTTTCAAAACAAATTGTGTGATGGAAGGCAGAGATATTGGTACTGTTGTATTCCCGGATGCGAAATTCAAGTTCTATTTGTTTGCAGATGCTGAAGTTCGAGCGAAACGGAGACAGAGAGACTTGCTGGCCTTAGGTGAAAAAAAGCCAATCCATGAATTAGTGGAAGATATCCAACGCCGTGACGCGTATGATTCATCACGGGAACTATCACCCTTGAGAAAAGCAGAGGATGCCATAGAAATCGATACAACTGATTTAACCATCGATGGGCAGGTATCGAAGATAATTGAAATCGTTAACAAACAAAAAACTATAGTAACTAATAGGAAACAATAACCATATGACAAACGAAGAAATGACTTCAGAACAGACGTCTGAAACTCTAGTGGAAGACGCCAGTGTTGATATCGCTGTAGAAGAGACAGTGGTGGAAGAAACACCAGAGGTCGAAACAACAACAAACGGTACAACAGACAAAAGTATAAATTATTTAGACCCCCAATTATTCAGTGATATTCGCACCATAAGCAGACAGGAAATTGAAGAAGCTGAAATAAATGAGGATGTCGCAGATGAATTAAAGAATAAATATGAAAATTCATTAGCTGATGTCTCTGAAAACCAGGTCATCAAAGGCCGGGTGATTGGTATGAATGACTATGTAATACTCATTGATATCGGTTTTAAATCTGAAGGCATGATTGACAGGGAAGAATTCAATGATGAAACACTACCCAAGATCGGTGATCAGATTGATATATATCTGGAACGGCTTGAAGACCGCCGCGGCAATATGGTTCTTTCCAAGGAAAAGGCTGATTTTATGCGCCGCTGGCAAGAACTGAAAGAACTTTTTGATAATCAAACCACTTTTACCTGCAAGATCAGCAGGCGAATTAAAGGCGGCATGGTTGTGGACTTGGAAGGGATTCTTGGATTCTTACCCGGTTCTCAGATTGATGTGCGGCCCATTAAGGACTTTGACACATTGCTGGATACCAATATCGAAGTCCGTGTTGTAAAACTGAACGAAGCACGTAAAAATATTGTTGTGTCACATAAGGTTATTCTCGAGGAAAGCCTGAAAGAACAGCGCGATGTATTATTGAGTGAAATGGAAATTGGCACTGTGTTGGAAGGCCGTGTAAAGAATATCACCGACTTTGGTGTTTTCATAGATCTTGGCGGTGTAGATGGGCTTTTGCATATTACAGACCTATCCTGGGGACGTGTAAACCACCCCTCTGAAGTGGTTGATATTGATGATGCTCTCACTGTTAAAATCATCGATTTTGACCAAGAAAAACAGCGCGTTTCTCTTGGATTAAAACAATTGACACCCCATCCATGGGAAGATGTAGCAGTCAATTATCCGGTCCATTCCACTGTTAAAGGTAAAATAGTCAGTATGACCAATTATGGAGCCTTTGTTGAATTGGAACCTGGTGTGGAAGGTTTGATACATGTATCAGAAATGTCTTGGACACGCCATGTCCGTAATCCCAACGAGTTGTATAAGCTGGGCGATGAAGTGGAAACGATGGTTCTTTCGATTGATTCGGATGATCGTAAAATCAGCTTGGGTGTTAAACAACTCCAACCGGATCCATGGGATGAAATAGAAGATAAATATGTGATCGGCTCAACCCATAAAGGTGTTATTAATAACTTGACCCAGTTCGGGGCCTTTGTTGAATTGGAAACTGGTATAGATGGACTTATCCATGTTTCTGATATTTCATGGACAAAAATCATCAGGCATCCAAAAGAAATTTTGGAAAAAGATCAGGAAGTAAAAATTAAAGTGCTGGAAATGTCCCGGGATAACCGTCGTATTTCACTGGGCTTGAAACAGGTGACCGATGATCCATGGCCGGAGATTATTAAACATTATAAAACAGGTAAAGAAGTCAGTGGAACGATTATCCGCGTGTTAGATAAAGGCATCATCCTGCAACTGGATATGGATGTTGAAGGCATTATTCCTTTCGGAAAAAAACAAAAGAAACAACGCAAAGAGGTTGCTTCAAAACTCAATCCTGGTGATACTGCTTCAGGCAATGTTATGGACGTCAATCCTGATGATAAAAAAATCATACTCTTTTCAGAAGTGTATTCTGAAGACGGTGAAAAAGCAACTAAGGATTCTGTAAAAGATTTTCTTGATAAACAGGATGCACCCGCTTCAGAAAAAATAGAAATGTCTGATGAACTTCAGAAAGAAATTGTTGAAGAATCGTCTGATTTAGAAGAATAAGGATATATCCCTAAGACTGCGATGATATAATGAGCAAGAACCAACTGCAAAAATATCTCAATTGGCAATCGTTGGGTATGAGGTTAGGCGCAGTTGGATTGGCAATCCTTTTATGGGTGTTTGTAGTCAGTGAGAATGAATATTCCATGGTCATAGATATGCCTATAGAAGCCCGCAATTTGAGTGCCCAAAAAGCCCATAAAAAAGAAGTTCCAGAATACGCCCAGGTCCGTTTGAAAGGTACCGGGCGTGCTCTTTTTAAAACACTGTTGCTTAAAAACTTCATTTCCAATTTTAAACTGGTCATTGATCTTGATCGAATATCAGAAGAGTATGATTTTTACCTAAATGAATATTACGAGCACTATCCTCAAAAAGTTGTTATTCCTCCTTCTTACGAACTTGAATACATAGAAGTCGTTTACCCGGACTCTATCCATATCAGTCTGGATGAATACATGGTAAAAAAGTTAACAGTAAAAGCTCCTTTAAAAATAAATCCTGCCCCCGGATATACATTGGTTGGAAACATAAATATATACCCAGCTTCCATTGAAGTTGCCGGACCACGAGAAGTCATCCAGGAAATGAAATATGTTTCAACGATAAAAGATACATTTTTATTACAGGATTTTGATATAGATGTTAATTTAAAAGTTGACAATCAAACTAGATCTCTGGTAGAATATTCTCAAACAACAATTTCTATACATCAAGATATACAGTCTGTAAGTGAACGCATCATCAGTGAGATTCCTGTAAAAGTTATTAATGTATTACCTAATTTACGTTTATTTGTAAATCCGACTACTGTAGCTTTGACAGTGATTGGTGGTGTCGATCGCATAGCAGCTGTAAATCCTAAAGATATTCTTGTAACCATTGATTTTGCAAAACAATGGATTTCTGGTAAAAACTATTATGAGCCAACAGTAAGTGTTCCAGTAGATATTCTTGAATGGCAAGACCTTTCACCTCGGAATCTTGAACTGGTTGTAACAAAGGATATAAATTGATTGTTCTGGGTGTTGAGTCGTCATGCGACGAAACAGCAGCAGCCATCTGTTCAGACAATAAAATTCTTTCTACGATTGTCAGTTCACAAATAATTCACTCCAATTTTGGTGGCGTTGTCCCTGAGTTAGCATCCCGAGAACATGAACTCCTTTTAAATACAATCGTGAATCAAGCGCTCACGGAGGCATCTATTCAAAAACAGGATCTAGATGGTATTGCTGTTACAAAAGGGCCTGGTCTAGCAGGCACATTATTAGCCGGCGTTTGTTTTGCAAAAGGTTTAGCTCAAGGATTAGAGAAACCTATTATCGGCATCAATCATTTGGAAGCACATATTTTCGCTAATTTTCTTGCAAATCCTGAACTAAAATTTCCCTTTGTATGTTTACTCGTATCCGGTGGGCATACCCAACTTTGGCTAGTGAAAGACATGGGAAATTATACGATGATGGGTACCAGCAGGGATGATGCCGCCGGTGAAGCATTTGATAAGGGAGCGCGAATTTTAGGATTAGGTTATCCGGGTGGACCAGAAATTGAGAAACTGGGAGAAAATGCAAATCCTAAAGCTGTTGATTTTCCCAGAGCATTTCTAAAAGATGATAAACTGGAATTTAGTTTCAGTGGGTTGAAAACAGCATTGCTATATTTCATGGATTCGAAAAAAGATAATAATATTTCACTAGAAAATATTGCAGCCAGCTATCAGCAGGCGATAATTGATGTTTTAGTTAGAAAGCTTGATCAAGCAGTTAAAAAAGCAAATGTCAAAACATGTGTCATCGCCGGGGGTGTGGCAGCCAATAAAACATTACGCAAAGCTGTTGAAAGCAGATTAGCCTCGATAATAGTTTTATATCCTGACTTATCTTTATGTACAGATAATGCGGCCATGGTGGCATATCTAGGTGAACTTTATTTACGCAAAGGCGTTTCTTCTGCCATGGATTTTGACATTGATCCCAATTTGAAACTGGCATAATAGGTGTCAATACAGTTTTTACAGCAAGCTGATGGCTGGTTTTGGTCATTTTTATTTGCTGTAGTTTTGACCCTGTTCTGGATCATAACTGCTATCAGGAATGAACACAAACTCATGGGCTTAATTGCAATTAGAATTTGTGTATTTATTGTGCTTCTAATCATGATGTTACAACCGAAATTATCCTGGAAGGATCATTATCAATTCCCCTTGAGATGGAATATATATGCTGACCGATCAGTGAGCATGGGTTATCACCAAACACTTTCTCCAAATTCATATATTGATAATGTGAATTCATATTTTGCTTCAGCTGTAAAAAACGACAAAGAAACACAGAATTATTATTTTGATTATAAAGTTTATAATGCAAATGAAAAGTCCTTTGTGCTTGATGGTGAAGCGACCGATTTAGGCAAGGTCATTGTTCATATTGAGGAAGTAGAGTCAGAACTTGTTGGCGCGATTATCATTTCTGATGGTCAAGTCACAAAAGGGGAGCAAAAACAGAGTCAGTTAAAAGACTTGCCTATCCCAATTTATACTATCGGTGTTGGCGATACCATTCCGTTAGTGGATGTAGCAATACAAGCACTTGAAGCTCCAACGGTTGTTATTAAAGGTGAGGAAATGGAAATCAATGTGACCATATCTTCGCACGGAAGAGTACATGATCGTGTAAATGTATTGCTATATAAAGGAAAAAAGCTTTTAGGTTCAAAATTTATACAATTGCAAGGTGATGGTTCTCTATCTAATGCAAAATTTAGAATAGCACCACAGACTCTTGGAGAAAATAACTATATCGTCAAAACATCTGTTTTAGCGGATGAAATTAATATCAAAAATAACAACCAATTCTTCCAAGTGACTGTCCTTAAAGATAGATATAAAGTTGCATTAATAACAGGTTCTCCAAATTTTAATACCGGGCCTTTAAAGAAAATAATTAAAAATATTCCCAGAGTAGAATTAGATCATTACATACAGCAGGGTGAAAAATTCATTTCTTCAATTAATAAATTCTGGTCCACATCCTATGAGTTAATTGTTTTTGACAATTTTCCATTGGCACCTATTTCAAATAGATGGCAGCAGATTCTGGCAAAAAAATTAGTATCTCAGAAATCATCATTGTTTCTGGTCGCTGGTCCAAATACAGACAATAAATCCGCAGAGTCCATTTACCCTTTTTTTCATGTACAACATTCGAAGAATATTATTGAGGACAATAAAAGCAGACAGTGGTATTGGTCTGAAAATGATTTAATTTTAAAATACCTAGATAACGATTTATTTGATCCAAATAACAATGAGAATTTATTTCCCCCTCTGCACCCTAAAATATTTATAGAGACAGGGGATAATATTTCTAGCCTGGCATATTATGTTAATTCATCTATACCATTGTTAGTTTCTGGAGAAGTGGAAGGGTTAAGGTCAGGAATTTGGACATCTTCAGACTTTTCAACACTTTATTATAAAATGACAGAATCAGAACATCAAGATATCAGCGGTTCATTATTAAATAATCTATTTTCATGGTTAATGCATACGAGTGGAGAAAATGAACTTTACTTTAGAGTGAATAAGAATTTGTATCAACAGGGCGAAGAAGTACATGTAGTAGGATCGCATTTTGATAATGATTCAAAAGATATATCATCTTTGACCGGATATATAACTTTATCTAGTGAGGAAAATACTCCTATAACGTATGAATTAAATTATAATCCAGTCAATGAGCAATGGGAAACCAGATTTCTTGCTGGAAAACCTGGATCGTATTCATTTGAAATTACCCTAGAAAATGAAAATGATATTTATACTCAGCATGGATCACTTTTTATTGATGAAAGTCAGATTGAATTAAATCAAGTTTCCGTGAATAATGAAATTTTACAGATTATTTCATCTCTTACAAACGGCAAATATGTGCCTTGGGAGTCCCGGGCAGAATTAATTGGTAATATTAAACCGGAACTTAAAAAAGAAATAATTGTTAAAAATGCGAGGTTAAATGAAAACATTTTTTGTCTAGCGTTATTAATTTTACTTATATCAATCGAATGGTATATAAGGAGACTTATAGGTTTAAGCTGATATTTATTATTTTGTTTTCGTCGATAAATACGTAGTTTTATAGCAATAAAAGTATATATATGAAAAAAATAGCAGTAATTGGAACAGGATATGTCGGTCTTGTCAGCGGAGCTGGATTTTCGGATTATGGTCATAAAGTTGTATGTACCGATATTGATAAAATTAAAATAAAACGACTGCAAGATGGTGAAATTCCTATTTACGAACCCGGGCTAAAGGAATTAGTCCATAGAAATGTACAATCCAGTCGATTATTATTTTCTTCAGAAGTCAATAAATCTATACAAAAAGCTGACGTTATTTTCATCACAGTAGGAACTCCTGAAGGTGATAATGGATCAGCTGACCTTTCAGCCGTCTTTGAAGTCGCCCGGGCGATCGGTATTAACCTAAATGGTTATAAAGTTGTCTGCACTAAAAGTACTGTTCCGATTGGAACGGGTGCTAAAATAACTGAAATAATAAGAAAGACATCTAATGAAGAAAATAAATTTGATTATGTATCAAATCCTGAATTTTTAAGAGAAGGGTCTGCAGTAAAAGATTTTCTTTGGCCGGACAGAGTCATTATTGGCGCATCTAGCGCTCGTGCTTTTGATACAATGAAAAATGTTTATAGACCTCTGTATATAAATGAAACACCTGTGATTGAAACGACCATTGAAACTGCAGAATTAATAAAATATGCCAGTAATGCATTTCTTTCAGTAAAAATCAGCTATATTAATGAAATAGCAAATATTTGTGATGAAATCGGAGCTGATGTCCATGTTGTATCAAAAGCAATGGGAATAGATGGCAGAATAAGCCCAAAATTTTTACACCCAGGACCAGGGTTTGGTGGATCGTGTTTTCCAAAAGATGCCAAAGCACTGATTTCAATGGCTGAAGAAATGGGGGCAAACCTGAAAGTTGTAAAAAGTGCTGTTGAAGCAAACCAATTGCAAAAAGAACGAATGGTTAAAAAACTTTTTAATCTTTTTGATGGAAATATTAAAAATAAAACCATCGCCATCCTTGGTTTAGCCTTTAAAGCACAAACAGATGATGTTCGGGAATCACCGGCAATTGATATAATTGATGCCTTGCAAAGCAATGGAGCAATAATAAAAGCATTCGATCCTGCTGCAAATGATAATATGAAAAAGCTCTATAATGATTTGGATACCTATGTGTCCTGGGAAGAAGCAGTAAAAGATGCAGATGGTGTCGTTATCATGACTGAATGGAACGAATTCAGGGGAATGGATCTTTTGAAATTAAAGGGGCTCGTAAAATCTCCAAATATATTGGACTGCCGGAACATTTTAAAAATAGATGATTTAGAAAAACTCGGTTTTAAGTATGATAATGTGGGTAGAAAAAAACGATGAAAATAACCGCCACTGAATTTCCAGGTTTGTTTATAATGGCACCTGAGGTTTATAATGATGATCGAGGCTATTTCTTTGAAAGTTACCGTGCAGAACACTTTATAAATGCAGGATTAAATTTAGAATTCAAGCAAGATAATCAATCAAAATCAGCAAAGGGAGTTCTTCGCGGGTTGCATTATCAACTTGAACATGGTCAAGGGAAATTAGTCAGGTGTGTTCTCGGTGAAATATATGATGTGTCTCTCGATATTCGCAAAGGATCTCCTACATTCGGAAAAGTATTTGCAACAACATTAAATGATAATGATCACCAAGCTGTATATGTACCCCCGGGATTTGCCCATGGTTTTTGTGTGTTAAGCAATGAAGCTATTTTTGAGTATAAATGTACTGAAAAATATTATCCTGAAGATGAATATGGAATTTTATGGAATGACAAAACTGCGAATATTCAATGGCCAATCAAGGAACCATTTCTTTCAAATCGTGATATGTCTTTTCCTGCATTAGCTGAACAGGATGAATCATTATTACCGGTGTTTGAAGTTTCATAATGGGTAGGATATTTATTGTTACTGGAGGCAGCGGTTTTATTGGATCCAATTTTATTCGTTTTATATTGAGTAATGGTTATGCAGATAAAATTATCGATCTAGATAAACTTACTTATGCTGGTAATCCACAGAATTTATTAAAATACGATAATGATAAACGCTACGCGTTTGTTCAAGGCGATATTTGTGATCAAGAGCTTGTTCAAGAATTATTTCTGCTCCATAAACCGGATGTTATCATCAATTTTGCAGCAGAAAGCCACGTAGATAGATCCATTGATGGACCAAGTGATTTTATCCGAACCAATATTTCTGGAACATATACTTTACTGCAAAAATCACTACGCTATTATCAATCATTAACAAAAGAAGATCAGAAATCTTTCAGATTTCATCATATATCAACAGATGAAGTATTTGGCAGTTTGGACAATGATGGCATTTTTACAGAAGAAACCCCCTATGATCCCAGTTCACCATATTCAGCTTCAAAAGCATCCTCTGATCATTTAGTGAGAGCATGGCATCGTACTTATGGTCTGCCTATAATCATTTCCAATTGCTCAAATAATTATGGACCATATCAATTTCCGGAGAAATTGATTCCACTTATGATATTGAATTGCCTTCAGGAAAAACCACTACCTGTATATGGTACAGGTGAGAATATAAGGGATTGGCTGTTTGTTGATGACCATTGTGACGCGATTCATACGATTATTGAGAAAGGTGAAATTGGTGAAACATATAATGTCGGCGGTAACAATGAAATCAAGAATATTGATATTGTAAAAACGATTTGTAATCTATTAGATAATATCAGACCATCTGAAAATCTCAAATCTTACCAGGAATTAATCACTTTTGTGAAAGATCGTCCCGGCCATGATCTTCGCTATGCTATTGATTCATCAAAATTGCAAAACAAATTAGGTTGGTCACCTAAAGAAACATTTGAAACGGGAATCAGAAAAACAATTGACTGGTATTTAGATAACAAAACCTGGTGGCAGGAAATTCAAAACAATACCTATCAACAGGAAAGATTAGGAGTCTTATAAGAATATGAAAATTCTTGGAAAATTTATTCTACTAATTAATTACTTAAGTTTGGTTATAGCTCAAAATCAGCAATCGCTTGAACTACCACAAATTGAAGAATCTAATACACCTATAATATATAGAGAATATGGAGTGATACCATTAGCTCTTGAACATCCTGTTGATCCTGAGACATATTTTCTTGGACCTGGAGACAGATTGAGAATTAATATTACCAGCGGGTTGTTTGAAGAATCAATTTCAAAGGAATGGTCGGTTGAAAATATTGACAATTTTGTGATTATCGATCCAACTGGAGTTCTATTTGTCCCTAAAATTGGACCTATAAATGTTTTAGGTAAGTCTTTGGCTGAAATTGAAAGGGAATTGGATGAAAGAAAAGGAAAAGTATATAAAGAAGCAATTATATCTGTCACTTTAATCCGTTTTCGTCAATTTAAGGTTTTGGCTCATGGAGCATTTAATAATCCTAAATTTGTAATGATAACGCCTGTTAGCCGCTTACTGGATGCAGTAAACGGTGCTGGAGGTATTCAAAAATATGCTGATCCAAATAAGATTATTATAATTCGTGACGGAAAAGTAAAAAATTTTTTTCTCAAAGAATTTTTATTAAATGGTGATTTGGAAAATAATCCTCTACTAACTGAAGGTGATATAATATATGCTCCTTTTCTGAATATTGATAAAGAAGAACAAATGAATTTGACAGAGTATAATAGAAATAAAATTACCATTACTGGTTTTGTTCGAAGGCCTACAATATTAAACTATATTCCAGGTTATAAAGTTAAAGATTATATTGCCATGAGTGGGGGCGCATTAGATATCGGTTCAGCTTTTAGAACGAAAATTATTAGAGCGGATGGGAAAACAATTCGTTTCGCCAATGATCAATATGTTGAACCTGGTGATATAATTGAAATACCCGAATTATACACTAGTATCTTATTCGGAAATACAGGTTTTATTCAGGCTCTGACATCTATAGCAACTTTAATCCTAGCATATCAAGCAACAATTTGATGATCAAATTATCCACCCACGAACAAAAAATATTAGATTTAATTAAAGATAATCCGGAAATCCTGACAGATCCAATTATCAGAAAACAAGTAGCTAATCAATATGGAATGACTGAAAAAACACTGCGTAATCGTATTGGTGATTTAAAGAGATATGGATTGATTGATAATAAAGGGGTCAAGGATGAAATTGATGAATTTTCAGAAACAAATATGCAGAAGAATTTATTCATTTTATGGAGGAAAAAGAGGTTTGTTGCTAAAAATGTTGTAATTGTAGCGGTTGCCTCAGTCATTATAGCATTTTTGTTGCCTAAATGGTATTCATCTGAAGCAACAATACTCTCTTCTGGAGCAGGGAGGTTTAATATTTTATCTTCAATATCACCGATTCCAATATCTGATTTTGGTCTTTCAAGTATCAGCGAGGATATAAATACCTTTATCGCTATCTTAAATAGCAGGTCTGTAAAAGAATATATAGTAAAAAAATTCGATTTGATTAATCGATACGATGAGAAAGATCTTGAATTTGCTATGGTGGCATTTGAAGATAAAATGGAATTAGAAGTAACAGAAGAAGGGACTCTTAAAATATCAGTAATAGATAAGAAACCTGAAATTGCTAAAGCGATAGTAGCAGAATTACTGACAAAACTGGATAGTGTTAATCAGCAGTTGGGTATGGATAAGGGGAGATTCAACAGAGAATTTTTAGAACAAAGATTAAATGAAACAAAAACAGATTTGGCACTTGCAGAAATAAGGCTAAAAAACTTTCAGGAAAAAACAGGTATCATTGATATTGTATCTCAAATAAGCGCACAATATGAAGCCTATGGCCAAATCTACATCCAGGAAATGCAAGCCTATGGCCAACTTTATAATCAGGAAATGATAGCCTACACTGAATTGTATACTCTTAAGGCTCAAACTGAGATTCAGTTAAATGTTTCCAAAGTTACATTGAATCCAAATAATCCTGCTGTTAATAGGTATGAAATAATGTTAAATGAACAAGAAAAACAATTAGATTTAATTACTTCGAGTTTGGATAAACAGTTGCTGAATATCATTTTGGGTTTAGAGAAAATAGAGGGTAAGAATTTAATAAATGAATTAGAATATCTGCCCACGATGATAAATTTTGATAGTTTCCCTGAATTAGGAATGGAAAATGCAAGATTGATAAGAGAATTAACAATCCAAAATACACTCCTAGAACTACTATTACCACAATATGAAACAGCTCGTTTAGAAGAAAGTAAAAATATTCCTACTCTACAGGTTATAGATGAACCTAAAGTTGCAATTAATAAAATAAAACCAATCAGATCGCTTATCGTAATTGCTTCAGTAATAATGGCATTTTTATTATCAATTGTATATATATATTTAGATTATTACTCGGTAGATTTTAGAAAGCAGTTAAAAACAATTTAATGTATAAAAAAATCTCGCTTATCTTTCTTGCATTAAGTGAGTTAGCTTGTATAATAATTGGTATAAAGACTCATCCCTTGGTTATTGTATTGATACCACTGGGATTAATAGTCTTGTGGATATTAATAAATCATGTTGGATTTACCCTTATGCTTTTAAGTTTTACAGCTGTAATAAAAGGTGTAATTATTGAGTCTTTATCTATCTTTGCTATTGTAGATATTACTGTATTAATTACCATGGTTATTTGGTTTGGATTGATAAAATTGCTCCTTGAAGGTGAATGGACATTGATTGGTAAACGCAAACAACCATTAATCCTTTTCATAACCTTTGCTGTAATAGTTGCATTCTCTCTTTTCTATACTCCTTCACCTATTTATGGTTATAATAAGGTTATCCGTTTTGGATTCATTGGTGTTACGATGTTTCTTACACCAATAATTTTCATAAAAACACAAAATGATTCAAAAATATTGTTGAATTATTTTAAGTATTCAATTTTGATAATTTTGTTTGGAATTATTGGTCAATTTTTATATTTCGCCATTTCAGGAAAATTTGCATTTCTATTGGGATACTATAATCGTTTTTCGATTCCTGGTGCAAACCCAATACAAGTCAGTAGGTATTTAGCTATTGGCGCAACAATTATGACTGTTTACATTATTCGACGATCAGTATTTTATAATATTTCAAATTTTTTAATTTTATTAGCATTATTACTTGCTATAATCGCTACAGGTTCAAGAGGTCCATTGATCAGTATTTTTTTAGGAATATTATGTTATGCTTACTTATTTGAAAAGCAGCATAAAAAACGTATGTATTTATATGTTTCATTTGCGATAATTATTGCTTTCAGTTTATTAATTATATTACCAGAAATTATAACAAAACGATTTTTTGATATTACTCAAGGCGCCGTACTATTAACTCCAGAAGGTGTTAAACATGTTAGTACAGTAGCTACTCGTTTAGACTATTGGCAAATGTCTATTGAAAGTTGGTTTTCTTCGCTATGGAATAATTTATTAGGTTTAGGTGCTGGAGGATTTAGTTCGTTATTTATCTGGCGTGATTGGAGATGGTACCCTCATAATGTTTTTTTCGAAGTATTAGTTGAATATGGGTCAATAGGGATAATTATTTTCATTAGTTTTCTAATCATATCATATAAAAAAATAAGTGAAGGTCTAGTGGAGGGAATTTTTACAGATCATAGCGCTGTATGGGTAGCGGTAACTTTGGTAATGTTTTTTTCAGCACAATTCTCTGGTGATATTAATGATAATCGAGTTTTGTGGATGCTTATTGGAATTACTATAGCTTCTACACATGTAGATCAAGTTAAAAATATCAAAGTTGTTCCTTGATAAAACTGGAAATATTTTGAATATATTTTCACATAAACTTTCATTTAAAAGTGATTTTTTGGTCACATTTTTAAATGGGCTTATTGTAATAGGTGGTGTTTTTATTCTAAATGGTTTAATTGCTCGAATACATGGTCTTGAAGTTCTAGGTGAATTTTTATTAATAAAGAGGACCTTGTCTGCGGTTGTTGGAATTTTATTGATAGGTATGAATGTTGGACTCCCAAACTATTTAAGTAGAAATTTTCAAAGGCCTTTTGGTGACATTTCTTTTATTTTATTTATAATTGTTACAATACCATTAACTGTCATATTGATAGTAAGTATACTTTGGTTTGATATCACTGGTTTCTATTCTGAACATTTTTGGATATATATAATATTTTCGTTAGGTATTAGTGCTCAATTCATTACATATGCTTTGTATCGTGGGTATATGAATATGATTGGTGCTAATATTTTTCAATTACTGGGAACTGCTATTATTCCAATAATTGTATTTACGTTCGTGATTGATCTATATGAAGGATTGTCTTGGATAGGATCATGTATTCTAATAGTTATGATATTTGCATTTATTATTCGTAATAATGGAATAAATATTCATGAAATAAATTTTCATCAATCTAAAAAAGTTATTAAATATGGTTTAGAACGTATACCAAGCTTTGTTGCCCAATTTATTTTATTAGCAGGTATACCACTTGTTTTAGCACAATCAGTAAACTTCGAAAGTGTGGCTTATTTTAATTCAAGCTTAAGTTTAGTGAGACTTTCATTAATTATTGTAAATCCTATCGGAATGGTTTTGCTCCCAAGAATTTCTAATAAAATTGCCAGTGGCGCTATGGATGATGTGGCAAATTTCCTCAATATTTTCTTAAAAGCAGGAATTGTCTTTAGTGTAATAGGTACAGCATATTGTTATATAAATGCTCCTTTGATTTTATCGTTTTGGTTAGGTGAAGTGAGTGACACTGGAATAACCATATTACGGCTGACAATTCTAGCATTGCCTTTTTATACATTATCTGGTTTAACACGAAGTCCAATCGATGCTGTTTCAGAAAAAGGGTATAATTCTCTGATATATGGTTTAGCTGCCGTTGTATTGATTACAATCTTTTTTATTGGGAAGACATTAGGTTTTGATCTGTTGACAACTGCCTTAGTCAGTTTTCTAATTAGCCATATTGTTGCCGGGCTATTGGGTGCTTTTTTTATTCAAAGATTTTATCATAATAAATTATGGAATCTTGAATTAATACGAGATGTTGTGATTGGCACATTGATCATATACTTGATTAGTCATTTATTTTCATTATTAAATATTTCAGCTGTTTCTCAATTAATAACTACGAGCGTGATCTATGTCATTGTTGGAATTATTATATTCAAATATTCTAAAACCGGGTGGCTTGCTGATCTTAAATCAAAAATACATGCCTGATAAACGATCCATATTCATAGGAACAAGTGTTCATAGATGGAATGATAATCGCATTTTCCATAAAGAAGCTGTCTCCCTAGCTTATCATTTTTCAGTCCAATTACATGCTCCTGCGGATTTTGATTACAAAACTAAACAAAAAGTCAAAGTTTTCGGTCTGCCTTTATGGTCGAAAGAGTCAGATAGGAAATACATTCGCAGGGAGTTGTGGTCGAGATTAAAAAAATCTGATTCTGAAATTTTTTATTTTCATGATCCTGAATTAATCTGGATTGGCATAAAAGCAAGAATATTTTTAAGGAAAAAAATAGTCTATGATGTTCATGAAAATACTGTCGAATCCATAAAAGGGAAAAAATGGTTAAATACCTTAACCAAAGGACTTGCCATTATTGGTTACAAATTATTTGAATGGATAGGAAAACAATTATTTAATCATTTCATTTTAGCTGAAGATTCATATAAAATATTAATTCCCCATAATTCTACGATTGTATTGAATTATCCTATAGTAGAGGAGTCTAATGGAAATAGTGAACAGAAATTATATGATCTTGTATATTTAGGAGATGTAAGAGAAGATAGAGGTGCATTGATAATTTTAGAATTAATCAATCAATTAAAGAAAAAAAGAGAAGAAATTAAAATAGCATTATTAGGTAAAATCGTAAACAAAGAAAAGCTTGACATAATCATTGAAAAATATTGTCTTGAGCAAAATATTAAATTTTTTGGGTATGTTGATTATCAGGAAGCAATTAATATCGTTAAAAAATCAAAAGTAGGATTGTGTTTACTAAAACCTACACAGAATTTTATACATTCATACCCCACAAAACTTTTCGATTATATGAATGCTGGGATTCCTTTTGTAAGCTCAAATTTTCAATTATATGATGAATTAATCCAAAAGAGTAACGCAGGTATTTCTGTGGATCCCCTAAATATAACTGAAGTAATTAACGCGGTTTCTAAATTGTTAGGTGATGCAGATTATCGTGATCAGCTTGGGCAAAATGGAAGATCTTCTTTGCAAACTATGTTTAATTGGAATACTCAATCTAATATATTGATTGATGTAATGAATTCACTATAAACATGAACTTTCTACATATTGTATTTTGGATTTCGTTCAGTGCTATATTATATACTTCTGTTTTATATATCATCGTTTTGAAAATAATTAAAAAAAATCATTATAAAAAGGATTCTGATTATTTACCTACTGTTTCACTTATTATATGTACTTATAATGAAGAGAAAAATGTTGCTGTAAAATTGGAAAATACATTTACCCTCGATTATCCACTTGAAAAGTTACAAGTCATCCTGGCTGATGATGGTTCAACGGATAAAACATTAGAAATAGCTAAACAATTTGAATTTGTTGAAAGACTGAAGCTATCCAGAGGCGGTAAAACCAGAGCTCAGAATGATGCAGTTAAAATTGCCCAAAATGAAATTTTAGTTTTTAGTGATGCCAATAATATTTATAAAAAAAATGCACTTAAAAAATTAGTAAGAAATTTTGCTGATAAAAGAGTGGGTGTTGTCTGCGGAGAATTGCAGTATAGTAACAAAAAATCCGAAGAAAATTATTATTGGAAATATGAAGTTGCGATCAAAAAGGCAGAGAGTAAAAATGGTTGGTTGCTAGGGGCTAATGGCAGTATTTATGCTGTAAGAAAGAATGCGTTTGTCCCCTTACCTGAAGATTCTATCAGCGATCAATTAGAGCCGATAAAAGTATATGGTAATGGCTTAGATATTATATATGAACCTGAAGCTATTGCAATTGAAGATGCCCCCAATGACGTGTTAAAAAGGAAAAGACGAATTATTCTTCGAAGTTTGGTCACTATGAAGTATGTTTTTACTCTGTTAAATCCATTCAAGAAAAGATCCGTTTTTATACCCTATATTTCCCATAAACTTATTCGCTGGTTTTCGCCATTATTTTTGTTTTTATGTTTTTTATCTTCTATTTACTTAGCTGAAGATTCCAACATTTTTAGAATGATTTTAATCTTACAGGTTATGTTTTATATATCTGGAATTTTCCTTTCCGGAGTGCGGTACATTATTAAAGTAATTGTTGCCTCTGCACTGGCTATCATCGATTGGATATTAGGTAAAAAACAAACGACTTGGACTGTTGTCCGCTAATAATTCATCAATAAACCTAATCTTCCTTCAAATATTTCCTCATCATTGTTAAAAGAGCAATTACCGGTAATGCTAAATAGATTAGTAAGTCTATAATGAAAATTCATTCCATAAATTAAATTTTCTTTAACTTTTCCCATTAACATAGAGGTACTATCATCCAAGTCTTTATTTCTTAAACTATAGATGTCATTTGGATCAGACCCAATTCCCGATCCCTTTAACAATAATGATATATTCATAGATAGATGTGTCTTGTAAGTTGGCCATGAATTCATTTCCATATAAAGCAATTGAGAATTCGGTCCCAGTGGGAATCCCAATCCAATTTCTGAAGAAGTAAATGTCAAAAGTGTATCATTGTGTGTATAAACCCACGGCCTGCTCGCTGTAAATTCCAATCTAAAATCTGGTAGCTGTGGATTTGAAAATGGCACCCAATGAAATCCTGATTGGAAAATGAATTTATTTCCCCACCATGGTTTGAATAATTTGAACCAGGACAATTCATCCCAGAAAAATGTTCCATAAATAGATAACCCGGGTTTTGCTTTCCAATAAGCATCAAAGGACATAAGTACATTATCACGGTTACCTAATCCATGTTCTTCAGACCAGAAAAGATTAACGGGCAATAAATACCCCAATTCAAGTTCTCGATTAGCATAAATGATCATTTCATTAAAAGAAATTATCAGCTTAGAAGTTAAATCAAACTCAAATCGATGTGCCGCAATATGTTTTTCATTCTTTATTCCTACAGGATTTTCTCCAAATGGAACCAGTGTCCCCAATAAACTTTGGACTCGAATTCGTTTGTAAGATTTGGATGCTCGAAAAAAACTAAAAGGCTGAACGTTCGAGGATAGAATTGGGGAGTGGTTTTTGCTGAAACCCCAGTATGCCGGAATTTTACTTAGCTCAATATTGAGAATTGAATTATCCCACCGCAAGGAAGCTTCAGAAACATCCCACACTAGCCAATCAGTGTTCTCCTCAATAAGCGCATAACCCTGTTTGTATTCATCGGGGTAAGGATAATTGTCCTTATGACCAATTCTGTAAAGCGTATAACGGCTGTAAAACGAAAGGTTGTTATCGAATTTTCCTGCAATTGTTACACGGTCTATAAAAAATGACCTGGATATTGAATCTTGAAAATCAATACTGAAATATTCTTCCCAGTCAGACCACAGTATTAGATTTTCATCATGATAAGTGACAAATCTGCTTTCTGGAAAATCCACATCGTAAACATTAACAACATTCTGTAAGGATGTGGATAAGTTGCCCGATTGCCAAGGCCCGTGGATTCCATACTCAATTTCATGCACTCCAAATTCTTTCTTAAAACGTTCCAGAAGAATTATTTCTTGATTTGATATTGTATAGTCACTGGTTGATATTTCATTAAGAGCATTAATAACCTGACCAACTGTAAAAGGTCGAGTACCGGAGTGAACCCCTTGGATTTTTTGCTGTGTATATAACCGCAAAATAAAATCATTTATGGGATGATCCATGGGAATAGGTACTGTCTGCCCATTCAATATTCCGATGAATGTTAACATCACAGCAGCACGAAGATAAATCAGTAGAGTGTGTTTAAGCATCTATTATAAGTCTACACCCGTTGAAAGATTGGTTTCTATGATTATTCAACTACTTGACAACGTCTATAAATAGGCTGTATCTTCATCCAACTTCAAGGAGTCTTATCGCCTCAAATCGCTAGCAGTTAGTTGAAAAAACAAAGGAAATCAACATGAATAACTGTACAGCGATCCCTTTTTTTCTGGTGTGATCCAGCACATTTAATAGAAAACTACAACAAGTTAATATTTCTATCATGCTGGAAACACTCCAACGCTTACGAATACGATATCCACGGTGGATAGTAGCTTGGGGAATTTATTTTTCCGATGCTGTTTTTTCCGCCATGGCTTTTATTTGGATCCTTGCACCTATATTCACTAATGGAACTCAATATTCATTTCTGGATTTATTTTTTATCTTTGCAGTAATGCAAACGGTTTTAGGTTTGATTTATCTGCCTCTCAATTTATATAGGAGCGAACCGACAGTTTCCCGTTTTTATGAGATTCAACAAATTGTACGGACTACGTTCTTGATAACACTACTAGCCGTTTTTATAGATGCCCTAAAACCGGGTGTTTGGCTATTAACAGCCCAGGAAATATTGCGCTATTGGCTGGTCTTGGCGTTTGGATTGATAGTCTCAAGGTGGATTTTTCGCACATTGCAAAAATATCTATTAACCAAAGGCTTTGGTTTAAGAAAAACAGTTATTGTTGGTGTCAATGAACGTGGTTTTCAAGTAGCCAATGATATTGTAGCTCATGTCCAACAGGGGTTCGATTTATTGGGTTTTGTACATTCTGATGATGACCCACAGTTGAATGGCCAGGAAGACGTCCATGTTATTGGTCATGAAATAGACCTCAAGCAGATCATTTTAGATAATCAGGTTTCTGAAGTTATTGTAGCCCCAGTCAAATTAGAACACACCCATGTCACACGCATTATTACCAGGGCCAATGGGTCACCGGTATCGATTAAGATTGTGCCTGACCTTCATGAAGTAATCAGCGGTTTAGCTAGAACAGAACAGATCTATGGATTACCATTGATCAAGGTCAACCCCAACCTTGATACAGTTTATAATACCACCATAAAACGCTTTATTGATTTATGCTTAGCTGTGCCCATGTTGATTTTGTCATCGCCATTATGGCTTATCATTGCAGCGTGTATAAAACTCGATAGCAAAGGTCCAGTTTTGTATAAGCAGGAGCGAGTTGGTAAAAACCACGAACATTTTTTCATTTACAAATTCAGAACGATGATGAAAAATGCTGAACAAATGACAGGACCTGTCTGGGCGAAAGAAGCAGATCCACGAATAACACGCATGGGTCGTTTACTGCGGCGTTTTCGTCTGGATGAATTACCGCAATTACTTATGGTTATCACGGGAGGCATGAGTTTGATTGGCCCCCGGCCGGAACGGCCATTCTTTGTAGATAAACTGGCACAGGAATATCCTTTTTATTACCGCCGCCATAAAATTCGCCCCGGTATCACCGGCTGGGCACAGATCAAACATCCCTATGACCAGGCTATTGAAGATGTCCGTCAAAAATTGAAATACGATTTTTATTATATTGAAAACTTGAGCTTTTCTTTGGATTTCAAAATCATGTTAAGCACAGTTTGGGTGATGCTGTCCGGTAAAGGCCGCTAGTCTACCATTGTAAATCCCTCTTAAGTACTCTAATTTTTAAACTTAATAATTACACTTAAATAATGTTATCACTAAACCGTATTCGTGAAAATCCTGATGCCATCCAGCAAGATGTAGAAGCAAAAGGTGAGCAAGTTGATTTTAATGTTTTGTTGGACCTGGACAAACAGCATCGTGAAATTCAAACACAGGTCAATGATCTCAGAGCTGAGCGCAATCGTGTTTCTGAAAAAATTGCAGCAGTAAAACGCTCCGGCGGTGATGATGATGATGCAATCGCAGCCATGCGCGAAGTAGGTAATAAGATTAAAACGTTAGAAGATGAAGCAGATAGCTTTAAAGCTCAAATCCATTCTGCCCTGGAGGTTATCCCCAATACCCCCCATGAATCTGTGCCCATAGGCAAGGATGAAACAGATAATAAAGTTGTTAAGGAATGGGGTGAAAAACCCGTTTTTGATTATGATATTAAGGATCATCTTGAATTAGGATCAGCACTCAACCTTTTGGATTTTGATCGTGCAGCAAAAATTGCGGGTTCTGGTTTCCCTCTTTATATAAATTTAGGAGCAAAACTGGAAAGAGCATTAATCAATTATATGTTGGATTTCCATATTAAGGAACATGGCTATAAAGAAATATTTCCGCCTTTTCTTGCCAGAGGCTCATCTCTTTATACGTGTGGACAATTGCCAAAATTTGCAGATGATATGTATCATACTGAAAAGGACCAGCTTTATTTGATTCCCACTGCAGAAGTTCCGTTAACCAATATTCATGCAGATGAAATTCTGGATGAAGATTCCCTGCCCATCAATTATACGGCTTATTCAGCCTGCTTTCGGCGAGAGGCAGGATCCTATGGGAAGGAAACCCGGGGTTTATTGCGTGTACATCAGTTCAATAAAGTGGAAATGGTCAAGTTTGTCAGACCAAAAAAATCGTATGATGAACTGGAACAATTGCTGGCCAATGCTGAAGCCATTCTGCAATCCTTTGGTTTGCATTACAGGGTGCAGGAACTGTGTACTGGAGACTTGAGTTTTTCCGCGGCCAAGTGTTATGATTTGGAAGTATGGTCACCAGCGGAAAAACAATGGCTGGAAGTATCATCCTGCAGCAATTTTGAAGATTTCCAGGCTAGACGTGGCAACATTCGCTATCGACGTTCCAGTGACAATAAAACGGATTATGTACATACTCTCAATGGTTCCGGCGTAGCCACCCCACGGCTGATGATTGCCTTGCTTGAATCTTATCAGACTCCCGATGGTAAAGTTATCATTCCCAAATGTTTACAGCCCTATATGAAAACGGAGGTGTTAGGCTGATTCGATCCATCTGGGTCTTGTTTAACATCTTCTTTTGGACACCCATTTGGGCAACCATCGGTATCATATTTTCCTTCTTTGATTGGAGCGGTCGACCTATTGCTTGGGTCGCAAAACAATGGTCTAAATTACTTTTATTCATCAGCGGTATACCATATACAGTAAATGGCCTTGACCATTTAGACCCTGACCAGCAATATGTTTTCACTGCTAATCATGAATCAGCCTTTGATATTTTATTGGTGTATGCTGCATTGCCCCACAAATTGGTTTTTTTGGCCAAAACAGAATTGAAAAAAATCCCTTTTCTAGGTTGGGCCATGGTTTTAGGCAAGCATATTTTTGTTGATCGGAAAAACCATAAGGCAGCACTGGCTTCCATGGATATTGCAAAGGATTCCTTAAAAAAATATCCCCGCTCTATCATGATATTTCCTGAAGGTACACGCAGTTTGGATGGCCAGATAAAACCGTTTAAAAGAGGAGGTACAGTTCTAGCTATCAAAACGGGTCTCCCCGTTGTCCCCGTGGCTATTTGCGGAACATTTGATGTGATTAAAAAAGGGTCATTCAATATCCAACCGAAAAAGATCGGCTTGGTGATCGGCCACCCGGTGCCTACGACAGGTTTGTCTATTGATGACCGGAATACAGTTACTGAATCTCTTCGCCAGCAAGTCGTAAATTTGAAATCATCATGGTCACAGGAATAAATATTTATCCAACAGTTGTTACAGGAAAAGGATTCTTTCCTGTGTCAGAATCGGAACGCATGTCATGATAACCAGAACTGAAGCAGCAGAGTTAGTGTCCACTTGGCATTCCGCTGGGGACAAAGTAGTCTTTACAAACGGCTGTTTTGACCTTTTGCACCGTGGTCATATTGAGTATTTGCAGTCTGCAGCTGCACTGGGAGACAAACTTATCATTGGTCTGAACAGTGATAATTCCGTAAAGAAGTTGAAGGGTAATGGCCGACCCTTGCAATCCGCAGTGGACCGGACTGCGATCCTACAAGCCCTGGCGGTGGTGGATGCAGTTGTTGTTTTTGATGAAGAAACACCCGCTGAATTAATTGCTGAACTCCAGCCGGATGTGTTGGTAAAAGGTGGCGACTATCAGGAAGAAGATATAGTTGGCCGTGAAACCGTGCTTGCTAAAGGTGGTGAAATTAAAATAATACCGTATGTAGAGGGGACCAGCACTTCAAATATAATTTCCAGTATTTTAGCAAGTAAATCACTTGACTGACCCTTGTATTGTCGTCTATATTTGCCCTCCAAAATTTGCCCTAAAACCTTATGATTAAAGAATTTACACGATTTTATCTGACACTGAATCTACTGGCAGTTCCATTGCTCGGGCAGGATGCCACCCGCAACGATTCTGTTGAATTGAAGAGCTCTGAAAATGGATCAGTTGTAAATGATTTTTACACCAATGGCAATGGTTCTGTCAACCGCTTACCGCAGTTACTTCAGGATGTAAAAGTGCTTTTGACGGAAGCCATGATTGCCGATGTACACAAGGATACGTTGGAAGTGATTTATTACCTGGATCGTATTTATGATCTGCTAGGTGAAGCCGATCAATTGGGAGAAAAGACTGCTGAGGACCAGGAAGAATTTGATCGATTCATTGCTTCTTTAAATGATATTTACACCCAGCGCTTGACAACCTTGGATTTAACGGATGCACCCATAACTGCCGCCTTTGCCCGTCAAATGATTGAAGATATATCCGTTCCCGTTGAAATGGAAATGGGCAACACCAAGTTCATAGTGGTGGATGACAGGGATGGGCACATTCCATTGGTGCGCACCACAACAGTGGACCAATTCATCAATTATTTTAAGACAAAGGGAAAAAAGCAATTTCAGATCTGGCTGGACCGCAAACATGAATATGGTGGTTTGATCAATGAAATTCTGACTGAACAGGAATTGCCTGAAGAATTGGTGAATCTGGCTATGATTGAGTCCGGTTTAAATCCCAAGGCTTTTTCAAGAGCCAGCGCCGCAGGTATATGGCAATTTATATACTCCACAGGAAAAATCTATGACCTGAAACGGGACTGGTATGTGGATGAACGCCGTGATCCTATCAAATCCACTTACGCTGCCTGTGCCCATTTAAAAGATTTATTCGAGGAATTTGACCATTGGTACCTGGCGCTGGCAGCCTATAATTCCGGGTCCGGCCGTGTTCACCGTGCTATGCGCTTACACCAGACATCCGATTTTTGGCAACTCCATACACTTCCCCGTGAAACACGCAATTATATTCCTTATTACCTGGCAGCAGCCATCATCGCTAGGAATCCAGAAGAATATGGATTTGAAACCTATTCTAAAAAACGCAAAGCACCTTTTGAGTTTGATACTGTCGAATTAGAAAAAAGTGCCGATCTATCCGTTTTAGCTCGTTCCGCTGGCACCAGTTTAAAAACGATGCAGTATTACAACCCTGAACTGCGCCAATCTGCTACGCCACAAAATGGTCCTTATACATTGCGGATTCCTAAAGGTACCGCAAACAAGTTTACCGCAAATTTCAATGCGCTACCAGAAGTCCAGCGGTTTGCACCTCAATATATAGTACATAAGGTGCGTCGCGGGGAAAGTCTATCAACCATTTCTAAAAAATATAAAGTTTCAATCCATGATGTTGCTGCTGTAAATAAAATTCGTAATAGACATAAGATCAGTATTGGACAAAAATTGACCATACCCATTCGGGGAGCATATGCATCCCATGATGGTCCACCAGGACATATTAAAGTGGTGTATACAGTCAGGAAAGGGGATACGTTGGGCCATATTGCCGAAGATTATGGAACACGCGCAGTAAAGATCAGACGCTGGAATAATTTGGCATACGGGCAATATATCTACCCTGGACAAAAACTTGTTTTATGGGTGAAACAGGGATAATACTTAACCTTATCTCGGAAAGAAACCATGACTAAACAGGATATAATTGATCAAGTTTCAGAAGCAACTGGATTGACAAAAGTGGAGACAGAAGCCGTCATGAACGGTGTTATGACAGCCATTATTGAGTCCCTTGCAAAAAATGAACACGTGGAATTACGTGGCTTCGGTACATTCGGTGTGAAACACCGCAAACCAAAAAAAGCTCGGAATCCTAGAACGGGTGCTCCGATTTTTTTACCTGAGCGCAATGCACCGTCATTTAAGCCCGCGAAACATATGCGGGAACGTGTCAATGATACATTAATCATAAATAGAAAGTAATATATGCCCTGCGGGAAAAAACGTAAGAAGCGGAAGATGAACACGCACAAGCGCAAGAAACGCCTGCGTGCAAATCGTCATAAGAAGAAGAAAATTTAACTGGGGGTTAGGCCCATGGGGCGAACCAAAAGGTTCATGCGATGGATACTACCCTTTGTCCTGGTTAACATAGTCTGGGGCTGGGGTTATGATGTCCACCGGCGAATTAATCAATATGCCGCCCAGATGATGGCAGACCAATTTGGGATTTTTACAAAACAGCATCAAAATGAATTGGCGTTGTTTGCGCCCGTCCCGGACTTTATAAAAGAAACACACAGAGAAGAATTTCATCGTCATTTTATTGATGCTGATCTATATGAAGATTTCCCTTTTTCCGGATTATCTATCAGCTACACCGATTTGTTGGAACGGTTTGGTGAAGAAAAAATAAAAAAATGGGGTGCGGCCCCTTGGGCTATAGATGAGATCTGTGCAATTCTGATCAAAATGTTTAAACAGAACAGATGGGATGAAGCTCTGTATTATATGGGTCATCTTGGTCATTATGTAGCTGATCTCCACATGCCTCTTCACGCCTGTGCCAATTATAATGGCCAAAATACGGGGAATGAAGGTGTTCATTTCCGCTGGGAATCCCGTATGGTGGATGAACTTATAACACGTTTCGAGCCTGTTGGAGAAATCCGTCAAATAGAGAATTATGTAGATGCAGCATTGAATATCACTCGAGACTCATTCCAGGTATACCCAAGATTATTAAAGGCTGATTCATTAGCTCGCCAGCATTTAACGAAAGCACAGGCCAAAGAGTTGAACACATATAAGAAATTGCATTATGAAGATAGATATCTGAAAATTCTGTACACCGAAACAGAAGATGTTGTCCACGACCGGTTAGGCCAGGCTGCCGTTTTAACAGCATCGTATTGGTATTCGTGCTGGCTGGCAGCTGGATCGCCCGAACCACCAAAATGATTGCTAATATTACAACACTTTCTGTCAGTGCATTAACCCGGCAGATAAAGGAAATTCTGGAAGGATCGTTTTCCCAGCTCTGGGTAGAAGGGGAGATCTCCAATTTTGTCCATCATACATCCGGCCACATGTATTTTACTCTCAAGGATGACGAAGCCGAGATCCGCTGTGTTATGTTTAAGGGCAATAATCAATTCATGCGTTTTAATCCGGAGAATGGAATGAAGGTTTTACTCAACGGCAGGGTGACCGTGTATGCCCCCCGGGGCCAGTACCAGCTGATGGTTACGCGACTGGAACCGGCTGGTTTGGGAACACTTTTCCTGGCCTTTGAAGCCTTGAAAAAAGAATTGGCGACTGAAGGATTATTTGCTGTAGAATTCAAAAAACCATTGCCAAAAATTCCCACAACGATTGGGTTAATTACTTCAAAAACAGGGGCGGCTGTGCAGGACATGCTGCAAATTTTCGGACGCCGGGCGCCCTATGTGGAATTGGTTTTACGGCCAACACTGGTCCAGGGCGATGAAGCTGCAGCTGATATCGTTGAAGCCCTTCAAGAAATGGACAAAAGTGGTAACGTGGATTTGATCATTCTGAGCAGGGGAGGAGGTTCCTTGGAAGACCTCTGGCCTTTCAATGAAGAAAAGGTCGCTAGAGCTATTTTTGATAGTAAAACACCCATCATTTCTGCCGTGGGTCACGAGACAGATGTTACCATTGCTGATATGGTGGCTGATCTGCGGGCCCCAACGCCATCGGCGGCAGCGGAATTGGCAGCACCGAGCATCACTGAATTGACACAGTTGATCAATACTGTTGAAGAAAAAATGGGATCGTTATTGTCGTACAAACTGGAGCATTGCTGGCAGAAAATGGATCACCTGCAGGACCGCTTTGTTATGCAGCGACCCGATGCTTTTATCAATCGCATGACAGATTTTAACGCTCATTTATCAGCTGCGTTGAAACAGTCAATCATGATGAAACTGCAATCGCATACGGGAAAGTTAGATAAATTGCAGGCAGAATTATCAGTATTGAACCCAAAAAGTATTTTAGATCGCGGGTATGCCATCGCAACTGCTGAATCCGGTAAGATCATTCACAGCCCTAAAGAATTAAAAAGCGGTGCATTGTTTCACGTGCAGCTTTCCAGGGGAATCATGGCAGCCCGTAAAGAAAAGAATACTGAAATGGAGAAAAAGAAATAGTAAATTGAATTATGGCTAATGAAAATTCATTCGAAGAATTATTCAAACGACTGGATGAAATCGTTCAGGAGATGGAATCTGAAGAATTAGATTTGGAGAAAAGTCTAACTCTGTTTGAAGAAGGTGTAAAACTTTCTGCAAATTTGCGCGGCCAATTGTCCAAAGCTGATCAGAAAATCTCCGAACTCATGGAGAAACTAGAAAAAAACTGATCCATGTCTGCACGATCAAAACATATTGGCATTTGGGGGAACACTGAAAAACCATTCTTTTGGAAATTACTCCCTGACATTGCTGCTTGGGCAGCTCAGCGTGAACTGAAAATATTTCTAACGACGCGCATTGTTGCCAAAGCTGAAGACAAGATTGGTTTTGATTATAACATTATTGATTCAGCGGACGATTTTAAGCAATTGGATTTTTTAATGTCTCTTGGCGGAGATGGAACTTTATTGGCCCTAGCGCGGGCAGTGGGGGATAGGGAAACACCCATTTTAGGAATTCACCTGGGAGAATTAGGATTCCTGGCTGAAGTTACCACAGCGGATATGTTTGAAAAGCTGGATCGTGTTGTTTCCGAAGATTGTGAAATTCTGGAACGCATGGTTTTGGAATGCACAGTGCAAAATGTAGATGAGCCTCAAATATTTCATGCTCTTAATGATATTACCATCGACCGCGGCTCTTCCCACCGTTTGATAAATTGCAAGTTAACTGCAAACGGGCATCATGTTGCCCGTTATAAAGCGGACGGCCTTATTATTTCTACACCCACTGGGTCCACAGCCTATTCTCTTTCAGCAGGTGGTCCTATCGTTATGCCCACTCTGGATGCCATGGTTATTACGCCCATCTGTCCCCATACATTATCCCTGCGGCCCATCGTTATGCCCGATGATAAAATTATTGAAATTACATTCCCTGATAATCAAGCTGGGGGACTGGCACTGGCAGTGGATGGTCAGGTTCAGGAATCTTTAGAATTGGATGCCAAGGTCACAATACGCAAAGCAAGCTATAAAACACGGATGGTTATATTTTCAGATTCAAATTATTTTGATGTATTAAGCCGAAAAATGGGCTGGGGAAGACGGGGAGATAGTTAAGACCTAATTCATTCTGCGATGTTGGCGTAGCAGGCAATCATCCATAACAACCAACAATCCATTCTTTCTGGCTTTTTCCGCTGCTTCTTCATGAATAACAGTATCTTGCATCCAGACAGCTTTTGCACCGATGGAAATAGCTGATTCAACGATGGGTGAGACAAACTCTGATCGACGAAAAATATCCACAATATCAATAACAGTCGGAATGGATTCCAATTCTGGATAGGAAGTAAGACCAGCAATCTCATTGTGACCAGGATTCACAGGTATGATGGTATAGCCCTTTTCTTGCATGATACATAATGACTAGGCCGCTCTGTTTTCGGACTCATACCCACCACCGCAATCGTTTTCATTCCCAAAATTTTTCTAATATCTTCCAGATTATTCATCTGCTTTTGAACATATTTTTAAATACATAAGTAATGATCACCGGATTTTCTTTTAAGCGGCGGACTGAATAATCAAACCATTCTTCTCCATAGGGAACGTATTGACGAACTTTATATCCTTTGTCTAATAATTCCTCCAATCTCCCAGCCATGGGTACACCATATAATATTTGAAATTCAAATCGGTCAGGCGATATCTGATTTTCTTTTATCCAACCATCCAATGCATTGATTAATGTTAAATCATGTGTTGCAATGCACGCATAGCCGCCACCTTTTAATATGGCTTTTACCAAATCAGCATATTGATCATTAATTTCTGATTTCTTTTGAAGTGCGATTGTTTCGGATTCTTTGTAAATACCCTTACAAATTCGGACGTTCAATTTATTACCATTTAGCCTGCTTATATCATCCGGGGAGCGATGCAGGTACGCTTGAATTACCGGACCAACGTTTTGATAATGGAGCAGTGCTTCCAGATACATTTTAATGGATGCATCCGTGTAGGGTGAATTCTCCATATCGATACGGACAAAATTATTCGTGTCTTTTGCCTGTGCTAAAAGACTGAAAAGGTTATCCTTGGCCGTTTCATAACTGATATCTAAACCAATATGGGTCGGCTTAATGGAAATATTGCAATCCAATCCTTGTTCAGCAATAGCATTTAATATTTCTGTATACGATTTTGTTATTACAGAAGCTTCTTCCCTGGTTTGGACGTGTTCACCTAAGATATCGACTGTGACTGCAAAGCCATTGTCATTCAACACTTTAATATGCTGCAAAGCTTCGGCCATGGATTCTCCTGCGACATAAGGTTTAGCAAAGGGTTTAATCAGCCAACGCGGAAAAATTGGAAGGATAGCGGCGAGCATTGAATTCAAAGGATTCATGGACGCTGAATTTAGCAGAAGCATTCGTGCCTCATCAAACATAAAAATTGATCATTTTCACAGGGGATTAGCCTTGCAAGATGGATATACAAACATATAAATTTAGTGCTCGATATTCACGAGATTATATAAATGTACCGCGACTTTGGAACCATATTTCTCTTTATCTTGATCGGTATCGTTTTGGTGTATGTCCCGTTGTTAATCCAACGGCTCGTAGCGCCAAAAAAGAATACACCGGACAAACTCTCCACCTATGAATGTGGCGAAGAATCGGAAGGTTCTGCTTGGGTGCAGTTTAATATCCGTTTTTATGTCATTGCCCTCATTTTTCTTATTTTTGATGTCGAAGTTGTTTTTCTATTTCCCTGGGCCGTTGTCTTCCAGGAACTGGGGCTGCTGGCTTTTGTGGAAATGGCAATTTTCCTGCTGATCTTGATTGTTGGCTTGGCTTATGTATGGAAAAAGGGCGATTTAGACTGGGTAAAATACAATGTAAAGTATGCCCACGGCAGGTACAGCAAAGTTATAACAGAAAAAGAAGGGACTGCAGTTGGGAATTCTTGAGAATAAGTTTCAGGATAATGTTGTTGTAGCCTCCATGGATAAACTGCTGGGCTGGGCACGGTCAACATCACCGTGGTTTTTCCAGTTTGGCCTAGCCTGCTGCGCCATCGAAATGATGGCCACTGCTGCCAGCCGCTATGACCTCATGCGTATTGGCATGATTCCCCGTTCATCGCCGCGGCAGGCTGATGTCATGATCGTTGCCGGAACAGTGACAATGAAAATGTCCTTGCGCGTAAAAAAACTTTATGAACAAATGGCCAATCCAAAATATGTGATCGCTATGGGCAGCTGTGCCACCAGCGGTGGACCCTATTGGCAGTATGGCTACCATGTTTTAAAAGGTGTGGATCTGGTTGTACCTGTTGATGTGTATGTCCCCGGCTGCCCGCCACGCCCTGAAGCACTGATCGAAGGCCTCTTAAAACTTCAGGAAAAAATTCAGGCAGAACGTCCCCTGACGAAAAAGATTGCATGAGCGAAGACCAAGATAAGTATATTGCTGAAGTTGTCGAAAAAGCACTTCGGGGGGACATGGATGCGATCAATAATATTGAAGATCGTGTCACCCGTTCCAAAGCAAAAGCCGCCTTGATAAAAGCCAAGCGGTTATCCAAAACTGCAGCAGCAGAAGCAGCTCCTGCCGAAGAAACAGCACAAACGGATACAACCCCGACCGAAAAATCATTGAACCAAAAAGTGGCCGAAGCCTTGGCAAAGAAATTCTCCGGTTCAATAGATTCTGAAGATGTCAATGAATATATCCAGCTGAATGGGAAAAATTGGTTCGAGATTGCACAATATTTAAAGGATAATCCTGATCTGCTTTTTGATTCATTGCAGTGCATTACTGGGTTTGATTTTGGTGAAGGTGAAGCCTTGGAAGTACGCTATAACCTGCATTCCATGACGCATTACCATGCAATTGAAATCCGTATTAAAACAGATCGAAATGATCCAAAAGTTCCTTCGGTTGAACAAGTGTGGCGCATTGGTGATTGGTTTGAGCGGGAAACATACGACATGTACGGCATCGTTTTTGAGGGCCACCACAATATGACCCGGATTCTATGCCCAGAGGATTGGGAAGGGTGGCCATTGCGAAAGGATTATGAAACCCAGGAAACATATCACGGCATCATTGTGCCCAAGGTGAAAGAAGGATGGGAGTAGTACACGGCGATCTAATGACCTTGAACATCGGGCCCCAGCACCCGAGTACCCATGGTGTATTGCGTCTGAAAGTGAAAACGGACGGTGAAATTGTATCGGAAGTGGAGCCCTACATCGGCTATCTACACCGTTGTTTTGAAAAACATTGTGAGAATGTGACATACGATCAGGTTATACCTTATACGGATCGCTGTGACTACATCGCTTCCATGAATAATAACTTTGGTTACGCTGTAGCAGTCGAAGAACTCATGAAGATCAAAGTTCCTGAGCGTGTAGAATATATTCGTGTGATCGTTGCCGAACTCAACCGCATCGCCAGCCATTTATTAGCTCTGGGTACTTACGGATTGGATGTAGGTGCATTTACACCTTTTTTATATATGTTCCGCGATCGCGAACGAATCCTGGATATATTTGAAGCATTATGCGGTGCTCGACTTCTCTACAATTATATATGGGTCGGTGGTGTCTCCCACGACTTTCCAAACGAATTTGTTGAAACAGTCTATTCATTCTTGGATTATTTTGAACCAAAAATCAAGGAATACAACGAATTACTCACTTACAATAAAATTTTTATTGAACGTACAGCGGATGTAGGAGTAATGCCACCCGAAGTGGCTATCAGTTATGGTGTGTCGGGGCCAAACTTAAGAGGCTCTGGAGTGAAATGGGATATTCGTAAAAACGAAACTTACTCCATCTATGAAAAATTTGATTTCGATATCCCGGTTGGATCTGGTATTATGGGCACAGTAGGCGATTGTTGGGATCGCTATTATGTACGCATGCAGGAAATGGTACAAAGCGCAAAGATAGTTCGCCAAGCATTAAAGACAATACCTGCAGGTAACGTGCATCAGGCTTTGCCAAAAAAAATACGCCCGCCCAAGGGCTTTATTTATAAACGAACAGAATCACCTCGCGGTGATTTGGCCTATTATATAGTCAGCGATGGTTCACCGATTCCCTTCCGTTTGAAGATGCGTTCACCTGCATTTACAGCGTTGAGTGTTTTGGGTGAAATTTCACAGGGCTGGATGATGTCTGATGTGATTGCCATTCTGGGCAGCCTTGATATTGTTCTGGGAGAGATTGATCGATGACAGTTGATAATTTAATCAACTGGTTTCCCTTTGGCGCCGAGTGGCCGGTCATCACGTTTGTTACTGCTGTTTTGATCTGTGCTATTCCTGTATTTCTTTTTATCGCAGTCTATGCCCTTGTCGCCATATACGGTGAGTTAAAAATATCATCTTTCATGCAGGATAAGGTGGGCCCCATGGGGCAGGGAGTTGGCCTCCACGCCGGAAAATGGGGATTGCTTCAGCCCGTCGCTGATGCATTGAAACTTATCCTTAAGGAAGATATCATACCTGAATCAGCAGATAAAAAATTATTTATTTTGGCTCCGTTCGTGGTTTTTGTAGGTGCATTCATTACATTTGCAGCCCTTCCTTTCAGCCAGGAAATAATTGTTGCTGATATGAATATTGGTGTTTTCTACATATTGGCGGTCAGCTCTTTGGGTGTGATTGGAATTATTTTGGCTGGCTGGAGCTCGAATAATAAATGGTCATTGTATGGGGCTATGCGTTCAGCAGCGCAAATCATCAGCTATGAGATTCCAGCAGGACTGTCGATCATACCCATTGTGATGCTCACAGGCACGTTGAGCATGCAGGGCATTATCGTCTCTCAGCAAGGCATAATCTGGGGATTTCTACCCAACTGGATTATTTTTAACAACCCCTTTACCTTTATCGCATTTTTCATCTTTTTTATCAGCGGTGTCGCAGAATGTAACCGCACACCCTTTGATATTCCTGAAGCTGAATCTGAACTGGTGGCCGGAGCTTTTACTGAATATTCCGGTATGCGTTACGCCTTCTTTTTCTTGAGCGAATACGCTAATATGTTTGTGGTTAGTGGTGTAGCTGTAGCCGCGTTTTTGGGTGGTTGGAACAGTCCGATTCCTGGTTTTATGGATAGCCCATCCTGGGGTCTTTTCTGGTTTATAGGTAAATCCATGTCATTAATATTCTTAATGATCTGGTTTCGCTGGACATTTCCCCGTTTGCGCGTAGACCAATTGATGAGTGTCTGCTGGAAAGTGTTACTGCCCATATCATTTGTAAATATTTTTGGTGTTGGTATCTGGAACCTGCTTGTAGGATAAGCCATGTATAAATATTTAAGTAATATTTTCGAAGCTATTTCAACCTTATTTACTGGAATGCGTATCACGTGGAGGCACATGATGAAAATTCGTAAGGATAATGTGACCTTGCAATATCCTGAAGAACGCTGGCCCCGTCCGGAGCGGAATATCGGATTTAACGTGGAGAATTATAACGTGATCCGTTCGCGATTGCATGTGGACATTGATGATTGTATCGGTTGTTTGAAATGCGAGCGAGTTTGTCCTGTGCAATGTATCAAAATCAATACAGTTAAAGTTGAAACAAAAGGAGAAGATCTACCTGATATTAGCCATACAGGTATCACATCTAATGGTACCAAAAAGGCACTAATTGTTTCCCGCTTTGATATTGATATGACTGAATGCTGCTATTGCAATCTTTGTGTCTACCCTTGCCCTGAGGAATGTATTTATATGACCGGTGGACCGAATTCCCACAAACACCCTATCGACTACGAGTTTTCCCAATATGACCGCAATGATCTTATTTACAAGTTTGCTAAGGATGTGGAAGACGAAAAAATGTCTAATTATTTACCCCAGCAGAAACAGGTTGATGAATAATGATTGATGCCGTATTCTGGTTTATTGTTTTGCTGACATTGGGTTCAGCAGTGACGGTTGTGCTGCACCAAAAACTTCTTTATTCAGCGATCGCACTGTTATTTACTTTATTCGGAGTTGCGGCATTGTATATATTCTTATGGGCTGACTTTTTAGCCGGTGTGCAAGTGGTGATTTACGTAGGTGGAATTCTGGTGCTGATCATTTTTGGAATCATGCTCACCAATCGCATATCTTCGGTGAATATTTCTCATACCAGCGTTCAAAGAGGCATTGGCGGACTGGCTGTATTGGGTGTGTTGTCGATCCTCGGAATTATGATCTTAAATACACCCTGGCATCAAGCTGATTATGTAGAACCGACTCAAACAACCGCTTCAATCGGTACATTATTGATGATGGATTATTTACTGCCCTTCGAAGTGACATCACTATTGCTGTTAGCTGCACTGATTGGAGCAGTCATGTTATCGCGCAGGGGTGAATAATGGATAGTTTAAATACATATTTATTCATTGCGGCCATCTTGTTTTCACTGGGCCTTTTTGGTGTTATCACCCGCCGCAATGGTGTGGCTGTGCTCATGGGCATTGAACTTATTTTGAATTCTGCCAATTTGAATTTCCTGGCCTTTGCCAAATTTGGGGGTATGAATATGTCCGGGCATATTTTTGCTCTGTTTGTTATCATCATGGCTGCAGCTGAAGCAGCGGTGGCTTTGGCGATCATCATTAATATTTTTAAAAACTTTCACACGATTAATGTGGATGATGTCCAGGGGCTGCGACAATGACCGGTAATATGATAATGGATTATTCACTGCTGATCCTTTTTCTACCATTAGCAGCATTTGTAATTCAGATATTTATTGGGAAGCGCTTACCTCGTCAAGGTGATTGGGTTGCCATTGGCGCTGTGGTAACAACTTTAATTCTATCCATTGCCATGTTTACCTCAATGTTAATAGGTCAAGAACCCCAATTTGCACAGGAAGCCTCTTTCACTTGGCTCAATATGGGTGCGTTCAAAATTGAACTGGGTTTTCTGGTTGATAATATTACCATTACCATGCTCTTGGTGGTGGCCCTCATTTCAAGCATGAGCCATATTTTTTCAGTCAAATATATGGAGGGGGATATTCGTTATTCCCGTTATTTTGCTTATTTAGGTTTCTTCACGTTCAGCATGAACGGGATTGTGTTGGCCAATAACTTGGTATCCATGTACATGTTCTGGGAATTGGTTGGGGTGAGTTCTTATTTATTGATCGGCCATTGGTTTGAAAAAGCTTCAGCCGCCGACGCTGCCAAAAAAGCTTTCCTCACCAACCGTGTCGGCGATATTGGCTTTTTTATTGGCATTTTGCTCATCTTTTCAACATTGGGCACATTCACTTTTTCAGAAATCTTTGACAGTATTGCCGCTGGTAAAATGGGAGGCACTTTATTGACCTTTGCCGGTGTGGGATTGTTTTTAGGTGCCATGGGAAAATCATCCCAGTTTCCATTACATATCTGGCTGCCGGATGCCATGGAAGGTCCCACACCAGTTTCAGCATTGATGCACGCGGCAACGATGGTTGCGGCCGGTGTGTTTTTATGTGTACGCTTATTTCCATTGTTTACGCCTGACGCGTTGATTGTGATGGCTTATGTCGGTGGTTTTACAGCTATTTTTGCAGCAACGATTGCCATCACCCAGAATGATATCAAGAAAGTGCTGGCCTATTCAACTGTGAGTCAATTGGGGTATATGATTCTTGCTGTGGGTTCCGGAGCCTATATTGCAGGATTCTTCCATTTGGTCACCCATGCCATGTTTAAGGCTTGTTTGTTTTATGGATCCGGTTCGGTGATTTACGCCATGCATCACGCTCTTCACAAAAAGCATGACCATGAAACCGATCCCCAGGATATGCGCAATATGGGTGGATTCAAGGAAAAAATGCCCATCACATACTGGGCCATGCTCATCAGCACCCTGGCCATTTCCGGTGTACCCCTGTTTTCCGGGTTTTTATCCAAAGATGCCATTTTAGCCGGTACTTTATCTTTTGCAACACACCAACCGATTCATTTCCTTTTGCCGGTCTTCGGTTTTGGTGCAGCGGTCATTACAGCATTTTATATGTTTCGCTTGATTTTCATGACTTTCCACGGCAAACCGCAGATGGCCGAACTCTATGATGATATCCGAGAATCGCCCAGGGAAATGACTTTTCCACTGATCCTGTTGAGCACATTGAGTGTTTTCATTTTTTATACATTACCCTATTTCAACCCCTTTTCTGATCATGGCTGGTATACTGAACTCATCGTAGCGTCTGATGCGGCTGTGCCGGGAAATCCAACGTCTCACTTTATTGCTGAAGGAATTCACCATGCCCATTATCCAGCCATGGCCATTTCCCTTATTGTTGCCGCATTAGGGATTTTCCTTTCCTGGAGTATGTACTTTAAGAAAAAAATCTCTGCTGATGACTGGGCGCAAAAACTTAAGCCCATGTATAACTTATCCTTGAATAAATATTTTTTCGATGAGAACTATAATCGGTTTCTTTATCAACCATTTTTAAAGCTTTCCAGTCTTGTGGCGTACATCGATTGGGATTTATACGACAAATATTTCATTAACGGATTTGGCCGCGTAACGAAAGTTTTCTCGTTCTTTACCGGCCGCATGGATTACGATGGTTTGGACCAGACAATTATAGATGGTATCGGCCGCAGCGTACGCCACACTGGCGGTGCGTTAAAATTTCTCCAAACAGGACGTTTGCAGAACTATTTATTGTTTGCGCTGCTTGGGGTTGTTGTCATTGTTCTGGTGCAGTCATTTTAAAAGATTTGAAAGTTTAAAGGAAGAGGAAAGGATACAAGTATGCTAAGTTGGATCATCTGGATTCCTGTCATTGGTATGGTAGCGATTGCCCTGATCCCCAGGGAAAATATACGCTTAATAAAAATTGTTACTGCTGTTGCCACCGGTATCCAATTTTTGTTGACATTGCTATTGTGGAGCAAATTTGATCTGGCCAACGGCGGTTTCCAGTTTATGGAACGAGCGGAATGGATTCCATCATTCAATATCACCTATATATTAGGTGTGGACGGCTTAAGCCTGCCCATGGTCATATTGACAGGGTTATTATTTTTCCTGGGTACGTTTGTTAGCTGGAATATTTCCCGTGCCCACAAAGGATATTTTGCGCTCTTCCTGCTTTTGGATACGGGTGTAATAGGTGTTTTTCTGTCATTGGATTTCTTTCTCTTTTACGTCTTCTGGGAAGTGATGCTGCTGCCCATGTATTTCCTGATTGGCATCTGGGGGGGGCCCCAAAGGGAATACGCAGCTATTAAATTTTTCTTGTATACATTGTTTGGTTCTGTTCTCATGCTGATTGCGATCCTGGCTTTGTATTTTGCGTGTGACAGGACATTTGATATGCTGCTGCTTATGCAGACAGCGCCCACAGCGCTTAATGGTGTTATGTGGTGGGGGATGAGCGCCGTAAAGGTTATTTGGGTCATGCTGTTTATAGGGTTTGCCATCAAAGTACCTATCTTTCCATTTCATACCTGGCTGCCCCTGGTTCACGTAGAAGCGCCTACAGCTATTTCAGTTATTTTAGCTGGAATTCTTCTGAAACTTGGTGTTTATGGTATTTTGCGGATCAATTACACTATGCTGCCGGTTGCCGTCTGGTGGTTTGCCGGCGCTTTGGCAGTGCTGGGACTCATCAATGTCATCTGGGGTGCTATGTGTGCACTGGCCCAGACAGATCTGAAAAAGCTCGTAGCCTACTCCAGTATTAATCACATGGGTTACTTGCTCATCGGGATGGCCGCTGTGATTGCCGCCGGTGAAGTGAATGGTAATAATCTACTGGCAGCACAAGCGGGATTGGGTGGTGCTGTTTTCCAGATGTTTAATCACGGCACTATTTCAGCGATGCTCTTTATCCTTGTGGGCGTTATTTACGATCGAGCCCATCATCGGGATATTGAAGGCTTCGGTGGACTGGCAACTCAAATGCCCATCTATTCAGGTATAGTGGCTGTTGCCTTTTTTGCCGGTCTTGGTTTGCCCGGACTTTCAGGATTCGTTAGTGAAGCCATGTGTCTCATTGGCGCTTTCCCTGTATTCAAAGCAATTGTTATAGCCGCCACACTTGGGATTTTATTAAATGCGGCTTATTTCCTCTGGGCGTTTCAGCGCATCTTCATGGGTGAATTGAACGAGAAGTATAAGGAATTGCCTGAGATCAACAGGATGGAACTTTTTACAGTCATTCCGCTGGCAGTGATAACCTTGTTTTTTGGTGTGTATCCGCGACCCTTTCTGGATCTGATCAGCAGTACGATGAATGTTATCATTGATACAGTCGCTAATATGGGCGGTATAGCTGGATTATATTAAAATCGTATGAGCAATCTACAAAGTTTAAGTCTGTATTGGCCGGAATTGATTCTTACGGTTACGGTACTTTTAACTATCGTAGTAGACCTGTTTTATTCTAACAAAGAATCTGGCCGAACAGCATTTTGGGTTTTAGGTGGTTTGATACTCACCCAGGCGGCGATTAGTTTTCAGGACAGTGCAATAGTTACAACACTGTTCATGGATAATCTTGCCTTTGACCCCTTTGCGACATTTTTCAAATCCCTGATTATTCTTTCAACAATCTTGGTTATTTTCATTTCCCAGCGTACGCATGAACTGGATGGCTATCGTACTGGAGAATACTATGCGCTTATAGCCGTAATGGTTTTCGGTATGTTCCTCATGGCATCGGCCATTGATTTGATTATGGTATACATATCTATTGAGATCGTATCCATCACATCTTTCATACTTGCCGGTTATTTGCGAGGTGATCGGCGATCTAATGAAGCAGCATTGAAATATGTTATTTATGGAGCATTCTCTTCCGGGATCATGCTTTTTGGATTGAGTATTGTTTTTGGATTGGCCGGTTCTACAAAATTCTTTGCCATTCAGGAAGCTATGTGGAACCTCGAAGGGAGTGCCAATTTTGCATTTACATTAGCGGCCATATTTATCTTGGCTGGTTTTGGCTATAAAATTTCTGCTGTTCCTTTCCATTTCTGGACACCGGATGTGTATGAAGGAGCTCCTACATCCATTACAGCCTATTTATCTGTGGCGCCAAAAGCAGTCGGGTTTGCAGTAGCCATTCGTTTTTTCAACCAGGTTTTTGGCGATGGTGGTTCATTCATTGATCCATCCTTAACAACATTTACTGAATTACCCTGGCCGCAGTTGTTGGCAATATTAGCGGTGGCATCGATGACCCTTGGTAATCTGGTAGCCATCCAGCAAAGCAGCGTAAAACGGATGCTGGCTTATTCCAGCATCGCCCATGCAGGATATATGCTCATGGCCCTGCCGACATTATCTTCACAGGGTGTGTATGCAGTAATGATCTATTTGGTTATGTATTTATTCATGAACCTGGGGGCCTTTTTTGTCGTGATTTACGTTAAATCCCAAGGCGGCGGAGAATCATTTGAAGATTATAGCGGCTTGGGCTGGAAGATGCCCATCGTAGGTATTGTAATGACTATATTTATGCTGTCATTGACTGGTATTCCACCAACTGCTGGTTTTATCGGCAAATTCTATCTCTTTGCAGCAGTGATTAAAACGGGGCCGCAGTTATATTGGCTAGCTATTGTCGGAGCTATCAACAGTGTGATTTCATTATATTTTTACATGCGGGTCGTTAAGGTCATGTTTTTTGAAGGTGAACCCAGTGCAACAGTGGTAGTCCCACCGTTAGCGATAATGCTTATTTTTATGGCGTTAGCGATTCCATCTGTTGTATTTGGTGTTTATTGGACACCGATAGCAAATTGGGTATCACAATCATTGGTATTATATACACAAGTTATATAATCAATTAATGGCAGAGACTTAAAGTGGTACTCATTTCCAATAAAAAAGCCCCCAGCATTCAAATTGCCGGTGTGCCTGCAAAAGATATTGTTAACAGTGTTCAAGCTGCCACATTCACTTATCAACCAGTCGAATTACCGTCTTTATTGTCTTACAGAGACAGGTGTAAATTGAAGATAACTGCATATCTTTTTTATTATGATTGAAAATTATTTACCTATTCTAATCGTATTGGTTGTTGCTGCGGGCTTTGCATTTGTGAGTCTCATTTTAACCCATCTCCTAGGTCCACGTGTACCGAATGCTGTAAAAATGATGCCATATGAGTCCGGTGTAGACCAGGTAGGTGAAACGAGAATTCGATTTTCAATCCGTTTTTTCCTGATTGCTCTGCTCTTTATTATCTTCGATATTGAGATTATTTTTCTTTATCCGTGGGCGGTAGTGTTTAAAGATTTCCTTTCATTTGGCCCCTTCATCTTTTTTGAGATGGTTGTTTTCCTGGCTATCCTCGTATTCGGTTTTGTCTATGTTTGGCGGAATGGAGCTTTAGATTGGGAATAATAGAAATCAGGGCTAGAAAAGAATGTGATTTAATCTTGAAGATGGGCTATTTATTATAATCTAACTTGGACTAATCTATTACCATGAATTACGACGATATTAAATCAAATGTATTAACGACAAAACTTGAAAGTGCTATTAACTGGGGTAGAAAAAACTCACTTTGGCCCATGCCGTTTGGCACCGCCTGCTGTGGGATCGAGTTTATGGCGGTGTTGGCGTCGCGCACGGATATATCCCGCTTTGGCGCAGAAGCGATCCGTTTTTCACCGCGGCAGTCAGATCTACTCATTGTCGCAGGTAGGATTTCCATCAAAATGATGCCAGTACTGATTCGCATTTATGAACAAATGCCAGAACCGAAGTGGGTAATTTCAATGGGCGCCTGCGCATCCAGTGGAGGTGTATTCGATACTTATAGTGTGATACAGGGTATTGATCAGTTTATTCCGGTTGATGTATATGTACCTGGATGCCCACCAAGGCCCGAAGGGGTAGTTGAAAGTCTAATGAAAATCCAGAATTTGATAGACAAAGAGAAACTCTCTGACTACGCACTTTCATCTTCCAAATAGATGTTGCTAGAACAAACGCTTTCCCAGATGAAAGAAAGATTTCCTGACATTGTTTTGGATATGACAGAGTTTGCAGGTGAGCAGATCTTGCATGTCAAAAGCCAGCATATACTGACGGTATTGACTGCATTAAAAGCGGATGGTTACAATTTTTTGGCAGATCTCACCGCGATTGATAATCTGACCCTCGGCGGATATGAGCGCTTTGCTGTGGCTTACCATTTATTATGCCATAAGACGGCAGAGAGACTAACAGTAAAAGCCTACGTCCCTGAAGAAAAGGCATCCTTACCTTCCGTTGAATCCTTATGGAAAACAGCGGACTGGCAGGAGCGGGAAGTATTTGATTTATTTGGTATAATATTCGAAGGACATCCCAATTTGATCCGCATCATGAATCCCGATGACTATGAGGGGCACCCCTTGAGAAAGGACTATCCTAGATTGGGTCGCAAAGAAAGAGACAATTTTCCTGTGATTGAACGGGGCATACAAAAAAAGAAACGTCCAGAATGACTAGAGTAACTGAAAAGTCACTTAAAACTGATAGAATGATCCTCAATTTTGGGCCTCAACACCCTTCGACCCACGGAACACTACGGATCATTATGGAACTGGATGGTGAAACTGTAACGAAAGCTACACCAGAAATCGGTTATCTCCATTCCGGGTTCGAAAAGCTGGGAGAGGATCTAGATTTCAACCAATATATCACTATTACAGACAGAATGAATTATCTGTCACCTCTGTGTAATAATGTGGCTTATGCTCTGGCAGCAGAAAAATTGATGGAGTTGGAAGTTTCCAAACGGACGGAATATATCCGTGTTCTAATGTGTGAATTGAGCCGGATTGCTGACCATCTTTTAAGTGTGGGCATGCTGGCCGTTGATTTGGGTGCATTGACTGCATTCCTCTATGGCTTCAGGGTGAGGGAAGACATATACGATCTTTTTGAAATAGCCACTGGGACTCGCCTTACCACCAGTTATACTCTTGTGGGAGGTCTGATGAGGGATATTCCGGAGGGATTTGACAAGGCTGTCCTAAAAGTTCTCGATGAAGTAAATGAAGTTGCCGATGATATAGAAACTTTATTGAATAAGAATCGAATATGGCATGATCGGACCAAAAACATTGGCATCATCTCCAAAGAGGATGCCATCTCCTACGGCATTTCTGGACCCATGGCAAGGGCTGCAGGTCTAGATTGGGATATCCGTGTAAATGAACCATATTCCAGTTATGAAGAGTTTGATTTTGATGTAGCCATTGCTTTAAATGGTGATGTATTTGATCGTTATCTGGTACGGATGGAGGAAATTCGCCAGAGTATAAGAATATGCCGGCAGTCTCTGGAAAAAATGCCTTCAGGTGATGTGATTGTAGATCCGGGTTTAGGATATAGTCTACCACCCAAAGATGAAGTATACAACTCTATCGAGGGCCTGATATATCATTTTGAAGTTACCATGCCGAACCGGGGTATGGTACCCCCGGTAGGAGAAGCTTACATGCCAACAGAATCACCAAACGGAGAACTCGGATTTTATATTGTAAGTGATGGAAAGAGAACCCCATACCGAGTCCGTACACGTCCGCCATCACTGATTAACTATTCGATTTTTTCAAAACTTATTGAAGGACATATGCTATCCGATGCACCGGCCATCCTTGGCAGTATAAACATTATCGCAGGAGAATTGGACCGATGAACACCAACGGCACTCCAAATGAAAAATTCACCTTTTCAGATAAGGAAAAAGTAGAAAAAATTTTTTCAACTTACTCCGATAAAAAGTCGGCTACCTTGCCTTTGCTGCACCTGGCCCAATCAGAGAAGGGATACATTTCTGGTGCTGTGATTAATTCGGTAGCCGATTTGGTGGATTGCCATCCGGCCGTTGTCATGGATTGTGTTTCATTTTATACTATGTTCTATACAAAACCTCATGGTCGGCATATAATTCAAGTTTGCCAGACCCTTTCATGTAGCCTGAATGGGGCCGATGCTTTGGTAGATCAGGTGGCGGATAAATATGGAATCCAACCGGGTGAAACAACGAAGGATGACCGTCTTACTCTTATGAAAGTAGAATGCCTTGGTTCTTGTGGAACGGCGCCTGTTGTCCAAATAAATAATGAATATCATGAGGGGTTATCTGAAGAAAAATTTGATGATTTGTTGGAGTCTCTTCCATGAGTGTCTTTAAACCTGTTTTGACCGAATATATCCATCAGAAAGACTGTCATACGTTTCCATTTTACAAAAGTGTTGGTGGATACACTGCTCTTGAGAAAGTGTTAAAAATGAATCCTGAGGATGTTACCCAAGAAGTAAAGGATTCAAATCTTCGCGGCAGGGGAGGAGCAGGTTTTCCAACCGGTGTGAAATGGGGATTTATCCCGAAAGAAACTAATAAACAGATATACCTGATCAACAATGCGGATGAGAGTGAACCAGGGACCTTTAAGGATAGGTTACTCATGAATAAAGCACCTCATCAAATGCTGGAAGGAATGATTATTGCTGCCTATGCTATCGGCTGTCATACATCCTTCATTTACATTCGTGGAGAATTTTACAAAGAATATAAGTTACTGGAAAAGGTAGTAGCTGAAGCGTATGAGAATAACCTTCTGGGTGATAATATACTCGGTTCAAATTACAATCTGGATGTTGTTATACATCGCGGAGCAGGAGCCTACATTTGTGGTGAAGAAACTGGGTTGATCGAATCTCTTGAAGGCAAGCGAGGCTGGCCAAGGATTAAGCCACCCTTCCCTGCGATCGAAGGTTATCTTCAAAGCCCTACAATAGTGAATAACGTTGAGACCCTTTCCTGTCTTCCTCATATAGTTAATCGTGGTGCTGGTTGGTTTAAAGCCATCGGTCCTGAAAAAGGACCAGGCCCGAGGCTGTTTTGTATTTCAGGGTGCGTTAATAATCCCGGTGTTTTTGAAGAACCTATGGGCGTCTCTTTAAAAGATTTGATTTTTGACAGGGCAGGTGGTATACCGGATGGCAAACAATTGAAAGCTGTTTTCCCTGGCGGTTCATCATCGGCGATTCTCACGGCTAATGAAGCTATGGATGTAATGATGGATTTTGAGGAATTGGTAGAAAAGAAGAGCATGCTGGGATCTGCGGGGGTCATTGTTATGGATGAAACAGTAAATATGGTGCAGGCTTGTCTCAATATTGCCCGCTTTTATGCCCATGAGTCTTGCGGCCAGTGCACCCCCTGTAGAGAAGGTACTGCATGGCTGGTGAAAATGCTTACACGTTTGGTTAATGGTGGGGGTAAACCAGATGATATCGACATGCTTTTTGAGATTACGGACAACATCGGCGGTCTTATCGATTTTTCAAAAGGCAGTTTTGGCAAGACCATCTGTCCATTTGGTGAAGCGGTTGCTTGGCCAGTAAGAAGTTTTGTGGAAAAGTTTAAAGGCGAATTCATGGAATATTTGCCTCAAGAAAAGGTAGTTGCCTGATGCCACTATTAAAAATAGATGGTAAGGAAATTGAGATAAAAAGTGGTACCACAGTGCTGCAAGCAGCTGAAGCCAATGGTATTGAGATACCCTACTACTGTTACCATCCTGCTCTGGAGATTGTGGGCAGTTGCCGCATGTGTTTAGTGCAGGTGGAGGGGATGCCCAAGTTGCAAGTATCATGCAACACTTTTGTTAGCGATGTTTCTTCAGATCGTAAAGTAGATGGTAAGTATGATATGGTGGTGGATACTCAGAATGATCTCGTGGTCCAAGAGAGAAAAAATATACTGGAATTCCTACTTTTAAATCATCCGCTCGATTGTCCCGTATGTGACCAGGCCGGTGAATGTTATCTCCAAGACTATTCTTTCAAATTTGGCAACGCCCATAGCCGTTTCGATGAAGCGAAAAGAGTGCGTCCCAATGAATATCTTGGTTCACAGATTGTCATCAATCACAACCGCTGTATTTTATGCAGTCGTTGTGTTCGTTTCACGCAGGAAATATCTGGTAGCAGTGAACTATTTGTTGAAGCCCGTGGATATAATTCAAAAATAGCAGCACTGGAAGACAAGCCCCTTGATAATCTATTAGCAGGCAATGTGGCAGATATATGTCCTGTGGGTGCGCTTTTAAGTACTGACTATATCCATAAGAATCGTATCTGGAACCTTAAAGAACAACCTTCTGTGTGCCAGGATTGCAGTGTTGGCTGCAACGTTGATGTATTTTCTCAAAAAGACCAGATTTTACGATTAACTGCAAGAGAGAATCTCGATGTAAATGGTTACTTCATGTGTGATATAGGACGCTACGGTTTCCACCGCTTTGAGGAAATCGAGCGGGTTACTCAACCAATGGTGCGAAATGAAAAATCTTTTGATACACTCAATTGGGACAAAGCGATCGAAAAAACAGCAGATCTGATCAAGAAATCGAATGGTAAAACTGCTGGTATTGTTTCACCCTTTCACACCAATGAATCAAATTTTTTATTGGGCATAATGATAAATGGTGTTCTGGGTTCGCTACCACCCATAACGAAGGAAGAAATAACTTATCAATCGGGTTTTCGGATTAGCGCTGACCGTTCACCAAACCACAAGGGTATGAATGATATCTGCGGAGGAATAGTGCCAGATTTGCCTTCTGAAATAAAAGCACAGGCCATTGGTGGTTTATACATTTTGGATGACGGTGTAGATAGGGAAATGGATAATGTCTGGAAAGAAATTCTGGCGAAAATGGATTTTGTAGTTGTGCAAACCTATGCCATGACAACTTTAGCACGATCAGCCAACATCATTTTACCCGGCCTGGCACCCTTTGAGCTGGAAGGAACTATCACCAATGATAGGGACCGTGTTCAATGGTTACGGCCATCCTTGCCCACAAAAGGTGAATCCCGTGCTGATTGGGAAATCCTGATGATGGTGATGAAAGCACTGGATAAAGAGGAACAGACCTTTAAAGATGTAGGTCAGGTAATGAAGGTGATGGGTGAAAAGTTTCCAGCTTATAAAGGTTTGTCTTTCTTTCGGTTAGGGCCACATGGTATGTCATTAAATGGGAAGGCCGACGGCTAATGGACCTTTTGGGCTTTATTATTATTTGTGTAAAGGTGTTGCTTGTATTCGCAGCAACTATGCTTACTGTGCTAATAATGATCTATGCAGAAAGACGAGTGTCCGCTTTTATGCAGGGTCGACTAGGACCAAACCGCGTTGGGCCACAGGGAATTCTTCAGCCTATTGCGGATGGCATCAAATTTCTTATGAAAGAGGATATCATCCCGGCAGGCGTTGATAAACCAATCTTTATTCTTGCTCCAGCTGTCCTACTGATACCCGCTTTGATGACATTTGCGGTAATTCCATTTGGGTCAGATATAACACTTTTTGGTAGGCAGATTCCCCTGCAAGTAGCTGATGTGAATGTTGGAATTCTTTATGTTCTTGCTCTTACCAGCATTGGTGTCTATGGTATTGTATTAGCAGGGTGGTCTTCAAATAGCAAATATTCCCTTCTTGGTGGACTTCGTTCAGCGGCGCAGCTTATCAGTTATGAATTAGCTATGGGGCTCGCCGTAGTGAGTATTATTTTACTATCGGGATCATTGAAACTAAATGATATTGTTGCTGATCAACAGGGATATCTTTTTTCATGGAACGTATTTAAGCAACCCGTGGCTTTTATCATTTTTTTGATAGCTGTTTATGCAGAGACCAATCGGCTTCCTTTCGATCTTTCAGAAGCGGAACAGGAATTAGTGGGAGGGTATCATACTGAATACAGCAGTATAAAATTTTCCATGTTCTTTATGGCTGAGTATGCCAACATGATCACCGCTGCAGCCTTAACAGTGACCTTGTTTTTCGGTGGTTGGGATGTTCCCTTAATTAATGAAACTTCATTGGGTATATGGGGGACGTTGTTATCTGTCTCGTCTTTTATACTAAAGATGGGTTTTTTCCTATTTCTTTTTATATGGGTACGATGGACTTTTCCACGTTTCCGCTATGATCAATTGATGAAACTCGGATGGAAGGTTATGCTTCCAATAGCACTTTTGAACATATTTATCACGGCTGGGTATCTCACTATAACTGCATTGATATAATGGCAACGATTATTAAATCATACGAACCAACATTTTGGGATAAGCTCTATATCCCTGCCTTAGTAAAGGGGCTGATGGTGACGATCAAACATTTCTTCAGGAGAAAAGTAACGGTTCAATATCCAGATGAACATCATATTCCACCTGAAGGATACCGTGGTCTCCACCGCTTGAATAAGTTTCCGGAAGGTCGGATTAAGTGCGTAGCCTGTGAAATGTGTTCTGCCGCCTGTCCCGCAGACTGCATTCACATAATTCCTGGCCCTTCACCATGGGATGAAGGAAAAGAAAGATACCCAGTTCGGTTTGATATTGATTTGTTGCGATGCATTTTCTGCGGCTTTTGTGAAATGGCATGTCCAGAGGAGGCAATTGAATTAACGGAGATTTATGATTTTTCTGATTATACGAGGGAAGGCCTCATAATCGATAAAGACGGATTATTAGAGGTTTATGAATTAACCAAAGACAAGAACTATTATTCGCGAAAAAACGATAACAAAGAGTCCGAATCATAGAAAGCGGACAGATCTAACTCCAGAATAATATGTCGCTCTCAATCCTATTTTATCTAACTGCCTCAATAGCCGTAGGAGCAGCGATCTTTGTGGTATTGAATAGGAATGCTGTCTACAGTGCCATATTGCTTGTAATCTGTTTTTTCGCTCTTGCGGTTCTTTATCTACTGTTGGAGGCTTATTTTCTCGCTGTCCTTGAGGTATTCATTTATGCTGGCGCAATTATGGTTCTTTTCTTATTTGTTATTATGCTGCTCAACTTAGGACGCGAGGATGCTATACCACACTTTAAACAATTACAGCGCGCTTTATCCCTGTTTATGGTTGTTCTTTTCTTTTTCGGGATTTTCCTAATTATGTTGAATGAACCAGGGGTATTGCATCAGCCGGTTGAGAAATTTTCAGCTGGAGGTATTTATTCGCTTGGAGAAGCACTTTTTACAAAGTATCTATTTCCCTTTGAAGTTGCTTCACTGTTGCTACTTGTTGCGCTTATTGGCACTGTGTATTTGGCTAAAAGGAAGATTTGATGGTCGTACCTCTCGAACATGTCATTGCTTTAAGCATGATTCTTTTTTCAATTGGTGTGTTAGGTGTTCTATTCCGACGTAATGCTATAACAATTTTTATGTCTATCGAACTGATGCTGAATGCGGTTAATCTGGCACTGGTCGGTTTCTCTCGTTACTATAACAGTGTAGATGGCCAAGTTTTTGTTTTTCTAGTAATGACATTGGCTGCAGCTGAGGTGGCAGTAGGCCTAGCGATCATTATCGCTCTCTACCGAAATCGTCAGACAGTGAATATTGATGAAATCAATTTGATGAAGAATTAACAAATACCTATGGAAACCATTGTATCCATAAAACCTTTACTGGCAGTTCTTGTATCTACTGTAGGTGCGTTTTTCATTATTGCCACAAGGAAAAACCCAAACTTCAGAGAAGCGTGGTCTATTTTTGCAGGTGTGTTAAAACTGGTTATTGTACTGTCCATGATACCCGCTGTGGTTTATGATAAAACGATAATTACCTATTCCCTGTTCACAATCCTGCCCGGCATTGAGATTGGTTTCAGGGTTGACGCATTTGGTCTTTTGTTCGCAATGGGGGCTTCCTTACTTTGGATTGCAACTTCTTTTTATTCAATTGGGTATATGCGGTCTACTAATGAGCACTCGCAGACACGTTATTTTGCCTGTTTTGCAGTATCGCTTTCCGCTACAATCGGTGTTGCATTCTCAGCGAACCTGTTTACCATGTTTCTTTTCTATGAAATTTTAACGATCATTACTTATCCACTTGTAGCTCACAAGGGTACTCCCGAAGCGAAGGCGGGTGGCAGAAAATATGCTATTTATCTGCTCGGAGCGGCCAAGGCTTTTTTAGTCGCAGCTATAATTCTTACCTATAACCTGACAGGTACACTCGAGTTTTCTAAAGATGGAATCTTTCCGGCAATTGTTCAATCAGTAAATCCTGAATTGCTATATATAATATTTGTGCTTTTCTTTTTTGGGTTTGCCAAGAGTGCTATAATGCCTTTCCACAGTTGGCTTCCAGCCGCAATGGTTGCACCCACGCCAGTCAGCGCACTGCTCCATGCTGTTGCAGTAGTCAAAACAGGGGTTTTTACTGTACTTCGCATTATATTTTTTGTCTTTGGTGCAGACTTGATGATTGATATTGGTGTAGATGTATTCGTAATCACCTTTGCCTCGTTCACTATCATTACAGCATCTCTCCTTGCCCTGACCAGAGATAACCTGAAGGCGCGGCTGGCATTTTCAACCATCAGCCAGCTTTCTTATATTATTTTGGGTGCTGCTCTGCTTACTCCAAGTGCAATGGTAGGGGGTATAATTCATATTACAAATCACGCCTTTTCAAAGATTACCCTCTTTTTCTGTGCCGGTTCAATTTATGTTTCATCTTATAAGACTAAAGTTAGCCAGTTAAACGGTATCGGGAAAAAAATGCCCTGGACCATGGCTGCTTTTGCAATTGCAACTTTGAGCATGATCGGGATCCCGCCAGTGTCTGGCTTTATTACAAAATGGTATCTTGTTATCGGTTCTTTGGAAAGACATAATTTAGTTGTACTTATCGTGCTGCTGGTGAGCTCGTTTCTTAATGCGGCATACTTTGTTCCAATTCTGTATAGGGCATTTTTTAAAGAGGAAAATCCAAATTCCGAAAATCTAGATTTATCTGAACATAAGGAAATAAAAGAAAACCCGTTTCTAGTGGTTCCATTAACGTTAACTGCGATAGTAAGTGTTGTGCTGGGACTATATCCTGACTTTATAGTGCAAATAGCTGAAATGGTAACCAAATGAAATTATTAGATATGGTAGAAGCGCTCAGGACAAAGGTAGCCAAAAGACTCGCCTACGGCGCACTGGTTTTACTCATTGTAGTGGATTTTATTATTCCTCGCCATGAGGTTCATTTCTTTGGAGATAAAATACCTGGATTCTGGTCTTTATTCGGCTTTATCGCTTGTGTGCTCATTATTATTATATCCAAATGGATAGGTCACCTCGGGCTTATGCAGGACGAGAGTTATTATGATGAGTGAGATTTTTAACATTCAATTTTTACATCCCTCCGCAATTTATCTTCTGGGAGGACTATTTATCCCCCTATTTAAGGGAAGAATCAAGCAGGGTTATATGCTTTTTGTTGCTCTTATGGCTTTTTTAGCGGTAGTCAATATGCCTCATGGTACATATGGTGTCTATGAATTTCTTAGCTGGAAGTTGACTTTTGGAGATGTGGATAAACTGAGTAAGGTCTTTGCTTATATATTCACTATCATGGGTGTGATAGGCGTAATCTATTCTATTCATGTAAAGAATGATGGAGAACATTTTGCTGCTTTTTACTACGTTGGCGGATCTCTTGGTGTAATATTTGCAGGTGATTTTCTCACTTTATTCCTATTCTGGGAAGTGATGGCCTTTTCTTCGGTATTTCTTGTATGGTTTCGAAAATCGCCAGCTTCCGTTAATTCCGGATTTAGATATCTTTTATGGCATGTTGCCGGCGGCCTGATATTGTTGGCTGGAATAATATTACAATATTCGATAAGTGGTGATTTATCAATCAAGTATTTACCCTTTCACGGTTGGTGGCCCACAGATCTCCAGAGTTTGGCATCATTTCTCATTGTAATAGGATTTATTGTTAATGCTGCTGTTCCTCCGTTTGGCGCATGGCTTCCTGATGCCTACCCCGCCGCTACGGTTACAGGTGCCGTTTTCATGAGTGCCTTTACGACTAAAACCGCAGTATATGCACTGATCCGGGTCTGTGCCGGCTCTGAAATGTTAATTATTCTGGGTGTGATTATGGCTATTTACGGAGTCGTTTATGCGGTGCTCGAAAATGACGCCCGCAGGCTTCTTGCATATCATATTATCAGCCAAGTGGGTTATATGGTAGCGGGTGTTGGTCTGGGAACTCAGATGGCTATAAACGGGGTTGTAGCCCATGCCTTTTGTCACATTCTTTACAAGTCCCTTTTGTTTATGGGGACTGGTTCAGTATTGTACATGGCAGGGACTGCGAAATTGACAGAATTGGGTGGTTTATATAAAACCATGCCGCGAACGATGATTTATACAATAATCGGTGGTCTTTCTATATCCGCATTTCCATTTTTCAGCGGTTTTGTAAGTAAATCCATTACAGTTGCTGCTTTCGGAGAAGCACATTTGACTTGGGCATTTATGGCACTAATGCTCGCTTCTGCTGGGACATTCCTGCACACCGGTCTCAAGGTGCCCTATTTTATCTGGTTTGGTAAAGATCGAGGTATTAAGGCTAAAGAACCACCCTGGAACATGGAGCTGGCCATGATAATAGGTTCACTTTTCTGCGTAGGACTTGGGGTATTTTATAAATCTCTTTATGCATTACTGCCCTATCCCGTTCATTTTGAACCTTATACAGCATATCATACTTGGGAAACCTTGCAGGTACTGTTTTTCACACAACTAGGCTTTTTCCTACTTCTTAAAAAGCTTTGGTGTGAAGATACTATCAGTTTGGATACGGACTGGTTTCCCCGCAAAGGGGCAAAAGCTTTTATGTGGTTTACAAAACCACTGGTCAATATTGAGTATAACTTCATTGGTGAGATTTATGAATTTATTATTCAGAAACCAATAATAGGCGTCGCCAAGATTCTTAAAATAATAGATACTGTTATTGTTGATGGAACTATAAATGGAATAGGCAAATTGACCTTGTTATGGAGCAGAAAGATGCAGGATGCACAAAGTGGTCAGATTCAACATTATGCAATGCTAATGGTCGCAGGATTCATTGCATTGATTGTGATCGTAATGGTGTTATCGTAGATAGGTGAGAGATGGAAGGTATTATTATTAACAATCTTGATTATCCGGTACTGACAGTAACCACTTTTCTACCGCTGGCAGGGGCGTTCATTATACTTCTCATCAGAAGAAAGACGCTAATCAAATGGTTTGCTCTGGTCACTACGGTTGCAACATTTTTTGTTTCGCTGCCTATTTACAAATATTTCGATAAGACAACCTACAAAATGCAGTTTGCTGAAATCTATCCATGGATACCGTCATGGAATATAAACTACAAGGTAGGAGTAGATGGTATCAGTGTATTATTTATAATTCTTGTCGCAGTTTTAAGCATTCTTTGTGTATCAGTATCGTGGAAGGCGATTCAGACAAAAACAAAAGCGTTTTATATTTCCATTTTGATAATGGAAACTGCAATGCTTGGAATTTTTGTTTCACTTAATGTCTTCCTTTTTTATATTTTTTGGGAGCTCACACTCATACCGATGTTCCTTCTGATAGGTGTGTGGGGTGGATCAAGAAGGATATACGCCGCGGTGAAATTTGTTCTTTTTATGCTGGCTGGAAGCGTTCTTATGCTGGTCGGAATAATTGTACTTTACTATGCAGGTGGCAAGACTTTTGATATATTAGAACTTTCCAGGGTGAGCTATCCCGCCGGACTACAATTATGGCTGTTTCTGGCCTTTTTTGCTGCATTTGCAGTGAAAATGCCCATGTTTCCAATTCATACCTGGCTCCCAGACGCACATACAGAAGCACCCACAGCCGGAAGCGTTATACTTGCAGGTATTCTGCTTAAAATGGGTGCGTACGGTTTTTTAAGGTTTTCTTTACCCATGTTTCCCCATGCAGTGAAGGTACTTTTTATTCCACTGCTTGTTCTGTCTGTTACCGCGATAATCTACGGTGCCTATGTCACATTGATGCAGAAGGACATGAAACGACTCATTGCTTACTCCAGTGTCAGCCATATGGGATTTGTGACACTAGGTATATTTACTTTAAACCAGAACGGCATCGAGGGTGGAATCCTGCAAATGATAAATCATGGTGTTATAACAGGCGCACTGTTTCTGTGTATCGGGATGATTTATGAGCGAACTCATTCAAGGATGATTGAAGATTACGGAGGACTTTCAAAGACCGTTCCCGTGTATATTGTGTTTTTTACAATTTTTACTCTGGCTGCGATTGGTTTGCCGGGCATGAACGCTTTTGTTGGGGAATTCCTAATCATTAGCGGTGCTTTCAAAGCAAATATGATCATTGCGGTCCTTTCTATACTTGGTGTAGTTCTGGGTGTTTGTTATATGGTCTGGTTGTATTACCGGGTTGCTCTTAATGAAATAAATCCCACTACGCAGTCCTCACTGTTTGATCTGGATTCAAGGGAAATTGCAACACTTGCCCCCCTTGTTTTACTTGTATTATTGATCGGCCTCCAACCGAACATGCTTTTAAGTTATATGCATGTTTCAGTCGAACATCTGCTTGAGCAGGTTCATAACTCTGTACAACTTGAAAGTTTTAACTTTTATGAATCTGTTAATTCAATCGCTTTATACATTAAGGCATTGTTTCAATGGGTCTAAACAGTTTTTACAATGATTTTTTCAAGCACCTATTTAATGGTTGTTTATTATGAACTCTTCAGGTGATTTAATGGATCTAGGTCAATTTTTTACATCAGCTGATTTAATTGGTATTGCCCCTGAGATAATTCTGACTATTACAGCATTATCTATTCTGACGTTGGAAATGTTCCGTGTTTCCCGCACCGGAATAATTTTACTTGTTGCAGCTATAGGTTTACTTTTGGCTGTCGGCACAGCTGCTAATATTGGTGGTGATAAACAGTTTCTTTTCGGAGGGATGCTGGTCCTTAGCCGTTTTTCAGTGTTTTTTGATTTTCTCTATATTTCCATTGGGCTTGTAACGCTGATTTTCTCACAAGGATATTTGGAGAAAAGAGGGAGTGCTTCCCGGGGAGAATACCCTGCACTTATTCTTTTTGCGGTTATTGGCATGATGTTGATGTCGAAAGCCAATGACTTGGTAATCGTTTTTCTAGGGTTAGAACTCCTTTCGCTCTCACTATATATTTTGGTTGGATTTTTGCGTCATGATCAACTCAGTAATGAATCAGGGTTAAAGTATCTATTACTTGGCGCCTTTGCCACTGGTTTCTTTCTTTTCGGTGCAGCGCTTACCTATGGAGCTGCGGGTACAACGAACTATAATGGTATTGTTGCTGCGATTACGAACAATACCATCTTGTCTGATACATATTTGTTTCTTGGTATTGGTTTACTGCTGATTGGCTTTGCATTCAAGGTTGCATTGGCACCTTTTCACATGTGGTCCCCTGATGTGTATCAGGGAGCACCAACCACGGTAACTGGGTTTCTGTGCACGGCACCCAAGGCAGCCGGATTTGGGGCATTGTTAATTTTATTTAATAGTGCTTTCGTGGAAATCCACTATGCATGGCAAGATATTTTCTGGATTTTGGCTGCTCTAACCATGACCGTAGGTAATGTTTCGGCACTGGTGCAGTCCAATGTCAAGCGAATGCTTGCTTTTTCCAGCGTTTCCCACGCTGGGTTTTTGGTAATGGGAATATTAGTACTAAATGAGACTAGTATTTCAGCAGTACTATTTTACCTGGTTGTTTACTCAGTTATAAATTTAGGTGCCTTCGCCATCGTTTCAGCGGCTGAGCAAGAAAAAAAAGGATTAGAGTTTAAGGATTACCGCGGTTTGGCGGCACAGCACCCTTGGTTTTCTGCAGCCATGACTATATTTATGATATCTCTGGCCGGGTTTCCGCCAACAGCTGGGTTTATAGCCAAATATGGTCTATTTTCTGCTGCTGTAGCGCAAGGTTACATATGGCTTGTGATTATTGCCGTCCTCAATACGTTAATATCAGTATACTATTATTTGCGTCTCGTTGTGAACATGTATATGCGGCAAGAAAAAGAAACTCTGCAACCTGCATATGGTGTGCTGGCACTGGGGCTTATTGGTTTCTTGGCGGGAGTTGTACTAGTTCTTGGAATTACCCCAGAGTTTCTTTTGAAAATCACCGCTGAAGCAGCATCGACTGCTTATTAATTTTTCAGTGATTGCTCAACAATTAACTTTGGCCTATTTTCACACAGTAGTATAATAAGATGAAGCAAATACTTTTTTGTTTTTCTATTCTTCTTTTGCCAGTGATCGGTTTTTCTGCAAGCCAAGATGCACCGCATATAATTGGATCAGAGCTTTCTATCCTCTGGGTCATCCCTTTTGTTGGAATCCTTTTATCTATTGCCGTCTTACCACTGACTATACCACATTTCTGGCACCGCCACTTCGGTAAGATCTCTTTTTTCTGGGCAGCTGTTTTAATCATTCCTTTTATTATTAAGCATGGTCTGTCAATTATTCTTTATGAATTGATTCATGTTACCTTATTAGAATACCTACCGTTCATTATTCTTTTATTGGCGTTATTCACAATTTCGGGTGGAGTTCGGTTAACAGGAACACTCGTTGGCAAACCGGTGACTAATTTGGTGATCATATTAGTTGGTACATTCTTTGCGAGCTGGATAGGTACGACAGGTGCTGCCATGTTGTTGATCAGGCCACTCATTCGTGCCAATGCAAAACGACAATACAAAGTACATACAATTGTTTTCTTTATTTTTCTAGTTGCTAATATTGGGGGCTCATTAACACCTTTAGGTGATCCGCCGTTGTTTCTTGGTTTTCTAAAAGGTGTCAGTTTTTTCTGGACCACAACCGCAATGTTCAAACCTATGTTATTCATGGTTATCAGTCTTGCGATTATTTATTTCATTATAGATAGTTATTTATTCAACCAGGAGCAGCCAATTGAAGATGATGGAGAAATCCATAAACTTGGATTGGAAGGTTCATTCAATTTATTGTTATTGTGTGGAGTCATTGCATCTGTGTTGTTGAGCGGTTTTTGGCACCCAGATGTCCATTTCTCTGTCTATTATGTCCGTGTAGAATTACAAAGCCTGGCTCGAGATTTGCTACTTTTAATACTGACTGCAACAAGTTGGAAATTGACTCCCAAACTAATTCGAGAGGCCAATGAATACACTTGGTTCCCAATTGCGGAAGTTGCCAAATTGTTTGCTGGCATATTTGTAACTATTATCCCAGCAGTTGCAATTTTAAAAGCCGGTACTGCCGGAGCATTATCATCGGTGATAGAATCCGTGTCTAAAGATGGCGAACCGATGAATTACATGTATTTTTGGTTAACGGGATTATTGTCCAGTTTTCTTGACAATGCTCCAACGTATCTTGTCTTTTTTAACACAGCCGGAGGAGATCCTGTTATATTAATGAATGCACAATATAATACATTGTTAGCCATATCTGCCGGAGCAGTATTTATGGGTGCAAATACATATATTGGCAATGCTCCGAATTTTATGGTGAAATCCATTGCTGAATCTTCTGGAATTGAAATGCCCAGTTTCATTGGATTTTTAGTAAAATATTCCTTACCAATATTATTTCCTCTTTATTTTATAGTAATGTACATTTTCTTTTTATGAGAATATCCAAAGTCGTAACAAAAACGGGTGACAAAGGTGAAACAGGTCTCGGTGATGGCAGCAGAGTATCTAAAGATGATCCGCGCATTGAATGCATCGGTACTCTGGATGAATTGAATTCCTTTGTCGGTTTTGCCAAAGTGGCAATAACGGATGATA
>Ga0208879_1000171_pt1 | contig 70511 bp, 60 predicted proteins | sample Knorr_S15_td_Bot_FD_185605 | JGI IMG/M metagenome (GOLD analysis project Ga0208879, IMG submission 185605) | Marine microbial communities from Southern Atlantic Ocean transect - Knorr_S15_td_Bottom_ad_5009_LV_A (SPAdes) (version 2) | ecosystem: Environmental > Aquatic > Marine > Oceanic | place... | reverse complement strand
GCTCGGCCCACGCTATCCTGGATTTCACCGAGAAGACTCATGGCCCGTTTCATTTCCTGTGGCCCAATCTGCTCCATGGAGCCTCGATACGTTTCGGCGAATGCATCTGCCCGACTCTGACCTTTCGAAAGCTCCTCAAGAAGCGACTCCGTCGTCGGGAAAAGATCGGTCAGATCCCAGGTGACGTTTTCAGCACCGCTTTGAGGTTCGGGCGATTCAACCCCTGACTCGACTTCACTATGCTTCTCGCGATTGGGTGACAAACTTATGGGCATACAGTTCTCAGAATTGATGAGAGTCCGGCATTTGGTGGCCCGGAATACTCACTGGTCCCTAAAAGGGTTCTAGGTCGAAACCGAAGGAGATTTGGGGCTTCTAACAATACCATTGACTCGTTACTCATCGGAGTGACCAATGCTAAAATTATGCGGCATCCAGTAGCCATCTTCTCCCTTTTTTGCGTCCTCCTGTTTTCGGGTTGTTCGAAACTGGAAACAGAAAACTCAATTCCTGAAGTCATTCAGGCAGGAGAATTAGATATCCAGGGCTCTCTCCCAGAGTTCAGCCGCCCGATGTTGCGGGGTGGTACGCTGACGTCGAACTCCTTGAGTGGAAAAATCACCTTGATTAATTTCTGGGCTACATGGTGTGGCCCCTGCGTAGTTGAAATTCCCGAATTCGTTGCGCTCAAGAAAGAGTGGATTGATCGCCCCTTCGAGATTGTAGGAGTCTCGCTCGATGAGACGGGCTTCGAGGCGGTAATGCCCTTCGCGGACGATTTCTATCTCAACTATCCTCAGATTCTGGATCTCGATGGCGCCCTTGGTGACGGATTGGGTGGCATCTTTGCCCTACCAGCCACCTTTGTGATCGATGAAAGGGGAGCGATTGTAAAAAGCTATCTGGGAGTGTTTCCGATGGAAGTAATGCGAGCTGAGCTGGACAAGTGGATCAGCAAGATCGAAGGCAAGTCTGGAGTGTGATGGAGGCGAATGTCCCTCTAGTCAGTTGACAGGTACCTCTTTAGGCTCAAACACACCGACCGTTTTCGTATCGCGAGCGAAGTATCGCTTCGCTGCGGATCGAATAGCTTCGCTGGTTACCAATCTGGCACGTGTGAGGAACTGGGTGTGCAGCTTCCAATCTCCAGAAGCGATAGCCTCGTTGAGTTGTGACGCCAAGGAAAACGATCCGTCTCGTGCATACAACGTCTGCGCTTCCAATTTGGAAAGTGCACGCTGAATTTCCTCGTCGGTGACAAGCTCCGTAGCGAGTTTCTCAAGCTCTGCGTTGATTGCCAGTTCCACCTCCTCGATCGTGCTCGTCTGAGTTAACATCGCAAAGACCGTGAAAAGGCCCTCGTCGCGAAAGGATGAAGCTCCCGCTGACTGGGAAGATGTCAATCCGGAATCGACCAGGGCGCGGTACAATCTGCTCGTTTTTCCACTGCTCAGAATCATGCTTCCCATGTGAAGGGCAAACGTATCATCATGCGCGGCGGGCGGGGATTTAAAAGCGAGAATAATGGCGGGCATCCCTCCTGTCATTCGGATGGAGGTTCGACGCTCGCCGATCTGCTCCGGCTCCCGAATGCTGATATCTTGGGGCTCTGGTCCCCGTTCAATCCCACCGAAACACTCCATTATTTTGGACATCACCGCCTGTGGATCAAATCCTCCAATAACAGAGACGGTCGCGTGATTTGGCCAGTAGTACCGGTCATAAAAACTCCTCAACCCTTTTGGAGTGATCTGTTCGATGTCGGAACGCCATCCAATAGTCGGATGATGATAGGGGTGTGCTTCGAATGCCGTTGACCACACCGAGTGATATAGCTTTCTCAGCGGCTCATTTTCTCCTCGGTCAAACTCATTCAGAATAACCGTTCGTTCGCTTTTGACCTCCTCAGGATCCAGCAGGAGGCCGCGCATACGGTCCGATTCGATGTCGATGGCGAGGTGCAGATGCTCTGATGGCAGCAATTCGTAATAGTTCGTGCGATCGTTCCAGGTCGTGGCATTGACCTGCGCGCCACGTCCCTGAAGCACGTTGAATACCGTTTCGCCTGCCTTTTTCGAAAACCGCTCGGTCCCCTTGAACATCATGTGTTCCAGAAAATGGGTCGCTCCCGTTTCACCAGGCTTTTCATTCCTGCTGCCCACCCGATAGGTAATCATGAATGTCGAAACGGGCGCGGCACCCTGGGGCGCGAGCAGGATGTTCAGGCCGTTTCCCGTCATTTTGTAGGATGATATTCCACCATCCTCCTCGATGAATTCGTAGCCCTCGTAAGATGTGCTCATCAGTGCGCCTCCAGCCAGTTCACTCCCGTTCCTACAGATATCTCGACTGGAATCCGAAGCTCCAACGCGCCCGTCATCTCCTCCTCAACGATCTGCTTCAACACATCGATTTCTTCTGTATCCGCATCAAAGACGAGTTCATCATGCACCTGGAGCAACATCTTGCTTTTCAGACCCTCTTTTCGAAGACGGGCATCGATAGAGATCATGGCCAGCTTGATCATGTCGGCCTGAGTACCCTGAATAGGCATGTTCACCGCCACCCGCTCGGCGAAAGATCGAACGTTCCTGTTTCGTGCGAGGATGTCGGGAATGTATCGGCGGCGCCCCAACATGGTTTCTGCGTACCCGGTCTCACGCGCCTTTTCTACCTGATCGACGATAAAAGAGGCGATAGCTGGATAGCTGGTTTTGTACGTATCTATCAGCTCCTGGGCCTCCGAGCGCGAGCATCGGAGACGGGTTGAAAGACCAAACGCAGAGATCCCATAAGGAATGCCGTAATTGACTTCCTTTGCCTTATTCCGCTGTTCTCTAGTGACATCGGCGGGGTCCAGACCAAATATTCGAGCGGCGGTCGCGGTGTGGATATCCTCCCCATCCAGATACGCCTGCATCAGGACCTCATCCCCAGCCAGTGATGCCAGGATTCGAAGTTCTATTTGAGCATAGTCAGCTGACAGCAACACGGCGCCATCTCGGGGGATGAAGGCCTTCCTGACCTCTCTTCCTCTTTCCGTCCTGATGGGAATGTTTTGAAGATTGGGATTGGAGCTTGCGAGTCGGCCCGTTGCCGCCGTCGTCTGACTGAACGAAGAATGAATCCGATCGGTCTCTGGATGGACGAGCTCTCCCAGGGTATCGAGGTACGTCGATTTGAGCTTCGCCAGCTCTCGCCAATCCAAGATCATTCCGGGCAGTTCATGCTCTGAAGCCAGTTCTTGAAGCACACTTTCTTTCGTGGACGGCTTGCCTTTCGATGTTTTGGCGACGACCCGAAGGCCCAGTTTTTCGAACAGAATGACTCCAATTTGAGCGGGAGAGGCAATATTGAACGTTTCGTCTGCCGACTGAAAGATCTTTTCCTGCAGCACTTTCAAATCTTCTCCCGTTTTCACTGACAGGACCTTCAACACCTCCGCATCGAGTCCAATACCCTCGAATTCCATTCTCGCGAGGACCGTGATCAGCGGAAACTCCACGTCGAAAGCAAGGCTTTCCACACCCTTCTCACCCAGCATGGGGCGAAACAGGTTGGCCAATTGCAGAGCTATGTCAGCATCCTCACAGGCATAGGGCGCCACGTCCGCCGGGGGCACATCTCTCATGGTAATGGCGTCCTTTCCACTTCCTATCAGAGAGGAGATCGGTATGTTTTCATATCCGAGAAACGCCTTGGACAAATAATCCAAGCCATGCGCTTCTTCAGGGGCGATCAAGTAGTGCGCTACCATGGTGTCGAAGTAGGGTCCGTTCACCCTGACGCCGTGTCGCGCAAGAACCAGCCAGTCATACTTGATGTTCTGGCCTATTTTTTCCGAATCACCCTCAAATAAGGGTCTAAGAATATCCAGAACATCTGAGGTCGATGTGCCATCTGGCATTGGGGTGGGAATGTACCAAGCTCGTCCTGGCTCATCCGAAAGCGAAATGCCTACCAACGAGGCCATCATCGCGTTAATGGAAGTGGTTTCTGTGTCAAAAGATATGCGATCCGCGTGCTCGAGAGTCACTGCAAGATCCCGGAGCCCTGCAATGGTATTCACGAACTGATAGCTGACACTATCTGGATCGTAGGATTTCAATTCCTCTGCTTCGCTGTCGCCAAAGAGAGAACCCTGCTCTTCGGTCTCAAACTCAATAGAAGGAGGCGTTTTTTCTCCGGCACCAACTCCTGCTCCGGCACCAGCGCCAGCTCCTGCTTCCACCCCAGCCTCGGCTCCAGCTTCGGCTTTTGGGCCCAGAACACGGATTACGCGGTCGTAAAGACGAGTGAACTCCATTTCAGAAAATATCGTCTTGATCTTACCAAGATCCGGGTTCTCACACAGGAACTCCTCCCAGCCCAAATCAACCTCCACGTCGGTCTTGATGGTCACCAGTGCTTTTGAAAGCAGCGCCATCTCCGCCTCATTCTGCATTCCCTCTCGCGCGCGCTTCCCTTTTAGCTCATCGGCGTGTTCGATCAGGTTTTCTACCGTGTCGTACTCCGTGATCAGTTGAATCGCCGTTTTTTCGCCAATGCCCTTCACTCCTGGCACATTGTCGGCGGCATCACCCATCAGGGCTAGAATGTCGATGAACTGTATCGGGGCCAGGCCAAATTTTTCGCGGAATGACTCCTCCGTAATGGGGTCGAACGACTCCCCTCTGTACGCAGGCCTGAACATGCTCACCTGGCTACTGAGGAGCTGCTGAAAGTCTTTATCCGGGGACACGATTACTGTGTCCATTCCGTCGCGCTCGGCCCGTCGAGCCAGCGTTCCGATGACATCGTCTGCTTCAACGCCCGCCACTTCAATCACGGGAATGTCCATAGCCCGGACGAGCTGCTTGATGTTGGGCAAGTTCGCGATCAGATCCTCTGGGGGTGGATCTCTGTGGGCTTTGTATTCCGGGTACATCTCATCCCTGAAGGTGCCTCCTTCTGTCATGACATCGAATACGACCGCCAGATAGTCGATTCCATGATCTTCGATCAGTTTGATGAGCGCGGTTGTGAATCCGTATGTGGCGCTCGTGTTGAAGCCCTTGGAATTAATCAACGGGCGACTGATAAATATGAAATGAGCCCGATACGCGAGGGCCATTGCATCAAGCAGATAAAGGGTCTTGTGAGGTTCGCTCATTCATCTCCGGGTTTGATCGCAAACTATGAACCGCAGCCAAGACTCGGAACCCATTGCTGGCTCGTTCTTACACGAGGCGCAAAGATTCATCAGCAGAGGATTTTCCTTGTCATTCAAGCCTTCATGCGTCCTGGTAACAGGAGGAGCTGGATTTATTGGCTCCAACTACCTGCTTCGGGTTGTCCCACGTTATCCCGACACCCTATTCGTCAACTTTGATTTGTTGACCTACGCGGGGAATCTAGAGAATCTCACTGAAATCGAAACGATGGAGAACTACCGATTCGAGAAGGGAGATGTAGCTGACGAAAAAAGAGTTGCTGAACTCTTTGAATCATACGGTTTTGACGCCGTCGTACATTTTGCAGCTGAATCTCACGTCGACCGATCCATTCTGGATCCGACGACCTTTGTGCAAACGAACATCAATGGGACCCTTGTATTGCTAAGGGTGGCACTCTCCAACTGGGAATCAGATTTCAGCAAGTGCCGCTTCCATCACGTTTCGACTGACGAGGTATTCGGTTCACTGGGCTCAGAGGGTGCTTTCACGCTGGATTCCGCATACGCACCGAGATCACCCTATGCGGCATCGAAGGCCGCGGCTGATCACCTGGTACGTTCATTCGGGGAGACATACGGACTTCCCTACGTTCTTACGAACACTTCCAATAACTATGGGCCCTACCAATTTCCTGAAAAGCTGATTCCGCTGGTCATCAATAATGCGTCTCTGGGTCTCGAAATACCGGTGTATGGAAAGGGAGATAACGTCAGGGACTGGCTTTTCGTCGATGACCACTGCGAGGCTCTTGATCTGGTATTGAGAAATGGGAAGAACGCGAGCACGTATCTCATTGGAGGACAACAAGAGAGTTCTAATCTGGATCTTATTCACATTCTCCTGGATGAGTATGACGTGGGCACGGGAAACCCAAGCGGAGCGAGCAGAGACCTCATTCGATTTGTAAAAGATCGCCCGGGACATGATTTCAGGTACGCGATTGATAATTCCCGAATACAGGTTGAGCTGGGCTGGACGCCCTCCCATGATCTAAAGGATGGTCTCAAAAAAACCGTAGACTGGTATCTCTCGAACGAAGCCTGGCTGAAAAGCGTTCAAGACGAGAGCTACAAGTCCTACTACGAGAGCCAATACGGGTCACGTGAGTAAGTTGTTGTGTACCTTCGCGAGGTCATTCCGTACTAATTGAGAGGTCTATGAAAGGTGTGGTTTTGGCCGGGGGCACCGGCAGCAGACTCTATCCGTTGACTCGGGTCACCAACAAGCATTTATTGCCGGTTGGTCGCTATCCGATGATTTATCATCCTCTCATGAGGCTTCGAAGGGCGGGAATCCTCGAAGTGGTCATCGTGACGAGCCCCGAACACATGGGAGACGTCGTCAATCTTCTCGGAAGTGGCTCTCGATTGGGACTGGACCTTACGTACCGAGTTCAGGATGAGCCGGGAGGCATCGCGCAGGCGCTCAATCTGTGTAAGACGTTTGTTGGAGATTCGTCGTTTATCGTCGCTCTCGGAGACAACATTCTTGGAGAGGACATCACGGACGAAGTAGCAGCCTTTCGCGAGCAGACTGCAAAGGGATCGGGTGCACGCGTCTTGCTGAAAGAAGTACACGATCCAGAGCGCTATGGTGTACCCGAAATCGTGGACGGTCGAATCACGCGCGTAGTTGAAAAACCCGACTCGCCGCCGTCATCCTATTCAGTAATCGGCATCTATTTTTACGATTCCTCTGTTTTTGATCTGATATCGACCCTGACCCCCTCTAGGCGCGGTGAGCTCGAAATCAGTGATGTCAGCAACATGTATGCCGCCGCGGGCACGTTAACGCACGGTGTTCTGTCGAGTTGGTGGGGTGATGCGGGCACGTTCGACGGACTCGAAGAGGCTAACAAGCTTTCCCGAGATCTCTTTTACGAAGAGCTGGGAGGCGAGGGCGCGAGATGAATTGGAATACGGGATCGATTGAAGGAGTCGAGCTTAAACCGTTCCAGATCTTCCAGGACGAGAGGGGTTGGCTTTCTGAGATCTTCCGAAGCGATGAAATGCTCCCGGGTGATTTCCCGAGTATGGGGTATCTGTCACTCACGAATCCCGGACAATCCCGCGGCCCACACGAACACACCCATCAGACTGATCTGTTCGCGTTCTTTCACGGGTCCTACCGGCTCTATCTCTGGGACTCTAGAGACAGTTCAGTTTCGAGTGGAGTTAAGCAGGTACTGGAGGTCGGCGCTTCCAATCCCATGGTGGTCAGGATCCCGCCGGGTGTTGTCCACGCTTATCAGAATATAGGAGAGGATGCAGCCTACGTGCTGAACTTTCCAGATAAGCTCTATGCGGGTGAAGGGAAAAAGGAGCCCGTAGATGAGATTCGGCACGAAGACGATCCGAGTTCCATGTATTCGATGGAACTCTGATACGAATGCTCCTCGTCCTCTTCGATATTGACGGTACGCTGCTGACCTCAAATGGAATGGGACGCACCTCCATAAGGCACGCCCTGGAGCAAGTCTACGGTAGAGAATTGTCCACAGATGGGGTCTCTTTCGCGGGACGAACCGATCCTGCAATCGTTCGGGATATCCTGACAAATGCAGGCTTCTCCACTGAGCGAATAGATGAGCTTATGGAGCGCTGCCTCAAGTGCTACGCCGATCTACTCGAATCTTCCCTCACGCCAGAGCAGGTGACTCTTCTGCCGGGAGTGCGGGGATTGCTGGATCAGTTTTCCAGCAATCCCCGCACTCAGCTCGGTCTGATTACCGGAAACCTCCGATCAACCGCGTATACAAAACTTCGGGCGGGCGGAGTCGCACACTACTTCCCTTTCGGCGCGTTCGGCAGTGATCACGAGGATCGTAAACAACTTCCGGCTTTCGCTGCAGAAAGAGCGTCCCAATACTGTGATCGCCACTTTGAGCCGCACAATACACTCATTATTGGAGACACGGAGCACGATATAAGTTGCTCACAATTCTTTGGCGCACAAGCTGTTGCCGTCGCCACCGGTGTCGTCGACTACGAGGTTCTGGAAGAAGCGGGTCCGGTGATCCTTCTGCGGGATTTAGAAGAGCCCAAAGCATTGTTTGACCTGGTGGAGTCGTTGCTCGACTGAATAAACTACCCACGAAAACAGGTCTCTTGGAAGCCGTGTACCTACTGCTGAGACGGGGCGTTCGAATCCGGATTGTGCACGCTTGAAAGATGATCGATCAGCGCCTGCGCCGTCCTCTCCACGATCGAGTAGACCCTGTCAAAGCCGCCATCGCCTCCGTAGTAGGGGTCGGGGACCTGATAATCATCCGGATCGGGATCGTACTTGCGAAAAAGTACAACCCCCTCCTGATGCTGGTCCTCTCGATCATGAACCAGGATATCTCGAAGATTACTGTCATCCATCGCAAAAATGTAGTCGAAATCTACCAGGTCCCTTTCTTTGAACTGTCGAGCTCTTTGCCCACTGAGGTCAACCCGGTGCTTCATCGCAATCTGACGCATTCTCGAGTCCGGTGCCTGGCCAACATGCCACGCGCCGGTACCGGCCGAATCGATGTGAAACAGGTCCTCGAGGCCCCTCTCTTTCGCCTGACTACGAAATACTCCTTCCGCGAGGGGGCTGCGGCAGATGTTTCCCAGACACACGAATAGTACGCGGACCGGTCCTTGCTTCATATCACGCTCTTCTGTCGACATACGGTTTGGTACGACCCACGATCGCCCGGAATTCTTCTACATTATTGCTCGAAGGACGCCGATAGATCGAGATCATAATATTCGAATCCAACATATTTTTGCATATGCGCGTCATAGTTGACTGACATTGGATTTCCGCTCTGCCCCCCTGGATAGATCCCTTTTGCTTGAGGTGGCGAGGTCGAGAAGTCAACTACGACGCGCCACGACGCGCTCCATGTCACTGGATTCGATTTGGCTGGAGAAAGCGTCTCATTGTATCCGGCAAATGGAAATCCCTCGCGCCAAAGTGGCCTGAGCGCCGTTGATCGCGTGAGGTGGCGCACGGTGAGCGTCTGGTGCTCTCCAAGCGGAATCTCTTCATATCCCTCAGCCTTCCACGTTTCTCCTGAGCGATCCAGCGCCATTCTGAATAGGTCCTCTGCAGATTCCCGATCCGGTGTAGAGATCAGATCGAACCAAATGGAATTTGGATCCGAGGCCAGTAAATCGAGGATGCGTATTTCCTTTGGATCGGAGCCCAATCTGAAGACGGGCTCATCCCACATGAGGTCAGTCAGCGAGTCCATAAACCATCCGAAAAGGCGCGGTTCTGTCCTGTCAAGGGCCATTACACCGTCGAAGTCAGTCAGGACAGCCTGAATTCGTTGCCCAGCTTCTGACAGCCCATCGATGGTTCTGATGTGCGGCAGAAATAAACTTGCCTGAACCGCTTTTACATCGGCCTGATAGCTCGCGAGATCTTCTGGAGTGTGCAGTGTCTTCCCTTCGAGTAGTTCCTCAATCCGGATGGAACGGTAGATGGAGCGCCAGTCCTGACCGAGATAATGGGGATAGCCCTCACTTGCAGGGCGTTGATTGGTCGACGTAAGGAAGCCCCTCGACGGCGAGATGGAGTGTGGCAGCTCATCAAATGGTACTCGACCGATCCAATCCGTGTCAGATGTTCGACCATCCAATACACCGAATGCATTCCCGCTTGCTCGGACTGGCAAATATCCGGTCGACCTAATAGCCACAATGCTGTCGCGACCCGCATAGAGAATATTCTGCACCGGGTAATCCCACATCCTGGTGGCCATTTCAAACTCCTGGTAGTTCGTGGCCCTGTTCATGTCCCATAGTGCGGCGAACGTCGTTCCGAACTCATGCCCCACCCACTTTATCGCATAATCGCCGTCCTCTCGCTCTTGAATTGGGCCGTGATGACTATAAAGAACAGTCTCGACAACAGGATCGGCTCCTCTTACCAGAATGGTGTCGACACTTGCGGATAGTTCAATCCACTCATCGTCAAAGAGGTAATGAGTCCTGGAATCATCGAGTTGAACGCGGTAGTAGTCGATCTGGTCGGATCCGGTATTGGTGAATGTCCAGGCTGTTGTCGGGGTTATCCCCTCAACTATGGCCGGGACGGCCGGAAATGTCACGCCATAAATGTTGGTCTGCGGCGTCACGATATGCGCCTCATACCAGATGGCAGGGAGTGACAGTGCAAGGTGCATATCTCCCGCCAGTATGGGCATACCGGTTGTCGAGCGTGATCCGGATACCGCCCAATTGTTGGATCCCTTTCCTTCCACGTAGCCCTCAGAAAACGGAACGAAGGGCGACGAGCCGTCCCGTGGACCGATGTCGTGACCAACAATCGCCTCGCGCACGCTCGACCATTCATCGGGCAGTGACCCGGGCATGCTGGCCACAGATCTCCCCGATATGGAGGCCTGACCTGCCGCCCAACTAGAGTGCTCGGGCGGTACAATCGGATTCTCCCAATTTGAAAATCTCGGATACAGTTCGGAAAAAGATTCTGGGCCCATCTCTGTCCTGATTCGCTCCAACCCAATATCGGAGGACTTGAAACTCAGGTCGTAGGCCATGTACGTGAAGAGGCTGAGGGTGAACTCCGCTGAGAACGTCTCTGGAGGCTCCGCTCCGAGGAGCCGATATTCTAGTGGATAATCGGAAACGTCCATATGGCTGATGTAGGCATTTGCACCAAGAGCGTACCACGTAACCACCTCCGCCTCACGCGGAGTCTGGTCGGCCAGTATCGCGGTGTTTTTCCTGACAGCCTGTGGAATTCCGAGTCCTATGAAGTGCTGATCGGTCGCAATAGCCCCAGGTCCCATCAGTTCTGCGAGTGTGCCCGTGGTGACCCGATGAATAAAATCCATCTCGAAAAGGCGATCTCGTGCGACTATATAGCCTAGAGCAATCGTCGCGTCCTTGTCGCTTTCTGCGAAAATATGTGGAACGCCTCGTTCATCGAACCTGACGTTGACCACTGCATCCATTCCCTCGATGGCCATCTCGCCGGAGACGTGCCCACGCGCTAAACGAGCTGTCGACCAGACCCCATCCATTGGATCAAAAATCGGACCTATCAACAGGCCTCCAGCTACGGGAATCTGAAGCGCGAACAACACGATCCCCAGGACCGCCAATCTTACCAGGAAGGCCATCATAGAACTTTATTCATGATGCTGGACTGCTCCGCCGAGATGAATCCTTTCTGTCTCAAAAAGATCTGCCGGCTCTTCTGGACGGACCAGCGACAACACTTCATCCGCAATATTAGCGTAGTCAATCGCTCCACGAGCCTGAGGATCAAGATCGTATACCGTCGTCCCGTCCCGCGCAGAGATTGAAAGTGTGGTACACGTCCTGACGATGGACTTCATTACGCTATCGCCATATTTGTCCCTCATGTACTCGCGATATGCTCTGTGATTACGCTTCCGACCGTCGACCATGGTAAAGAGGAATTGGCACTCTGCAAGACGTGGATTCAAACTCTTCTTGACCATATTCACGGTCTTGAACGTTTGTTCAGCCCCGATTACTGGCTGATACTCTGGAGCAACTGGGATGAGGACTACATCGCTCGCGACAAGCGCATTCAAACTGTACACGGTTACAGCGGCCGCGGTATCGATCAACACAAAGTCATATCCGGAGATACGTTGTTCGAGATACTCCTTTACCCAGAGGACATCGGTGGGCTTCGTTAATTTTCGAAGGGCCGACGAAAGTGCGGGCGACGAAGGTATCAGATCGAATGCGCTCAGCTTGTGTATGGGAGGTGGGTCCGCTGGTTCGGGGTCAAATAGAGCCATCGACGAGGCCGAAGCAGCGGGTTCGGGAAAACCCATCATTCGAGTCAGAAAACCCTGTGGATCCAGGTCAATGACGAGTACTTTCTCTCCGCTCAAAGCGAGCGCTGCGGACAAATTTATCGAGGTAGTGGTTTTTCCTGTCCCACCCTTATGATTGCAGACCGTCAGCGTGATCATATTGCACCCAATGTTCGTCTCCCGATCGCCGGAAGTTAATGCGTAGCCTACCAAAAGAGATAGTTTTTTGCCTCGCATCTGGAATTGGTTACGGATTGGCATGGGCGCCCGTGGGTTTCTGGATACTTGCCCTCGTTATGCCCGGGTTGTTTTTCTCGCGCCTTCTGGTTGGCGACCGGCGAGAACTGTTCATTAAATCCATTTCCTTCTTCACTGGAGCGTGGTTCACAGCCTTCTTCTGGATTGCGTTGCATCCCGTCCCTACGACTGCTATCACGTCCGTTCTGGTCCTGTTTTCACTCGCTTGTCTCGTCAGCCTGTTTATCGCCCTCTTTGCTAGTAGAGCCCCCACGTCGAGTCCCGTACAACGAATCATTCTGGCGGCAGGCGCCTGGTTCTTGTTCGATCTTCTGCTTTCGAAGGGACCGATTGCGATGCCTTGGATGAATGCGGGACTCTCAGCCGCCGATTCAGCCTGGGCGCTGGAGTGGGTAAAGATCGGAGGGGTGAATGCCCTTTCGTTTCTCGTCCTCTCTTCGAACGCTTGTATTGCGCTGATTCTTAAGAAAAAACATCCCTGGGTAGCCATAGCAATCCTGTCGATCAGTGTCGCCTATCCGTTTCTGGCTTCCCGTGAGCACATACCCACTTCACCCGACAGCCTTGCTATTGGTATCGTGCAGCCAAATTGGACGCCTTCTGACTGGTCTGATGTCACAGATGGTTCTAAAGCTGGAAGCTTGCTGGACATCACGCTGGATGAAAACCTCATTCTCGATGGAGTGCTTTTGCCGGAAACAGCGCTTCCGATTGGCTCTGAGGAGACTTTGAGGGCCCATCTCTCTGCAATGGCTGATTCGCTCGGTGCGCCAGTTTTTTCGGGAGGAATCCTGCAGGAGGGTGATGAATATTTTAATGTGGTCGTCTCGTCGGATACATCGAATGCGGTGTATAAAAAGCGTCGCATGGTTCCATTTGTAGAAACGGTGCCCTTTTCTAACTGGATTCCGTTTTTCGAGCGGTTCAGTGTCAATTCGGGAGGTGTATCCTCCTACCGGCAAGGAGCTGAAATGCCTCTGGTTCACATCGCTGGAAGAGCCGCCGGAATCCTGATCTGTTTTGAGAGTCTATTTTTCAGGGACGCGCTCACCTATCGCAGGGCGGGAGCTGAATTACTACTGATTCACACTCAGGATGGATGGTGGTCTTCCGATTCACCTAGACGTCAGCATTTCGCCTTCTCACGACTCCTCGCGGCCGCCATTGGCCTGCCTGTCGTCCAGTCCTCTGTCGATGGTATTTCGGGATTTATTGATTCTCGGGGTAATGTCATTTCGAGCAATGTCGTTTCGAGCAACATCACGGCAAAAGGCCGCGCGGGCACCAGCGAGCTTCTCACCGAAACCCTCTCGCTTTCCCAAAGCTCTACTCTTTATTATCGGTTCGGCGATTGGCCCATCATCTCCTTTTTCTTATTCATTTTTCTACCCTTTCTGGTCAGGACCAAGACCTTATCCGGATCTGATCAGGTAGTACTGCATGAAACTTAACGTCCCTTTTATCCTCGCTTCGCGGTCGCCCCGAAGAAGTCACCTTCTGACGTCAACCGGCTTTACGTTCCAGATTCTTCCTTCAGATCGCGAGGAGACTAACATTACGGGTGAATCTCCGCAAAAGATGGCGGCTCGGCTCGCGTCCGAAAAAGCCTCGCACATCGCATCGACGTCCCCGTCGGCTCTCGTGCTCGGAGCGGACACCATCGTCATTCTCGACGACAAGATTCTTGGCAAGCCCGCGGATGAGCAAGACGCTCGGAGAATGCTTTCAACGCTGAGCGGTCGGTCCCATCAAGTAATCACGGGAATATCTCTTCAGCATCTTGCCTCGGAGAGAGTCGAGACACGTACCGAAAGCACAATCGTCACCATGGGCGCCATCTCCACGGATCAAATTGACCGCTATGTTGCATCCGGCTCTCCACTCGACAAGGCCGGATCATATGGCATTCAGGATGAAGGCGCATTTTTCGTCCAGCGTATCGAGGGAGACTTTTACAACGTGATGGGCCTCCCCCTGCATCTTCTCTATCTCATGTTGACCGACAAATTCCAGGACCTCATCGCGAATTAAGTAGTTGATCGTGCGTCATTAATGCTATTACATGGAATCGAACCTGAGTGACATACGAGTTTTGCTGCTTCAAGCCAGAAGTACGCCGGATATCGAGTTACAGGAGCAAAATTGTTTCCTGGAACGATGTCGTATAGAGCCCCACCAGCTCATCTCTTTAAATCTCGCGCGGAGTGAGAAAAGGCCGGTTGAAGGCACGCTCGACGGATACGATGCCTTTTTTATAGGCGGTGCAGGAGAGTTCTCTGTTGCCGAAGACTACCCTTGGATGCCTTTTGCTCTAGATTTGGTCCGAGACGCTTATCGCCGAAAAATGCCGACCTTTGGGAGTTGTTGGGGACACCAACTGATCGCGCGAGCACTTGGGGGCACTGTGGAGCACGACGCCAGTCTGGCTGAACTCGGATGTCATTCGATCAGTTTGACCGACGCTGGAAAGAAGGATGAGCTGTTTCACTCATTTCCGAGCACCTTTATGGCAAACATGGGGCATCATGATCGTGTGACGGAGCTGCCAGAAGAAGCGATCGAGTTGGCTCGAAACGGCTCTCAACCCTTTGAAGCCTTCCGAATAAAGGACCGGCCGATTTACGGCACCCAATTTCATAGTGAATTGGACGCTGCAAGGGAGCGAGAGCGACTATTCCGATATCGATCTTACTATCTAGAAGAACTTCCTACAGAAGAGCAATTCCAAGCCGTTCTCGACGATCTGGCCGAGACCACCGAGGTAGACGATCTGATGTACGATTTCCTGACCATGTTCGCGACAAAATCGTGACACTCCTCAGATCAATCCAAGCTCCTCGGAAGGACATGCATCACCAAACTTCCAGGATTGGATCCAGCGAATGACCAATCGTCCAGGTCAAGTCGGATCCCGATAAAACAAGCTGTCGGAACCTCGATGGTATCTCCTCCCAGAAGTCGAGACGCGACCGCACCCGTCCACGGCTGATGACCCACGAGCAGTAGGCTCTCGATGGATTGAGGCGCAGCTCGGATAACACCCAATGCGGTCTCTGTCCGTGCTAAATACAGCGAGTCCTCGAAGTTGATTTTGACATCAGACCACTCCGCATTTTCGCTCACAAGAGCTATCGTTTCACGGGTGCGTCGGGACGAGCTGCACATGATGATATCTGGCCTGATTTTATGCTCAAGCGCGTATTTACCGATATGCGTTGCAGCCCGAATACCCCGCTTGGAAATTGGACGATTATGGTCCGCCGAATAATTCGAATTCCAGTCAGATTTGGCGTGACGGAGTAGGTAGAGAGTTTTCACGGGCGTGGAATCGGTTATCGAACGGCTTTGTAGATCGCCTCTGCATAATCACATGGGCCACCCACCGGTGGATTGGCCTTTCTTACAGCGACTTCAACCGAGAGAGATGCGGGTTCTTTGCTCAGAATTCTGCTCGCGATAAGAAAGGCGAGCCGCTCGATCAGGTAGAAGGTGTTTCCCGTTATGATTTCCCTCGCTTCACTATAGACGCGCTCGTAATCAACGGTTTTCTTGAGATCATCTTCCTTGGCAGCATCCTCGAAATCCACCTCCATGGCAATGTCGACCTCGTAGCGGCCTCCGACACGGTGCTCCTCCTTCATGACCCCGTGGTGGGCGTAAAAAACGGCGTTATTCAGACGTACGATTCCGAGAGACATGGCGCTACAGGTTGTTAATCAAAGCTACGCTGCCTACTCCGCAAAACCGAGACGCTGCATCATGTCGATTTCATCCACCGTGGCTTCACCCTCGCGAATTCGGGTGCTTACACCAGATAAATACAGCGTCGCGTATAAGCCGAGAATAGTATCACTTCGTTTAGCGTGTTCTTGCAAATCTGATGCAATCCGAACACTCCTGTTGCCTTCTTCTGTAAAGATGGTCCTGGGGCCGTTGGGACCCGGTCTGGGTTGAGCTGGAAAGCTTCGCTCGGGTTCGAACTGCCGGTCTCCATAGTGGCACCCGATGCATTTCACGGGGACTTGCATGTTTTCCGGTTCCTTCTGCACCTCCGTAGCGAGGTCACCCATTTCATCGTATGCAAAGTAGTCCCAGAAACCATCGGCTCGCTTCAACATGAACGTAGTTTCCACTACAGCTCCGTCCACAAGGTGCTCGCCGACAAATACAGTCCCCTCGTCATATAAAATCGGATCTGAGAAGCTGTTCATCCTTCGAATCGCTGCCATCAAACTCGCGGTTCGTATCCAGATTTTCCTTCGAAAGGGCGACATGGTCCCCTCGACCTCGTACGCCCTCCAATCGTCTGTGAGATGCCAATCACCAACTTTCAGCTTCATCCGCTCGATAGTTGGCGGGGCCGAGCGAGCCAGGTAGTACGTTTCCGAAACGAATACTTCAAATTCGTCCCATTCGATCACGCGATCGGAGCCGCCCGCAGCGACCAGCCTTTTCAGCGTGGTATCTGCACCAGGAATCTGCGTTGGATCCAGCAAATACCAACTTTTATGTCGTTTCTGAATAAGACCACTGACTTCTGGATTCCGGGCCGTTTCGCCCAGATAACCACCCAAATAGAACTCCAGCAATCGATCTTCATCACCCTTATCGAGCCTGATCAATATTCCGCCGCCAGTTTCCTGCGATTCGGCCTCGCTCGCGCACCCGACCCACCCAATCGAAAGGGAGAGCAGGAGCACGGTAAAGATTACAACTTTGAGAGCGTTACTCATTTATGGCAGAGATGAGAAAATGGGATGGATTTCTACAAGACGGACCGAACGCAGAAGGTCAATGTCACGGGAGGCTCCAAAATAGTCTGTTTGTGGTGCCCCGCGGGAATTCGGATGTATTATTTGAGATTATATACACGAATGAGCTTTATTAGGCCTTTCTGTCAGCTATGAACGTTCAATTAGATATCATTGTCCTGCTGTTGTCCGGACTGGTTGTGCTGGCAGTCGGCCTGTTCTTGGGATACAGACTGTCGTTGTCACATCTGGAAGACCGGTTCCAGGATGTAGAGGAGAAAGAGAAGACCCTTCAGAGACGTCGTGTTGCCGAGCAGCGAGAACGTTATCAGGAGTCCACTTCACGCATCCACCGGGCCCAGGGAGAACAGGAAAGCAAGAATCTGATCTTGCGCGAGGAGTTGGAGCAGAAAAAACTTGAATTGTCGATAATGAAGCAGGACACACAACTCGATCTCGATGTTCTGCGCCTTGAAAAGGAGTCTCTTGAAGAGGAAGTTGGTCGCTTAAAGGGAGACGCTGTTAGTTTTACCGAATTGGATCATAGCGATATTCCTGTGATCGAAGCTCTTGAGAGCAACGAAGATCTTCTGGAGGTGCTGAGCGAAGATCCTTCTCCGGCTGAAACTCTTGAGATCCCCGAAGAAAGCGTCGAAGAGGAATCAGCCAACGAAAGTGAATTCGCGCCAGTTGTTGTTTCCGAGTTGGAAAGCGATCCGGAGCCACCGGTGGATCACGATTTCGAATTCCCAGAAATATTGGATCGAGATTCCAATCTCGACCTTGAACGTTTGTCAGACGACATTCGAGAAACCGAGCCTGATGAGGGGCTTGAAGCTGGCGAGTTGAGCTTTCATTGGACCCCCGAGCCACGAAACGGAACACGTCGGAGGAAACCCAAGACTCCGGAAATGGATCAGGAGTCCATGGCTGCGAGAAGACGCCGCAATGTCCCTCTTGAGAACGGATTTGCAATCCACGACGACGCCCCTCGTGCTGGCACTGGCGAGCAACCACGGAGCGCAGGATCAGGGACAAGCCCGCAAATTCTTCCTGAGTTCAAAGCTGTCTCCACGTTTATCGAGAGACGATCCCCCGTGGCCCAGGTAGCCGATTCGGCTCTGCCAATGAGTGAGAGTGAAACTGTCCGGGAAATTGTTCAGCTCCCTGAGGCAGATTTCGACGTCCTCCTTGACCTTGGCTACACATCGCTGAAAATACTGGCCAATCTATCGAGCAGCGAGGTTCGCCGGCTTTCAGACGTTTTCGGTGTTTCGGCGTCCCAAATCGAGCAGGCGTGGGTGCCTACGGCCCGAGCTCATCTCAACATGATGAATCAATAGCCCGACAACGTTGAAATCGGGATGGTCGTCAGATCCCGAAAAGAGTCGACACGTTTTTCTATTTCGCTGGTTGTCAGATCGTACAGGCCTTCGGGACCGAATTTCTCCACTGTGAACGACGCAACCGCGCTCCCGTAGACCAGTGCACTCTTGAGTGCGTCCAGATCGAGGTCGCGGCATCCGGAGAGATATCCTGCAAGACCCCCCATGAAGGCATCGCCTGCACCCGTTGGGTCTGCGATATCCGTCAGCGGGAAGGCTGGGACACTGAAAATGTTTTCGCCTGCGAATAGCAGTGCTCCATGCTCTCCCTTCTTGATAATGAGCACTTCTGGACCCATATCCCTGATCTTTCCCGCCGCCCGAACCAGGTTGGAGCAGCCGGAAAGCTCTCGAGTCTCTGAATCATTGATTACCAGACAGTCTACTCTAGCCAGTACATTTCGCAGTGCATCGGGTGTTTTATCGATCCAGTAATTCATGGTATCGCATAGGACCATCTCTGGCTTCGATACCTGATCCATCACGCTCTGCTGAACATCCGGATGAAGATTACCCAGGCAAATGATGCGGGCATCCTTGTAGGAAGAGGGAAGTTTAGGTTTGAAATCCGCGAGTACGTTCAGGTCGGTATATAGCGTATCACGGGTGTTGAGGTCCTCGTGATACCGTCCTCCCCAGGCAAACGTCAGGCCATCAGATCGTAACTCCAGCCCGTCCAGATCAATGCCACGAGATCGCATGATCTCAGTGTACTTCTCTGGAAAATCATTTCCGATCACCGCTACCAATCGAACATCCTCACAAGCATACCGGGCGGCCATGGTCACATACATGGCGCTGCCTCCCAGCGCTCTATCACGCATTCCTGTTGGCGTTTCGATTCGGTCAAAAGCAACGGTGCCTACGGCCAGTACACTCATAGTAATCGGACTGTGGTGAAAAAACCCGCTGAAGATAAGTCTACCGTCATCCAGTTACCTGTTTCCCGTGTCTTCAAATGAAACGTAGCGACAATACAGGGGTTAAGGGGAGCCGTGCACTGGCTGTGTTAGTCTGATATATTATTTATTTGGCCAGATGGGAATGATCCGTCTGCGCAACCCGCATACACTTGATGAGGGCAATTGTATTTATGAGGGTATTCCCCTGCTATTCGACTTCGTTCTTTCGCCTTGCGGTCAGCACCACTTGTTCAGTTGTTCTGTGCTTCGCTCTTTCACAATTATCACTTGCCCAGCCCACAGATCGATCGGGCGACGATCAGTTTCAGTCCAGCCTCCATCTGTTCAACACCAATGTGTTTGCAAATGCGGCACACGGCTTTCGCCAATTCCAGAACGAGTACGCCACCCACCCCCGCGTCCCAGACGCGATGTACTACGAAGCCGAATCGTACCTGGCATTAGGCCGCGAGGACGATGCAATTTCTTTGCTTCGACAATTCGACAAGCGCTATCCACACCATCCTTTTGCGTTTGGCACCCGCTTATCCCTCGGGAAATATTTTTTCGAGGCTGAGGATTACGATAGAGCCATACTGACGCTTGAGCAGGTACTTGAGAGATCACCTACCGCGGAGCAATCGGCGCTCGCACTCTACTGGATGGGAGAGTCGGCCCATCAGCTCAATCGGAATCGGGAGGCTCTCTCCTACTTCGAGCGGGTCGTCCAGAATTTTGGCGCTACTGAAACTGCGCCACGCGCCGCCTACGCGATTGCCTACAGCCAGGTTGAATTGGGGCGATATGACGAAGCCGCAGCCGCGTTCGAACGGCTGAACAGTCAGTTTTCCGGCTCTGAGTTCGCCAGCAACATGGGGCTTGCGCTTGCTGAGGTTTACTACGAGATCGACGATTTTCGGAGGGCAGCCGAAGAAATCATGAGGAGGATGCCAAATCTGACTGGGGATGCTCGTGAGAGAGCCATTTTTCTCCTGGCTGAATCTCAAAATCAGAATCGAAACAGCGAACAGGCCATCGTCAACTATCGGCATTTTACCGAAGGAGATCCCGACAGACCCTACTACGAACGGGCTCTTTACGGACTTGCATGGAATTATCATTACGAAGGAGCCTACCAGTGGGCAGCCGATAATTTTCGCTCCGTCTGGGAGTCTGGCTACCGCGACCTTGCCGCCGAATCCATCTACTACGCTGGGGTGAATCTCAGATTAGCAGAAAACGCGAGGGCAGCCATTGACACCTTTCGTGACTTCGTTTCGCGATATCCGCGACACAGGCTCGCCGACCACGGCTGGTTTGAACTCGGAGTCGTCCTCTACGAGCAGAGACGTTGGACTGAAGCGCGTGATGCCTTCGATTCCCTGGTGAGAAACTTCGGTGACTCTGACGTGCTGGGCGATGCCCTCAAGCACTTGGGAAACACGAGCATCGCGCTGGGAGATTTTGATGGTGCGCACCAAGCATTTGACCGGGCGATTGCATTGAACGCTGTCTCTCCGGAGCTCATTGGCGAAATCGTATTTCAGAAAGCGTGGTTGAACTATCGGAACCGGAACTACGCGGAATCGGCCAACCAGTTCATGAGTCTGTTCTCGGCCAACTCATCGGCTGACAATGCGTCAGAAGCGCTTTTCTGGGCGGCTGAAAGCAATTTTCAACTCGCCCAATACGCGCAGGCCGAGCGCCTCTTCAACCGTTATCTGCGCGAGTACCCAGGGGCACGTCACGCTGAAGCGGCCCACTATGCACTCGGCTGGGCCTATTTCAAGCAAGGCGATTTTCGCAGTGCAATACCAGAATTCATCTCGTTCTTGAGCGCCTATCGAGACGATACTGGAACGGTGCCCTACCGCTCCGACGCGCTCCTTCGCCTCGCCGACAGTCATTTCGCACTGAAACAGTATCCCGATGCGGTCAGGAGCTACAGCCGCATGGCCGTGACGGGGGACGACTACGCTATCTACCAGATTGGGCAGGCATACTCAAATTCTGGAGATGCTTTCGAGGCTATCTCAACATTCAGACAGCTTATAGAGGATTATCCGTTCAGCGAGTGGCGAGAAGAGTCGCAATACTCCCTGGGGTACCTGTACTTCCTCAACCAGGAGTACGAGCAGGCTGTTCTGGAATATCAGAGCCTCATCGATAAATACCCGCTGGACCCACTTGCGGCAAAGGCACAGTACGGTATAGGCGACTCCTTTTTTAACGCCGGAAACATAGACCGGTCGGTAAAGGGATATGAGCAGGTCCTGATAAGTTATCCAGATAGCCCTTTTGTTGCTGATGCAGCGGCGGGAATCCAGTTTGCACTCATGGCTTCCGGCCAGGATGAGCGTGCTGACAGCATCGTGGACTCCCTGGTGGTCGCACTTGCCGGCACACCGGCCGCAGAGCAGCTGATTTTTAGGCAAGCTGAGGCAAGGTATCAGAGTGGACAGTCCGGGGAAGCGTACTCAAACTTTCTCACCTTCATCGAAAGCGCCTCCGATCGCGACTTACTTGCTGAAGCTCATTTTTATGCGGCTGATATTCTGAAGATTCAAGGAGATGAAGCCCCTGCAGCGAGTCACTACATGCTGATTGTCGATGACTATCCGGAAAGCTCGAGGGTGCTCGAGTCAGCTCGCATACTGGGGCATATTCAGCTCTCATTGGGCAACGCTCAGGATGCTGAAGGATTCTTTCGACTCATGGAAGACAACGCTGGTGATGATGTCCGGTACATCGCGCTGGCACGTTACGGTTTGAGCCTTGCGCTTCGGCAGCAAGACAGAATCGACGAAGCCGAGAGCCTCCTCCGGGAGGCGGTAGAGGATGCTCCGATTTCAGATGCCACCTTCCCTGCTTATCTGGGATTGGCTCGAATCGCGCTGGCACGTGGCGAAACCCTTGAGGCAGAGCGCCTCTTCGATCTGATCGCATCCCGTTCGAGAGATGAAACGGGAGCAGAGGCCGTCTATCTGCTCGGATCATATCAGATTGAAACGGGTCGCCTGAACGCTGGTATTGAAACGCTCGCGCGAATGCAGGCGCTATTTGCCGGGTATCCGGAGTGGTTGGCGCGCAGCTATCTGGTCCAGGGTCAGGCGTTTCAACTTCAGGGAAATATCGGACAGGCGATGCGGCTGTATGAGCTCATTACTTCTCTGTATCCAGAATCGTCCGTGCAAGAAGAAGCTTCCACTCGTCTCAATGAACTTCAGTAGATACATGAACAGATTTTGTCTCTCATTGCTGGTCTTGATGACGTTCGCTGGCCTGGCCCATGCGCGTCAGGATGTGATTCTTCCGGATCTCGTGCCCCGCGAAGTTGAAATCACAGGTAATCTCAGTATTATTTTTCCGAACCTGCGGCGCCAGCCAATTGTCGGATTTAACCCACCGCCGCGTGTGCCGGACATATCTCCAGAACGGCGTCCCTTCACAGAGGCCTACAAACAACCCAGCGCAGACCTTCCTCCCAGCCCTCTTATCGCCCCGGAGCCACCAGATGTCGCCGCGATTTCCAGAAGGCTGCCCTTATCCGGAGTAATTGATGTATCAGCCGGGCGGTATCTGGACCGGTCTGTCTCTGCTGACGTTACGCTTCTATCGAGTGAAAAGACCACTGCCCTTCTACGTGGCCGGTATTTTGGGACGGATGGGCACGACGTGACGGTAGGAGGACAATCAGTAAACTCTGGCCGGAATATATTTGACGGTTCTCTCGAGCTGGAAAGGAGAGCGGGGCCCGTTACGATTGGTGTTTCCGGAAGTGCGTTTAGCCGTTCTTACAGGCTTTTTGGCGCAACACCTACCCCCGGCGTTTTATCGAAAATATCTCCTAAGCGAAGATTTTCGGGCTTTGACGGCACACTTTCACTCAATTCATCCCCGGGCTCTCGAGTTACGTTACGTTCATCGGTGACCGCCGGACGATCTCACATGGACACCCAGGTGTTCGATCCAGCGTTGAGAATTGACCCGTCCACCGATTCCGACGAAGGATTCATAAATGTGGCGGCGTTGCTCTCAATACCCGTCCGCGATGGAAGTATTGACATCAGTGGACACGGAACGTCTTCAGGGCTGGATGAAAATTCGTTTCCGGGTACGACCGTAAAATCCGGGCTGGTACAAGTAGCTCTTCGATATCTGTATTCTAGCAAAATGGAGCTCCTAATCGGAGGAGCCGTCCTCGGATTCAGCTCAGAGCCTCAGGGTGCAAGTCCCCAATCACGCTCCCTCTCCTATTTCGCGCCGGTGCTTCGAGCAACCTATTTTCTTTCTTCGTCTGTCCAGCTTGATGCGGGGACGAGTCCGAACCTCGACGGATCGCTAATGAAAGATGTCATGATGCTTTCACCCTTCTTGATGGACGAACCATCTCTGCTTCCGTCCTTGACATCTATCGATGCCAACGTCGGAATTCGTGTGCAGACCGAGCTATTCAGCGCTTCCGCCAGGGCGGGCTGGCGAGACCGACCGTATTTCAGATATCCGGTCCAAAGCGATGTTTCCGTTCGCGGCTATCTCGCAGGTTACTCTGCCTTGGGATACGCGGCTACCGACGAATACTACGCAACCGGTGATATATCCGTGATATTCAGCCCTGGTATTCAGGCCGGAGTAGATTTTACCACCCGAAATGCCAGTGTGTCTTCTACAAATATGGATGTGCCGTACCTGTCTCCCTTGATCATCGGGGGATTCGTTGTGGCTGGCATGATGGACGGTGATCTCGAAATGAGGCTACGCGTTGAACACGAAGCTTCAAGAACGATCGACATCGGTGCGACCAATAAGGTACCTGCGATGACAAATGTCCATCTCAGTGGCTCGTATTTCTTTCACGACAATTACGGCTTCACGGCCGGAATCCGGAATTTAGGATCCGGACCCAAGTTTTGGGACGCGTACGAATTTGAATCGAATGCATTCTATCTGGGAGCACGCTATCGCTGGTAACCGACAATAATGTATCCTTGCACTTATCTTTCACCCAGCTTTTCTGCCAGGCTCAGAACGTCACTCTAGGACACCCTTTTGGACAATAAGAATACCATTGGTCGCATCATTTCTAAGGCCCTCCTCTCTGGTCGAGACGTGGATCTGCCCGGTTTGGGAATCCTGAAGGCTCAAGACATCGCGGCTCGACGGGAAAGTAAAAAAAAAGGATCGACATGGCATGCACCACGTGTGGCGTTTGTGCTTACCCGTGATTCCAGTAGCCAGGACGAGGGCTAGAGCTTATGCGAGAACTCATCTCTCTCAGCAATCTCCTTCTGGAGGAAAACGAGCTCACCAAAGAGCAATCTGAGCGGATCGCTCAGGAGTGGATTCAGGACATTGTCGATGATTTTGGCCGTTCGGGGTCGAGTGACATTTCAGGTCTTGGAACCTTCCATCAGAGAAAAGCCGGTGCCATATTTACTCCGGATGACGGATTGGCGCTAGCGAATCTCCTCCCACCCATTCCAGGATTCTCTAAGCCTCTCGAAACCACTCCCGAACCAGTCGCTACGATTCCAGCGGAGCCCGAAGCCGCCGATTCTGAACCGGATGTGGAACCCAAAACAGCGCCGGCAGCTGTAGTAGCGGACCCAGAAGTGCGGGAAGCTGTCGTTTCCGAGGTGGAAGCCGCGGGCGAGGAACACGCAGAGGCAGAAGTTGAAGCCGCGGATGAGTCAGAGGCGGAGGCCCCGGTTGAGACTGACAAGGAGAAAGAGACTGAGACTGAGGCTGAGGCTGACACTATAGCTGAAACGAAGAAAGCTCTCCGATCGCGCACCCCTAACCGCCGGCCACAGAGCAACCCCCGAGCCGCCCTGATGATTGGGTCATTTATCGGTTTAGTTGTGATTTCCACCCTGATCTACGTGTTTGCGTTTCAGTCTACCAATTCTGACATCGTTCCCGACCAGGAAGTGATCTCAGCCACGGCAACTCCTGCAACTCCTGCAGAAGGTGTAGATGAGACCCCATCCTCTCTTGATGCTGGAAGCGAGAACGACAATGCGAACGATGATCCCTCAGAGCAAGTACAGGTAGCCTTGGACCCACCCGTTACCGTAGCCTCCGTCGATGATACCCCGGGGAATACCTTCACACGAGACACCAACGGCTATACCTTAATGGTGGGATCTCACCTGACCCGAGCACAGGCCCGAAGCTCCATTAATTCATATTCGTCTTTAGGGCTACCCCTGGGTGTCCTCGAATACCAGACCGACGAGGTCACTCGTTATCGCATGGGGGTGGGGATCTTCCCGACCGTTAATTCAGCGGTAGAAGCTCTCGAGTCCATGCAAGGGCAATTGCCCGATGGAGCTTGGGTTTTTCGGATACGCTAGAACAATCTTTTAATCTTTCGAATGAACCATATGACGAGGCTTCAAGTGCTTCAGGATATCAACACGACCGATATCGACAGTCTCCAAGCCGTGTCGGACACGGCCGTAGTCAGCCAGCTGGATATAATCATGCAGGCTGGCTGGATCATGATTCCGATCCTCCTCCTTTCCCTCCTCACTATCTATTTGTTCGTCGAGAGAATGTTAACCCTCCGACGCGCGGAGACAAACAAGGTGGAGATCATGGCTCGCATCCGGGAGTACGTGAACAGCGGAAATATCCACGGAGCCCAAGCTTATTGCGAGGTGCAGGCCAAGCCTCTTACTCGAATTCTGGCGCACGGCCTGGAGCGTCTGGGAAGACCCATCTCTGAAATCCAGGACGCCGTAAATGCAGCGGGAAAACACGAGGCGTTCGAGCTCGAGCGCAGGATGGACATTCTGGCGAGCATAGCTGGTATCGCACCCATGCTAGGCTTTCTCGGCACCGTCACAGGAATGATCGAAGCGTTCCAGCAGATACAGAGTCTTCAGGGAAATGTTAATCCGAGTGTTCTTGCAGGAGGAATCTGGGAGGCCCTCGTCTCGACCGCCGCCGGATTGATTGTTGGGATTTTGGCATTCTTCCTCTACAATTTCTTGCTGAGTCGCATCAATCGTCTCGTCAATGACATGGAGCAGTCCGCTACCGAGTTTATTGATCTGCTCCAGACACCAGCGTCGGAATCCTCTCCACAACCTTCCGGTTACGGAAACAGCTTCTAGAATCGATGTCTCTCAACTTTACCACTCAGCGAACTCCGTTGAAAACGTTCAGTCAGGCGGGCCTTGCTGATATTGTATTCCTGCTGCTGATATTTTTCCTCCTGACAAGTAGCTTTATTCCGCAGTTCGGAATTGAAGTGACATTGCCACGGACACAGGCCGCTGCGCCTACGACGAGTCAGTACATATCTGTCGCAATTACGAGTAGTGGGACGTTCTTTGTTGAGCAGCAACAGGTTAGCAGAGATGGTCTCATCAATGCCATTCAGCAGTCGCTCGATGGAAGGACTGTTCTCGTTCTTCGAGCCGATGAAAATTCGCAGATCAAACATCTCGCGACGGTTGCCAGTGCCGCGAGGGCGCTGAACCTGCGCTTTCTTATGGCAACAGATCAGTCATCAGCGACCAGATTTAACCCGTAGTCAATGCCAGACTCGTCTGTAGCGCAGCGCCTCTGACAGGTGAAGTGGAGAGGCAAGTGTTGCGCCGTCCAGTGCTGCGATGGTCTTGCTTACTTTTTTAATACGCTCCATCGCGCGCATGGAGAGTCCCAGTCTCCCAACTGCCCGATTCAACAGGACCGCGGTATCCCCTTGCAGTGCTCCGGTCGAAGTAGATATTGGACTTGCGCCCAAGAGCTCCCTTGCTTTCTGGACCCGTTCTTTTATGTCCACCGAGTGCATCCTTGCGTCTTTTCTTTCGCGAGTTGGATCAACCGGAACCATAAAAACCTGCATGTCGATTCTATCCATCAGTGGCCCACTGACTTTTCCTCGATACTGCATTCTCTGACGCGGATGACAGGTACAGGATGCTCCGACTACACCAGAGAAGCCACATGGGCACGGATTCATCGCCCCGATGAGTTGAAATCTTGCCGGATAGCGGACCGGACCCTGAGCTCGTGAAATGATGACCGATCCCTCCTCCAGTGGCTCCCGGAGGCTTTCGAGCACGGATCTAGAGAATTCTGCCAGCTCATCCAGAAAAAGTACGCCCTCGTGTGCGAGTGAGACCTCTCCAGGCAAAACCGGGTTACCCCCACCGATCATTCCCGCCATCGAAACCGAATGATGAGGAGCTCGAAATGGTCGGCTTCCGAGCAGGCCACTCTGCCCCAGCCCCCGGAGCGAGTGGATACATGTCGCATCGAGCGCCTCCTGAGAAGTCCAGTCGGGTAAAATGGAGGGAAGTCTTCTGGACAACATGGTTTTTCCGCACCCAGGTGGACCGATCAGCAACAGATTGTGTCCACCCGTCGCGGCTACCTCCATCGCTCTGATTGCTCCCTTCTGTCCGACGACATCACCGAAGTCCATGGTGTACTGTGCCTCTTGCCGTCCATTCAGGAGGGGTGACTCTTTTTGCGGCTCCGAACGCCCACTCAGAGCACGAATGGCTTCTCCCAAGGACGCTACGCCGAAGGCTCGAATTCCGTCCAACACCATGGCTTCTGCCACATTGCCCTCAGGAACGATAAAGGTGGTGCATCCACGATTCATCGCACCATTAAGCGCCGCCAGGATGCCGCGAACAGGACGAACGCTACCGTCCAGGGCCAATTCTCCCATGATGAGAGTCTTCTCGAAATTCTCTATCCCGAGGATAGTACCGCTGGCGACCAATATTCCAAGCGCAATCGGAAGATCAAATGAGGTACCCTCCTTTCGGACATCGGCCGGTGCCAGATTTATGGTGATGGCGCCACGCGGGAAATCCAGGCCCTCAGCCAGAATGGCCGCTCTAATTCTATCAAGTGACTCTCTGACCGCGGCATTCGGCAGGCCGACAACCGTATGTCTCGGTATTCCCCGGATAATGGAGATCTCAATTTCTACCGACACGGTATCAAATCCAGTAGCAGCACTCCCAAGCAATCGACAATACTTCTGAACTCGACTCAAGATGTGGAACCGTTGGGTAAAATCTCCGCCTTACAGACCCTCGAACACTCAACGAATAACTCTTGGCGATTGGATCGCTGCCCGCTCCACACGTAGATTTCCCTCGCACAGGTTCAAGTGAACATCAGCCATTGACTGACTGACGCATGCGATTTGGAATAACAGGAAATACACAGAAAGAAGGCCTCTGGAATCCAGTAGCCGACCTCATCTCGTTTCTCGAGGAAAGCGCACATTTGGCTGTGCTGCACCCGAGTATCGAGCGAGGACTGCTGGATCGAGATCTGATTTCAAAAGGAGCATTCCATGCCGAGTCCGTCGATGATTTCTTTGATCGATCTGATGTGATACTCTCGTTTGGTGGCGATGGAACACTTCTCAATACGGTCGCAGAGCTTGGTACACGAGAGATTCCGATTCTCGGGGTGAACCACGGCCACCTGGGGTTTTTGGCTAATGTTGAAGGGGCCGAACTGGTAGGCAGGATTGAAAATCTCACAAATGGTGACTATGTCGTGGATCAGCGTCTCGTGCTGCATGCGGAGCTCGACTCCGAGCGCGAACTTATGCTCCCCTATGCTCTGAACGAGTTCACAATACAGCGATCGGGCGACGCTGGTTTGCTGGCGATCAATGTTGAAGTCGATAACATCCACCTGAACACCTACTGGGCGGACGGCCTCATCATCTCGACTCCCACGGGATCCACGGCTTACTCCATGGCCCTTGGGGGACCTATCATGGCTCCCGGGTGTGGTTCCATCCTAATCACTCCAATCGCGCCACACGCCCTCTCTGTCCGTCCCGTGGTCATTCCAGACACGTCGGTCATTCGGGTCAGGACGCTCGATGCAGACAAGTCTCACATACTGACATCCGATGGTGTGAATGAAATCGACGCGTTGAAGGGCGACGTGGTAACGGTGTGCAAAGCCTCTCATCACGTTCATCTCATCCGGTTTCCTGACCAGGAGTACTTCTCTACCCTCAGGAACAAGCTGATGTGGGGCGCGCGAAAATCTTCCTGACAATGCGCTGACGATTCAGTGTGCTTTGATCTCGTTTATTCTCTCCAGATATCTTCGCTTATTGTAAACACGCTGTGAAACCGTCTTCCTCGCCCGAAGTTGGTTGACTCGGCTTAAAACGGGTCCGTATATTCGTCGGCTCTGCAGGGTCAGGTAGCTCAGTTGGTAGAGCAATGGACTGAAAATCCATGTGTCGGCGGTTCAATTCCGCCCCTGACCACCACGGCGCATGTCATGTGCTGAACTGTTCCTTTCAGACAGGTCGAGCACATTCCACGATTTCCTCAAGATCCAGGAGTTGCACACGGCTTGGAAGCGACCGTATCTTTTCGGCCGCTCCAAAGGGGAGCAAATGGTCCGGTAGTTCAGTTTGGTTAGAACGCCTGCCTGTCACGCAGGAGGTCGCGAGTTCGAGTCTCGTCCGGACCGCCATTAAAGCCCTGATGCATTAAAAATGTGTCAGGGCTTTGTCGTTTTGGCTAGATGCCTCCAGTTGCCGACTGCCTTTGGCCTCTATATCTTTTTGAGAGACATGACGAGTAGCGATCTGAGCGGATACGGCTTTTCCGACCCCCGCAATAGCCGGTTGTAGCGACTTCATAAGAGGCAATCCATGGCAAATGAGCTAAAAACCAAGAAGAATGACGCCTCCGTTACCGAATTCCTGGAAGCAGTAGAAAATGAAGATCGGCGAAGTGATTCCTACGATGTGTTGAAGATCATGGAGGAGATAACGGGTGAACCAGCAAAAATGTGGGGACCCTCCATAGTCGGCTTCGGCTCGTATCACTACGTCTACTCATCGGGAAAAGAGGGCGACTGGATGGTGACCGGATTTTCTCCACGGAAGCAGGCTATGACTCTGCACATCATGGCGGGCTTCGATCGTTACGATGAGTTAATGGCCCAGCTTGGGAAGTTTACGACTGGAAAATCGTGCCTGTATCTGAAGCGTCTTTCCGATGTTGATGAGTCTGTGTTGCGAGAACTGATCATGGCATCGTGCGACCATATGAAAACACTATATCCTGTATGAAATCCACACTTCTCTCCCTTCTGGCTCTGCTTCTTGTCGCGGGCTGCAGCACGCAGGACGCCCCGCCAAATATTATCTATATCCTTGCGGACGACTTGGGATACAATGAGCTCGGCGCCTATGGACAACAGATAATTCGGACGCCTACCCTGGATCAGTTGGCGAGTGATGGCATGATGTTTACCCAACACTACTCCGGTAGTCCAGTTTGTGCGCCCTCGCGTGGCACGCTACTTACGGGAAAGCACACGGGAAACGCCTATGTGAGGGACAACAAGGAAATGGGCGGATGGGGCCCCAACGAACCAGAGGGTCAGCTTCCACTGCTGGATTCAGAAGTAACCATCGCGGAGATGCTGAAGCCTCTTGGATATCAGACCGGATTCGTAGGTAAGTGGGGTCTCGGTGGACCGGACTCCGAAGGCCATCCGAATAATCAAGGCTTCGATGAGTTCTACGGTTATCTGTGTCAGCGCGTCGCCCACAACTACTATCCGACCCATCTCTGGCACAATAACGAGCCCGATAGCCTGGAAGGACAAGAATATTTCCCGGCCCACCAACGCATCGAGGCTCCTCTCTCATCCATCGATGAATACTATGCTCGCTTTGCCGGAGAGCACTATGCTCCCGACCTGATGCTCGACTCGGCACTCGAATTTTTAGAGGCGAATCGAACAAATCCGTTTTTTCTGGTGTTTGCGACGCCAGTACCCCATCTAGCCTTGCAGGTACCCATCGAGTCCCTGGAAGAATATCCAGACTCCATGGATACGGAGCACTTCCTTGGAGGCTCCTACCTTCCACACCCTAGGCCCAAGGCCGCATACGCCGCGATGATCACCCGAATGGACCGCGATATCGGCACGCTCCTCGCACGACTCGAGGAGTACGGTCTGAATGAGAACACGATCGTCATCTTCAGCTCTGATAATGGCACGACGTACTCTCGGGGTACTGATGCTTCCTACTTCAACAGTGTGGGAAATCTTCGAGGGCTGAAAGGATCTGTCTTCGAAGGAGGTATTCGGGTGCCCATGATCGTTCGTTGGCCGCATAATATTGCCCCTGGATCGTCTACCGATCATGTGTCGGCGTTCTGGGACGTCTTACCGACCATCGCTGAGATAACCGGAGCGACGGTGCCCGATGGAGTGGATGGAACGTCGTTCTTGCCGGCGCTGAAAGGTACCGCTCAGACAGCGGGGTCTCCCCTCTACTGGGAGTACCACTCCTTTGGAGGCATGCAGGCGGTCAGAATGGGAGATTGGAAAGGGGTAAGACTGGAAATCCGACGTCAGGACGATTCCCCTGTGCTTCTGTTCGATCTGAGTACGGATGTATCGGAAAGCCACGATGTGGCTTCAGAAAATCCAGAAACCGTAACGATGATTCGCGAAATTATGGATGCGAGGCGGCCCTCGGAGATCGAGGACTGGAATTTTGCGCGGGACGTCGAACGATAGCTCAGTTCCCGGGCATCACTGGCTGGGTCCAGGCCCTCTCAAACTCTCCGCTGAAATTCGGATTGTGTTTGACCGTCGTGGAGGTCACCCGGGCTCGAACGAACATTTCCTCTCCGCTCATCGTGTAGTTCGCCGTCGGACCCTCAACTGTCAGTAACAGCTGTCCAATTTCGTCGCTGTATCGATAAGCGAGAAACTCACCTGACTCAGGATCCAATATTTCGACGGTCTCGAGCTCGTGGCCCTTCATCGTTCCGAAAAATTCGATCGTGTAACTGACGCCTTCTTGCGCCTGAACTGCGATTGCCAGCTCATTTCCGTCGAAACTCATTTCTGACAACACGACACCAGAGGAAGCGTAAAATCTTCCTTCCTCCATGGCTGGGATAATAGACTCCGCGCTCAACGTATCTGCCTGGACCATGACCCAACCTCGACCAGCATTTGCCTTTCCTATTGCCTGCTCCTGAAAGTGGTGTGCGTCATCCGTTCCGATACCGAACATCAGCGGCTTGTCACTGCGCAGTCTGATGGTGTTAACGACGTCCCACATCTTCTCCATGCTCATTCGGAGCGAATCACCCTCATTATTGACGGATGGATGTCCGTTATAGACTTCGAAAAAGCGTTCCCCGTCTATCTGCGCAAGTTCGTCCGCTCGTACTCCCCAGACAAAGTTGGGATGATTGATATGCGGCATCACGGGGCGATTGAGTCGCTCACCTTGGGCCAGAATCGCATCGACGTTCTTCTGCATCACGTCAACCACACTTGTACCACGCAGGGGCTCCAGGTACTCCGCGACATTGGTCGCATTGATGTGAACGGGCTTGCTTTCGAACCCCGTGGTGACTTCTTCCGCGCGGATCATCAGGAAAATTCCCGCCTCCTCAAATAGACTAGCATATTCCTCGTACTTCTTCAGCCGGACAAAAACTGAATCGATAGTCTCTCTGGACTCTACCCACCCTTCGGGGCTCGCGCCTGAATAGTGGAGATAAGATTGATACCGTGGATGGGTCTTCGCAATACCGAGCCACCTTTCTGCATCTGCAATAACATTGTGATCGGATATTGCCAGGAAGTCATATTCCTCGCTCACATACCAAGCAGCAATGGTCTCGGGGAAGTCATCACCGTCACTCCAGAATGAATGCGTATGTAAGTTTCCCTTGTACCATGTAGACTCCGGAGCCGAAGAGCATCCGGCAATGAGCATGGCAACGACAATAAGCAGATATCTTTTCATGACATACCCCTGGCTCTAATCAGCGCTGTAAAATAATCCGTTTTGCTTCTGGACCGTGGTTGAATAATACATCCAAGACGCTCATTCCCGGTATAAAATCTGGAAAATTCTGTCTGTATGAGGGGTGCTCATACTCAGCAGCAGCATCCATGTCTAGGCTCACTGAAGGATCTGCCAAGTCTCCGTCGTTCATTTCGGTATCCAATCCGATTGCCCGAACGCACCAAATGGTGGTGGCACACGTGAGATCCGCGAGCGTCCGATGCTCTGTTAGTATGATATCACTGATTTCCTCGATGAAATACTCGTAGTACGGCGAAGTTGAGTAATTGTACTGCAATCCTTTCATGTGTCGGGTTTTCCACTCTCTCGGGTGGCTAGGGATCATTTCGTTGATATTTCGACCAAATTCCCCGGACTCCAGAGGCACGGTCAGCCACTGCCAACCATCAGCATTCCGAATTTTCGTCCGATTCTGAAAGGACTGTCTACTGTACTTATTTTCTCCCAGGAGAAAACACTGCTGGGCCCGCCCAATTCGCCACAGTGTCTCAAGTCCCGGAAAGTATTCCGGCGAAAGGCTCGCGATTGGATTTAGTGCAGGCATGAGTCGACGGTCGATTGGAGCGGAACAGTATATTGGATTTCAACCACTCTTGAAGGAAATGGCTTTTCCGTCGAAGTTCAGCTTGCAAAAAAACATGATCAGGAAGGCTCCAGCTCTGCAACCACCTTGCTCCGTTGGACTGATCGCCCCGGCGTCCGCTCCACGGACCGGGGATTCTCTTCGCCAAGGGGTGGAGAATCTGGCCGCCCGGGGAATCAAGGTCGTTACTAAACGGCCGTCTTTCGATGCTACCGGCTACCTGGCGGGAACGGACGAAGATCGGCTTGGCGAGCTTAATGCATTTCTTCAAGACGATTCCGTCGACGCACTTTTCTGCGTACGAGGAGGCTACGGGTCTCTCCGTATTCTAAGCCAAATCGACTACGAGGCAGCCCGCACGCACCCGAAACTACTGGTGGGATACTCTGATACCACGGCGCTTCAGCTGGCATTGTTCAGACATGCCGGTTGGATCGGAATATCCGGGCCCATGGTCGCGGTTGAATGGTCGGAATCGTCATGCCCCTCGTGCGATCATTTTCTCGACCTGGTCTCGCCTTCTTTCGAGCCCGGCGATCTGGATCCGAGTCATCCAAAGATGAGCGCCCTTGTCGAGGGAAGCGCTTGTGGCAGACTTCTTGGCGGAAACCTTTCGCTGATCACACGGCTGATCGGCACTGAATTCCTTCCCGACTTGGCTGGCTGCGTGCTTTTTCTCGAAGAAGTTGGCGAGGCGCCCTACCGCGTCGATGGGCTGCTAGCGCAGATGCAGCTTGCAGGCATTCTGGACTCACTGGCGGGAGTGGTTTTGGGGGGATTTACTGAAGGCGAAGTGGAGACTGGAAAACCGTCTCTCACGCTGGAGGAAGTCTTCGATGACTATTTTGGGGACCTTGGAATCCCGGTGGCCACTGGCCTCAGATACGGTCATTACTCCGATAAGATTTCCATACCTGTGGGCGTTCAGTGCCAGCTTGATGCGTCTGGCGGTTCGGCTTCGTTGACTCTCATGGAAGCCCCCGTCGTAACCAGTTAGTGGCCGTATTCATCCTGTCTTTTCGATTATGCACAGCTCTGTTTCGTAGGTTGCTTTCCGTCCACTTCAACCGTCTCACTCTGTCTTCTCTCTGTTCATGCGAATAGCGATCTTCGCTTCCGGTGGCGGGTCCAATTTTCAAGCAATCGCAGACGCCTGCCGAGCAGGCGAGATCCCGGCTTCCGTTGTTTTATGCGTCGCGAGTAGTGCGGGCGCAGGGGTATGTGATCGAGCTCAAACAATGAACATTCCCGTGTTTGTTGTAAAAGGAATCAGCGACCCGGAAACGGAAGAATTACAGGCGGTTCTCGCCCGACATCAGGTAGACTTTATCGCGCTGGCCGGCTTTATGAGGAAGATCCCAGGCTCTCTTGTCCGGGCCTTTGAAAACCGAATGTTGAACATCCATCCCGCCCTCCTTCCAGCCTTCGGAGGAACAGGTATGTATGGCAGTCGCGTCCACGAGGCGGTAATCGCCGAGGGTGTCTCATCTTCAGGGGCTACCGTTCACATCGTGGACGAGGAATACGATACGGGACCGATTGTTCTCCAGGAGTCGATCACGGTTCTGGGCACAGATACGCCCGCTTCTCTGGCAATGAGAGTATTGGAAGTGGAACACCGGCTCTATCCGAAGGCGATTGACCTCTTCGCCAGAAAATTGATACAAATCAGAGGCCGCGAGGTCATCATTCAACCCAAATCCTGAACCATTAATGATCAACGTCAAAGATCTACCGACCCCCAACGATGAATATCCGATCCGGAGAGCCTTGTTGTCGGTATTCGATAAAACTGGGATCGTTGATTTCGCGCGGGCGCTACAAGGTCACGGTGTGGAGTTGATTTCCACCGGCGGCACAGCCAAAGTGCTCGAAGAATCTGGACTGCCGGTCACATCAGTGGACTCGCTTTCTGGGTATCCTGAAATTCTCGGGGGCCGGGTAAAAACTCTCCACCCTGCCATTCATGGCGGGTTACTCGCTCGTCGTACGGATCCCGAAGACCTGGCCGAGCTGGCGAAGCAAGAAATTCGAGAGATTGACCTGGTAGTGGTGAACCTCTACCCTTTCGAAGAAGCAACCTCGGGCGAGGACGTGACAGACGCGACGGCTATTGAAAATATTGATATCGGCGGCCCTACGATGCTCCGCGCCGCGGCAAAAAACTTCTTCTTTGTAGGCGTTGCCTGCTCCCCTTCCTCGTATGCGAAGATTTCAGATGAACTCGACCGTACCGGTGGCTCGCTGACGCTCGCCACACGCCGCGAGCTGGCGTCAGATGCGTTCGGTCACACTGCCCTCTATGATGCAGCCGTCACCCGATATTTCACGAAACGCGCGAGCGGCTTCCGGATTGACGAGCCGCTCCAGCAGACTCTGAGATATGGAGAGAATCCCCACCAGTCCGCCAATCTTTATGGCGATACCAGTTCACTCTTCACTCAGCTCCACGGCAAGGATCTCTCGTTCAACAATATTCTGGACTTGAGTGCGGCTCTTATTCTCATCAATGAGTTCAAACACGCTTCGCCCACGGTCGCCATTCTGAAGCACACGAATCCGTGTGGGGTGTGTTCTGCAGAATCACTTACTGATGCATATCACAGGGCGTTTTCGACCGACAAGCAGTCCCCCTTCGGTGGTATTGTAGTCGTAAACCGAGCACTCGATCTCACAACAGCCGAGGCCATCGACAAGGTTTTCACGGAGATCATAATCGCCCCGGAATTTGAAGACGGCGTACTTGAGTTTCTCCAGCAAAAAAAGAATCGCAGACTAATCAGGATGCTTCGCGAGGCGTCAACGGACGCCACCATGGATGTTCGATCTGTCATAGGCGGCTACCTGGTCCAGGAAAGAGATCCAATTCTGGGTTCATCCGAAGACTTGAGAGCCAGCTGCACGGTCGTTACCAAACGCAAGCCCACCGAAGATGAATGGCGTGACCTGGATTTCGCATGGCGCATCGCCAAAAACGTGAAGAGTAACGCCATCGTCTACGTCAAAGGAGGACAGACCATTGGAGTCGGGGCGGGCCAGATGAGCCGGATTGATTCTTCTGAGGTAGCAGTCAGTAAAGGTCGCAAGTCAGATCTGGACTTTTCGGGCTGTGTCCTCGCTTCTGATGCGTTTTTTCCCTTTGCAGATGGCCTTATGGAAGCGGCCTCCAGTGGAGCTCGCGCCGCCATTCAGCCTGGGGGGTCTATCCGAGATGACGAGGTTATCGCGGCGGCAGACGAGCACGGTCTGGCTATGGTATTTACCGGAAAGCGACATTTCAGGCACTAGTCAGTTCGATTGGTCATTGATCCGGAGCAGAATTTCCTTTTATTCCAGTCTTGACACCTCGTTTTTTATAGCACGCTGAGATGAACCGTCTCTGGCAACGTATTCGTGATTGGGCACTCCTCGGAGGATTATTGTCCATTTCGCTGTTGGTACTACTGACAGCCAACGAACCCATGCTTCGTGGACTACGTGCGCGCTCACTGGAAGCGACAGCGGCGGTAGAGGGCATGTTTGCCGGACTCGGTAGATACGTCAGGGCGCTGGATGAAAATGACCGGCTTCGGGACCAGAACATCACCTTATCGAACCAGGTCGCGCTCATGCGCGCTGCCGAAGCCGAAAATCATCGATTAGAAAGTCTTCTGGGACTCGCTGATACACTTGATTACAGCGTAACGGCGGCACGCGTCATATTTAAAGACATTACCCACCAGAGAAACGAGATCATGCTCGACGTCGGACGCGTGGACGGCATCCGGGAGAACATGGCCGTTATCGATACCCATGGCATCGTGGGCAAGGTCATACTCGTTTCAGAGCATAGCTCATGGGTTATGACATTTTTGAACACGGAGTTTTACGTTCCAGCCCGAATCTTACCCTCGATGACCGATGGAATTCTGCGTTGGAAGGGAGATGGATTCAATCGATTGGTTCTCGACCACATTGTTTTGTCTGCAGAAGTGGCCATATCAGATCAGGTGGTGATCAGTGGTACCTCCAGTATTTTCCAGCCTGCCTATCCGGTCGGCTCCATCGACTCTGTTTTCGTTGAGCCTGGAATGAGCTCCTGGACAATTTTCGTATCTCCCTTTTCACAAATAGACAACATCAGCCACGTTTTTGTCGTCACGACACCTCCCGCTAATTCCGTCGAGAGCTATGTTCTGCTGGGAACGGCAGCTTCCGGCGACCAACAGTCAGACCAATGAACCAGAGTCCGCGATACGACGACTCCAAAGTCCCGATCCAAAGCGGACGAAGAACTGAGAACCCACTTTCAACTGCATGAATCCTCTTAAGAAAGTAGCTGCCCTGCTCATTCTCGTTCTTGGCGTTCTAGGTGTTTTATCACCGTCGTCGGGCGCTCAAACCACGTCAATCGAAGAACTCCGCAGCGCTATTGATCTCGCTGTCGCGGAAGGAGACATGCCAAACTCCTGGTGGACGATTCTCGTCAGAGATGCAGAAACGGGGTGGCCACTATATGAAAAGGATACGGGACGAAGCTTCATTCCAGCTTCCAATACTAAACTCTATACCGTGGCTTCGGCCCTGGACGTATTGGGACCGGATTTTCGCTACGAGACGACTCTCTGGACAGACGGCGAGGTAGTCGATGGGCTACTTATGGGAAATCTGATCGTGAGGGGTTCCGGCGATCCAGTCATCGGGGGGAGATTCAACGACGGGGATATCACGGAGACCTTTCGAGCGTGGGCCGATTCGCTCAAGGCGCGAGGTATCCACCGCATTAAAGGAGACATCATCGGAGATGACGATGCCTTTGACAATGTCAGCCTCGGATATGGATGGCAATTTGACGACCTGTCATACTGGTATGCAGCTGAGATAAGCGCTCTGTCTTTCAATGACAACTGCGTCGACTTCCAACTCGTTGCTCAACAACTCAATATGCCCGCTGAGCTCACGTGGTTCCCCTCCATGACATCCTACATAAGTGCTGAGAACGCGTCGCTAACAGTTGAAGCAGGAGGATCCATCCAGGAGGGATATTTTCGAGAGCAAGGATCAAACAACTACCAGTTTTCTTCCCAAGTGCCACTGGGAAGAACCGATTATGAGTCCCTCACAGTGAGCAACCCCACCACGTATTTCGTCCACGTTCTGAGGGAAATACTTCTGAGTGAGGGAATTTCAGTCAGCGGAAGTCCGGTGGACGTAGATGCCATTACCCTGAAGCCCGACTACGAGAGTCTCGACCGTCTATTTACCTACCATTCGCCCCCGCTGAGAGACATTGTCCGAGTCCTGCTCAAACGCAGCCAAAACCTCTATGCGGAGCAGATACTTCGAACCATAGGGGTCGAATCTCCCGTACATGATTCGGATCTCGAGCCTGGGTCTGCAGAAATGGCGCTCGCTCGCGCCCGCCAAGTATATGGCGCAGCCGGAGTGGATACACTGCGCCTTCAGCTAGTCGACGGATCAGGCCTGGCAAGACAAAATCTGGTCACGTCCACCATGACGGCCAATTTGCTCTCTTTCATGTACAACCACCCTGATTCAGCAACGAGAGATGCCTTCATCGAAGCGTTGCCCATCGCCGGCGTCGATGGAACGCTGGCTTCACGCATGAATGGCACGCCAGCTGAGGGAAATGTAAGGGCAAAGACCGGCACGTTGGGAAATGCCAGCGCTCTGAGCGGTTTTGTAACCACATCAGCCGGAACAGAGCTCATTTTCTCCATCATGGCAAATCATTACACGGAATCCAGTGTCCGCCCTCGTGCCCTTCAGGATCGCATTCTGATCATTCTCGCGTCCCACAATAGGTAGTGCCTGGAGACCTTTTGAGATGGAACCAAGTCCTGTAAAGAGAGGTACTTGGGCCAATGATAATTATTGTTTAATTGTAGTTCAGTATTGAAGTTTTCCTCTTTGAAACATTCACCTGCGATAGATTCTTCCGTCTCACCCAATCGCATCCGCAGTACCACCGTTCTTGGTATTCGGCATAAGGGCCGGGTCGTGCTGGGGTCGGACGGTCAGGCGACCATGGGTGACACCGTCATGAAAAAAAGTGCACAAAAGGTCCGCACGCTCCATGACGGAAAAATATTATCGGGATTCGCCGGAGCTACCGCTGACGCGTTTACCCTCTTTGAGCGCTTCGAGGAAAAACTCCAGCAATACGGAGGAAACGTTACGAGAAGCGCTGTAGAACTGGCCAAGGATTGGCGGACTGATCGATATTTGCGCCGCCTGGAAGCACTGCTTGCGGTCGCCTCGGTCGATAGACTCTTACTGATAAGCGGAACGGGCGATGTCATTGAGCCCGACGACGAGATTCTCGCCATCGGATCTGGAGGACCCTACGCACTCGCAGCAGCCAGAGCTATGGTTCGACACGCCCCTGACATGGACGCTCGCGCAATTGTCGAGCAGTCTCTCCTTATCGCATCGGAAATCTGTATTTATTCCAACGACACTCTCACCATCATTGAATTAGACGCATCGAGTTCTACCTGATCCACGCCAGGACGGGTAAGCATTTTTCTTTATTTTACACTGCAATGTCATGGCAGGAAAACGATCTCTCTCGGACAGTCGCTCGCGTTCCCGAAACGCCATCATCCTGATTGACTACACAAATGTGTTTGGTGTCGTTTCAGAGCGCACAGATAACGATCAACCGGATGCAGTTGTACTCGATCTGATCAAAGCTCTCAATCGTCACGTGACAGATCATCTCGATCTGAAGCCTGTGCGGACTATCGCGTTTGCGAACCTCCCTCCGGGCAATATGCGGGGACACCGCGCGACCGGAGCGTGGCTCTCTCAGGGAATAGAACCGCGCTTTACATATGCCCGGTCTACCGATGAAGCTTCTGCCATCGAGATGGCCATGGAAGCGCTCGAGTTGGCGTCGAAGGATGGCCCTGAAACTGCATTCGTTCTTTTATCAGGGAATCAGTGGTTCGTACCGCTTGTTCAGCGACTCCAGCGACGTGGACATTTTGTGCTCATCGCAACGCTGGAAAGCCCGTCCCAGGCAGATCATCTTCCCCTGGACTGCCAGGACGCCTTCTTGAACGCGGATTTCCTGCTGGGTGGACCAGGTCGCAATCTGGGCTTCAGCAGTGACGCTTCAGAAGACTCTTCTCCGGAAGCCGTTTCGCACAAACCGACCGAGATCAAACGACTGGAAGACGATCTCGTGAAGCGAACGCTTGAGTTCATTGACTCGTATTTCGGTCAGTATGAGGAGATATACCTGACACCACTACTCAGAAAACTCTCCGAAATCTACGAAGACACGGGAGATGAGCCGAAAACCCTTATCAATGACCTTGAGGAAGCGGGAGCGGTTTGGCTCGAGAAACGTAGAGGCTTTCCGCACAACTACACTGTACTCATGATGAATGAAGAGCATCCGGACGTCGCCCGGATCAAGGAAGCTCACGCTGCCGCCGACGCGGACTCCCATGACGAGTATTATGACGAATACCCGAAGACAAATGATGACGGGTCAGATTCAGATACCGAGCTCACATACGATGATTCTGAATACAATGAGACCGAGTATTCAGAGTCGTAATCGATTCACCCCACCCGTTAATTCTGTTTATTCATGACGATTCAAAACGAGCTGACACCCCACCAAATCGTTGGTGAGCTGGATCGGTACATCATCGGTCAACACGAAGCTAAAAAGAGTGTGGCCATTGCGCTGCGCAATCGATGGCGACGCCTCAACGCGTCTGCTGAAATGCGCGATGAGATCATGCCGAATAATATCATCATGATCGGCCCGACGGGCGTTGGTAAAACGGAGATTGCCCGCCGACTGGCAAAGCTATCAGGAGCACCGTTCGTCAAAGTTGAGGCAACCAAGTTTACCGAGGTTGGCTATGTGGGCAGAGACGTTGATTCGATGATCCGTGATCTGTGTGATATTGCCATCAACATGGTCCGCGAGGAACACAGCTCATCCGTCCAAGAAAAGGCGGTCCAGAGGGCTGAAGATCGAATACTGGACATCCTCATTCCCCCAGCTCCCGTCGTCCTGTCAAAAGTCCCTGTCATCACGACGCCCGGATTTGAGATGCAGCAAGGACAACCAGCGGCGCAGGTGGGCGCTGCATCCATCGACGACCATGTTCTCAGGACTCGAACGCGTGACAAGTTCAGGAAGAAATTGCGTGACGGCGATCTGGACGAGAGGGAAATTGAGATTGAGGTTTCCAGCGATCAATCTCCCATGCTTCAGGTATTTGGACCCATGGGCATGGAGGAAATGGGAGTCAACATGCAGGATATTTTTGGGAATCTGGGTGGGAAAAAGAGCAAGAAGCGTCGCGTTCCCGTCGCGGAGGCTCGCGAAATACTGACCCAGGCGGAAGCTCAAAAACTCATCGACATGGACAAAGTGACCAAGCAGGCACTTGAACGGGTCCAGCAATCGGGCATCGTGTTCATCGATGAAATAGACAAAGTGGCGACGCGAGGGGGGGCGGGGAAATCTGGCCCAGATGTATCTCGAGAAGGTGTTCAACGTGACCTACTTCCCATTGTGGAGGGCTCAAGTGTCAATACGAAGTATGGAATGGTCAAGACTGATCATATTCTCTTTATCGCGAGCGGCGCTTTTCACATAGCAAAACCCAGCGATTTAATCCCGGAATTGCAGGGTCGGTTTCCGATCAGGGTTGAGCTGGATAGTCTTACGGAAGAAGATTTTTACAAGATTCTGACGGTTCCCCAGAACGCCCTTTTAAAGCAGTACAAGGCATTGTTAGAGTCCGAGGGTGTCGATGTAGAGTTTACCGATGAAGCCGTGAGGGAAGTAGCACACATGGCCGCCGCTGTAAACGAGGACGTCGAAAATATCGGGGCCCGGCGTCTGCACACCATTCTTACGACCCTCCTCGAAGATATTCTGTTCGACGTACCAGATGCGATGCGCGACGATCATTTTCTGGTCGATCGTGATCTTGTCCTTTCGAAATTGGCCGAGGTGGTAGAAAATCGAGACCTGAGTCAATACATCCTATGATGGCTCTTCGCGTCATTTCAAATGCCGCGGACGCGGCCAGCGTTTGGGACCAGAGGTATTCTGCGCAATATGTCGCCTCCCCATTTTGTGATTTCGAGTTTATCGAATCGCTTGCAGAGCTTTTCGGTTGGCAAACTTCCACAGTGGTAGTTGGGGACGTGCTCACTGCACGCGTCATTGTGCGATCGAGGGGCCCTCTGAAGGACATTGTGGTACCTCCTTTCTCTCCCTATTCCGCTATTTTGTTAGATCCGAAAGCGACCGTTACGGAGCGCGATGCCGCGGTTGCTTTGTTGAATAAATCGGTTGAGGCGCTTCCCTACTCGCGCTTGTTCTCTCTTGACCCGGAATATTTTGGGTCTGATTCGAGTCTTGATGGCTTCACAGTTCAGAAGCGCTTCACCTATGCGTTGAGGAATGCCCCCTTGGAAGAGGCTATTGCTGAATGGTCGTCTTCCAGCAGACGTACATTTCGAAAACATTCGAAGGAATACGAGTTCCTGGACGACAGCGTTGATGTTGAGCAGATTGCTGCGATGACAGCTGAGGGATACAAGCAGAGTGGTCGCAAAATGGCCCTGAATCCATTCATTTTGAGCGCGTTTGCTGAATCGCTTATCAAGCGCGGCCTTGCAGCTGCAGTCGGACTCAGAAACCAAGAGAACGGACGCCTCGAGGCCGGAATGGTCCTATTGCTGAATTCAGCAACTGCATGGTGCTGGCTTACCGGTAGCGTTCGGGGCCCTTCCATGACTGTTCTTACGGCACACGCTCAGCAGTTCCTTCACGCCAAAAACGTTCGCCGAATGGATCTTATGGGCGCAAATACTCCGAACATTGCAGAATTCAAAAGACGATTTGGAGGAGATCTGATATCCTATTGTCACCTTTCCAGACGCTCCGTGATGTCTGCAGCGCTGGAGGGTTTGCGAGGCCGCCCTGACGCGGGCCGTTCACCAGAAATCGCAGCAGGTCGGTGACACCTCAGATGTTTGAGCCAACGCGGATCGACATTCCGGATCGACACTACGACAAATGGGCTTCCTGCGGATTTGTCCTCTTGATCTTTTCCGCCTATCTGCTTCGTTTTGGTTACGGTTTCGGATTCAGCGATCAGGACGAGTTTCTACCTCTCATCATGCACTGGCAGGACGCCGAGCTGTTCGCTCGCGACTGGTTTGTCATGGAGCAGGCCTCATCGTTTGGGGTGCGCACCATTTTTTCGAGAGCTCTCTATTTGCTCAGTTTGGCTGTTCCCTTGAAGGCTATTGTCACCATCCTCCATTTTTCGACGTTCGCTGCTGTTTCTACGGCGATATTCCGCATTGCGAACAAGCTGTACCGCAACAGACTGACCGCCGGACTGGCCATTTTCATGGTAGTGCTTCTCACCTCGCGATGGAATCCTGGTGGAAATGATCTGTTTCATTCTATGCTGGTTCCTTCGAGCATGTCGTGGGCCCTCGCACTCTGGAGCTTCGAAAGAGTCTTACACAAGCGATATTTGATGGCTGGAGCGCTTTCGGGAGCGGCGATGCTTATTCATCCTCTGGTTGGCCTTCAAGTAGGAGCCGTGATCGCCGTCTCGATCTTTTTCACCGAAGCGCCCCGAAAGCGCGCGCTAACCGGCTTTCTTCTACCTTTCCTCATCGTAGCAACGCCCTTGATTGTCGTGCTAGCCGGTTGGGAAAGCTATGAACCAGAGAATTCTACCCGTTTCAGTGCAGAGTTCACTCTGACCCAGCTTCGGGCACCTCACCACTACCTTCCAAGCGCGTTTACGGTCTCCTCTTTCATCAAACTGGCGATCATATCCGTTCTTGGATTTGTAATCCTGTGGACTGAAAGACTGCCGTTGGTAGCCAGCAGAAGGTTTTGGAGCCATCAGGATGGTCGGGCCAGAAGATTTCTGCTCACGACAAGCATTCTTCTCCTCTTCGTTCTGCTATGCGCCTACGCCATGACCGCAATCTGGCCGGTTCTCGGAGTGACGCGACTGCAGCCGTTCAATTTGAGCGTCCTGCTGCGAATTATGGTCGTGATCGCGTTGAGCGGTGTGGTATCTGGGTTGATTCCGCTCAGAATCGGGCGACGGATCACCAAGGAGATCTGTAAATCATCTTTTCCTATGGCCGCTGGTCTGGTTGCTCTTCTTGTAGTCATCGGCGCGACGCAATCTGACACGCTGAAGAACAGAATTTTTCCTTCCGATGCGTCGAAAAATGAGCTGTACGATTGGATTCAGTCAAACACGCAGCAAGATGCGGTCTTTGCAATTCCCCCTTCGATGTCTGGCTTCCAGGTGGGTTCACGGCGGGCCCAGTACGTTTCGTTCAAGTCCTATCCGTACGAGGTCAGCGCGTCAGAGGAGTGGCTACGACGGCTTGTGACCATTGCTCCCGTGAACGATCTCAGACCCGGCGGTGTCGCTCTGCAGGCTCGACTGGATGAAGCGTATGCTAAACACAGCCCCGGAGGTTGGAAGGATATTCTGGAGAAAGAGGAGATCGATTTTATTGTCAGGGAGCGAACCGATCAACCAGACGGTTGGAGCATCATTGATCCGGCCTGGTGCTCATCCAGTTGGTGTGTCTACTGGGCTGGCCGTATTCTGCTCACCCCGTAACCAACATCTCCCAAGTGAGCATCAAAGCACGAATACTTTCCCTTTTTGAGGACTCTTCCTTCAGAGCTCCCGTGCTGAAATTGCTGTCCGGTACCGGGATTGTTCTCGTCATCGCGTACCTGGCCAACATCGTCCTGTTGCGCCTGTATTCAGATGAGTTCTGGGGGATTGCCGACTATATTGTTTCGTGGGTCAGCATTCTCGCTCCCATCGCATCGTTGCGATATGAGGACGCTCTGATGCTGCCGGAAAACAGGCGGCAGTCGGCTCATACCTATCTGCTATCGATTGTCGCGGTGATGGCAACGACGGTCATAATGCTGGCAATACTTTCTTTTTCCGATACTGCAATAGTATTTTTTGAGGAAAAGGAAGTTGGACGATGGGCGCTGATTCTGCCGCTGGCCTTATTCGGAAATCGCCTTGCCAAGATCAGTGAACTGTGGCTGGCCCGGCAGGAGTCATTCGGTCGCATCTCCGCAGCACAGGTTGTACAAACCAGTTCGATGGTGAGTGTTCGCATTGCCGCCGGAGTCGTTGGACCCGGTCCGGGGGGACTTCTCTGGGGCTATGTCGTCGGATTTGGTCTCTCGGCAGTTTTCATCTCTAAGCGGATCGTGACAACGCTCAGGCAATCATTCGAAGGCCGCCCAACCTTCAAAGAATTCCGCTATGTCGCCAGTCGATATCGAAAATTCCCCCTTTTTACAACACCAGCAGCGCTTTTGAGTGCTCTCGTTACGCGTCTTCCCATACTGCTGATTCCTGAATTTTTTGATTGGAGTACCGCCGGTCAGTTTTCCCGGGGCTTCAATCTTCTTTTCCTCCCCCTGAGCTTGATTGCGATGGCCGTTGCGCAAGTCTTCTTCGTTCGCGCGGTCGAAGCACACCGCGCGGGAACGCTCTCTGTGCTTTCGGCAAATGTACACTCGAGACTCGTTTTGCTCGCTCTCTTCCCAACAGGGATAGTCATGGTCGCGGGGCCAGATATTTTTGAAGTTTTGTTCGGTGAGGACTGGCGTCCATCCGCAGAATATCTCAGATATGTTGCCCCCTGGATCATGTTTTCAATTGTGGCCTCGCCGATGACCCGCCTCTTCGATGTCCTCGAGCGTCAGCGACTGGAATTGGTCGTAGCCTCCCTGATGTTCATCACGATTCTGGGTGCGATTCTTCTCGGAGCTCGCATAGGAGGCATTGAGGCTCTTTTACTTTATTTGGGAATTGCCGGCGCATTCGTGCGCTTCGGCCAGATAGTACTTCTACTCCGACTCACAGGGGCCAAGCTGGGAGCAGTACTCATTCCATACTGGACGTATTTCCTTCCCGCGCTGCCCGCGCTCGCGGCTGCCGCGTATGTAACAAGATTCGATAATCCGCTGATGACCCTGATAACAGCGGTTATCGGGGGCGCCGGTTTCGCACTTTACGTGCTCAGATCAGAGAAATTGATTTAAGGTGCTGCTTTGATGAAGGAATACTGCAACTGGATGGTCCTGATCGCCGCAATGGCTTCGGGAGGATGTGTTACCGAGAGCACCGAACAGCCGCTATCCGTGATGACTTTTAACATCCGGTATGACAATCCGAACGATGGCGTCGATGCATGGGAAAGTCGCAGTGAATGGGTGACTTCCATCGTAAACAGCTCGGGCGCACACGTTGTTGGACTGCAGGAGGCTCTCAAGCATCAGATCAATGACTTAGTCAACGATGACTCGCCCTTTCGGTGGATAGGCGTCGGAAGAACGGACGGTCTTTCAGGCGGGGAGTACTCCCCTATCCTGTACGATCCCGATCGTTTGGAACTACTTGACTGGCACACCAAGTGGCTATCAGAATTTCCTGATTCTGTTGGAATTTCGGGCTGGGATGCAGCATTACCCAGAATTGCTACCATCGCGTCATTCGTAGACCGCATATCTGCAGACACCATTCGTGTGATCAACACCCACTTCGATCATAGAGGTGAAGAGGCCAGAGAAAAAAGCGCGGACCTCATCGGAGGATGGTCCATAAATCCCTCAATCGTTCTGGGGGACTTCAATATCGAAAGCACTACGCCAGCATACACCTCGCTGACCGTCACTCATGGACTTAGCGACGCCGCCATTTTGGCCGAAATGGCCGCGCTTGGCACCTTCAGGACGTTTGATCCAGCAGCTCAGGTATCCAGGAGGATTGATTACGTGTTTTTGACCAGCGGATACCGAGTTCTTGACTACCAGGTGCTCTCACCTCTGCGGAACGGAAGATATCCCTCAGATCACCTTCCGGTAGTGGTCCAGATCGAGCGGAAATAAGAAAGGGCGCCGGCCCGATGGCCGGCGCCCTTTCTTGGCGTTCATTCTTGAGCGGGTGATGAGATTCGAACTCACGACCCTCACGTTGGCAACGTGATGCTCTACCACTGAGCTACACCCGCGTTAAGAGCCAGCAAAAATACGCCGACTGACTGCCCGCATCAACCCCCACGCCGACCTTTACATGAAGCTCACGAATCATTTCTAGTACCGGCCCGGCCTTATGCACGCTCTTTAGCTTGCGATGATTCATTCATCCAAAGTTGATCGACAGGATGCCGCGCCCGGTCAATCTTTTCAGTTCCGCACCTTAGCTTGAAGTCTCCCCTCATTTCACATAAGTCCTTAAAAATGGCTCAAATCATAGACGGAAAAGCAATATCTGCAGCAATTCGCCTGGAGGTGAAAGAAGCGGTTTCTGACTGGGTTGCGGCTGGTCATCGGGCTCCTTACCTGGCCGTCGTTCTCGTCGGTGAAAATCCAGCATCCGCGTCTTATGTAAGGGGCAAGGCCAAGGCCGCCGCAGAGGTAGGAATCGAGAGCGATACCCTCACGTACGATGCATCTATAAGCGAAAAGGACCTCCAGGAGATCGTAGACAGGCTTAACCAGGATGACGGAGTAGACGGAATTCTTATTCAACTTCCCCTGCCCGATCACATCGATGAACGAAAAGTGATTGGTGTGCTCAATCCTGCTAAAGATGTCGATTGTTTCCACCCCGAGAGCGTCGGAAACCTGGTTATCGGCATCGATGGCTTCGCTCCTGCCACCCCAGCAGGAATTATCGAGCTTCTCGTCCGTTCTGGGATCGAAACCACTGGAAAGCACTGCGTAATCGTCGGTAGATCAAACATCGTCGGAAAGCCACTCGCGAACCTGATGCTCAGGAAGGGTGTCGATGCAACAGTCACCGTATGCCACAGCAGAACCCAAAATCTTTCGGAAATCACCAAACAAGCGGATATTCTGGTCGCAGCGATCGGACGAGCTAATTTTGTGACCGAGGATATGGTCAAGGATGGGGTTGTGGTAATAGATGTTGGAATAAACCGCGTCGACGATAGCACCAGGGAACGCGGATATCGCCTGGTCGGGGATGTGGACTTCGACGCAGTCTCCAAAAAAGCCAGCCACATCACACCCGTTCCCGGCGGCGTTGGGCCCATGACAATTGCGGTTCTCCTGCAGAACACTTTCAAGGCTGCGACGAACTAGAACGAGCGGTCGCGCTGTACAATACGGAAGTGACCATTTCTCGAGCTTCCGATCTCCGCCTTGTGCGGGATTGCGTATCCAACCTTCTGGGCGACATGGCTCCGAGCGAATCCATCAAGAATAATCACATTGAGTTCCTGGACTCCAGTTCCAGTGAAACCACCGTCATTATCAAAGTCGTCCTGCCGATCAATAACGCAAATCGTTTGATCGTCCAAGCACTTCTGGAGATGGAGCTGGAGGCGCGTGGGGTCCTCGTAGTGAAGCACCTTCCAAGCTCAGAATCGAAGTACGGGCCCCTGCGATTGGTTCAGATCAGAAAAGCAGCCTGATAGGATCGACGTAACAGATCCCAGCCATTCAGGGCGTGAGTACTTCTGGGTCGCACGCTATACCGTTTACGGAGAACGTGTACTCAATTGAAGCCGTTTTCTCCAGTGTTCGAGCCACCGAGCAGTACTTCCCCAAGCTCAGAGCAATTGCCCGCCTGACCTTTCCTACTTCCAGCGTCCCCGTCAGACTGAAGTGCACGTGAATGTGTTCGTAAATGGATGGAGATACACCGTCCGGCTTTTGGCCCTTGACTTCAATCGAAAATGAGGTGATCTGCTGACGGCTTTTCTTGAGAATGGATACAACATCAACTCCACTACACCCACCAATGGCCATAACCAGAAGTTGCATGGGTCCCACGCCGTTCCCCTTTCCGTCCTCGTACGCCGTTGCGTCATCGATGTCAATCGAGAGACCATCGGAGTTGAAAGCGCGAAAATGAAAGTCGTTTTCCTGCTTGACCAGATTTACTGAGACCAGTCCCATTTGAAAAATCTATTTAGTTGAAGATTCCGCTGCGAGGTCCTCCCAACTCCACTCACGAAGACCCTCAAGTGTTTGGTGTGCCGTTAAATCGTGCTGTATCGGAGTGACAGACACCCATCCGTTTTCTACAGCCCACAGGTCGGTATTCTCTCCCGAATCAAGATTGATAAACGTGCCGGAGAGCCAGTAGTAGGTCTTGTTGAACGGATCCAACCGTTCTGCGAACGACTCCTCCCACATTGAGCGCGCTTGCCGTGTTATCATGCATCCCTTTATATCTGAATAGGGAAGGTCGGGAATATTCACATTCAACAAAATCCCACTCGGAAGGCCCCCCTTCAGCACACGTGTCGCAATTTGGGTTGCAACCCTTCCTGAGGCCTCGAAATCAGCTCCTGACCATTTGCAGTGTGAAAACGCGATCGCTGGTATGCCAAGGATAGCTGCTTCCGTAGCTGCGCTTACCGTACCCGAGTAGATTACGTTCACCGCCGTGTTGGGGCCGTGATTGATCCCCGACACAACGAGATCTGGTTTTCGTGGCACCAACTTGTCAATGGCAAGCTTGATACAATCTGCCGGCGTTCCTGAAACCGCATAGGCCATAATCGGACCTGAGGGCCCGCGAAAAGGCCAGGAACGGGCCCGCACCGGCTCCCTCATTGTGATCGCATGACCAATGGCACTCATTTCCTGCAGGGGCGCCACAACCACTACATCTGCCAGGGAGTCCATTGCGGCCGCCAGGGAAAGAATTCCAGCAGCTTCAATACCATCATCATTGCTGATTAAAATCAGCGGGCGAGATTCCTTCATGCGCTAGATACTTTCAATAACTCTCCTCTTCCGCCGGGAAATCTCCAGCCCGGACATCTTGAATGTATCGCGCAACGGCCTCGGTTATCTGTACATCCAGCTGAGCGTATCGACGCACGAATCGCGGGTTGAAATCCGTAGTCAGCCCGAGGGCATCGTGGGTAACCAGCACCTGACCGTCGCACCCGCCGCCAGCGCCGATTCCGATCGTCGGAATGGACAGAGACGCCGTCACCGACTTCGCCAGTGGAGCCGGAATCTTCTCGAGAACGATGCCAAAAACACCTGCTTTCTCGAGAAGGATGGCGTCTTTACTCAGTTCGATCGCCTCATCCTCTTCCCGAGCCCTTACTTGATAAGATCCAAAACGATAGATGGATTGAGGTGTCAGACCAAGGTGCCCCATCACTGGGATTCCTGCTTCCAGAATTCGCTCTACGGTGGGCACGATGCTTCGCCCGCCCTCAACCTTCACCGCGTGTGCTCCAGATTCCTTCATCACACGAACAGCGGAATTCAATGCCTGAATCGAATTGCCTTGATAGGATCCGAACGGAAGATCAACAACTACGAGTGCCCGTGAGACTCCTCGAACAACACATTGAGCGTGATAGACCATCTGGTCCAGGGTGATCGGAAGCGTGGTCTCATGGCCCGCCATCACGTTGGAAGCTGAGTCACCCACCAGGATCACATCAATACCCGCTGAATCCAGGATGCGTGCCGACGTGTAGTCGTATGCCGTCAGCATGGCTATTCGTACCCCGGATGCCTTCATATCCTGCAGGGTCCGAGTCGTAACTCGAACTGCACTTTCCGGTGAGCTATTTGACAACTGCGTACTCATTGATAATGACCTTCTGTCGGGTAGCACTCGAAGAGGACGCCTTCGGAGGGAAACTCTTCGGCGAACCGCAATCCTCTCTAGAGAGCTCGTAATCACGGCCTGGGCCTTGTACTTAAACAAAACTCCCGACCGACAATCCCGGCATCAATATAAAGAAAGGCGGGCGCCCCGTGGGCGCCCGCCTGAATCTTCAGCTATTTTTGCTGATTCAATTCGAAGCAGTCGAATCGTCTTCGATTTCGATGCCCAGGCGCTGAGCTATATCAACATTGATGTTGATTACGGTATCCGGATTCACATACAGTAGTGCGGGCGAGCGTACTACGATATCAAGACCCTTCTCCTTCGCGATAGTGTCGATTGCATCCTGAACCATCTGCAAGAGAGGCGCCATCAAATCATCCTGACGGGCGGCCAGCTCCTGGTCCTTGGATGCAGCAGAATTCTGAATTTCTGCCTGGAGTGCGGTCAGCTCGGCTTCCCGCTCTGCCTGGCGCTCTGCCGACAGCAAAGGAAGCTGCTTCTGATAGCGGTCTACACGTTCCTGGAAATCTTCAGCCAGCGCCTGCAGCGCCTCCTGACTGGTGCGATACTCTGCAGCTATCTGCTGCTGAACACCCTGATACTCAGGCATGTACGTGATAATAATTTCGGGATCTGCGTATCCGACTTTCAATGACTGAGCAGTGGCGTCTGCCTGTGTGATGCCGAGCATCAGAAGGGCAATAAGGATACTGAAAATGGATTTTTTCATGTCTGTTTTTGTCCACAGAGCCCTTTCAATGAGTTCCGTGATGAAGAAAACGGCCCCGCGAGAATGGAGCCGGTTAAAAGATTAACAAATGTTGTTCAACCTCGGATACTCTCAACGTCTATGCCAAGTTCTCTAAGCACGCTCGTAGAGAGGTTAAATTGTTCTCTCTTGAACATGAAGAGAAACTCGCCCGAAGAATCGAAAACGTAGTCATATCCCTCGGTGGTTGCTACTTCATTGATGGCCTGAAAAATCTTTTCCTGGAGCGGCCGCATCAACTGTTCCTGCTGCAAGAAGATGTCCCCTTCCGGACCAAAGTATTTAACCCGTAAGCGTTCGAGAGTCTCTTCCGCCCGAACAATATCCTGTCGTCGATTCAGCCGCTCATCATTTGTATAAAGAAGCTCTCTGGCCTGATATTCGCGGAATTGCTCGTCTACGTCTACCCTCATGTCATCCAGCTCCTGTTGCCACGTCTGCGCCATTCTGTCGACCTGCTGCTGAATGGTCTGATACTCAGGCATCGCCCGTAGAATGAACTCGGAATCCACATACCCAATCTTCTGCTGGGCAAGGGCCTGACCGGAGGAAAACATCAACATTCCGACGAACAGCACGAAGGCGGGAGTCAAAGATTTTTTCATGACGAAAACGTATTGGTTAGTTCTAGCGGGAGGGTCCTTTCTGTTCGAGGAAAGAATAACTCTCGATTACCCAAGTGGTCTCTCGGTGTACAGAATATTGGACTCTGGTACCTAACTATTGTCCGAATCCTTGTCCCAGGCTGAATTGAAACGTCCACTTTTTGGAGCCATCATGCTTGTTATTAATGGGCTCAAACGTGTCGAAATTATAACCGTAAGCCATCTCAACCATTCCCAAAATCGGCAAGAAGAATCTCATTCCAAATCCGGCAGAGCGGTACAGATCAGTTGGATTATAGGAGTTGAGACCGTCCCAGGCGTTTGCTGCATCCAGGAATACGTAGGGCGCAGCTTGCAGCTGCTCCGACCGAATGGCCATCCAGCGCAATTCTGCGCTGTATTTATTCAAGATGCGACCACCAAACGGATCATTGTCCGCACTTCTGGGACCCAGGGCGCCGAGAGGATACCCCCTCATGTACACGATGTCCTTACCAAAGAAGCTGTAAAAGCCCTGAGTCTCGAACGGTGAGCCACCCACGATGAATCTTTCAAAGTTGACTTCACGATCGTCCAGAGAGCCGATGTAGCCATGGTCGGCGCTGAATCCGAGAGAAATTTTAGGTGCCAGCGGCGTATTCCAGGAATTGGTCAGACGCCATTTGTGATACTGGATCAGGTCCCCGATGGGCGGTGCGATCTCGAGTGAAAGCGAAAACTTGGACCCGCTACTTGGAAAAAGAGGGTGATCGGTGTTGTTGCGCGTTAATGATTGCCGGATAGTGATTTCCTGGCTGATACCGAACGGAAGCGTCGAGATCCAATCATCGTTGTTGTAAAACTGGTATCCAATCTGGGTCGACGTGCTGAAGTACGGATCCGGCCACTTCAGTCTCTGCTCAAAAAAGACTCGCTGAGAAAACGTCAGGAGTTTACCGCCACCCGAGTCCAGAACATCCAGCCCCGAGATTCGAGAGAATGACGAGGAGAAGCCCACCGGTCGTGGTTTTCCCTTGAACCATGGCTCTGTGAAAGAGAGCGAGTATTGCTGGTATCGCCTGCCATTCGTTTGTATTCCGACTGAGAATCGCTGGCCATCACCTGCTGGCAGAGGCTTCCATTCGCTTGCCTTGAAAAAATTCTGAGCCGAGAAATTATTAAAGCTGAAACGAAGCATTAAAATCAGACCGAACCTGCCCCAGGTACCCGAGAGCTCCAGTTGATCCGTTCCTGTTTCTGAGAGATTCCAGTCGATGTCGACCGTCTTGCTCTCCTCATTGATGTCGACACCGGGGCCCGCCGCCAGGGATTCTTGCGTGAAATAATTGAGCTGCATCAGACGGCGAATCGACTCTCTGATCTGAGTCCTGCTGAACCTATTTCCTGGAATCGTCGTGAGTTCACGTCGAACGACATGATCCATGGTTTTTACATTTCCGGCAATTCCCACCATTCCGTACTTGTACACCTCGCCTTCGAAAATGTCGAAAAGAAGGTCCAAACTATCTCCATCCACTGTTATTTGAGGATTCACGCCAAAGCGCATATACCCCGAATTCATGTAGAGGCTGGACACATCTCGATCTTTTCCGGCTCCATAAATGTTCTCCGTCAATTTCTTGGAGTTGAACGTGTCCCCTTTCAAGAATCCAAGACGCAAGGAAAGCATCTCGTCGGGAAACAGCGTATTTCCCTGCCAATCAATATTCCTGACGTAATACTTTGGACCTTCGCGCACTTCCAGTTCTATCACCAGAGACGGCTTTTTCTGATCGGCATCTACTATGTAGACCGAGTCACTCACGACCTCCGCGTCGTAATACCCGCTCTCATTGTATTTGGCGAGAATTCGGTCGATGTCCTTCTCATACTCATCTTTATTCAATTTCCCACTGCGCCAGAATCTCCACCCCCCTTTTGGCTTTGTTTTCATCGCACCAACGATGGCAGCATCGGAGAGTCCTTCATTATTGTGAACCAGGATCTTCTTGACTTTGACCTTTGGTCCTCGATCTATCTGAAAATCCAGCGATTGGGTATTATCGTCATGCTCGGATCGGAGAACGTCTACTTCAGCCAGCGGGTATCCCTTCTCAGCGTAGAACTCTTCAATGATCTGAACCGTCCTGGCAATACTGTTCTCGTGAACGGGTCCTCTTGTCACGAGAGGGGCTTCTTTCCGAAGATCTTTCTGGTGGCCCTTCTTTACTCCGCTGAATGAATACTCACGGAGTTTCGGGACCTCGCGCACTCGGATGACGATGAAGATTCCAGTCCCAACCCGTCGCTCTTCGACGACCTGCACATCCTCATAGGTCCGCAGTCGATAGATAGATCTGATCGCATCACCGAGCGCAGGATCTCCCGGAACGGTGAGCTTTTGTCCAATCGTCAATCTTGACGTCTGCTGGATAAAACTATTCGCATATTCGTCTGTCGTGCCTTCTACGGAGATCCCAAGAATTTCGAGAATCTCAGGAGATTGCAGAAGTCTCGGAGCATCTGAGGGGGCTGTGTTTTGGGTTTGGGCCTGAACCAGACCAACCGCCAACAACATCGTAACTAATGAAAAGAAGGCTTTGAGACTCATCTAACGCTTTTTGAATCGTTTTACGCGAACTATCGCATCACTTCAGGCCGCATGAACGGCTTTCTGAGTGCAGGGGTTTCCACTTCTCGGGGCATTCCGCAATACCAGATAAACGTGCCCAAGTCGGTCGTTATTGTTGAGTCTCAGATCTCTTCGGCAGTTTGAACACGACCGAACCTCCTGTCTCGATCCTGATAAGCCTTGATCGCATCAAACAGGTTTGCTCTCCGAAAATCCGGCCAATAAATCGGAGAGAAGTAAAGCTCCGTATAGGCCATCTGCCAGAGGAGGAAGTTGGATATCCTCTTCTCTCCGCCAGTCCTGATAAGCAGATCCGGATCGGGGTAAGCTTCTCCAGACATGCTTCTCGCGATCAGCTCCTCGTCTACATCTTCGGCTGAAAGGACTCCGCTTTCTATGCGGGATCCAATACTTCGCAGGGCTTGCGAGATATCCCAACGCCCACTATAGGACAGCGCGAGGATCAATGTCATTCTATCATACTCGGACGTATCAGCCATGAGATCAGTCAGTTCTCTCTGACACGCCGCCGGTAATTGATCAATGTCTCCGATAGTCCGAAGACGAATTCGGTTCTTATGAAAAGTGGAAGCTTCACGTTTAAGCGCTTTGATGAGTAGATGCATCAGCGCGTTGATCTCTGCTGCTGGACGATTCCAGTTCTCGGTAGAGAATGTGTAGAGCGTAAGGTACGAGATGCCTAACTCGGCGCACGCCTCCGTCACATCTCTCACGGCATGCACACCCTCTCTATGACCGCGGACCCTTGCCATTCCCCTCTCCTTCGCCCATCGTCCATTGCCATCCATGATGACTGCGATGTGCTCCGGGAGCGGACCTCTGGATTTCAACTCATCCTGTATTTCTGACTCCGGCTCCACAAATCTTAGAGTTTGAGCAGATCATTGAAGATGACAAAGACCATAAACGCCAACAGGATCACCATTCCGACTTGCTGTAGAATCATCCGCAGCTTGAGAGGTGGCTCCTTTCGGACAATCCCCTCGTAGATCAGGAACACGAGATGTCCGCCATCGAGTGCGGGAATTGGGAGAATGTTGATTATCGCAAGCGTGATGGAAAGCATCGCAACTATGCCCCAGAAATACCGGGCGCCAGCATCAGCCGCCTCCTTCGTCGCCTTCGCAATCATTACCGGTCCACCGATATTCTGTCTGAAACTGTCCTGACCGACGAATATTCTCTTCAGGCTTGCAGCAACAAGGCGAGTGTTGACAAACGTCTCTCCCACACCGCTCACAATAGCTTGGCCGAACCCGTACCGATTAAATCGGAACATCTGAAATATTCCCATGACGAACTGGTCGTTAGATCGATCCGCGGTCATTGACACTTCAAAAATCGTCCCATCGACTATTTGCAATGAATCAGGAAGTCTTACCGCTGGCCCTGAAACCGAAGTGAAAACCGTATCAGATCGTACAAACCGCATTAAAAACGACGATCCATTGGTTGCTAGAAGAGCGGGTTCAATATCTTCAAAATACGTAATGACCGAGTCTCCAACGAGGACTATTTGGTCTCCACGCATCAATCCGGCTGCTTCTGCAGGTGAATCTTCCACGATCACGCCCACCAGTGCAGCGCTGAAATTAATCCCGAAAGTTCCCCCAGACGTGCTGAGGCGGGTCATCATGTCGACAGGGCCTTCGAGCCTAATGAGCTCGCCTTCCCGTTCGAGGTCGATGATGAGCGGATTCGCTAGGAGGACTTCTTCCATCACTCCGAGTCCCTCGAGGGCTTCTACCGGCTTCCCGTTCACCCCGGTAATCAGATCTCCCGTCCGCAAGCCCATATCGTGGGCGACGGAAGCCTCTGACACCATAACTGCACCAACCGCCGGAGGATAGCTCTCGCCGTAAACGACCTTCATTGTTATGAAAATGATCGCGGCCAGAATAATATTGAACAAGACCCCGCCCGTCATCACTAACATGCGCTGCCAGACCGGCTTGGCCCGGAAATCGTGCGGCTTTGGTTCTGATTCCAGATTGTCGGTGTCCATGCTTTCGTCAACCATGCCGGCAATCTTGACGTAGCCACCGAGTGGTGTCAGGCCAAGAACGTATTCCGTCTCCCCGATCTTCTTTCCAATAATTTTGGGAGGGAATCCAACAGAAAACTTTTCGACCTTCATGCCAAAGAGCTTCGCAAAGAGATAATGACCCAGTTCATGGATGAACACGAGGATCATTATGGCAAGTAGAACCCAACCGATGTAGGGTAGAAAATTGAGAATGGCGTCCATTGAGTACCCGGAGTCGGGTTATAGTACGAAAAGAGACAAGCGTGAAGTGCGTCTTCAGACCCGCTCTAATTCGCGCCTACGCCTGCTAGTTCCACAGCTAGTCTACGTGAGTCGGCGTCCGCTCGGATTCGGCTCTCGATCCCCTCTCCTTCCGGTAGTTGGATACGCATCATAACGTCTTCGATGAGGATCGGGATGCGGGAAAATCCAAGCTTCTCCTCCAGAAAGAGTCCGACCGCGACTTCGTTTGCTCCGTTCATGACCGCCGTCATCGCGCCACCCTCACCGAGAGCCTCGTACGCCAGAGAAAGACAACGATACTTGGTGAGATCCGGTGCTTGAAAATTCAGCGCGACGGGTACGTTCCAATCGATAACCCCGTGGTCAGCGGGCCATCGATCCGGAGCCGACAGCGCATACTGTATCGGAACCTTCATATCAGGTGGGCCCATCTGCGCTTTGGTCGATCCATCCTGGAAGAGAACCATGGAGTGGACAATAGATTCTGGATGAATGACGACATCAATTCGCTCTGGATCAATTCCAAAAAGCCACCGCGCCTCAATCACCTCGAGCCCCTTGTTCATCATGGTAGCCGAATCAATCGTAATTTTCGTGCCCATTTTCCAGTTGGGATGATTCAGTGCCTCAGTTCGCGTGATCTGATCGAATGTATCCAGAGATCTCTTCAGAAAGGGACCACCTGAAGCTGTAATAATCAAACGATCTATTGAATCGAGGGGCTCCCCCACCAAGCATTGGTAAATCGCAGAATGTTCACTGTCTACAGGGATAATGTGCGAGTCGAACTCCCCTGCCATCTGCTGTATCAAATCTCCCGCCACCACCATGGTCTCCTTGTTGGACAGAGCGATCCGGCGGCCGCACTTGATGGCCTCAAGGGTGGGGACTAATCCGGCTGCCCCCACCAAAGCCGTAACTACAACATCCACCTCGGGCCAAGACGCCGCTTCCATCAAGCCCTCGATTCCCGAGAGAACCGTGCATGTTACACTGGACTTTAGAGCCGCTTCCCGATCGGTATCGGCGATCACCACGCACTCGGGATCGAATTCAGCCGCTTGTTGCGACAGAAGATCAACGTTAGAACCCGCGGTTAGAATGACAACCTTCAGCCGTTCAGGAAAGAGACGGACTATGTCCAGGGTCTGGGTCCCGATGGAGCCTGTAGATCCCAGGATCGCGATACGAATGGGTGGTCCGGCAAATATGGAGGGAGATTCCGTGCTCAATGCGAGTGATTGAAAAGGAGAAAGAAGATCAATTCTCAGCGTATCGAAACTTACGGGGTCGACGTGCGATATTAAAGCGCACTTTCGGGGAAGTTAACGTGCTTTCCTTCACAAGTCAGGCCGAATGAGGGGTACATGGGATCACGATTTCTATTGATATTGATGTTAATTGCGCTTAGCGCCCCCCTTACCAGTCGGGGTCAAAGTGTCGAGAGCTCTCAGGTTGGCCGTTTTCAATTGGCGGAATCCTTTCTCCGGGCGGCTCAATTTGAACGCGCCATCGGTCTCCTCGAAGGCCTTTTCGAGGAAAGTCCTGGAACTCACGTTTTTTACGAGCGACTAAGAGAAGCGTATGAAAATGTCAAGCGCTACGATGCCGCAATCGCGCTGGTAGAAGCCAAAATTCAGTCTGAAACGGCCTCTACCTCTTACATCGCGGAAAAAGCACGCCTTCTATTTTTAAAAGGGGACGAAGAGGGAGCCAAGATCTCCTGGCAGGAGGCAATAGACTCCAATCCGGGATCCCCCAGCGTCTATCTGCTGGTGTATCGGTCCCTGATGCAGATCCGCCTGTTCGATTTTGCCATCGAGATACTTGAACAGGGGCGCGAGAAGCTTGACAACTCCGCTCTCTTCCAGACCGATCTCGCTCAGCTGTACAGCCTCACCTCCCAACATGGCCGAGCCGTTGGGCAGTATCTGGAACTGCTGAAAATCAATCAGAATCAGCTGAATTACGTCAAGACTAAGTTGGGGCAGTTCTTGATCAACGACCAGGCAATTGCCGAAAGTATTGAGGTTGCAGAGGAGGGTGTCGCAAATGAGCCACTGAACAGATCGTACCGAGAGCTTTTGGCGTGGCTTTATATTGAGGCCGAACAATTTCGGGATGCGTTCGTGGTCTATCAGGCCGTCGACAGACTGGAACGCGAGGAAGGCCGAATGTTGTTTTCTTTTGCCCAGGTGGCCGCCGATGGCGGTGCCTACGACGTCGCCCTTGAGGCGTTTGATGAGGTCCTGCGGCGATACCCGGAAGCCGAGTCAGCCCCGGACGCCATGCGCGGACTCGGGTTGATGCAGGAAATGTGGGCCGAAGCGTTGGGCGAACAAGTCTTTGATCTTTCAGGAACCCGATCACCCCGAAATCACTACGACGAAGCTCTCGACACCTATCAACGATTTCTGATAGAGTATCCTCAACACTCGTATTTTCCCGATGTCCTCCAGCGGATCGGCGTTTTGCACCAGGATAAATTTTTCGACTTCGTTTCTGCTGCATCCGTGTTGATGGAGGTAATCGCCAGGTATCCGGGAACTCAGGCCTCCAATCAGGCGGAATACGATCTTGGTCGCTTGGCTATTACGCAAAATCGACTCGAGGACGCTCGGATTCGATTTGGCAGACTGCTCACGCGCCTTCGTACCGGTGACCTGGCTGAACTCGCCCGATATGAGTTGGCCATGCTACACTTTTATCAGGGAGATTTTGAAGCAACCGAAGGGTACACGGCGGCCATGCAAGAGAATACATCGACGGACGTGGCCAACGATGCCATAGCCATGAAGGTGCTCCTTATTGAAAGCATGGGACCGGATTCCCTCAACACGCCATTGAGGCGTTTTGCCCGGATCAAGCTGCTGACCAGACAGAGAAGCTGGGACGTAGCCATGCACCAACTGGATGATCTTCTGAATGAGTTCGGAGGTCATTCACTGGCCGACGACATGCTGTTTGAGAAAGCTGCACTGCAAGCCATGACCGGAGATATATCTGGGGCTATTCAGCTTTATCTGGAGCTTCCACTTGTGCACCCGACCAGCTTTTTTGGCGCCAGGAGCCTGTTTCAGGCGGCACGGCTTCAGGCAGACCAGTTGGGCGACAATGAGTTGGCCATCAGAACCTATGAACGCATACTGCTGGAGTTCCCAGGGTCTCTGCTTACTACCGATACACGGAATGCGATCAGAGTCTTACGCGGAGATGAGGTATAAAGATTGAAAAAATGTAACTACTTGCTCGCAGCGAGTTTTCTTTGGATCTGCGCGAGTTCAAGCAGCTTAGCCCAGGATATTCTTGTCCCTATGGACGAAACCCAAGCCAATCACCTGAAAGCTTATGGAGTAACCTTCTGGGCTCTGGAACGAAGTGTCGACGTTGATTGGCTTCTGAACTATCGAGGAGGTTCGTTTCTCTTCGTTCGGCAGCCGGATATTGAATCCGAGCTCAGGGTACGGGGAGTGTCGTACGAAATTCTCTCTGGCTCGCAGACGGCCGCCGTTATTTCGAGCGTCGAAAGTGATGCGAATAACACAAGTATGGTGCGCCTTGAGAAACCGCCTCGAATAGCAGTCTATGCTCCGGAGCAAACTCTGCCATGGGATGATGCCGTCCTGCTCGCCCTTACCTATGCGGAAGTGCCACACGAGATGATCTATGACGATGATGTCCTCAGGGGCGCTCTTGAAGACTACGACTGGGTCCATCTTCACCACGAGGATTTTACCGGTCAGTACGGAAAGTTTTTCAACTACCGGGCGACACCCTGGTATATCGAACAACAGCGTCAAGCCGAAATATCTGCGCGTCGCCATGGATTTCGTAAGGTCAGCGAACTGAAGCTGCGCGTAGTCACCATCATAAAAGAATACGTGGCCGGAGGTGGATTCCTCTTCGCGATGTGTTCCGGAACGGACACTTTCGACATTGCCCTCGCTGCACATCGCACCGACGTGGTGCCGGCCGAGTACGACGGCGATCCGATCGATCCAGATGCAATCGCCAGTCTCGATTTCACGAATACGTTCGCGTTTTCGGATTTTCGTCCGACGTTCAACGCCAGGGAGTACGAGCATTCAAATATTGATGCGGGTGCCCCTCCTCCCCAACTGCGTAATCCTGCCGTCGATTATTTCACCCTCTTCGAGTTCAGCGCGAAGTACGATCAAGTACCGACCATGCTGACGCAGAATCACGTTCCTACACTCAAAGGCTTCATTGGACAGACGACCAACTTCAGAAAGTCAGTCATCAAGCCTAACGTGGTTATTCTTGCTGAAGCGCCGGGACGAGATGAAGTCAGATACCTTCATGGCACTTACGGCGAGGGTACATTCACCTTCTATGGCGGGCACGACCCAGAAGACTATCAGCATTTCGTAAATGATCCACCCACAGATCTCAACTTGCACAAACACTCGCCTGGATACCGGCTCATTCTGAACAATATCCTTTTCCCCGCCGCGAAGAAAAAAAAGCAGAAGACCTGATCCATGGAAAAACCCGGCAAGCCCTCATCTGTCTCGCACGCAATCATGAGTGAGTTAGTACTTCCGAATGACACTAACGGACTCGGAAATCTGATGGGAGGCAGGCTACTCCACTGGATGGACATCTGTGCCTCCATTTCCTCCCAACGTCATGCGGGTTGCGTTTGTGTGACTGCTTCGGTGGACCGGGTCGAATTTCATTCTCCGATTCTGCAGTCAGAAATTGTTACGATAAGAAGTCAGGTCAACCGGGCGTTCCGCACCTCAATGGAGATCGAGATCGTGGTGGATGCCGAAAATCCTCGGACGGGTAACAAACGAAGATGTAACCACGCTTTTTACACCTTCGTTGCTATCGGTCAGGATGGAAGCCCGACCCCGGTACCGGCACTCATTCCTGAAACGGATGACGAGAAAGAACGCTATGAAAAAGCAGACCGTAGGCGTCAGTTTCGGCTCTTCATGTCCGGAAGGCTCGATCCTGATGGAGTACAGGATATGCAGGAGTTTCTCCTATCAATCAAGGATGCGCAATCATTTTAGCAGAATCCTGCTGATCTCAGTTTTCGGGGTATTCTTCGTTCAGCCACCGATCATGAATGCCCAGACGCTGAGGGATTCCCATCCATTCAGTGTCGGAGTGATGGCGGGACCGACGAGTGGAGTGACTTTCAAGGCCGTATTCGAATCATCTCAGATAGCGGATCGCGCCAGGGGCGTCGACAGTAATCTGAGTTTCAACTTGGACGACTATCTGCTTTGGTCCACTCATTTTACAATCGATATCCCTGTTCCAAGCTCTCCACTGACCTTCTACATGGGACCCGGATTTTTTGCTGGATACGAGGGAAAAGCTCTATTTTGGGGTCCTGCGGTTAACGTTGGCGCAAGCTTTGTGCGGAACCGCTACGAAGTATTCTTACAGATAATGCCTCGTGTGACCATCGTGCCTGATCTGGACGGCAAATTCGGCGTTGCCGTCGGATTGCGCTACATAATCTGAAACTGCACTGTTTGCCAGTCGTTCTTCGAGCGATTCTCTGCATTTGAGCCGTTAGTTATCGAGCAAAAAAGCTGAATTCTTGCTATACAACCGCATTCTCATAACCGGAGCCAACGGCCTTGTCGGCCAACAGCTCGTCAGTATCATGGGCCGGATGCCTGAGTACGACGTTCTGGCGACGGGCCGCGACCGAGCGCCGCGATTTTCAGGCGGCTCCTGCGGATACACACAACTGGATATCACCGACTCTGCTGCTATCGACCGATTGTTTTTGGACTTCACGCCTGATGTTGTAATTAATTGCGCTGCAATGACTCAGGTGGACTTGTGTGAGATTCAGAAGGAAGAGTGTTGGCAGATCAATGCTCTGGCAGTTGAGTTAATCGCCCGCGCTTGCCGCTCCGCTGGAGCGAGCCTGATTCAACTTTCAACCGACTTTGTCTTTGATGGAGAAGAGGGGCCGTATCGCGAAAATGCACGTCCCAATCCCATCAATTACTACGGTCGCTCCAAGCTTGCTGGTGAAAATTATGCTCGAGGAGCTGGCATGGACAAGTGGGCAATCGTGAGAACGGTGCTCGTCTACGGTATCTCTGAAAACTCACCCCGTCAAAATTTTGTCACATGGCTTCGTGACAAGTTGATCGCCGGGAATGATGTTCAGATCGTAACGGATCAGTGGCGAACGCCCACCTACGCGCCGGATTTGGCGGAAGGGATCGAAAGAATCATTCGCTACCAGAAGCAGGGCGTTTTTCATGTTTCAGGCAGGGATAACATACCCATTTACGAATTTGCACTGCTGATCGCAGATGCGTTTGGCACTGATCCGAAAATGATAGCACCTACAGATTCCAGTGCCTTCTCTCAAACCGCCGCGCGTCCTCCCCGATCAGGGTTTATCATCCTGAAAGCCGAGACAGAGCTTGGGTTTAAACCGCGAGGAATTCGCAGTGCGTTAGAGGAAATGGAGAATCTCTTCGAAAAGCACACCTCGACAGACTGAATCACTCTTTTTTCGTCTGATTGAACCCTTCGCATTCGTACCTTTTCGGCAGCGATTTTAGGTTTCAGGACACTCCTCGAATCTTCAGCAATAGATCCTTCATCAAAGCGCATCCCGTAAATGCTTGATATTCAATTCATTAGAGAGCAGAGCTCCCGAGTAAAAGACGCTATCCGCAATAAACATGCTGGTGAGGAAGATCTGGTCGATCAGGTCCTGGAAGCTGACGAAGCGAACCGTTCTCTCACGACTCGAATGCAGGAGACACAATCAGCGGCGAATCAGGCCGCTCGCGACATCGGCAGGCTCATGAAAGAAGGGCTCAAGGATGAAGCAAACTCCGCGATAGAAGAAAGTGGCAGGTTGAAGGCGACAGTAAAAGAACTGGAAGAATCTCAGCGGGTGGCCCAAAACGCACTGGATGAATTGCTTCTTGAGATTCCGAATGTGCCGCACGAATCAGTCCCCATCGGACACAGTCCAGACGAAAATGTAGTTGCGTTTGAATTCGGAGACCTACCTACGTTTTCCTTTCCAATTCTTCCGCACTGGGAACTCACAGAAAAGCTTGGGCTGGTAGATTTCGATCGAGGTTCAAAAGTTGCTGGTGCCGGCTTTCCCTTCTATGTCGGCTGGGGTGCAAGGCTTCAACGAGCATTAATCAACTATTTCCTGGACGCAGCCGGCACCGCTGGATATACAGAGATACAAGCTCCTCTGGTGGTGAACGCCGATTCCGCCCGCGGCACGGGCCAGTTGCCCGACAAGGAAGATCTGATGTATGAGGCCGTCAGAGACGGATTGTATCTCATTCCAACTGCGGAGATACCTGTGACCAATCTGCACCGGGACGAAATCTTTTCCGCGGACGATTTACCCATCAGATACAGCGCATACACACCCTGTTTTAGGCGTGAGGCGGGCTCATACGGTAAGGATGTACGTGGATTGAACCGGCTGCACCAGTTCGACAAGGTGGAGCTTGTTCACTTCGTTACACCCAAAAACAGTTATGATGCCCTAGAGGAATTGCGCACACATGTTGAGAATCTGCTCCAGGAGCTGAAACTGCCCTATCGACGGCTATTGATGTGTACTGGCGACATGGGCTTCACACAGTCAAAAAAATATGACCTCGAAGTCTGGAGTGCTGGCCAGGAGCGGTGGCTGGAAGTATCCTCTATCTCGAACTTCGAGGCGTTTCAGGCACGTCGAATGAAAATTCGATATCGTCCGGAGGACGGCTCCAAGGCTCAGATCTTACACACCATCAATGGAAGCGGGCTGGCACTTCCCCGGATAGTCGCAGCTTTGCTTGAAAACAATCAGCAAGCCGACGGGTCAATTTCAGTACCCGACGTGCTCATACCGTATCTGGGAGCTGATTCCATTTCATGATCGCAATTCCTTGAGGCATATGTAACACATTTGTGATACAATACAGGGGCGAGGTGTATACATTGCCTTCCGTGTGGTCGATACTGTTATCTAGACGTCAATTAGTGGGATCAGTATGAATACTACCGTGGCCAATCCATTTGAGAGCAGGGTTTCTCGTTCCAGCATGAACGAGCACACCACTCCTCTTACCGTAGAAGAAGCCCGACACCTGATGTCTCGACTGGCTTTTGGCGCTCCAATTGGTACCATCACAGGCCTCGTCGGAAGTACCGCTGGTGACGTCGTTGACCAAATGTTGGACGCAGCGGCAGAGCCGCTTCCACCGGATCCCGAATGGCTTTCCGTTCAGCGACCGCCCAGAGGATCCTCCGACGCGGCCTTCGACGAGTTTAATAGTAACAACAGGATCTGGTTGGACAACGTTCGTTCGGACTGGATTCTGGATATGGCCGCCAATGGCCTTCGCGGAAGGTTGTCTCTGTTCTGGCACAATCATTTTGTGACCAGCCATGTCAACTACAGATATGCTGCTCTCGGGCACAACTATCTGAAGCTTATTCAGCTCAATGCACAGCAGAACTTCAAGACTTTCGCGCATGCTATCGGCCGAGATCCAGCCATGCTCATATACCTTGATGGCGATTCCAATAGGGCTTCCGCCCCAAACGAAAATTACGCACGGGAACTGATGGAGCTGTTCACAATGGGTCCTTACGCGGCCGATGGCTCCCCGAATTATTCTGAGAATGATGTTCAAGAAGTGGCACGGGCGATGACCGGTTGGCGACTCACGGTGTCCTCTACCTGGAGTTCTTACTTCGTCTTCAATCGATATGACGACGGTGAGAAGACCATTTTTGGTAGAACGGGAGAGTTCAACTACAACGACGTCATCGACATCATCTTTGAAGAGCGCAGTTCTGAGATTGCTTACTTCATCGCGAAAAGTCTCTACACCGAGTTTATTTATCACGAGCCCGATGAAGAATCAATCCTGGTATTGGCTCAAACCTTTCAGGATTCCAATTTCGAGCTCCGACCAGTACTGCGTCAGCTGTTCACGAGCCAACGATTTCTGGATCCGAATTTTGCAGGTTCGCGAATCAAATCACCGGTAGAGCACCTGCTAGGTCACTACGTGGAGCTTGGGATAGAACCCACGCAGGATCAGGCTAAGCAGGTCTGGCGTGCAGCATCAGGTGTTGGTCAAAACATCCTCGATCCACCCAACGTGGCGGGTTGGCCTGGTCAGAGATACTGGTTGACCACCGATACTTTGCCTGAGCGCTGGAGCGAGTCCGATTTCGTGCTGGGCAACGTAATCGCAGGTGTCTTCATGGCCAATTTTGGAGAGGCCTTAGTGGGACCGACCTCTACCCATCCTGCGCTGGAGGTGGCGGTGGCCATGGCTGAGCATTTGTTTAAAATTCCTCTCGAATGGGTGGAAGTACCAAATATCAGCGAGCCCTTTGAAGGTGACCTGATTGCAAATCCTTTGCCAGCCTGGTTAGTCGACGGGCCCGAGTATCAAAGAAATCTGGCAAAATTATTTCTTGGATCGCTTCCCTGGTATGAATACGAGATCCGGGCAAACCAGGGCCCACAGTTTATCTCGGCGTACATGACTCGCCTTTCTCAGTTTCCAGAATTCCAGCTCATTTAAGGGGTCTATCATGTGTGATCACAGTCACGATACACCGGTCAAGGGAGAACGCCTGGAAGATGGACGCCATCACGCGTGTCACCACCGAGATTGGTCCAGACGTCAATTCATGCAGGGCCTGGGCATGTCGGCAACCGGCCTGGCCATGGGCCTTTCGGGGATACCAATTCGTTCGTATGGAGCCTCCCCTCTCCTGTCCCGACTCCGTTCCAGTAGCAACGACCGAATTTTGGTACTCATTCAACTGTCTGGCGGGAATGATGGGCTCAATACCGTCGTGCCTTACACGAATGACACGTACTACCAGCAGCGTCCCAATATTGCGATAAACGCATCGTCCGTCCTCAACTTGACGTCTGATCTGGGGCTTCACCCCGCGTTGACCTCGTTTGCGGATATGTATGCTGACGGCACGATGGAAATCGTGCAAGGTGTTGGTTACACAGATCCTGTGCTTTCGCACTTCACTTCGACGGACGTCTGGGCCTCGGCCAGCGATCCCACCGATATCTCTCGGTCTGGCTGGCTTGGACGGTATCTGGAGGAGGAAAACCCGAATCATTTCGATACACCCACGGATTATCCGCTGGCCATCCAACTCGGAAACGGGTCTCCGCTGGTATTTCAAGGGTCTATCGCCGGGATGGGCATCACCTATCCCGACCTCGATCTACTCAATAAATATTTTGAAACGGGAGTCTTTTACAATGAAGACTTCGCTCCCGACACCAGCTACGGCGGTGAGTTGTCCTTCGTTCGAACGATTGCGAATAGCGCTGTTCGATACGCGGAGACGATCACGGCGGCTGCAACCGGCGGCACAAATTCAGTAGAATATCCTTCCAGGAACCGCCTCTCGGGCAATCTGGCGGCGACGGCCCGACTCATTCGAGGTGGTCTTGGAACGAGCATCTATCACCTGAATTTGGGAGGATTTGACACCCATTCTTCTCAGAGTTCGCCCCATGCGAGTCTTATGGAGCAACTTTCCGGAGCTATTGGCGCGTTCGTATCCGATTTGCAGGCGGATGGCCTCGATCAGAGAGTTCTGGTTATGACTTTTTCCGAATTTGGAAGACGTATATACCAGAATGGGTCGGCCGGAACGGATCACGGAACGTCTGCTCCGCTATTTCTCTTTGGAGGCGGTGTACAAGGTGGCATCATCGGCGGGCATCCGAGCCTCACCGATCTGGATCCGGGCGGAAACATGGTCCACGGTATCGACTTCCGAAGCGTCTATGGATCCGTTTTGAACGACTGGTTTGACGTTTCGGATCAGGAAGTAACCGATCTGATGGGTGCCGATTACGCACACCTCTCGCTGATCGACTCTGCCTTCGCCACGAATACGGGTGACTTGAGCGTCCCAGACTCAATATCCCTCTTCGGCAACTACCCAAATCCGTTCAGCGGCAGCACTGTCATCGAATTTGCACTTGCCTCGAGTGAACACGTGTCGATATCTGTGTACGACATTCAAGGACGCCAGATCTCGACACTGGTCGATCAGGTATTGCCGGCCGGCCGCCACGAGACCGTTTTCGACGGAGAGAATTTACCCAGCGGCACCTATCTGGCTCGCCTGCAGACACGCGCAGGTATGCAATCCAGAAAACTGGTCATCGTCCGCTAGTTGGTCCGCGTTTCGATATCTGTCAGAGATGGAATCGAGAAACTGAATCCCTCGTTCGCGGACTCTGGCATTCTTTGCTTGCCCGGAAATTGAGGGATGGAATCAGTCTGAATTGATTTTCCAGTTCCTGCTGCGATGGGTGAAGATTCCGGGATGTAGAAATCCTCGTTGGGCAACGAATCATTGTAATCCCGAGCGGCCCTGGATGCGACGGCCATCGTCTTGTCCGTGTTATTTTTAAGCTCGCTGAAGAGAGTCGTAATTCGCTTTTCAAGTAAATCGAATGCGTGCTCGAAAAGAGAGCGATCTCTTTCGAGAGATCCAGATTTTTGCTGAATCTGCTGATCGATTCGGGAGAGCATGGCCGCCATCGCGAACACGAACGTAGCGACGTCCGCCAGGCGCGCCTGAACCACCTGTCGGACTACGATTTCTTCTTTATACCACTTCGAAACCATTTTGAACATGTGCGCGTGATCTCTGACGAGAGACTCCAAACGCGCGGAGAACGGAGCAAGGGAGCGGTCACGAGATTCAATGCTGGGAGAAGTGGGATTGAATCCTGTATAGAGTTCCAGGGCAAGTGGAATGGCCTTCTTCAAAATTCCAGGATTGACCGAGTTTTTACCGATGCGCCCAACGTTCTGTAAAAATGACTCATCTCCGTCCCACACAAGCGCTTCGCGGATTCCAATCATTTGTTCGCCCAACTGCTTGCCCCCATATCCGAAGATGAAAGGTTGCATGACCTCATTGGAGCCCTCGACAATTCGGTGAATCCGATTGTCCCTCCAGAGACGCTCGATCTCATTCTCGGTCATGTACCCCTCTCCGCCCATGATCTCCAGGGCATCGTCAAGTACTTCCCAACCAATCTGGGAACAGAAGAGCTTGGTCATGGCCGTCTCAACCATGATATCAGTGTCTCCCCGATCCAGCATTCCAGTCATCATGTAAAGCATCGAGTCCATTGCGTAGCCATACGCATACATTCGCGCAATACGTTGCTGGACCAATTCGAAGTCCGCAAGGGGACGATCAAACTGATATCGGGTTTGTACCCACTTCGTAGCCTGATCCGCCCCACGTTTCGCGGCGCCTGTGATGCCCGCCGAAAGCGTACAGCGTCCAAAATTTAAACAGGTTAACGCAACGTGCAGGCCTCGGCCCTCCTCATGGAGAAGATTTTCCACGGGGACCTTCACGTTTTTGAAGCTGATTCTCGCCTGCCATGTACCGCGGATCCCAGTCTTGGAACGATTGCTTTCGAATACCTCTATGCCTGGCATATCGGGAGTGCAGATGAGCGCTGTTATTTTGTCCTCCTGCTCACCCGATTTTTTATCCAGCAGGCTCTGCTTGGCCATTACGGTGAAAATACCGCTCATCGCGGCGGACGTACTCCACTTCTTTTTGCCGTTCAGGATGTAATGTGTGCCATCGGAAGAGAGTTCGCATCGAGTTTCCTGACCAGCCGCATCAGATCCAACCTGTGGTTCAGAAAGACAAAACGCCGACAAATACTCTTTCGCAACACCTGGTAAGTACTTTTTCTTCTGGGATTCATTTCCGAACAACATGATAGCTTT
>Ga0208879_1000169_pt1 | contig 70856 bp, 60 predicted proteins | sample Knorr_S15_td_Bot_FD_185605 | JGI IMG/M metagenome (GOLD analysis project Ga0208879, IMG submission 185605) | Marine microbial communities from Southern Atlantic Ocean transect - Knorr_S15_td_Bottom_ad_5009_LV_A (SPAdes) (version 2) | ecosystem: Environmental > Aquatic > Marine > Oceanic | place... | reverse complement strand
TTTTTCAGGTTGAGCGAGGACTGTCTGAGCGAAGCGAGTTCCGCAGCGCTGAAAAAATGGAAGCGCGAATGGTCGCAAGGAAAGTAGGGTAGAGGAGCTTCGCCGGGAAAGTATCCTAAGAATGGAGCACCGATTACTCACTACTACTGTCTCCACTTGCCGAGGAACCAAAGCCAGTCTTTATTACTAATCTTTTTGAATTAGCTAGAGATTTTGCGGGGACGCCTCTGGCTCAGGCTCTGTTTTTTTAGATTCCGGATTTGAAATCTCACTGGATTGAGCGCCTCGGTGGCGGCGGCGCTGATTGGTAGGTTTTCTCCGTTTATCAAGCTGGCAAGATACTCGGCACTCAGTGGACAACTGGCGAGGCCGTTGGAGGCGTGGGCGGTGTTGATGTAGAGACCGGGATGATGGATTGCGCTTGCTTTAGATTTAGCGGTGGGGCTGGGAAATTGAGTGCGGGCATTGTTGGCCAATGCGCCGAATCTCGATTGAATCGCCGTGGTATCTGCCACTGGCCCGACCACGGGTAGGTGATCTGCAGAATTACAGCGCACCGAGGTGCGTGCCTGCAGGACGTTTGAAGACAAGACCTGGTCGTTCTCGAAGAGGGCCGAAGCGAGCCTGATATTTTCCAGGTTTTCAACGTCTTCAATTTCGGGATTGGACACATCACCGCCGTAACTTGCGGAGACAGTGTGGGAATTTTCGTGGAGCGGGAATACGGTACGCTCACCACTGACCACCAGCTTCAGCGCTTCGCTGTGCTTGTTGCCGGCAATTTCCGTGACCTGACCCCGGATACCCTGTAGTGGAATTGCGGCGGTTTGTTGAAACTGCCCGGCTCCATAGCTATTCGCAATGACAACCACAGCGGCGTCATCGATCACGGTCATTCCATCGGTGTCGAAGGCAGACCAGGATTCCCGCGCACGACTCATGCTGGCGATGGGCGTCGAACAACGGAGGTGGATGTTTGGGTGTGACACATAGGCCCGGCAGAGGGAGAGGGGGTTTAGCCAGCCGCCACCGGGGAGATACCAGGCGGAATCGCTGAGGGTCATGCCGGCGGCGATGGCGGCATCGGCTAGTGATAGCGAAGTGATCACCGCCGGTGAGTACAGGGCGTCGAGGTCGGGGTCGGATATTTTGTGACGCTGGTTCATGGCGCTGGGGCTTTGCAACACGCCGCATTTACGCCAGAGCAAGTCAGTGGACATGGCCAGCAGATCAAATTGCCTGCTGGCAAACAGGAAACAATGGAGGAAATACTCTGCAACCGGCGAGGCCTGTTTGAACAGTCGGCAGCGCAGCGCGAGTTGGCTATTGCCGGACGCGCCGCTAGCCAATTCGGCAGCCCCCTCGCAGAGAGTCACCTGCCAGCCTCGCCGTGCCAAGCTGTAGGCGGTGCTACAACCGGCGAGTCCGGCCCCGATGACCAACGCGGTTCTGCCGTTACCGTCGCGAGATGGGTTAGCAGGGCCGGGGAGTGCAAACCACGGTCTGGTTTCGGCATCCGCCGTGGCCGAATAATTGTCGGCGAGCCTGGCGCCGAGCATATGTCGCTTGCGTCCAAAGCCCGGTAATTTTTCTACCACGAAACCGGCGCTTTGCAAATTCTTGCGCACCTTGCCGGCGACACTGTAGCTACTAACAGTCGTATGGGGATTGCTGCTGCGGGCCAGTAGCTCGAAGAGTCCGGGTTCCCACAACTGCGGATTCAACTGGGGGCTGAAGCCATCGAGGAACCAGGCATCGACCGGGGTTCTGTCTAATCCTGCTCGGTTCTGTAGCTGGACGTAGGCATCGCCATAATACAGATCCAAAATCACATGATCCGACAGGCAAAGCCGATGACAGCCGCCGCTGTGATCGGGATAAACCTGCTGTAGTTGCTGGCACAACCGCTGAAGCTGGGGCCATCGTACGTGTACCCGTTTCAAGGCAGCGGCGGCTAAGGGGTATTTTTCGAAGGCCAGGTAATGCAGTTGCGCAGGTCGCAGCGTCGCCTGGCACCAGGCTTGCCAGACTTGTAGGAAATTGAGGCCACTGCCGAAGCCTAACTCACCGATAGTGAATGTTCCGGCGGTTGTCGACAGCAGTTGCCAGCGCCTTTCGAGCTTATTCGCTGCCAGGAACACATGCTGGCCCTCGGCGCACTCATCCTGGCGGGAATAGTAGACATCGCCGAATTTTGATGAAAAGGGGAGGCCCGTTTCCAGCCAGCTAATGGCTGCATTACGAATCTTCATGGTTTTTTTCGTGCCCGTGTGAGGCATCTCGCTGTGGATCCAGGCAGTTATCGGGTGCTCAGCCTACTCGCTTCTGCGGCGATAGGACAAGCGCCCCCGGAAAACCTGGAAGAAATAAGCCTGGAAGTCGCTGCCATGGCGGGTTTGGGGTAAAATACACTTTTCCCTTAAGCAGTCGTTATAATCAAGACAGGACAACGGACAGGACTTCGTAGATGTTGGAAATAAACAGTCAATTGAACCAGTTGAAGCAGTTAGGCGAAAGAACAGACAGTCTCAGGGGGTATCTTTGACTACGACGCCAAGAAGGATCGGCTGGCGGAGGTAGAGCTGGAATTGGGTGAGTCCGAAGTTTGGGAAAAACCGGAATACGCACAGTCTCTGGGTAAGGAGCGGTCGAAACTGGAAACGGTAGTGCTCAGCATAGACAACTTGACCGCCGGCATTACCGAAGTGGAAGATTTGTTGAAACTGGCACAGGAGGAGTCCGACCAGGAACTCCATGACGAGGCGAGTACTGATCTCGATGCCCTGCAATCGAAACTGGAACGACTCGAATTTCAACGTATGTTTGCGGGTGAGATGGATGCTGCCAATGCCTATCTGGATATCCAGGCCGGGTCCGGCGGCACCGAAGCCCAGGACTGGGCCGAGATGTTGTTGCGCATGTACCTGCGTTGGAGTGAAAGCAAGGGCTTTGCCACGGAGTTGGTGGAAGTATCCGGTGGCGATGTCGCCGGCATCAAGAGCGCGACGGTTCACATCAGCGGTGACTATGCCTTCGGCTGGCTGAGAACCGAGATTGGTGTGCACCGCCTGGTACGGAAATCCCCGTTCGACTCCGGTAACAGACGTCATACTTCTTTTGCATCGGTGTTCGTGGCGCCGGAAATTGATGATGAAATCGAAATAGATCTGGATATGTCGAAAGTCCGCATCGATACGTATCGCGCCAGTGGCGCCGGCGGTCAACACGTCAATAAAACCGACTCCGCGGTGAGGCTTACCCACGGGCCCAGCGGCATCGTGGTGCAGTGTCAGAACCAGCGTTCGCAGCACAAGAACAAGGACATGGCGATTAAACAGCTGAAGGCGAAACTGTACGAGCTGGAAGAGATCAAGCGCAAGGAAGAAATGCAGTCGGTGGAGGCGGCGAAGGCCGACATCGGTTGGGGGAGCCAGATTCGATCCTATGTGCTGGATGCTTCCCGCATCAAGGATCTGCGCACGAACGTAGAAGTGACAAACACCGGTGCGGTACTGGACGGTGATCTGGATAAATTTATGGAAGCAAGTCTGAAAATGGGGCTGTAGAGCGGCGGCAGGAAACCATGAGCAAAGAAGAGCCTGAAGAAAAGTCTGCACAGAACAATGATTCTGCGCCATCGACTGAAGACGAAAACAAGTTGATCGCACAGCGTCGACTGAAGCTGGATGCGCTTCGCCAACTGGGGCAGGCCTATCCGAATGACTTCAATCGCGAAAACACGGCGGCGCAATTATTCACCGATTTCGGCGACAAGGATAAGGTCGAACTTGCCGTAACCGCGGCACAGACGTCATTGGCGGGACGCATCGTACGCATGCGTGGCCCGTTTGTGGTAATTCAGGACGGCAGCGGTCAGATTCAGCTGTATATGAATAACAAGTCATTTACGGGCGAGGCGGCCGAACTTCTTAAGACCCTGGATCTGGGCGACATCATCGGCGTGGAGGGCGAAGTATTCAGAACTGGTAAGGGTGAGCTCAGTGTTCGCGTCGCCAGCTTTCGACTGCTGAGCAAGTCTCTGCGCCCGCTACCGGATAAATACAAGGGTCTGACGGATACGGAGATGCGCTATCGTCGGCGTTATGTGGATCTGATCGTCAATGCCCATTCTCGCGAGCTGTTTGTCACCCGCTCGCGAATCGTTCGCTTTATTCGTCGGTACTTCGAGGAGTTAGGGTTCATGGAGGTGGAAACACCGATGATGCAAATCATTCCCGGTGGTGCGACAGCACGCCCCTTCATTACCCATCACAATGCCCTGGATCAGGACATGTACCTGCGTGTTGCACCCGAGCTTAATCTCAAGCGCCTGGTGGTGGGTGGGTTTGAAAAGGTATTCGAGCTGAACCGGAATTTTCGAAACGAGGGCCTGTCCACACGACACAATCCCGAATTTACCATGCTGGAATTCTACCAGGCCTATGCCCGTTACCAGGATTTGATGGATCTCACGGAAGACCTGTTTCGGAAAATCGCAGTTGAGTTGAACGGGCATATGCAGATCAGCTACCAGGGTTCCAGCTATGATCTGTCCCGGCCTTTCGCCAGGCTCACGGTGATGGACGCCATTCGGGAGTATTGCCAGGTCGATGCGCAGGCATCTTTTGCCGACAAGGAAGCGGTGTTGGCCATGGCCAATTCCCTGGACGTTCACTTCGACGAGGCCTGGTCCAAGGGCAAGATCGTGATGGAGATATTCGAGCAGAAGGTAGAGGCGCAGCTAGATCAACCTACGTTCATCACCGAGTACCCCATCGAGGTTTCGCCGCTGGCGAGATGCAACGAAGCCAATGGGGAAGTCACCGATCGCTTCGAACTGATCATCGCCGGGCGTGAGCTGGCCAATGGATTTTCGGAATTGAATGATCCGGAAGATCAGGCGCGGCGCTTCCAGGCGCAGGTGGCGCAAAAAGAATCCGGCGATGCCGAGGCCATGCACTACGACCAGGACTATGTGACCGCCCTGGAATATGGCATGCCGCCCACCGCCGGCGAAGGCATCGGCATCGATAGATTGGTGATGCTGTTCACCGACTCGCCATCGATCAAAGATGTGCTGCTGTTTCCCCATATGCGACCACAACATGACCGCGACTGATAACCTCCTTGCACCTCACCGGGAACTAAGACTGGCAGATTCCTGGAAGCAACATTTGCTGGGGGAGTTTGCTGCGGATTACATGGCCAGCCTGCGCCAGTTTCTATTGCAGGAAAAAGCCAGGGGCAAGCGCATCTTTCCCGCGGGCAAGGTTATATTCAATGCGCTCGACAGCACCGAATTCGATGCGGTTAAAATTGTTATCCTCGGACAGGATCCCTATCACGGACCGGGGCAGGCCCATGGGCTCTGTTTTTCTGTCGAGCCCGGCGTCGCGGTGCCGCCCTCGCTGCTCAACATATACAAGGAGCTACACGGGGACACCGGTTTCAACATCCCTGCCCACGGCTGTCTCAAGCAATGGGCCGAGCAGGGTGTACTGCTGTTAAATTCGGTATTGACCGTTGAAGCAGGCAGGGCCGCCTCCCATCAAGGCATGGGCTGGGAGCAGTTCACCGACAAAATCATCGATGTGCTGAACCGGGAAAAACAGGGCGTTGTCTTTATTTTATGGGGTGCTTATGCGCAGAAGAAAGGCGCCATGATAGACCGCCAGCGGCACCTGGTGTTGCAGTCACCACATCCCTCGCCGTTGTCTGCCAGCAGGGGTTTCTTCGGCAACAAGCACTTCTCGCGAGCCAACGAATATCTCCTGAGTCATGGCCGTAACGCCGTGGACTGGCAGCTACCGACGACGGTGGACGCGACTTGAACAAGCGAGTAACAATGAGAAATGCCTGAGGAAAATTGCATCATCGTGGGCGCCAGCCATGCCGGTACCACGCTGGCCCTGCAGCTACGTCGGGAGGGCTGGAACGGGAAAATCCAGCTCATCAGCGCGGAGCGCGAACTGCCATATCACCGACCGCCGCTGTCCAAGGATTTGCTGTCTGGCGCGAAGACGCTGGATGAAATCCGGCTGCGACCGGCGCAGGTATTCGAAGACAATGATATAGCGCTGTTGCTGGGAACCCAGGTTGAGAACATCGATACAGCAAGCTACCGGGTGCGGCTGGCCGATGGCCGCGAGCTGAAATATGACAAGCTCGCGCTTTGTACCGGCGCCGCGGTGAGGAAGCTCCCCCTGGGACAATCCCTGGACCGTATCTTCACCATCCGCTCCCACGAGGACAGCTTGGCATTGGCGCGCCATATCGAAGCCGGCAAGCAGGCGGTGGTCATCGGCGCCGGCTATATCGGTCTGGAAACGGCGGCGGTGCTGGCGAGCAAGGGCTTGCGGCTGACGGTGCTGGAAATGGCGGAACGGGTCCTGCAACGGGTAACCAGCGCCACCATGTCCGCCTACATGACCCAGTTACATAGTCAGCACGGTGTCAATATCGTGACTGCCACGACGGTAGTAGATATTCAGGGTGACTCCGCCGTGGAGAAAATTGTGTGCGCCGATGGCCGGGAATTCGAGGCGGATTTCCTAATCGTGGGAATCGGCGTAGATCCGGAAACTGAGCTGGCGAAAGCCGCAGGTCTGGAAACCGATGGTGGCATAGTCGTGGATGAATTTGCCCGCAGCAGTTGTGCCGACATCTATGCGGCAGGTGACTGTACCGTGCACCCCAGTCTGATCTATGACCGGCGCATCCGTCTGGAGTCGGTGCAAAATGCCAACGACCAGGGCAGGGTGGCGGCGGCTAATATTTGCGGCAAACAAATCCCCTACGATGCGGTGCCCTGGTTTTGGTCAGACCAGTACGATATCAAGTTGCAGATGGTGGGACTCAATGCAGGCTATGACGAGGTCATCTGCCGGGGTGACAGTAGCAACCCCGGGGGAGCCGGTTTTGCGCTGTTTTACTTAAAAGATTCTGTGCTGATCGCTGCCGACTGTGTGAGTCGACCGAAGGAGTTTGTAGTCGCCAAGCAACTGGTCAAGAACCGGGTCAGGCTGGCTTCTTCTGTGCTGCAGGACGAGGCGATAGAGCCGGTGAATTTCGCGCCTTAGTTTTCAATAGCCCTAAGTTTTCAATAGCCCTTAGTCTCCGTTATAGATACAGGCGCTGGTACAGGTCTCCCGAATTTCTATCTCGCTTAATTGGGCCAGTGCCGGTTTCAGTCGTTGCCATATCCAGCGCGCGATATTTTCGCTGGTGGGATTCTCCAGTCCTTCGATATCGTTAAGATAGTAATGGTCCAGTTGCCGGTGAATGACGCTATATGCCGTGCCAATGTCGGCGAAATCCATGACCCAGCCACTTTTCTCGCCCACATCGCCCACCACCGTTATCTTGACGGCGAAGGAATGTCCATGGAGCCTGGCGCACTTATGCTCCGCCGGGACATTGGGGAGACGGTGCGCCGCCTCGAAACTAAACTCTTTGGATATCTTCACAATTGATTCTTCATAGCAGCCCAGGGGCGCAACATACTACCAGGGCGGCTTGATATCAATACGTTAAACTGCGCGGCCTGCAGAGTGCCGTTTTATGTACAGACCCTTGGGCATATAATGGGGCCACAAAAATAGCCCTCGCCCTGGCACCAAATCTGCCGCCGGCACCGTATGCAGAAACCAAGAGTTCTACACTCGATTCAACGCTTTATTACCGAGGGTAAACGGCTTCCCATCTATCTGGGGATATTCGTCACCGTCTTCGTACTCTGGCTGCAGATCGGCGCCCCCACGGTGGTGGATGATTTCATCGCCCGGCTGGAATACCTGATCTACGATCAGCGCCTCAGCGTCATGCCCCACGCACCGGTGCCCGCGGATAACAAAATAGTCATCGTCGACCTCGACGAACGCAGTCTGCAAGCCGAAGGCCAGTACCCCTGGAACCGAATCAGAGTGGGACGCCTGGTTGAAAAGTTGAAGGATAATGGTGCCCTGGTGGTGGGTTTCGACATCACCTTCCCAGAACCCGACCGGGATATCAGGGATCTGCTCGAGCCCATCGATCTCGATACGCTGAGCAGTGAATTTATTCAGACCCTGGAAATCATCGAGCCACAGATTAATTCGGATCGGTACTTCGCGGAAGTCATGAACGGGGGCATCGACGTCATCCTGGCGATTAATTTCACCCAGCAAACCGACGCTACCTACAATGAGTTGCCGTCCTCGATCGTGGACATCGGCGCCGGCCTGGCGCAACGGGTAACCGTGCCGGATATGACTGGCTACACCGGCAATATCAAGATCCTGCAGGATGCAGCCAAGGGAAATGGCAGTATGAACCAGGAGCCCGATGCCGACGGCATCGTCAGGCGAGTGCCACTGGTAATTCGCTATGGTTCCAACCTTTATCCGACGCTGTCCCTGGAAATGATCAGGGTCTACAATTTCCTCGAGAATTACGAACTCGTTACCCAGACTTACGGCCAACTGGAAGTGATGACGGCGGTTCGTATGGGCAAAGGCGCGGGTGCCTTCGTGATCCCCACCGATGGTCGAGGCCAGGTCAATGTGCCCTACGTGGGCGCGTCGTCACTGAATAACAATGAATTCTTTCGCTACATCTCCGCGACCGATGTGCTGCGGGATAATTTGTCTACTGCAGAGGAGGCTGCACTGGAAAACAGCCTGGTATTGGTGGGCACCAGCGCCCCAGGCCTGGGGGATATTCGTGCCATGCCCTGGACTCGATTTACCCGGGAGTCGAAGTGCATGCGAACATGCTCAACGCCTTGCTCAATTCCATCGCCGCAACTGTCGTCGCCGTGGATTCTGGTGAGGCGGTTACCGCCTCGGTCTTTTCCACTTTTCAGAGCTCTGCCACGATATTTTTCCCCTATAAGCCAGATTGGTCCGCTGGAGCGACCTTTGTCATCATATTGGTACTCGGGCTGAGTATGTCGATGCTGTTTTCGATTCTGGGTGCGGCGTCGATGGCGGTCACAGCAAGCGGTCTTGTCATTGCCAGCATCTGGATAAATTTTCAGTTGTGGGATGTCTACAAACTGGACTTTCCCCTGGTGCTGCTGTTATTGCTGATTGTGTTGGTGACTGGCACCAATATGATTTATGGATTCCTGGCCGAAAGCCAGACCCGCAAGATCATCAAGGGCATGTTTGATCAGTATGTGCCCCGGGCCACATCGACTCCATGCTGGCCGACCCGGATAACTATAGCTTCGAGGGGGAGAGTAAAGAGCTGACGGTACTGTTCTCCGATATTCGGAGTTTTACGACGATTTCTGAGGGCCTGAACGCGACTCAGCTAAAGAAATTGCTCAACGATTTCTTTACCCCCATCACTGGCATCATCTTCGATCATAGTGGCACCATCGATAAATACGTGGGAGACATGGTGATGGCGTTCTGGGGTGCTCCCATCGATGATGATAAGCACCGCTCCCACGCGGTCCTGGCTGCCCTGGAAATGCTGGACAAGGTGGAGGCACTCAAGCCTGAATTTCGTGAGCAGGGCTTTCCGGAAGTGAATGTGGGAATCGGAATAAATACCGGGGTCATGAATGTTGGCGATATGGGGTCGACCTATAGGCGCTCATACACGGTGCTCGGCGATGCGGTAAATCTGGGTTCCCGGCTCGAAAGCCTGACCAAGTTCTATGGCATCAGACTACTGGTCGGGGAAGATACGGTCAAAGATCTGGATGAATTTCTGTTGCGACGAATAGACAGGGTGAAGGTGAAAGGCAAGGACAAGGCGGTCAACTGTTACCAGCCCATGTGTTTGCTGGCGGCGGCGGATGCGTCGCTGCGGCAACGGGTCGATGCCTACCACGGGGCATTGGATTGTTATTACGCCAAGGACTGGGGCGGGGCACAGCAGAAACTGCGTGCACTGCTGGCAGATGAACCGAACACGCTGCTGTATCAGATCTATCTGGATCGGATCGATGAGCATAAAAATGCGGAACTGCCCCCTGAGTGGGATGGCGCATTTACCCACACCAGTAAATAGCGTGACGAGAAACCTTGTTTGCGCGGTAACTACGCTGAAACCTGCGCTATTGTTGACATGGGAGGCTAAATCGGTAAAATGCGCTCACTCTGCACTACGGGTGATTAGCTCAGTTGGGAGAGCGTCGCCCTTACAAGGCGAATGTCGGGGGTTCAAATCCCTCATCACCCACCAATTTTGGTGTTAGATTTAACACCATAGATTGAATCTTTAAACCTGCAACAGTATGTTGCAACAGAAGCATATCGCGGACCGGTAGTTCAGCTGGTTAGAATGCCGGCCTGTCACGCCGGAGGTCGCGGGTTCGAGTCCCGTCCGGTCCGCCATTTTAAAGGCTTTCAGCCAATTTGTAGACTATACCTGCGCAGGATAAATGCAGGATATTTTTATATGCCTACACCAATTAAAGGCTCCACGTACAAGCATCCATCCTTTCCCAACATGAGCCTATTCGCTCAACCTGTTAAAGGTGAGGGAACGGCTGGTTGGTATACGCGCGTTACCTTCTCTCGAACTAATCAATCTGTACGCTCGCTCAAGCTCCCTTACATTCCTGATAATGGAAAAAACAAAATCGAGGCGGAGAAAAAAGCCAGCCAAGTCTTTTATGAGCTAGACAATAGACATCAACAAGGTCTCACAAATAAACGAACATCGATGCTCAAGTTAATAGATAGATTTCTGAATGAGTTGGATGAAAAGACCAAAGAAAATACGAAATTCGTTGAACGCGAGATGACACCACCACATACAATTGCTGGCGGTAAGACACCTTTAGATACCGCTAAATGGTCACAAATAGAATGGGTAATGAAAGAGATAGTTAAACCGTTCTTCCAACAAGAGGCCTATAAAAGCCGGAGTATTGATAGCTTGCAGAAAAGAGATATCGAGGCATGGTCACATTGGCGATTAAGAGAAAAGCAATTTGAATTAAAGAAGAAATGGGCTAATGGGACTCTCAATAAACAGAATCGTGTATTAAGGTCATTTTTCAAATGGGCGGTTGATTTGGGCTATATGCTTGGCGTTCCTGAGATTAAAGAATTCAAAGAGGATATGCGGGCTAGTCGAAGACCCGAAATGACTGAAGACCAATACGAACAACTCATTGAATACTTGAGAAAGGGTTATACGGATGCAAGAGAGAATGAGGTTAATAGGGTCTATCGAAGGCTCTTTTATTTATACATTTGCACAATAGATGCAACTGGCATAAGACCTTGGAATAGTCCTCAAAATGCAATTAAGAAAGATGATGTAAAGATAAAGCGAGATTCAAAAGGAGATATTGAATCGATACTAATTACCAGAAGAGAAAAGGGTAAAGAATATCAAGCGGTCGCAGATAGACAATGGGCTGATATTTACGATGATATTCTAATTTTGCATAAAGCATGGGAGATGGATAGTGAATATCTGTTTGCTCATCCCATAACCAAAGAAAGCTTAGGCAGGTTTAAAAACGCTCCGATTGGTTCCTTCGATAGTCAATGGAACAATGCCATGAAGCACTTTGGATGGGCTAAGAAGGGTGATAAGCAGCAAAACAGGATATCCAAATACTCTCTCCGCCATCGTTATGCTTGCCGTAGATACCTTCAGAATCAAGACATCTCATTAGAAGAGCTAGCGCAGATTATGGGTAGTTCTCCACGTGTTTTATATCAGGTTTATTGGCATTACAAAACTGAGAAGAACTATAAGCGGTTAATGGCTCATGGTTATGAACGGAAACATGATAGGGTAAGATTGTTTGATGATTTTGGTATTATGATTGGTAGCACGAAGAAAAATACTAAGAAGCATATAGAACATTACAATAAGCACCCTAAATTTACCGAAAAGCCTACTAGCTGAAGAGGGTCTGGTGAACTTCACTATATATCAGGAAATACAGAAACAGATGGAAGACCAAAAGAGAAGGGATGAAGCGGAAGGATACAGAAAAGAAGAATACAAACGTAGATTGGAACAGAAACTAAGCGCCGAAAGAGAAAGGACTGATAAATTAGAAGTACCGCCATCTAATTATTCGGAATAAATAACGATGGATAAGAGCCTTAGAAACATAATACTAATCTTTATCCTCGCTGTTGCTTTCTATTTCATAGTTTCGCCTTATCAGAATTGTATGCGCGATTCATCGGTTACTGCCCCCACTCTACAAACCATGTTGTGTCAAGAAAGCGCGAGCTGGTAATAAATAATGCCTAGTGATTGGTCAGAAGCAGATAGAACGCGACAGAGGAAGGTCACGGTCAGCGTGGATGATAGCGTTGTGGCGGGGCAAATATTAGGCCAGAGCTCTGATACCAAGTTTGAAGCTGATGTGTCTCCCGTGCGCAATAATACTGCGTATTGCCCGGTTGATTTCTTTGATTCAAGCCTGGCCGCAGCAATGACAAATATCTTAGCCACTCTGATCAGCGACTGGGAAGACTATAAATCGGATAGCGGTATTTATAATGAGGCTTCCATGTACAGAACAGCTTGTAGAACGGAAACTGGTTCATTATAAAGTCAGATTGTACGTTTAGAGAGGCTGTTCAAAATTCTGTGTCAAAGTAAAAACAACTACCTCGTCTGCTCACAGATCCAGTGCGCCATCAAGCCTGCCCTCGAAGAAGATTACCAATTGAGATAATGCCAGGAGACGGCATCTCGGACCTGTGCCAGCTTGGTCTCTCGGCTTGGCCAGCAAACCCCTTGAAATCAGGTATAGGTTTTTCCATAAACGCCTCTCGCCCTTCTTTGTAGTCCGCGCTGAGAAAACAGCCATTGATCAGTTCGTCTATCACAGATCGAGTTGTTCGAGTATTCCTGAATGTTTCCTATTGCTACTGGCTGCCAAGGGGCGGTGGGGCAGGCTATGGGCTAGAAATCCTAACAATTCAAAAATGACACACTTAGAGTGTGAATGAACGACTGGATCGCTTAATAGTGTGTTAATCAGGGGAGCTTTCCGGGACTTTTACCCACAACCAGGTCGATGATTCTCTACAAGGAATCCATGGACTCGAATGGGGGTAGCCTTTATTCTACTTATACACGGTGCAAAATGTGCAAATTGGTCTTGGCGGTCTTAATCAGCGGCTGCTAGGGGCCGCTTTCGGTCTGGAGCGGACATAACAAAGGACGCCGAATTGATCCATTATGGCCCAAATAGGCGTAACCGCGGAAACGTTTCTGCGGGAACGGTTTTGATGTCATTGCGCCTGTCAGTCACTGGACCCACAGACGGTGGGCTTTGGGTATACCCCCGGACGGAAGACTCTGGATTGTTGCAATTTTAGTGGTCACAGATCCAATTGTTGTAGTATGGTTTCAGATAAGTTTAAGTCGATGAGGAAAGAAAATGAGGATACTTATTCATTGCCTGACGATAACCGGTCTCATTACTTTTGCAGCTAGTGTCGCAGCCCATCACAGTTTTGCTGCAGAATTTTCCTATGAACTCTTCGGCACCAGAGAAGGAAAGGTTGTCGAGGTGCACTACGTTAATCCTCATGCTCACGTATTTTTCGCAGTCAAAAATGAAGACGGCGAAGAGCAGATATGGAACGCCCAAACTTTCCCCCCCCAAACCCTGCTCCGTCGAGGTTGGAACCGGGACAGCATAAAGGTAGGTGATCGAATCATTATTGAAGGCAACCTAGGGCTGGGAAATAGCAACAAATTGTGGATTGTTACGATAACTTTGGAGGATGGCACAATTATTCAACCCCGGGTGGAGAACGAAGCGGGTCCCTTCCCCTAAATTCAACCGGAGAACGAAATTGATAGAACAGAGTAAATTGAGTTTATTGGGTTTCCTAATAGCGCTTCCCCTAGCAACCAACTGTTTGGCCCAGTTAGAAGGTGAATGGTACCTGACGATAAATCATGTAGCAGAACGTTTGGGAGTGATTAGCTTCGAGCGAAGGGAAGGCGAACTACATGCCTTCGTGGACGGTGGGCCAGCCGATTTCGTTATGAAAGGCAACCGGCTAGAAATGGACGTTGATTACCGTAATGGCGGCGGGAGGCTCCTCAGCCGTCATTTCACCGGCACTCTAAACGTTGACTCCTTGTCGGGAACACTAGTGGATGAGGAGTTGGGCTCCACCGGTACCTGGGTGGCTGAACGATTTGGAGCGCAAACGGCATTGCCTGCAGCACCCGTAGATATCAGTGGAATTTGGTCGCGAATTTCTGCTGGCATGGAAAAAGTGTTTCTAGACTACACAGACTCTGCACAGGCTGCAGTCGACGACTATACTTATCTAGATGACCCTGGTCTGCGTTGTAATTCCCCTGGCCTGGTACGGATTTCAGGCTGGCCTTATCCCATGGAAATCATACAGAACGACCGACAGGTGACTATTCTCTATGAAAGTTTTCGTGAGGTTCGGCGAATTTACATGGATGGTCGAGATATTCCCGAGAATTTTCCTACTTCTGCCATGGGGTATTCCACTGGCCACTGGGAAGGCAGTACCCTCGTGGTCGAGACTTCTCTGCTGAAACCGAATTTTGTCGACCAGGCGGGACAACCCGTGTCGGGTAACGCCAAGATTGTAGAACGTATAGTCCTTAGTGAAGACGGTCAAAACCTTCGCAGTCTGTTAACTCTTCATGACCCGGAAAATTACAAAAGGCCCATCGTAAGATTCAGACAGTGGCGAAAAACCCCGGAAAGGACAATCATGGAATATGACTGCGATTCCTATCCCTTTTACCGCGGGTTGCAACTGGAAGGCAAACTGGATGAATTCTTGGAGCGGGTGCGTCAGCGCCACTGAGCTAGCGACAGAGGAGATTTTTACTTCTCCTTGATTTGGCGGAATTGGCTGGGCTGTAGCCAACAAAATAATCGACATTAAACTTCAGACCGGAGACCTCACTGAGGATGGGGACGCACTCTTCTTCGGTGGCACCGGGGTAAACAGTGGATTCGAAGATAATGATATTGTCTTTTTGCAAGCTGGCCGCCACCAGTCTACAAGCTTTGCGCACCGGTCCCAGGTCCGGCTGGTTCTGGGCATCGATGGGCGTGGGTGCGGTGATGATGTAAATTTCACGGTCGGAAAGGGCGTCTGCCTCGGCGGTGTAGGTAATCTTGCTGTGAAGTTTCAGATCGTCGGCGCTAAGAGCCAGGTTGTGATCGATACCCTACAGGATTTCCTCGACACGTTGCGCGTTTATATCGTAACCCACGGTGGGGAAATGCTGCGCCAGGGCGTGGGCCAGTGGTAGACCCACATAGCCCAAACCCAATACGCCAATTTTCGTCTCTGTACTTAAAGCATCCTGGCTCATTGACTAGCATCCTGTGTTAACACTACGATAAAACCCTGTGGAATCGGGTATGAGATGGCGCTGCTGGGATTCTACTCGATATTGGTCCGTTTTCGCGACCTCACTTTGCTTTCTACCCTGTCCAATGGACCCAACGCTCACTCCGATCCGCGGCTCTCGTGGTACAATCCTTGGCTTGAAGTGGCCGATAAATTCGATCTAATGCAGCCGGTTAACAGGTGAGGCAATGACAGGGTTCAAGCGCATAGGCTTAGTAGGGCGACCGGATCACTCCGGTGTGGTCGATTCGTTGCAGCGACTGCTGACTCTGCTGGCGGCGAAAGAGCTTACGGTGGTTCTGGATGACATTACCGCCGGGCTGATCGACTCCAGCGGCCAACAGGTGTGCAAGCGTGAAGAATTGTCCAGTCACTGCGACCTGGTCATCGTCGTCGGTGGCGATGGCAGCATGTTAAATGTCGCGAAATATGTGGCTGCAGATCAGGTGCCGGTTATTGGTATCAATCGGGGGCGGCTCGGATTCCTCACCGATATTTCGCCCGATGATTTAGAGGCGAGAGTGGAAGATGTCCTCAGTGGCAAATACAGCGTGGAGTCCCGCTTCTTACTCGATGTAGCCATCAAGCGCAAAGACGGACTCGAGATCCTCGGTTGCGCACTCAATGACGTGGTGTTGCATCCGGGGCAGGCCGCGCAAATGATCGAATTCGAATTGTTTGTTGACGATAAATTCGTCTATAGCCAGGAGTCGGATGGCCTCATCGTGGCGACACCTACAGGATCTACGGCCTACTCGCTTTCCGCCGGAGGTCCCATCATGCATCCGGATCTGAATGCGGTGGTACTGGTGCCGATGTACCCCCATTCGCTCAACAGCCGGCCCATCGTGGTCGATGGTGACAGTGAAATTCGACTGGTAGTGGCGGCCAAAGGCAGTCTGCAACCACAACTAAGTTGTGATGGTGAGGTGCGCTATACCGCCTCGGCTGGCGACGAAATTGTCGTCACGAAAAAGGATGTTGCGCTGCAATTGGTGCATCCACTGGATCACAGCTTCTACCAGGCCTGTCGTAGCAAGCTTGGCTGGGGCAGTCGCCTGGTTCGCGTCGATGATTAGGGCGGCAAGCCTGAGCATCGATGTCAATCTGCTGAGCTTTAGTCAATTACTCCAGAGACAGGGCGTCCCCCATAGAATTATCGAGGAGTCAGGACAACAGGTCATCTGGGTCGAGGAGGAGGGGGAAGCTGATCTGGTCAGGCAATCCCTGTCGGACTGGAGTTTGAATTCAGGGAATGTGCAGGCGGACCCGGTATCGCAGAATGCTGGCTCGGTGAGTCTGGGTGCGGCGCTGCTGCCGCGGCATAGTCTACTGCCGTCGTTAAGGCGCGCATTCTTGGCGAGTCCGTTGACGCTCTCGCTGATAGCGGCCTGTTTGCTGGTGGCTTTGCTTAGCCTGATGGGAACCCAGCCGGGGCGGGTTGGGATTCTTTTTTATCCCCTGTTGGCCGTCGATAATTTACTCGCATTGCTCGGCGAACTCACCAGCAACGGTACTCTCCTGCGCACGCTGACGCCCATGTTTCTGCATTTTGGCGAGTTACACCTGATTTTCAACATGTTATGGCTGTGGTATTTCGGCCGCCAACTGGAGGCAATTCATCCCCGTTGGTTGTTTGCGGTGCTCATCATACTGACTTCATTTGTCAGTAACACCACCCAGTACCTGAGCAGTAACTTTAATAATTTCGGTGGCATGTCCGGGGTGGTTTATGGCCTGGTTGGATACACCTGGCTTGTCCACATTCTGATGCCACGCAGTAGACTGGAGATACGAGGCAGCATGTTTGCCGTGTTTGTTGTCGCGCTGGTGCTGATGGAAATCCTTGCATCATCCTGGATTGCCACGGCGGCGCATATTGGCGGGCTGTTCAGCGGCTTGTTGCTGGGGCTCGGTGTCGCCGGCTTCTATCGTCTGGTGTTAAAGCGGGATCGTATCAGTCGTTCTCCTTCGAGCTAGCCGATTGAGAGTTTTCCAACGGCCTTCTAGGGAGCCTCTGATTCATGCCCAGAGCGAGGCAGAAATTTTAAGCGGGTTGAAGCAATGGAAGATGATTTGTCTGCACCAGTGCTGAGTCGGCCTGAATCTCTCGCCGAGTTAATCGACAATATTTCACCGACAATCTATGATTCTCTGAAGTCGGCGATTGAGCTGGGTAAATGGCCCGATGGGTCTCGGCTTAGTAGTGAACAGGTGGACAAGTGCATGCAGGCGGTCATCCTCTATGAGGCGGAATGCCTGCCGCAGCAACAGCGCACCGGTTTCGGACTGCCGGCTCGATGCTCGAAGCAGCAGAAAAAATAGAACGGGAGTGATTGGCGTATGCGTTAGTCACTTCTTTAAAACCAGTAAAGTGTATATATGGAAAAAATAGCCAAGGGCACTCTAAGAAAAATGCGCAGCCGGCTGGAGCGGCCAGTCGCCTACAAAATTCCCCTGGGGGACACCGAGGTCGCGGTAAATCCCCTGCTGGGAAAGCAGCTGAAACTGGAATTCAGCGGCAGCATTAACTGTGTGTATTGCGGCAGGAAGACTAACAAGAGTTTTAACCAGGGTTTTTGCTGGCCCTGTTTCCAAAAACTGGCGCAGTGCGACTCCTGCATCATCCATCCGGAGAAGTGTCACTTCGATCAGGGTACCTGCCGTGAACCGAGCTGGGGCGAAAGTTTCTGTCTGCAGGATCACATCATCTACCTGGCCAATTCCTCGGGTCTGAAGGTGGGGATTACTCGCGCGACCCAGGTGCCGACGCGCTGGATAGACCAGGGAGCAAGCCAGGCACTGGCGATCATCCGAGTCAGGAATCGCTTGCAGTCCGGCACTCTGGAAGTGATGTTCAAAGCCCATGTCGCCGACAAGACCAATTGGAGGGATATGCTCAAGGGTGTGCCCGAGTCACTGAATCTGCAACGGGAGAGCGAGAAACTCATACAATCCTGTGCCGAAGAGATCGAGGATGTGGAAGCGAGATTCGGTTTTTTTGCGATTAGTATTCTCGCTGGACTCGACACCGAACTCATCGAATATCCGGTAGTTGAGTATCCGCAAAAAGTGACCTCCTTCAACTTCGACAAGACACCGCTGGTCGAAGGCACGCTGATGGGGATTAAGGGTCAATACCTGATCTTCGATACCGGTGTCATCAACATACGCCGTTTCTCCGGTTACGAAATACAGCTCAGTTACTGACAGCGCGGGGCAAGCAATCGGCACTCGGGCACCCGCACTTACATTCCATCACCCTGCAGGATTAGAAAGACAGAAAATGAAAAACGCCCAGGCCAGGACCACCTATTTACGCGATTATCGTCCACCGACATTTACTATAGAAACCACCGAGCTGCACTTCGACCTGTTCGAAGATTACGCGCTGGTTGTTTCCAAATTGCTACTCAAGCGTAAGCAGGTACCGGAGGCGGAGGAGAGCGATATTTTGGTTCTCCATGGACAACAGCTGCAACTGCAGAAACTATGTATCGATGGCAAAGAGCTGTCCTCGGATCAGTACCTGGTAGATGAAGACGCGCTGACTATTCCCGCCCTGAGCGAATTACTCGGTGCGCCGGTGCTGGAATTTACCCTCGAGTGTCATACTTCGATTGAACCGCAAAATAATACCGCGCTGGAAGGCTTGTACAAGTCGCGTAAGATGTTTTGCACGCAATGCGAAGCCGAAGGCTTCAGGCGTATCAGCTACTATCTCGATCGGCCCGATGTGATGTCGAAATTTACCACGACTATTACCGCGGACCGCGCAAAATACCCGATCCTGCTTGCCAACGGTAATAAGATTGCCAGCGGTACTTCGGAATCTGATCACAGTCGTCACTGGGTTACCTGGGAAGACCCCTTCAAGAAACCCAGTTATCTGTTTGCCCTGGTGGCAGGGGACCTTGCCAGCCTCGATGATAGCTTTATTACCGCCAGTGGTCGCGATATTAAGTTGCAAATATTTGTGGAGGAGAAGGATCTCGATAAATGTGATCACGCCATGCGGTCTTTGAAAAATGCCATGGACTGGGATGAAAGAGTCTATGGCCGGGAATATGACCTGGATATTTTCATGATCGTCGCCGTGGATGATTTCAACATGGGGGCGATGGAAAACAAGGGGCTAAATATATTCAATACCTCCTGCGTGCTGGCGAATTCAAAAACCCAGACCGACCTGGCGTTTCAGCGTGTCGAGGCGGTAGTTGCACACGAATATTTTCACAACTGGTCCGGTAATCGCGTCACCTGCCGCGACTGGTTTCAGCTCAGCCTGAAAGAAGGCTTTACGGTTTTTCGTGACTCTGAATTTTCCGCCGACATGGGGTCGAGAACGGTGAAGCGTGTGGAAGACGTGGCATTTCTGCGGACTGTTCAGTTCGCGGAAGATTCCGGTCCGATGGCGCATTCTGTGCGACCTGACTCTTATATGGAAATCTCCAATTTCTATACGGTGACGATCTACGAGAAAGGTGCCGAAGTAGTGCGCATGATCAGCCTGATCCTCGGGCCCGGGCGCTTCCGTGCCGGCACGGATTTATATTTTGAAAGACACGATGGCGAGGCGGTGACCACAGAAGATTTTATTGCCGCCATGGAAGCTGCGAATGATATCCAGTTGCGGCAGTTTCGAAACTGGTACAGCCAGGCTGGCACCCCGGTACTGGCCATAGAAGGCAGCTATGACGAGGAAACCAGGCGTTACACCCTGAGCGTGAAGCAATCCTGCCCGGATACGCCGGGTCAATCGAACAAGCGGCCATTTCATATCCCGCTGCGCGTTGGCTTGATCGGGGCGGCAGGGGTGGAACTGCCCCTGAAACTCGCCGGGGCCGGCAAGCCGGAAACTACCGATCTGGTTCTCGATGTCTGTGAAGAATCTCAGCAGTTCGTGTTCGAAGATGTCGCAGCGAAGCCTGTGCCTTCCCTGTTACGAAGTTTCAGTGCGCCGGTACGTCTGCAGTTCGACTACTCTCGGGAGGATCTGTTTTTTCTGATGGTGCACGACAGTGACGGCTTCAATCGCTGGAATGCAGCGCAGCTGCTGGGCGTTAGTATCATCGAGGACTTGCAGGGTCTATATCCGAATCCAGATGCGCTGGTTTTACCGGAAATTTTGTGCGACGCCTATGCCCTCGTGCTGGATTCAGCACTTAAGGACAGTCAATTGGATCAGGCCATGATCGCGCAGCTGCTGGCCCTGCCTACAGAAGGCGTCCTCATCGAGCAGGCCCAGGTGGCCGATGTAGAGAGCATACATGGGGTTCGGGAGTTTCTGGCGAACCGGCTGGCGCAGGCATTGGAGAAAAAATTCGCGGCGCTGTACCAGGCTAACATCGATGAGGGAAAATTTGCCGTAGATGCCCGCTCCATGGCGCGACGATCATTAAAAAACCTGGCCCTGACCTACCTGGTAAGAACTGGAGAAGCTGCATGGCTCGAAGCCTGTAATCGACAGTTCACCACCGCAGGCAATATGACAGACCAGTATGCGGCACTGAAGAACCTGGTTAACAGTGACACGGACCTGGGGCGGGTTTTTGCTACAGAGGCCCTGGACGGCTTCTACAAACAGTGGCGTCACGAGCCCCTGGTGGTAGATCAATGGTTTGCCGTGCAGGCCACCAGCCAGTTAAGCGGTGTCCTCGGCAGGGTGAAACAGCTCCTGCACCACGAGTGTTTCGAGATCAGGAACCCGAACAAGGTGCGCTCGCTGATTGGCGCATTTTGTGGCCAGAACCATGTTGCTTTCCATGCCGCCGCCGGCGATGGCTATGAATTCCTGGCGGATCAGGTGCTAAGCCTGGACAAGCTGAACCCGCAGATCGCGTCGCGCCTGCTGACACCGTTAACGCGCTGGCGAAAATTTGATGAGAAGCGACAGGCCCTGATGCAGGTGCAACTACAACGCATCAAAGCCACGGCCGACATTTCCCGGGACGTATTCGAGATAGTGGAGAAGAGTACGGTCTAGCGCACCTCTGAACAATGCAGTGATGCCCCGGCGTACTAAGAGCGCTATGCGACTTCCTGTATGTCCGTCAGCGGGATATTCTTTGCTGCCTCCGCCGCTTCCATGTAGCTGGCCATTTCATCGAAGTTTAAATAGCGATAGATGTTGTCGGCCATGGTGTTGATATTTTCCATATAAGCCATGTATTCATCCATGCTGGGAATCTTACCCATGGCGGCAGACACCGCAGACAATTCGGAAGAGGCGAGATAAACATTGGCGCCCTGGCCGAGTCGATTGGGAAAATTGCGGGTGGATGTGGAGATGACGGTGGAATTGGGTGCGACCCGCGCCTGGTTGCCCATGCACAGAGAGCAGCCGGGTATCTCGGTGCGGGCACCTGCCACCCCGAATACACTATAGATGCCTTCTTCGATCAATTGGCGTTGATCCATCTTCGTCGGTGGCACGATCCACAATTTGGTCGGCAGCTCACCTTCAACCTGCTTCAGCACTTCGGCGGCGGCACGAAAATGACCGATGTTGGTCATGCAGGAGCCAATAAACACTTCGTCGATCTGGGTACCCTGGACTTCTGACAGGGTCTTGATGTCGTCAGGATCATTGGGGCAGGCCAATAGGGGTTCCTTGATCTGGTTCAGATCGATGTCGATGATCTTGAAATACTCGGCATCTGCATTGGGCTCCATCAGCACCGGATTCTCTAACCACTCTTCCATGGCACGAGCCCGGCGTTCCAGGGTTCTGGCATCCTGATAACCTTCGGAGATCATCCATCGCAACAGGGTAATATTGGATTTGAAGTATTCGATGATGGGTTCCTTGCCCAGTCGAATGGTGCATCCGCCGGCGGAGCGTTCGGCAGAGGAATCGGAAATTTCGAATGCCTGTTCCACTTTTAGCTCAGGCAGGCCTTCTATCTCGAGGATACGGCCGGAGTAGATATTCTTCTTGCCCTTCTTCTCCAGGGTGAGGTCACCCGATTGCAGTGCCGCATAGGGAATCGCATTCACCAGATCCCGCAGGGTGATACCGGGCTGCATCTCGCCGCTGAATCTCACCAGTACCGACTCCGGCATATCCAGCGGCATCACACCGGTGGCGGCGGCGAAGGCCACCAGACCCGATCCGGCCGGGAAGGAGATGCCGATTGGAAAACGGGTGTGGGAATCGCCGCCGGTACCCACGGTATCGGGTAACAACATACGATTTAGCCAGGAGTGGATGATGCCGTCGCCGGGACGCAGAGCGATGCCGCCGCGTGTCTGCATGAAGTCAGGCAGGGAGTGTTGGGTGTCAATATCCACCGGTTTTGGGTAGGCGGCGGTGTGACAAAAGGATTGCATCACCAGGTCGGCCGAAAAACCGAGACAGGCGAGATCTTTCAACTCGTCCCGGGTCATGGGCCCGGTGGTGTCCTGGCTGCCCACAGTGGTCATCCGCGGTTCGCAGTAGCTGCCGGGTCTGACACCCTCGACACCGCAGGCCTTGCCCACTATCTTCTGTGCCAGGGTAAATCCACTGGAGGATTCCGCGGCGGTAAGAGGGGAGCGAAATACGTCGGAGGGCTCCAGTTTCAATTCTTCGCGAGCCCGTTGGGTGAGACCGCGACCGATGATCAGCGGGATTCTGCCGCCGGCACGAACTTCATCCAGCAGCACTTCCGTCTGCAACTTGAAATCGGTGACGACTTCGTCGGAATCGTGGCGGGTAATCCTGCCTGCATATACATCGATATCGATGATGTCGCCAGTTTCCAGTTGCTCCACATCGCATTCCAAGGGCAGGGCGCCGGAGTCTTCCATGGTATTAAAAAAGATGGGTGCAATCTGGCCCCCTATGCAGACACCGCCGTCACGCTTGTTGGGAATATGGGGGATGTCGTTACCGATATGCCATAGCACCGAGTTGGTGGCGGATTTCCTGGATGAACCTGTACCCATCACATCGCCCACCAGGGCAACCGGGAATCCGGTGTGCTCCAGCTCGTTGATTTGCTCGATGGCGTTGGTCACGCCTTCACGCGGATTCTTGTACATGGCCAGGGCATGCAGGGGGATATCCGGTCGCGACCAGGCGTCTTGCGCCGGTGATAAATCGTCGGTATTGGTCTCGCCGGGAATCTTGTAGACCACCACGGTCAACTTCGCCGGAATCTCCGGCCTGGAAGTAAACCACTGTGCATCCGCCCATGACTGCAACACCTGCTGCGCATGGCTATTGTCCTGGCTTGCCTTCTCGGCAACATCATGGAAGGCGTCGAACATGAGCAGGGTATGACACAGCTCTTTTCCCGCCGCGGCTCCAAGCTCGGCGTCGTCCAACAGTTCCACCAGGGTGGTGATGTTATAGCCGCCGAGCATGGTGCCGAGCAGCTCCACTGCCAGGGTTTTATCGATGAGGGGCGACGTGGTTTCACCCCTAGCCACAGCAGATAAGAATCCGGCTTTGACATAAGCGGCTTCATCGACGCCGGCGGGAACCCGGTTCGAAATCAAGTCGAGGATAAACGCTTCGTCATCCGGGGGAGGAGTTTTCAGTAACTCGATCAAGTCGGCGACTTGTTCCGCAGATAACGGTTTCGGTACCACGCCCAGCTCGGCGCGCTCGGCGACGTGTTTTCGATAGGCTTCTAACACAGTGTTTCCCCTTGAGAATGATAGTGCCGGTGAACCGAATTGGGGTTTTATCCATGGGGCTGATACGCCGATCGTGGAGATGCGCCACTGGATTCACTCGGGCAGGTAGAATGTTCTTGCACTCTGCTTGGTGGTTCGATTCCGACCTGGGAAGGTGAGGAATCTACCAAGGCAGACTGATAAGACGTGCGCGTATTCTATTGTAAAATCACACAAAAATCCAGTTTGGCCGGCTTGGCGGGAAGTGTAAAACAGCGTTCGGATTAATATTCCGCGGCTGTAGATGGCTACGGCGCCTGCGAATATTGCAGCCACGACTGTATCTAATTTGTCACTGGCTTCCACTATGCTATGCCAGCGACGGATTTTATTTTGCGGCAAGATGCGCTACGGTAATACACGGTGTATATTGCCTAAAAACTTGTTAAAGTTTGCGCTGAGTAAACCGACTATTTTCTTCACCGTCTCTCGAAATTACGCCCATGGCCGCTGTTAAGACACCCTGTATTGGAATCTGTTCCACCACTTCTTTTGGTGATTTGGTGTGTCGGGGCTGTAAGCGATATGCATTCGAGGTCATCAACTGGAATAGCTATGACGCCGATGCCAGGCGCGCGGTATTAAAGCGAATCGAAAAACTCAATCGCCAGATTCTCGAGAACAAGCTGCGCATTTACTCGGTGGTAAATCTGAAGGCCAGCCTGGAGCGCTGGCAAGTGCCCTACGATCCTTCGCTATCGCCTTATTGCTGGTTGCAGAATCTGCTGAAAAAAAGCCATAGGCAGATCGACAGCTTTGAGGAATGGGGCGTCTACGTCTTGCCCGAATTTGCAGAAATTCCTCTGCCGAAGCTATGTGAGCAGATTGAGCAGGAGCTGCTGACTCTCAGCGGCGCCCATTATGCTCGCTACTTCGAAGCCAAGGCGGTTTGAAGAGGGAAGTTTTGGAGACTGACGCCGTCGGGGTTTAATTCGGCAAACCAGCCCTGCTGATCCCAATCTCCCAATACGATTCGCCGGGCTTCGCTATGCTCGGCAATCGGCGAATCCAGCTGAATCTGGTGGATCGCGGGGCGGTGAGTATGGCCGTGTATTACCGTGGTTTGCTGGGTGCTCTTGAGCAACTGCAGGACTTCATTCTGATTTACGTCCATGATCTGACTGGATTTATCGGCGATCGCGCTCTGACTTTGCTGCCTCGCCTGGTTTGCGAATGCGTGCCTCTCATCGAGAGATTTCGCCAGAAATTCTCGTTGCCAGTCAGGGTCTCTGACCTGCTCTCTGAATTTCATGTATTCGGTATCGTCGATGCAGAGCTGATCTCCGTGCAACAACACCACCGAACCGGATTCACTGCGCAGTATGTAGGGATCTTCGATGAGAGTTGCACCGCATTGTTCTGCGTAGTCGGGGCCGATTAAAAAATCCCGATTGCCATGACCGATAAAAACCCATGCGCCTGCCCGATTGAATGCTGCGAGTGCCTTGGCGATCGTGGAATTGAGTTCCGAGACATCATCATCACCGATCCAGACTTCAAACAGGTCACCGAGGATGAACAGAGCATCGCTCTGGCCCTCGTTAGCCTTCAGGAAGTGCAGCAGGGTACTGGTAATATCTGGGCGGGATTCTTGCAGATGTAAGTCGGAAATAAACAGGGTTCTTGAAGACAGCATCAACTTTCTTGGGTGACGGTGGCGGACTCGATAATCACTTCGGTGACGGGTACATCCTGGTGACCCCCTGCAGACGCGGTCTCGCAATTCTTGATCTTGTTGACCACGTCCATGCCATCGGTAACCCGTCCGAACACGGCATAACCCCAACCCTGGTCGGTCTTGCTGCGATGATTCAGGAAATTGTTGTCACTGAGGTTGATAAAAAACTGGGATGTGGCGGAGTGAGGGTCGGCAGTGCGCGCCATCGCCAGGGTGCCGGTACGGTTCTGTAAGCCGTTGTCCGCCTCATTTTCGATGCAGTCACGATTGGCTTTTTCCTGCATGCTGGGATCGAAGCCACCGCCCTGAATCATGAAATTGTCGATCACGCGGTGAAATATGGTGCCATCATAGAAGCCGTCCTCTGTGTATTGCAGGAAATTGGCAGATGAGATTGGTCCTTTTTCGAAATCCAGCTCTAACGTAATTGCGCCGTAATTTGTCTTTAAAACAATCATGCTGACTACCTTATATTATCGATCACAAATTTTAGTTAGTGGATCGTGACCGAATCGCTATAATAAGTGTTTTCGGCCCCACACAATAGTCTAGAAACAGCCTCGAGATCAAAGAATTCCCAGATGACAGACTCTGATACGGATAGCAAGGACTCTTCCGCTGGCCCGACTAGCTCAAATTTTATCCGCCATATGATTGCACAAGACCTGGCCGAGGGTAAGCACGGCGGCCGTGTGCACACCCGATTCCCACCGGAGCCAAATGGTTATTTGCATATCGGCCATGCCAAATCCATCTGTCTCAATTTCTCCGTAGCAGCCGAAAACGAGGGCCAGTGTAATTTACGTTTCGACGACACTAACCCGGAAAAAGAGAGCCAGGAATATGTCGATGCGATCAAGGAGAATATCAACTGGCTGGGTTTCCATTGGCATGGCGAGGTGCGTTATTCCTCGAATTACTTTAGCGAGTTGTATGAATTTGCGGTTCAGCTCATCGGCCGTTCCCGTGCCTTCGTCTGCAGCTTGAGTGCGCAGGAGTCCCGGGAATACCGGGGCAGCTTAACTGAGCCTGGGCGTAACAGTCCGGATCGGGAGCGTAGCGTGGCAGAAAATCTGGATCTGTTCGCCCGCATGAAGGCGGGAGAATTCGAAGATGGCGCCTATTCCCTGCGGGCGAAAATCGATATGGCCTCACCTAACATCAATATGCGAGACCCGGTGCTGTACCGAATTCGTCATATCGAGCACCACCAGACTGGGAGCGCGTGGTGCATATATCCGACCTACGACTACACCCATTGCATCTCGGATGCGATCGAAAATATCACCCATTCCCTGTGCACACTGGAATTCGAAGATCATCGCCCGCTCTATAACTGGATATTGCACAATCTCGATATTCATAGCCTGCATGCAGCCAGCGATCTGGCAGATTCCGATCTCGACTATGTGCTTCCCGAGCAGACAGAATTTGCCAAGCTGCGGCTGAATTACACCATGATGGGCAAGCGCAATCTCAAGGAAATGGTTGAATCTGGCGTGGTCAGCGGCTGGGATGATCCGCGCATGCCGACCCTGGCCGGCATGAGACGTCGAGGTTTCACTCCCGCTTCGATTCGTAATTTCTGTGAGAGTATCGGGGTTGCACGCAGCGACAGCGTCGTCGACATGGCCATGCTGGAGCATGCCATTCGCGATGATCTGGACAAGGTAGCACCCCGTGCCATGTGTGTGCTGAATCCCCTGAAAGTGACGCTGAGTAATATAGAGGCGGGCCATGTCGAGTCACTCAGCATGGCGAAGCATCCGAAGGATGAGGCCATGGGTAGAAGGCAAGTGGCGCTTACCCGGGAGATCGTTATCGACCGGGCCGATTTCGAAGAACAGCCGGCAGCCGGCTTCAAGCGACTGCGACCCGGCGGCGAGGTCAGACTTCGAGGCGCTTATGTCATTCGCTGTGATGACGTGGTGAAAGACGAGTCCGGCAAGGTGGTTGAACTTGTCTGTAGCGTCGATAAGACCACGCTGGGCAAGAAACCGGAAGGACGCAAGGTGAAGGGCGTGGTGCACTGGGTATCGGCCGATCTCGGGGTGAAGGTCAGCGTGCGCCTGTATGACCGTCTGTTTAATGTGGAAAACCCGGAGGCAAAAGATGTGGCCGATTATCGCGCCTGCCTCAATCCCGATTCCATCGTCGAGTTGTCCGCTTGCATGCTGGAAGCTGCGGCGGTGGGGGAATCCGCCGCGTCGAGTTTTCAGTTCGAACGGGAAGGGTATTTCTGTCTCGACGTCGCCGATTCCCGCGCCGGCAAGCCGGTGTTCAATCGGACTGTCTCCTTGCGGGATTCCTGGTCCGACTAGCGTCGACGCAGATGATCCCTACCCGGCAATCGAAAAACCAATGAAGCTGATGCACCGTGATTAAAATCTACAACACGCTCACCCAGACCAAGGAGGCCTTCAAGCCCATAGACGAGGGCAAGGTCCGCATCTATGTCTGCGGGATTACCACCTACGATTACTGCCACCTGGGTCACGCCCGTATGCTGGTTGCCTTCGACATGGTGGTGCGGCATCTGCGTAGCCACGGCTATGAGGTCACCTATGTTCGCAACATCACCGATATCGATGACAAAATACTCGCCAGGGCGAGGGAAAATGGCGAGGTCTTCTCCGATCTGACCGAGCGTTTCATCACCGCGATGCACGAAGACGAGCGTGCGTTGTCTATCTTGCCTCCGGATCAGGAGCCTAGGGCCACGGCGCATATCGAACAGATTATCGCCATGATCGAAAAACTGATAGCGACGGATTTTGCCTACCGGGCAGACAATGGTGATGTCTATTTTTCTGTCATGCAGTTTCCCGACTACGGCAGGCTGTCGAAAAAGAAAATGGATGAGTTGCTCGACGGTGCCCGCATCGAAGTAGGTGAATTGAAGCGGGACCCACGGGACTTTGCGCTATGGAAAGCCGCGGCAGACGATGCCGTCGGCTGGGACTCGCCCTGGGGTTATGGTCGGCCAGGCTGGCATATCGAATGCTCCGCCATGTCCACCTGCAGCCTGGGTGATACTTTCGATATCCATGGCGGTGGCAGCGACCTAATGTTCCCCCACCATGAGAATGAAATTGCCCAGTCCGAGGCGGCGTCCGGATGCACCTTCGCCAAACTATGGATGCATAACGGGCCCCTTCGCGTCGATAACGAGAAGATGTCCAAGTCCCTGAATAATTTCTTCACCGTGCGCGAGGTGCTGAAGGAATACGATGGAGAGGTGGTGCGCCAGCTGCTGATCGCCAGTCACTACCGCAGCCCTATTAACTACTCCGAGCAATCTCTGCAGCAAGCGGCGAAGGTGCTGGAGCGGCTCTATACCGCGCTGAAAGATCTGGATATTGCCAATGCGAAGTCTCTGACCAGTAGTCGTTTCGAGAAGGCTTTCCTCGCCGCCATGGATGATGATTTCAACACGCCTAAAGCCTTCGCCGTGTTGTTCGATATGATGAAGGAGATTAATCGACAGAAATCGGCAGGCATGGAAACAGGTATGGAGAGAGACACGGAGAGCGCCAGCCAGTTGGGCGCCTTGTTGGTAAAACTCGGTGGGCACCTGGGTCTGTTACAGCGTCAGCCGCAGGATTTTTTAAGAGGTGAGGTGGACCCGGAGCGGGTGGAGCAATTGATCGCTGCCAGGGAGCAGGCCCGCGCCGACAAGGACTGGGCCAGGGCCGACCAGATCCGAGACCAACTCAGCGCCATGAAGGTAGTGGTGGAGGATGGCGCCGATGGCAGCAGCTGGCGCCTGGATCGTTAGGGTACGCAATAGTAAGATCAGTGCGATGGTAGCAATCAAGGATTGACTGGCTTAGGGGACGTGAGTATTATGCCGTCCTCTTAAAAATCGGTCCTTTTATCGGGGTATAGCGCAGTCTGGTAGCGCGCTTGCTTTGGGAGCAAGATGTCGGGAGTTCAAATCTCTCTACCCCGACCAATTTTAATTTGATACTGTGCAGAAGTATCAAACTGACGATATCAAGACTGAGAGTCCCATCCAGTAGCCTGGGGATTGCTCTTCTTACCGCCTAGTGGTGACTGTAGCTCAGTTGGTAGAGCCCTGGACTGTGACTCCGGTGGTCGCGGGTTCGAACCCCGTCAGTCACCCCATTTTCTCTAATCGATCCAGCATCTGCGGCCATGCCCAGAATGCTGAAGTCCTTTAACGGGTTTTCAGGTCTATTATCCTGTCTTTTTGCTAGAATTCAGCCATGAGCCAGTCAAAAGTCAAGACGCTGGACGGTAGGCGCACGCCCGTAGCCGACCTCAACATCGAACCACCCCGGGCCTTGCAAGCAAGCAATCGCGGTATATGGGCCAAGCTGGCTGTGATCTACAAGAATCTCTCCCAGGTCATGGCTGGCATGTATACCGGTGTCGGCTGCAGCGGTACGCCTAATCCCTTTCACAGCTACGAAGAGCCATCCTCTCATGACTCAGACCGCGACACCCCCAGCAAATAGCGTTTGCCCCCCCACGCCATGGTCACACTCGGCATTTCGTGTAAAATACACGCCTTTTTAGCCAGTAAATCAGACTCGAATTAACGAATAACGCGCCCGTAGCTCAACTGGGTGAGACAAGCGTTTTCAAAGCGATAGCTTTGAGCGCCGATCGAACGACAACGATCTGTGATCGTTGGCTAGGTAAAGCACCGGCCTTCTAAGCCGGAGCCAAAACAGCAGATCTGACAGTAGCAAAGAAGATAGATTGATGTTCAAAAGCAACGCGCCCGTAGCTCAACCGGATAGAGCACCGGCCTTCTAAGCCGGGGGTTGCAGGTTCAAGTCCTGCCGGGCGCGCCATTTTTTCTGCCTCCATCACCTTGAAATGTTTAAGGATCCCCACCATGAAAAAAATTCTGCTAGTTCTTGCTGTTTTCCTGTCACCAAGCCTATCCGCCCAGATCGATCTGGATGTGGTCAACAATATTCGGGAACAGGGGTTTTATAATTCCCAGGTAATGGACACGCTCCAGCACTTATCCGATGTGATTGGCTCCCGCCTGTCCGGTTCGCCACAGTTGCTGGCAGCGAATAACTGGACCAGGGACAAGTTAGAGCAATGGGGATTGGAAAATGCCCATCTCGAAGGATTCGAATTTGGCCGAGGCTGGTCTTACCAGAGCGCCTCCATCGATCTGATCGCACCCCGGCAGACGAGTTTTCATGGCATACCGGTGGCGTGGACGCCGGGCACCGACGGCAGTATCGAGGCCGAGCTGGTTTATGTGGACGCCGTAACCGCTTCAGAGCTGCAAATTTATCAGGGTCAACTGCGCGGCAAGATCGTGCTGCTGAGTGATGCCAGGGACCTGGGTGTACCCAGCAATGATGTATTTGTGCGCAGAGATAGCAGCGATCTCAGGGATTTGGTGGAATTTGAAATAGACTCCGGCCCAAGCCACAGGCGGGCATCGGCCGCCGGCCGAGACTTTAGCCTGCAGCGTTATTATTTTCGTCGGGCCCTGAGCGCTTTCCTGCTCGAGGAAGGCGCCCTGGCCGGGGTGATGAGCAGCTCCAGAGACGGCGGTTTGATTAATGTGTTCGGTTTCGATCACCGGCCCGGAAATACCTTCAGTATCCCCACCATGATCATCGAGGCGGAACAGTACAATATGATCATGCGCCTGATCGATCTCCGACAGGCGCCCAGACTTCGCATTAATATCGCGGCGACTTTTCATGATGACGATCACCAGAACTACAATACGGTGGCTGAAATTCCAGGCCAAGGCGACAACCCCGAAATAGTCATGGTGGGCGCCCACCTCGATTCCTGGCACGCCAGCACCGGCTCTGTGGATAATGGCGCCGGTGTGGCCATCACCATGGAGGCGGTGAGAATTCTCGCCGCCCTGGACATCAAACCCAAACGCACCATTAGAATTGGTCTGTGGGCAGGCGAAGAACAGGGCCTGCATGGTTCGTACAACTACGTGAAGGATCACTTTGTATCCAGAACGGAACCCCTGGACGAGGCCGAAAGGGCACTGTCTCATCGCCTCTGGTCTAGCCCCGGCTGGCCTATCGAAAAGAAAGAAGACTACGACAGGCTCTCCGCCTATTTCAATATCGACAATGGCAGCGGCCGAATTCGTGGCATTTACACCGAAGGCAATGTGGCGGTAAAACCCATATTCCAAAGCTGGTTCGGGCCGTTTAGTGATCTCGCCGCGAGTACGATAACGCTGCGGGCCACCGGTGGTACCGATCATGAATCTTTCGATGATGTGGGCCTACCCGGTTTTCAATTCATTCAGGATCGCCTCGATTACGGTACCCGCTTGCATCACACCCATATAGATTCCCTGGATCACGTAGTGGAGGAGGATGTCATCCAGGCGGCGACCATTCTGGCGCATTTCCTGTACCAGGCAGCGATGATGGACGAACGTATGCCGCGGGAGCCTATTCCGGTGGCGCCGAGCCAGCGCCAGCTAGACAAAGCCGCCGAAGCGGCGGAAAAAACCAGAAGGGCGCGAGAACGCTCCGCCAATAGAAGCCTGGATGCGATTCGATGATGGGGACCGGGATTTGTCATTAGCGCGGTGCAGGCCCCAATACAATGCCTGAAGTAGCCGGCAGGATCCTCAGTGCCGTTATCCTGGTAGCGACACTGTCGGCCTGCGGCGATGCTACCCAGACCTAAGCGGCGGTATAAGGAAACGACATGATAGAAGGTGGATGCTTTTGCGGGAAAATTCGATACACCATCGACCCTGGCGAATACCCGATCGTGAATTGCCACTGCAGCATGTGCCGGAAAATCAGCGGCGCGCCATTCGTCACCTGGATCGTGGTGCCCCGGGAGTCATTGAAGTATCTTCAGGGCAGCCCCAGAGCATTAAATTCATCGGCCAAGGGCAGGCGACAGTTCTGTTCTGACTGTGGTACTCCTCTTAGCTTCCATGCCACCGACAGATTGACCGATATCGATGTGACGACCTGCAGCTTGGATGATCCGGACAGCTATATTCCAACGAGAGCGGTGCACGAGGAATCGAAACTCAAATGGCTGCACCGAACTGAATAATTGCTGGATGTTTACCATGGCTTCGACGCCGATGTCGATGCTTTCCTGGGCACGATTAACAGCCTGTCGGCGATGCAAACAGTCATCAGTGACAGAGTAGATCGAAAAGACAATCGGCTGCTGTGGTCATCATCGGCAGGCCCAGGGGGAGAGATTATCGACGAACTACTGGCAGAAAGGGATTTTTGGCGTTGTTAAATGGGCCTGAGATGTAGTTAAATGGGCGATTGCCGGTCAGTTGGCAAGTTTTATCAAAATAAATAACAGGAAAGGTCGAGATGAGTAAAGGAACAGTTAAGTGGTTTAATGCAGACAAGGGTTACGGTTTTATCACGCCAGAAGATGGTGGCAAGGATCTTTTTGTGCATCATTCAGAAATTCAGAGCGGGGGCGGTTATGCCTCGCTGAATGACGGCCAGGAGGTAGAATTTGAGGTAGGTCAGGGAGAAAAGGGGCCCTGTGCCAATAACGTGGTGCCATTATAAGCAGTTTTCAGGCAGATTCCTCCTCCACGCTTGAAGTGCATACCTAATAAAAACAGCTATTTACTAAAGAAACCTAGATTTAAAACGATAAAGGTTATGTAAGTTGTTGTTGTACAACCGGCCTAGGCTAGGATTGATTTCTTAGCGCTAGGCCTTATTAATTTCAGTTCGGATGAAAGAGAGTTCAGAGCTGCCCTAGCGATTGCTGCGGGGTAATAAGCCTGTCTTTTCCACTGGACAGGCGATGATATTGTCTTGGCCCGACTGCCGCCAGCTGGCAAAGGGCAGCAGTTCGAAAGCACCGCTACGCCTAGCCCTGGAGCCGCGACGCTTGGCCTTGCTGCCATCGGCATGACGGGTATTGAACGTGAACAGCTCGTAATCGGGGGGTAAGGTAGCCAGAAAATCATCCCGCGAGCGAAAGGCAAGCTTGCCTTCGTAACTTATTTCACAGACAAGAATCGGTCGGTCATTCTGCAGCGTAGCGCGCAGGCCTTCGAGCGCCGGTTTTTCAAAGCCTTCTACGTCCATCTTCATCAGTGCAACCGGCCCGATACTGTGCGCCGGGAAGTAGTCGTCGGCGCGTACCAGCGAGAGCTTGCCGGCATCGGTATTGCCCTTGCTGATACTATCGACATCGAATGAGCCAATGCCCTGGTTCCTGCCGCTGGGGGCAAAGAAAGTCAGCTCCTCAGCCTTGTCGCTCAATCCCACCTCATGGAGGGTGATATTGCCTATATTGTTCAGCCGCATATGCCGCGTCAATTTAGCGTTCACGGTTCCGTAGGGTTCGAAAGCATGCACATGGGCGGCAAATCTGGACATGAAAAGCGCGTGTTGCCCAATGTTCGCGCCGATGTCGCAAAATAATTGGCCAGCGCCGGCCTGCTGCAGGTTGAGTAGCGCATCACGGAGGAAGAAAAGCAGGGGCTTTTCGAATGCACCGTAGTAATAAATGTTGAATTCTATGCTGTTGTTGAGATTGCCCCGATAGCGGAGCCCGAAGAAATCGATCTCGAACGGCACATCCGGTGATTCGCCGGCGCTTAAGAGCTTTCTGTAAATCAATTTCTTGTGTCGCAGGGGCAACCACCGCTGCCGCCACATAAACTGCCATAGCTTGCTTGCCATTGTCACGCTATCGTCCTTCCCCGCTCCTAAAGTTTCGGGGTGATGAATCTGCCAGGGGTATCGGCAGCAGATCCGCTCTCAAGTACAGGGGATGTGCCGGTTGTCGTGATAAATTCAGCTTTATACAACTGAGATCCGAAACCAGCTGTCGCACCCGTTTCGCCCTGTCCAGATAATTGCCATCGCTTCCCCAGCACGCGATCTTCAAGTCGGCATTATTGCCTGCGTTTCTGAGCCAGCGATCGTTGGCAGGGCCGATGGGCTCATCGGCTCGCTTTAGATCGGCGGGATAGGTGGCACGGAAGGCGAACAGATTGACTACTTCCAGGCCATGGAAGCCCCAGGATTTCGCGAAACCGATGCAGCGACGAATGGTGGGGTCATCGCGGCGATGATCTGCCGTCGACGGATTCAAACCGATGAACAAAACCTTGCCCGATCCACCCTGCCAGCACCGATCCAGGCTGTAACGGTACGTTCTGCAGCGAGAAAAGTGGGCATTTTGTGACAGGTATTGCATTTTTGATCGTTGCATTGGCTTAGGCACTGGTGTTTTTCGGAAATTGTATAATAATGAAGTCGCTACGAGCAAAACAGTCTTCACCAAGCCTTGGATGGCTAGTCTAGGCTGGGGGCGCCGGAGGATATCGCAGTATACTCCGGCGTAGTAGCCCTCCTTTCAAACTCCTGTGACCCAGAGATATCCCCACAAAATACCCAGCCAAGTCAAAAAGTTTCTGCGCGTATTACTGGAGCTGACTGAAGATGTGTGTCGTTTGTCCGCGAATTCGAGTTGCCTAGTCCCCTTGCGCACTCCCACATATCCTTCACTTTAGCCAGCGCTGCGGAACTCGCCTGCGGCTCAAACAGTCCTCGCTCAAATCTGTCTAAAGTGAAGGATATAGACGTGGCCTGATTGTGCGCAAGGGGACTAGGCAACTCAAATTCGCTTGATTATGTGATAAACGACAAGTCAGTGATTTCAATGTAGTTTAAAACCATATGCCAGAGGGTTTCACTGGATTGAGGCGATGATCCTCTACCCTGCTTGCCTTGCAAATCAGACCATGCTCTAGCGCTTTCATTTTTTCAGATTGAGCGAGGACTGTCTGAGCCGTAGAGAACCCTCTACCTGAACTCTCTGCAGGTGGTAGAAGCATAATTCTATTCGGATTCAGAGATCCTCCTGGAGGAACATAGTTCCGCAGCGCTGAAAAAATGGAAGCGCGAATGGTCGCAAGGAAAGTAGGGTAGAGGATCTTCGCCGGGAAAGTATCGTGCGATTGGCGCGGCGCGCTTGGTGATACATGTTAATGGTGACGGAGGGGACACCGGTAGCTCACGGCCGCTACCTTGCAGCCAAAATAGTACAGAAGCATTTCTTGTTAGACTAATTTATTGAATTAGCCAGGAATTTTGTGAGGATGACCCAGCCTCTGCTGATTCTTTAGGGGCTCGACACTTCTTTTACCGGTGGCCGGTTGCCTAGATTCGTTGCTGCCGCCATAATTCGCTGCAATTCTTCTGGCTGTTCAAATAAATAAAGGCAAGCAAGTGCTGGCGATAATTGGTGGTACCGGACTATCGAAACTGGATGGTTTCAAATCCCGCGGTCGGGAAAAATGCAGCACGCGCTTTTCGGCCGAGCCGGTCGTTATCGAGTTGTGTGAAGTTGCCGGTGTCACCGTGGCATTTCTGCCACGTCATGGCAAGCAGCAGGCCGTGCCTCCCCACAAGATCAATTATCGAGCCAACATCCGCGCGTTAAAGCAATTGGGAGTCACCGATATTGTGGCGATTAATGCGGTGGGTGGGATTCATAAAGATCTCGGTCCAGGGTCCTTCGCGGTGCCTGAGCAGATAATTGATTACACGGCGAATCGCCAGTCGACCTTCTTCGAAGAAGATATCGCTGCGGTGACTCATATTGATTTTACCTACCCTTATGCCGAAGGCATACGCCAGCAAATTCTGGCCAGCGTAGCCGCGGTAAACGCGGTGATAGAGCGCCCTCGAGCCTGTCTCGATGGGGGTGTCTACGGCTGCACGTCGGGGCCGCGCCTGGAAACGGCTGCGGAAATCATCCGCTGCCAGCGGGACGGTTGTGACATGGTGGGTATGACCGGAATGCCGGAGGCGGCGCTGGCGCAGGAGGCGGGGATCGAGTATGGGAGCCTGGCATTTTCGGTAAACTGGGCGGCCGGCCTGTCTGCGGAGTTAATCAGCCTGGATGAAATCCGCAGAATCGTCGAGGCAGGCATGGAGTTCGTGACCGCCGTGGCGCAGGGAATTGCCTCGGCTTATCGCTGAAAATCGATATCGGGCGGGGCCATCGGTGGCAGCTCGTATGGCTCAACCAGGATCACCAGACCCATGGCGGGATGGTCGAGGTAGTGAAACTCCCGGCTGCGCATATCGCGGCTCTGTTTAAACTGAAACACGCGGGTGACGGTGTAATCCAGGGTGGGCCCGTCTGCTGGGAGAGAGTCGATCTGGATGCCGGAGCCCGTGGGTAGGGGCGGTAGTTTCCAGTCATTGTCGGCCGTAGGGAGGAGTCTGAATTCGGCGAGCCAGAGATCGGCATCGATAACGACGCGGTCTGCATTGTCATTGAAGCGAATCGTGATGCTGCCCTGCAGTTCATGCTGGCCCCCGTATTGCAGTCCGCCACTGATATATATTGGACTGGCATCGGCTGGCGCTAGCACCGGTTGTCGCCATAGGCCATGAAACAACAGGCGGTGATCTGCCGATCGTCGCAGCGCCTGATTGGTCTGTTGGAAATCACTCGCGGATGGGGGCAGATTCAGATAAGCGTCTCTGGCCAAATCGTAGAAGCGAAAGGGCTTATCTGCCTGAGCGAGTCGTAAGGGTTTGGGTCCCATTGCCAGGATGAGTTCCCGGGTGATCTGCTGCAGGTTGGGTTCTGCGACCGGCGCCACCACATCCTCCACCGAGCTGTCATCGACTGGCAACTTCAGCTCCTCCAACAACAGTAAATCGCTTAGCTGGTCTAATCGTCGTAGATTTTCAGGATAGGCCAGGAGAGTGCGATCTGCTTGCCAGCGCTCTTCGAGTCGGTCGGCGGGGGATTCGTTGCTGAATATGCTGACTTCGATCTGAAACCACCTGGCAGCATCCTGCGCCAGGCTTGCACTGCCGAGACAGAGGCTGGCAAGCACCCACAGCAGGGTCAGACTGCGGTTGCGAGCCGGGGATATCTTACTCACTGCGCTGGCGTATATAAGCGGGACTAGATGCATTTAATCAGAAGCTCCCTAAGCCGCTTTCTGTTCGGCCAGTCTCAATTTATCTAACAAATCGCCAATGAACTGCAGCTTTTCCTGCGCCTCACTGCAAGCATGAACGAATTGCAATTGATTCGCACCACCTAATTTGTAGCACTGGGGTTCAGCCTGGATCAACTGCACGATAGAGTGGGGGTCGACCCGGGTGTGTGGGCCAAACTCTATGCGCCCACGGTTGACGTTGGCATCGATCTTCATAATACCGAATGTTTCAGCCCTGAGTTTAAGCTGGGTCAGTTGGAATAGCAGTTTCAATTGTTCCGGCAACAGGCCAAACCTGTCGATCATTTCCACCTGTAATTCGCGCAGGTCTTCGATGTCCAGTGAGCTGGAGATGCGCTTGTACATGATCAATCGGGTGTGCACGTCGGGTAAATAATCCTCCGGAATCAGCGCGGGGATTCTCAAATTCACTTCGATAGACTTTTCCATATCGAGATCCAGGCTCGGTGTCTTGCCTGCCTTGATCGCCGCCACCGCTGCTTCCAGCATCTCGGTGTAAAGAGAGAAGCCGATCTTGTGCATGTGCCCGCTTTGTTCCTCGCCCAATAACTCGCCGGCGCCCCGAATCTCAAGGTCATGGCTCGCCAGGGTGAAGCCGGCGCCGAGGGTTGTCGCCGCCTGGATCGCTTCGATACGCTTGCGCGCATCGGCACCCAGCTTGCCGTGGCTGGAAAGTAGCAAATAGGCATAGGCCTGGTGATGAGACCTGCCCACCCGGCCCCGTAGCTGGTGCAGCTGAGCCAGGCCAAATTTATCGGCCCGATGTATCAAGATCGTATTGGCACTGGGAATATCGATCCCGGTTTCTATGATCGTGGTGCAGACCAGGATGTTGTAACGCTTGTGATAGAAATCGGCCATCACCTTCTCGAGTTCACGTTCGGGCATCTGGCCGTGAGCGATGCAGATGCGAGCCTGGGGATTAATCTGTTGTAGATGTTCGGCGGCGCGGTCGATGGTCTTGACATCGTTGTGTAAATAAAACACCTGTCCGCCGCGCATCAGCTCCCGGGACACGGCTTCTTTTAGCAGGCTATCCTGCTGACCGCAGACAAAGGTTTTCACCGACAGCCTTCCGGATGGGGGCGTCACGATGAGTGATAGATCCCGAATGCCGGACAAGGCCATATTGAGCGTCCTCGGAATCGGCGTGGCGGTGAGGGTCAGGATATCCACGTTAGCTCGCAGAGATTTCAGTTTTTCCTTCTGGCGCACACCGAATCGATGTTCTTCGTCGATGATCAATAAGCCCAGATCGCGATAGTCGATGTTGGCATGGAGCAACTTATGGGTGCCGATGAGGATATCGACCTTGCCGGCGGCGACATTTTGTAAGACGCTGCTTTGCTCGGCGGCGGATTTAAAACGGGAGATAACATCTACCACGAACGGCCAGTCGGCGAATCGATCCTTAAAACTCTCGTAATGCTGTTGCGCGAGCAGGGTGGTGGGGACCAGCAACGCCACTTGTTTGGTATTCTGTACCGCGACAAAAGCCGCTCGCATCGCCACCTCGGTTTTGCCGAAGCCCACATCACCACAGATGAGCCGGTCCATGGCGCCCCCACTGCGCATGTCGGCGATGACCTCCTCGATGGCGCTGGCCTGATCGGCGGTCTCTTCGAATGGAAAACTGGCGGCGAATTGCTCGTATTCATCTGCCTCGCAATGGTATTTAAAGCCTTGCCTGGCCTCGCGTCGGGAATAGATATCCAATAATTCCGCAGCCACATCGCGAATTTTCTCCGCTGCCTTGCGCCGGGTTTTTTGCCACTGATCGGTCCCGAGACGATTGAGGGGGGCAGTTTCCTGATCGGCGCCGCTGTAGCGGCTGATGAGATGCAGGGATGCTACCGGCACATAGAGTTTCGCATTACCGGCATATTCCAGGCTCAAAAATTCTGTGGTCTGGTCATCGGTGGTAATCGTCTGCAAGCCGCGATAGCGGCCGATTCCATGTTCCACATGTACCACGGCATCATCCAGGTGTAATTCCGTGAGACTCTTGATGATGAAGTCGGTATTGCCCTGTTGCCGGTGTCGACGCCGACGTTGTGCGATGCGATTGCCGAAGAGCTGCGCCTCCGTGATCAGGACCAGGTTTTCCTGGGTCAGCCACAGGCCCTGATCCAGGGGTGCGATGGTGATGCCTATGGTCTCCTCGGAATGGAGAAAATCTTGCCAGTGTTCGCAGGCGCGGGGATAAATTTCTATCTGTTGCAAAATTTCCAGCAAGGTTTCCCTGCGACCGGCAGACTCGGCGCAAAACAACACCCGCTGCTCGCCCTGGACAACAAAGTTCTGCACATTGCTAAAGGGTTTCGACAGTTTTGGATTGCTGCTCAAATCCGGCAATTCGGCGGTCTTGAAGTCGGTGGCGGCCCTGCTGTCCTTGAATTCGATTTGCGGGTAGCGCTTCAACGCCGCCTGTACAAAATCGATTGGAATGAAGATCTTGCCCGGAGGCAGAATCGGACGCGAGGGATCGACCCGGCGGTCTTCATAGCGGCTGCCAATATCCTGCCAAAATTTCTCTCCGGTGGCGTTTAGATCGCCGATCTTGCAACAGCGGGTGGACTCCGGCAAATAGTCGAACAAGGAACTCAAGCCATCGAAAAATAAGTCGAGATAATATTCCAGGCCCGGTGAGCTGATGCCATCACTGACGTCCTGATAGATCGGGCACTGGCGTACATCGATATCAAACAGATCCCTGAATTTGCCGCGAAAGGTGGCGATGCCTTGTTCGTCCAGCGGAAATTCACGGCCTGGCAGTAGTCGAATAGCATCGACTTTGTCATTCGAGCGCTGCGTCTCGGGATCAAAATTGCGCAGGGTTTCGATTTCGTCATCGAACAGGTCGATACGAAATGGCTGCGCCGAGCCCATGGGGAAAATGTCGATGATAGATCCACGCACCGCGAACTCGCCATGCTCGTACACCGAATCCACCGACTGGTAGCCCGCAGAGATGAGTTGCTTACGCATGGCATCAATGTGCAGCAGCTGCCCGATTTCCAGATCGAAACTGTTAGCGGCGATGTAGGCCTTCGGTGGCAGCTTGTACATCAGGCTGGTAACGGAAACCACGATGATTCCAGAGCGCAACTGGGGCATATGATAGAGGGTGCGCAAGCGATCCGAGATGATGTCCTGGTGGGGAGAAAAATTATCGTAGGGCAGGGTCTCCCAGTCCGGCAGACTGAAGACGTCGAGATCTGCCTTGGCCTTACAGAAGTATCTCAGTTCTCGCTTTAGCCGCCCGGCCGCTTCGTTGTCTTCGCACACCACGAGCAGAGGGCCTTCACAGTGGGCGGCCGCATTGCTTATGGCGAGGCTGACGGCGGTGCCATGGAGCTGTTTCCAGTAAGAAGTGACGCTGCCTTGCGGCAGTGGCGGATCGAAAATATTTGGCATGAAAGAGTCGGGCGTGTCGGGCGCTGGCGGTTTTCGCGCGGGGTTAAGAGCCGAATGTGGGGAGGGATTGTAGCCTAAAAGCCGGCCTGGAGCAGCGTCTGCTTGCGCCTAGGGCTGGGCTGCGAATTTGTTGCACTGGCAATCCTTTCACAAGATAATACCGCCCTTCTCAAATGCAGCGGAAAAGGTGTTGTTGTGAATCGTCCAAGCGTAGATGACTATTTTGGTGACTGGAAACAAAGGGAGGCACTGGTACAGGAGATGATTCCTGTGCTCGGTCGTCTGTTTAGTCAGCACAATGTGGGTGTTTATATATATGGTAGACCCCTGCATAACCGCTCGGTGACATTCATCATGAAATCCCATCGCTTCGTGCGCCAGATCGAGCGTAACGAGATGTCAGAATTCGAAACCCACGCCGTACTCATGGCGATGGCGAAACTCGATCTATGGCACGCCGAGATCGATCTCGGCAAGCTCACGGTTCAATTCATGAATCACCAGGAAGCTAAGGCTGATGATGCGCTCGGTGTCGATGAATTCGTCGCCAACGAGCTGAGCTATTTGAATGGTGTGAATGAAAAGCCACTGGCTAAATCCCAGGACGTGGTGCTCTATGGTTTCGGTCGTATCGGCCGCTTGATGGCACGACTACTGGTGGAGCGTACCAGCACCGGCGAGGTCATGCGCCTGAAGGCTATCGTGGTACGACCCGGGCCAACCGGTGACCTCCAGAAGCGTGCCAGCCTGTTCACCGCCGACTCCGTGCACGGGGCATTTCAGGGGACTCTGCGGGTCGACGAGGAGAACCAGAGCCTGATCGCCAACGGCAATGTGATCAAGGTAATCTATGCCGATGCCCCGGATGAAATTGACTACACCGAATACGGCATCGACGACGCCCTCATCATCGACAATACCGGCAAATGGAGAGACCGGGAGGGCCTGTCTTTACACCTGAAGTCGAAGGGAGTGGCAAAGGTCATCCTCACGGCGCCGGGCAAGGGTGACCTCAAGAATATTGTCTATGGCATCAATGACGATCAAATCGGCGTCGATGACGTCATCATTAGCGCCGCCTCGTGCACTACCAATGCCATCGCGCCAGTGCTGAAAGTGGTCAATGATAAATACGGTATCGAGAAGGGACATATCGAGTCGGTTCACGCCTACACCAATGACCAGAATCTGACCGATAACTACCACAAGCGCAGTCGCCGGGGTCGCAGCGCCGCCTTGAACATGGTGCTGACGGAAACCGGAGCCGCCAAGGCGGTGGTGAAGGTGATACCCGAGTTGGCGGATAAACTTACCGGCAACGCGGTGCGGGTACCGATCCCCAATGTCTCTATAGCGATCATAAATCTGACCCTGAAAAGCGATACCACCAAGGATGAGATCAACGAGTTCCTGCGCGACATCGCCCTGCACTCGAAGCTACAGAATCAGATCAGCTACACCCAGTCTCCAGATGCAGTGTCCAGCGATTTCGTCGGCACCAGGGAAGCCTGTATCGTGGATTCCAATGCTACCATCGTCAACGGCAACCACTGTGTCCTGTACCTGTGGTATGACAATGAATTTGGTTACTGCTGCCAGGTGGCGCGCATGGTCTACAAGATGGCCGGGATAAGTTACAAGCAGTATCCAGTCGAAGAATCGGCTTAACCTTGTCCGGGTTCCGGCGGCGGCACGGGTATCTAATCACCTTCTTGGTCCTGCTGTTCGTGGGCATCCTTGTGCTTGTCAGACCCTCGGGTGGAATTCAGCAACTGCGCGGCTACACCATGGGCACCACGTATCGCATACAGATCGTGGATATGCCCGCTGCGCTTTCCAGCTCGGAAATAGCCGCCGATGTCAGTGCCCTGTTGCTGGCACTGGACACCGGGATATTTTCCACCTACGCCGCCAATTCCGAGCTTTCCCGTTTTAACCGAGCGCCATTAAATCAGCCCTTTGCTGCCTCCGCAGAGCTGTTTGCAGTACTGATGCTGGCACGGTCGATCGCCGAACTGAGCGACGGCGCCTTCGACGTCACCGTGGGTGGATTGGTTAATCTCTGGGGCTTCGGTCCTTCGATACAAGCTTTGAAGGACGCTGTGCCGGAGCAGCAGGAAATTGATTCCCAGTTGCAATCGGTGGGATATGAGTTGCTGAAAATCGACCAGGCTCGCAGAGAGATCACCAGGCTGGCAGAGTTTTACGTGGACCTTAGTGGTATTGCTAAGGGCTATGCCGTGGATCAACTGGCGGTCTATTTCGACGCCGCGGGGGTTGAGAATTACTTCCTGGAAATCGGTGGAGAATTGAGGATAAAGGGAGAAAAGCCCGGCGGTACGAGTTGGGTGCCGGCGATTGAAACTCCCCAGGACTCGTCGCCGCAAGTCTATGAAGTTTTTTTCACTGACGGCGCCGAGATCGCTATCGCCGGCTCCGGTGATTATAGAAATTATTTCGAGGTGGATGGGCAGAGATATTCACACGAGATCGACCCCAGAAACGGCAGGCCCGTCAGTCACAACCTGGCGGCGGTGTACGTGATCGATGATTCTGCTGCGCGGGCCGATGCCCTGGCCACAGCGTATATGGTTCTGGGCCTGGAAGGCGCTCGCGAACTGGCACAACGGACAGCACAGGCAGCCTATTTCATTTACAGCACCGATGGCGTCGAGTTCCAAGACTACGTTACCCCGGAATTTGCCAATTACCTGCGATCAGATTAAGCAGTGGCGCTACTTCTGCAGTGCAAATTCCTGCCATTGTGAGGGTCGGCGCAGTCGCAATTATTGCGGCCAGATTTGCACCGGTTTTGGGTCGCCAGTCAGGACTGTCCGCCGGCCCAAACTGTGTCGCTGATTACCCCCGCACAGTGGCGAAAACACTTGCCTTCCCATGGCTATGCGTGTACATTCCGTGCGCAATCCAGGACTGGCTTTTGCGGCCAAACGGCGAAGTAAATAACAACATCAAATGCCAGGCAAGACCAGCTATTACCAGAGCCATTTTTTATTAGTCTGAAGGTCAATGTGCCGCCTGCAGCATGCCGACTCGAGTCGTAAGCCTGCCAGCTGCACGGAGTATTAGTAGCTTGGAAGGATCGGTAGAAATCATAGACGGCATGCGCCCATTCCTGTTTTACTTCGCGCTGGTGATTTTCGTCGTGCTCACCATGCTGGTGCTCTCTCATTTTCTGGGGGAGCGGGTAGACCGACCCGGTAAAAATCTGCCCTTCGAATCCGGTATCGTCTCCGTCGGCAGTGCACACTTTCGTATCTCCGTACAATTCTACATGCCCGCAATCCTCTTCATCATCTTCGACCTCGAAGTGGTATTTCTGTTTGCCTGGGCGGTGGCGGTCAAGGAAGCGGGTTGGCCTGGTTTCGTGGAGATTTCTGTGTTCATTTTCATATTAATCGCAGCGCTGTTTTATTTATGGCGTATCGGCGCCCTCGAGTGGCGTACCGAAACCCAACGGCGCGAACTGAAATCTCTGAAGGGTCCTGGCGGTGTCACCAACAAGAAGGAATTCAAGCTATGAGCATTCATTTGCAGCCGGTAGACGAAGCTGGCTCGGTAAAACCCGGCGGTGGCGGCAACGGCATCCATGAGTTTATTCGCCGCAATCTGGTGATGGCCAAGCTCGACGACTTGGTGGCCTGGGGCAGGAAAAATTCCATCTGGCCATTTAACTTCGGCCTCTCCTGCTGCTATGTGGAAATGGCCACCGCTTTTACTGCACGTCATGACCTGGCCCGGTTCGGCGCCGAGGTAATCAGGGGCACGCCGAGACAGGCGGACCTAATTATCATTGCGGGCACTGTGTTCCGCAAGATGGCCCCGGTGGTGAAATTACTCCACGAACAACTGCTTGAGCCGAAGTGGGTGATATCCATGGGCTCCTGTGCGAATTCCGGGGGCATGTACGATAGCTACTCGGTGGTGCAGGGTGTGGATAAATTCCTGCCGGTAGACGTCTATGTGTCCGGCTGCCCACCGCGCCCCGAAGCGTTGTTGCAGGGGCTGATCCTGCTGCAGGAGTCCATCACCCGGGAGCGCCGGCCCCTGAGCTGGCTGCTTAATGACAAGGGCATAATCGAACGTGAGGCTAAGCCGGTGCAACGCGAGCTAAGACAGGCAGAGCGAATCGCGGCAACGGAATTAAGGCCCGAGGAAGAAGTTTAAAATATTTAGTATAATCATATAGATAAGATATTAAATTCATCTAAAATATTACAAATGCAAGTAGCCGAAAAAACAATCCTTCCCGGTTCCCAGACTTCCATCCTACTGGGTCAAATGCGCCGGGAGTTCCCCCATCAGATCCTGGCGGAGCAGCACACTTGCGACGGTATTCCCACCCTCTGGGTGGATAGAACCCATGTGAAATCGATGTTAAGGACACTGCAATCGAAAACCAGCCCGGTGTTTGAGATGCTCTATGACCTTACCGCCATCGACGAGCGCCTGCGGGTAAACCGTGAGGGCCAGCCGGACAGCGAATTCACCGTGGTTTATCACCTGATGTCGTTCAGCGGCAATTGTGATTTCCGCCTCAAGGTGCCGCTGCAGGATTCCGACCTGTCCCTGCCCAGCGTTATCGAGTTGTGGCCCAGTGCCAATTGGTACGAGCGGGAAGCCTGGGATATGTTCGGCATCAATTTTGAAGGCCATCCCAATCTCTACCGCATCCTCATGCCACCCAACTGGGAGGGGCACCCGCTGCGCAAGGAGCATCCGGCCCGGGCCACGGAGATGGAACCCTATTCCCTAGATGACGAGCGGCAAGTCCTGGAACAGGAATCCCTGAAGTTTCGACCCGAAGACTGGGGCATGAAGCGGGAATCGGAACATTCGGAATTCATGTTTCTCAACATGGGCCCCAATCACCCCAGCGTACACGGCGCCTTTCGCATCGCCCTGCAGTTGGACGGAGAGGTGGTGGTAGACGCGGTGCCGGATATCGGCTACCACCATCGCGGCGCCGAAAAAATGGGTGAACGCCAGACTTGGCATACATTTATACCTTACACCGACAGGATCGATTACCTGGGTGGGGTGATGAATAATCTGCCCTATGTGATGGCGGTGGAAAAAATGGCCGGCATCGAGGTGCCGGAACGGGTCAAGGTAATACGCGTCATGCTCTCGGAAATGTTTCGAGTCTGCAGCCACCTGTTGTTCTATGGCACCTTCGCCCAGGACGTGGGCCAGTTATCGCCGATCTTCTATATGTTCGTAGAGCGCGAGCGCATCTTCAATATTATCGAATCCATTTGCGGCGCCAGGATGCATCCAGGGTGGTTTCGTATCGGTGGCGTAGCCCAGGACCTGCCCAACGGCTGGGAGAAGAAAATCCATGAATTGCTGGATTTTATGCCGGGACGAATGGACGAGTACGACAGCATGGTGCTAAACAATGGCATCCTCAAGCGCCGCACCCAGGGTGTCGGTGTGTTTGACAAAGAAGAAGCCTTCGCCTGGGCTCTCACCGGCTCAGGCCTGCGTGCGGCCGGTTTCGAATGGGATTACCGCAAGCAGCGGCCCTACAGTGGCTACGAGAATTTTGAATTCGATATCCCCATCGCTATCAATGGAGATGTCTATGATCGCTGCGCGGTCAGAGTCGAGGAAATACGACAGAGTCTGCGCATCATCAAGCAGTGTGTGGACAACATGCCGTCGGGTCATTACAAATCGGATCATCCGCTGACTACGCCACCGCGAAAAGAAAAAACCATGGAAGACATCGAGACCCTGATCGATCATTTCCTGAGTGTGAGCTGGGGGCCGGTGATTCCGCCGAACGAAGTATCGGTGGGGGTCGAAGCGACCAAGGGCATCAATAGCTATTACCTGATCAGCGATGGTGGCACCACCTCCTATCGCACGCGGATACGTACGCCCACATTCCCGCACCTGCAGATGATCCCGAAGATGTGTCGCGGCTTCATGCTCGCCGACCTGGTTGCCATCGTCGCCGGTATCGATTTTGTGATGGCGGATGTGGATCGATGAGCAAGCAGCTTATCGCCAGTTCCGGCCAGCGCGCGCGGCAGTTGACGGCGGCGGAGATTGCCGACATTGACCATGAAATGGGCATCTATCCCGATAAGCAGGCGGTGGGCCTGGAGGCCCTGAAGATCGTACAGAAACACCAGGGCTGGGTGTCCGATGAAAGCCTGCTGGCGATTGCCGGCTATCTGAACTTACCGGCGGCAGAACTTGAGGGTGTGGCGACATTTTTCAATCTGATATACCGGCAGCCGGTGGGGCGTAATGTCATGCTGTTCTGTGACAGTGTCAGCTGTTGGATCATGGGTTGTGAGGGGCTCAAGGCGCACATCAAGGAGACCCTGGACATCGATTTCGGTGAAACCAGCGCAGAGGGCGATTTCACCCTGATACCGGTTCCCTGCCTCGGTGATTGCGACCGTGCGCCGGTGATGATGGTGGGAGAGGATCTGCACAGAAACCTGACCACTGAGAAGATCGACGAGATTATTTCCCACTATCGACGAGGCGAGGGCGGCGAGTGATCTCGCAGGAATTAACGTGGTAGACAATCCCTTAACGAAGAACATCGACATGTCCCGGCCGCCGCTGGAAATCGCCGCCTATGAGGCCGCGGATGGCTATCAGAGTGTGCGGCTGATAGCGAAGGGTTTGAGCCCTGAAGATGTGTTGCAACAGGTAAAAGACTCCGGCCTCAAGGGCCGCGGTGGTGCTGGATTTCCCACCGGTTTGAAGTGGAGCTTCGTGCCCCAGGGTGACGATACGCCGCAGCAGAAATACCTGGTGGTCAATGCCGACGAGATGGAACCCGGCACCTTCAAAGACCGGCTGCTGATGGAGGGAGACCCGCATCTGCTGATAGAGGGGGTGATCATTGCCGCCTATGCCATCCGCGCCAGCAAGGCCTACATTTTTCTCCGTGGCGAGTACGTGGCGTCGGAGCGGTTGCTGCGACACGCCATCGATGAGGCGGTTGCCAGCGGCTTCCTCGGCAACAATATTCTGGGCAGCGGTTTCGATCTGGAGCTGATCGTGCATACCAGCGCGGGTCGTTATATCTGTGGCGAGGAGACGGCACTGCTTAATGCCTTGGAAGGGAAGCGGGCCATCCCCAGGGCGAAGCCGCCATTTCCCCAGGTCAGTGGATTGTGGGGCAAGCCCACCATCGTCAACAATGTGGAAACCCTGTGTAATTTGCCCGGCATCCTCACCTACGGCGTGGATTGGTATCACGGGCTGACCAAGGGCAGTGATCACGGTACCAAGTTATTCGGTGTCAGTGGCAGGGTGAAGACCCCCGGTTGCTGGGAATTACCCCTGGGATTGCCGATTCGCGAACTGCTGGAAGACTATGCCGGTGGCATGCAGGATGGTCTGGCGTTGCGCGGATTTTTACCCGGCGGTGGTTCCACGGACTTCATGCTACCCGAACATCTCGATACTGCCTTGGACTACGACGAGATCGCCAAGCTGGGCAGCAGGCTGGCTACCGGTACCATGATTGTATTGGACGACAAGACCTGCCCGGTTGGCATGGTGGGCAATTTGATGAAGTTCTTCGCCAAGGAATCCTGCGGCTTCTGTACGCCTTGTCGGGATGGCCTGCCTTGGGTTGAGGACATCTTCAGAGATTTTGAAGCCGGACGTGGCAACGAAAAAGACTTGCAAATTTTGCATGATCATGTGGATTACCTGGGGCCGGGGCGAACATTTTGTGCGCTGGCGCCTGGCGCGACGGCCCCACTGGGAAGTGGGCTTAAGTATTTTAAGGAAGATTTCGAGCGGCATATAAAGGAACAATGCTGCCCTTATAAGCACTAGGTTTAAGACCTGGCGGCAGACGAAGAATTCAAGAGCTGGAGTGAGTGATGGCGAAAATTGTTATTGACGGGGTGAGCTACGAAGTAGATCCCAATAACAATCTGTTGCAGGAGTGCCTGTCCCAGGGCCTCGACTTGCCTTATTTTTGCTGGCATCCCTGCATGGGATCCGTCGGTGCCTGCCGCCAGTGTGCGGTGAAGCAGTATCTGGACGCCGACGACAAAGACGGCACGCTGGTGATGGCCTGCATGACGCCGGCTAGCGACGGTGCGATTATTTCCATAGAGGATGAGCAGGCAAGATCCTTCCGCGCCGATGTCATTGAGAGCCTGATGATCTCGCACCCCCACGACTGCCCGGTTTGCGAAGAGGGTGGCGAATGCCACCTGCAGGACATGACCCTGATGTCCGGTCACAACTATCGACGCTATGACAAGAAAAAGGTTACCCACCGCAATCAGTACCTGGGGCCGTTCATCAATCATGAGATGAATCGCTGCATAGCCTGTTATCGATGCGTGCGTTACTACGATGACTACGCCGGGGGCACCGATCTTTCTGCCCAGGCGTCACATCACCACGTGTATTTTGGCAGGCAGGCCGACGGCGTGTTGGAGAGTGAGTTCAGCGGCAACCTGGTGGAGGTCTGTCCCACCGGCGTATTCACCGACAAGGGTTTCAGCAAACACTACGTCCGAAAATGGGACCTGCAGAGCGCTCCTTCTGTCTGTGTTGGCTGTGCCGTAGGTTGTAATACCACGCCGGGAGAACGCTACGGTTCCCTGCGTCGGCTGGTGAATCGTTATAACAGTGAAATCAATGGTTATTTTCTTTGCGACCGTGGCCGTTTTGGCTTCGACTACGTCAATAGCGAGCAGCGACTGAAGGAGCCTGTGCGACTGCTTGACAGCGAGTCGCGCACGCTCTCGAGCGAAGAACTCGCTGCAACACTGGCAGAGTTTAGCAGTAGTCGTGCGATCGGCATCGGTTCGCCCCGGGCCAGCAACGAATCCAATTTCATGTTGCGCTGCCTGGTGGGAGATGAGAACTTCTTTTCAGGTTTCTCGGATACAGAGCATGACGCCGTACAGCGCATAATCGAACTCGCCGCCGACCCGGCTTTTCATTGCCCCAGCATCACAGAGATAGAGCAGGCGGATGCCGTGGTCATCCTCAGTGAGGATGTGACTAACACCGCGCCGAGACTGGCCCTGGCGCTGCGACAGTCAGTTAGAAATAAAGCCCTGAGCCTGGCCGAAGATTGCCATATCCCGCAATGGCAGGATGCCGCCATACGGGAACTCGCGCAACAACAGCGCAGCCCGCTGTGCATATTGAGCAGCTATGCGACTCGACTCGATGACGTGGCCTCAGATACCGTGATCGAATCACCCAGGGTGTTGAGCGCCATAGGTTTTGCTATCGCCAATAAAATATCTGCCACGGCAGCCTCTAGCGATGGTGGTGCGACCGAGGGATATGGGGAACTGATAGCACGCGTCGCCGCGCAACTGATGGCAGCGAAACGGCCCCTGGTCATCGCCGGTACCACGGCAGGCGACACCGACCTGATTCGTGCGGCCGCCAATATCGCTCGCGCATTACAGGAAAAACGTGGCGAGAAGCCCGTGGATCTGTGTCTGCTGGTTCCGGAAGTGAACTCCATGGGGCTGGGCATGTTGGTGAACAAGGAAAACACCCTTGGCCGCGCCCTGGAAAAGCTCAGCAGCGGAGCCGTCAGCCATGCCGTGGTGCTGGAAAACGATTTATACCGACGCGCCGACTCCGGTGTCGTCGATGCGGCGCTGTCGCGCCTGGATAACTTGATGGTGCTCGACTTGTTGGATACACCTACCACGGCGAAAGCCAGCGTGGTGTTGCCGACTACGGCTTTTTCCGAACATGAGGCCACCTACGTCAATTACGAGGGCAGGGCGCAGCTCAGCTTTCAGGTTCACAGGAATCATAGCGCGGCGAAACCCGCTTGGCGCTGGCTCAATGGTGACCAGGAATGTGATGTGGAGACCATGGTTAACCGCTGTTCCAGCGAGGCCAAGGGCTTCGACAAACTGGGTCAGCTACTGCCGGATCCTGCTCAGTTTGTCGCAGGCATGAAAATCCCCCGGCAGTCACAGCGTTATAGCGGGCGCACCGCAATCAAGGCCAACCTCAACGTCCATGAACCGAAACAGGCGGTGGATTCAGAGTCAGTCATGGCTTTTTCCATGGAAGGGATATCGGCACAGAAAGACGCCGCCTTCATGGCTTCGTCCTGGGCGCCGCAGTGGAACTCCAACCAGTCTATCAGCAAGTTTCAGGAAGAAATCAACGGCAAGCTTAAACAGGGGCACACCGGCACCCTGCTGATCAAGAAGCTTGCCGATAGCGGTGCTTACCTGCAAGCCGAAAGTGCCTACCCTGACGTGAGCAAGGGCTCACTGGAGGTGGTTCTTGCCCAACAGATATTCGGCAGCGATGAATTAAGCGCCAGGTCGAATTCTATTCAGGAAAGGATGACGGATCCCTATATTGGGATTTCACCGGCGGATGCGCAGGCACAAGGGGTACAGCACGGAGACATGGTGTCCCTGGATGGTATCGACGCCCCTGTGGTTGTCTGTATTCGGTCGAAGATGCGAACGGGGGTGGCGGCAATTTATTGTGGGAACGGGGAGATCAATCCCCACGCCCTGCCGGAGACGATCTCGCTCGGCAAGAGTGAGTCAGCTATGGGCGAGCGTGGCATTCGTGGTCTGATCATCAGTGATGTTCTGGAGGACTACTAACCATGACGTGGGAAGTAGGCTCTTATCTCAACATTGGTGTCATCCTGGGGTTGGTGATCTTCATTGCCGCCATGCTGATCTGGGTCGAGCGACGCCTGCTGGGTCTTTGGCAGGAACGCCTGGGGCCAAACCGGGTAGGCTGGTTCGGTCTGCTGCAGGTCGCTGCCGACATGATCAAGATTTTTACCAAGGAAGACTGGATACCGCCATTCGCCGACAGAATGAGTTTCGTGCTGGCGCCGGCGATCATCATGGTAGTTATTCTGACGAGCTTCGCGGTGATTCCCTTCGCGCCGGGTGTGGGAGTCGTCGATTCCAATATCGGCATCCTGTTCGTGCTGGCCATGGCTTCGCTTGGGGCTTACAGCGTCATGCTCGGTGGCCTGTCGTCAGATAATAAATATGCCCTGTTAGGCGCGCTCAGGGCTGCCGCCCAGATGGTGAGCTACGAAGTCTTCATGGGAATCTCCTTGCTCGGTGTGGTGGCACTCTCCGGCAGTTTTAATCTGCGTGAGATCGTGATTGCACAATCCGACGGCTGGTATATTTTTCCACAATTCATCGGCTTCGTGATTTTTCTAATCGCCGGCATCGCCGAGAGTCATCGTCTGCCTTTTGATATACCGGAGGCAGAACAGGAGATCTGTTCGGGTTATCACACCGAGTATTCGGGCATGAAGTTCGGCATGTTCTTCGTCGGTGAGTATCTGGGCCTGGTGTTGATTGCCTCGCTTCTCACCGTGTTGTTTTTTGGCGGTTGGTTGGGGCCGGCCTTCTTGCCACCCATTTTCTGGTTCGCGATCAAGGCCTTCGGTTTTATTGCCTTCTTCATTCTGCTGCGGGCGGCTATTCCACGACCACGATACGATCAACTGATGACCTACGGTTGGCTGTTTTTGCTGCCGCTGTCGCTACTGAACCTGTTGGTCACCGGCGCAATTATATTGGTCACACAGTGATGGGCAGGGTGAAACATGTTTAATCTCATTAAAGATACATTGCTTAGTCAAGTGGTAACGCTGTGGCATGTCTTCTCCCATGCCTTCGTGAAAGCGGACACGGTGCAGTACCCTGAGGAACAACCCTATATGTTCCCACGCTGGCGCGGCCGCATCATTCTCAGTCGCGACCCGGACGGGGAAGAACGCTGTGTCGCTTGTAATCTCTGCGCCGTGGCCTGTCCGGTGGATTGCATCGCCTTGCAGAAGACCGAAGATGAAGACGGCCGTTGGTACCCGGAATTTTTCCGCATCAATTTTTCCCGTTGCATCATGTGTGGTTTCTGTGAAGAAGCCTGCCCCACCTATGCTATTCAACTGACGCCGGATTTCGAAATGGCCGAATACACTCGCCAGGACATGGTCTGGGAGAAAGAAGATTTACTGATCAGCGGCACCGGTAAGTATCACGATTACAGTTTTTATAGAGTCGCAGGCAAATCAATCAAGGGCAAGGACAAGGGCGAAGCGCTTAACGAAGCTGCCCCCGTCGACGTCAGGAGCTTATTGACGTGATGATTCTCTTTTATATCGCCGCCACCGTAGCAGTTGTCTCCACTGTAGGGGTGATAGTGCAAAGCAATATTGTGCATGCCCTGATCTACCTTATTTTGTCGCTGCTGGCGGTGGCCGTGGTTTTCTTTTCTCTGGGCGCACCCTTCGTGGCCGTACTCGAGGCGATTGTCTACGCCGGCGCCATCATGGTGCTGTTCTTGTTCGTCATCATGATGCTGAACATGGGGCAGCATACGCTAGACCAGGAAAAGACCTGGATGGCCGCCAAAGACTGGGCGCTGCCAGCGGGCCTGGCGGCGATATTGTTAGCGCAATTGCTCTATGTTCTGCGGGAGTATCGAGTCGACATCGTACCCAACGAAGTCGGCGTGCTGGAGGTAAGCGCCCTGTTGTTCGGCCCCTATGTGCTGGCCGTTGAACTCGCGTCGATATTATTGCTGGCAGGCTTGGTCTCTGCCTATCATCTTGCGAAAAAATAGAAAGCCCGAAACCGGCAGGCGTAGAAACAGAAGAGAAAACGATGCAATCGATTCCAATTGAACATGGCTTGATCCTGGCCGGCATTTTATTTGCGCTAGGACTCGTCGGCGTCTTGACCCGACGCAACATTGTCTTCGTGTTGATGTCGCTCGAGGTCATGTTGAATGCCAGCGGCCTGGCCTTCGTCGTCGCTTCCGCACGCTGGGGACATGCCGACGGTCAGGTGATGTTTCTAATGATCTTGACCCTGGCGGCGGCAGAAGTCGCGGTTGGGCTCGGATTGATTATTCAGATGTATCGAAAATTCAAGACCGTGGATATCGATGTGCTAAGCGAGATGAAGGGCTGAATGAAAGGTCAAAAATCCATGGGAGAGCAGTTCAATAGAGATCAGAGAGAGAGGGTGCCGTGCAGGACTTGATCTGGTTGTTGCCCACGTTTCCCATGCTGGGCTTTTTAAGCCTGGTGCTGACCGGTGGCTCGCTGCCGCGGAAAATAGTCGCCGTCATCGGTGCCGGTTCGGTGGGCCTTTCCTTCCTGAGTGCAGTGCTTATCTCCGCCCAGTTTCTCGCGTCGGGCGAGGATTATTTCGTAAAAGAACTCTGGGTGTGGATGGCGATCGGGGAGTTTACGCCGGGTTTTAATTTCTACCTCGATGGCTTGTCCCTGGTGATGATGTTGATTATCACCGGCGTCGGTTTTCTGATCCATCTCTACTCCACCGGTTTCATGGTTGACGACCCCGCCTATAGCCGATTCTTCGCCTACATGAACCTGTTCGTCGCCGCCATGCTGATGCTGGTACTGGGTGACAACCTGGTGCTGTTGTACCTGGGATGGGAAGGGGTAGGCCTATGCAGTTATCTCCTGATCGGCTTCTGGTATGAAAACCCTGACAACGGCTACGCAGCGCGCAAGGCCTTCGTGGTCACCCGGGTCGGTGACACGGCCATGGCTATCGGCTTGTTTCTGCTGTTTACCCAGCTCGGGACCCTTAACATACAAGACATGTTGCAGGCGGCACAGCAACAATGGGCAATGGGATCGCCGCTGGCCATCGCTGCGGCACTGCTGTTACTCGGTGGCGCCGTGGGTAAATCTGCACAACTACCGCTGCAAACCTGGTTGCCGGATGCGATGGCCGGCCCGACCCCGATCAGCGCCCTGATCCATGCCGCCACCATGGTGACCGCGGGTGTCTACCTGGTTGCCCGTACCCATGTTCTGTTTGAATTGGCGCCGAGGGTGCAGATGCTGGTGGCCTTTGTCGGCCTGGCTACCCTGCTGATGGCTGGTTTTACGGCGATGACACAGCGCGATATCAAACGCATTCTCGCTTACTCCACCATCAGTCAGATCGGTTATATGTTCCTGGCCCTGGGCGCCGGCGCCTGGTCTGCGGCGGTGTTCCATCTGATGACCCATGCATTCTTCAAGGCGCTGCTATTCCTCGCCGCCGGCACCGTGATTCTTAGCCTGCATCATGAACATGATATTTTTAAGATGGGTGGCAAGCGCAAGCAATTACCGATTGCCTTCTGGTCGTTCATTATCGGCAGTGCAGCCCTGGCGGCGCTGCCATTTACCTCGGGTTTTTACTCCAAGGACGAAATTCTGCTAGCTGCCCTGGCCGTCGAAGGCCCAGGCATGCTGCTCTGGATCGGCGGTGTCATTGGCGCCTTCTTTACTGGAATCTACAGCTTCAGACTGGTGTTCGTGGTGTTTTTCGGGGACAGCCAAGGACATCACGAGGCGAAAGAAGAAGCGCATTGGAGTATGGCTGCACCGCTGATGCTGTTAATGGTGCTGGCTTTGCTTGGCGGCTGGATTCAGGTGCCGCTGGATGCGGTCTTCAGTTCCGGCGCCGGCCATGAGGAAGCACACGTTAGCTTGCTGGTGCACGCCGTCATGATCGCTGCGCCATTCCTGGGCATCGGCGTCAGCTACTTGTTTTTCATGAGCAAGATATTCGACCTGGATAAGTTAATGGCGAACCCCCTAGCAAACTCCCTGCACCGGTTCTGGTTCAGCGGCTGGGGCATGGATGCCTTGTACCAGCGGATCTTCGTTAATCCCTTTCTCTATCTGGCACGGATCAACAGGAGTGACCTGATCGACAGCTTTTATGCCTTGCTCGTCTCCATCACCCGCAGCGCTCACCTGATGCTGGCGCGGACCCAAACCGGATACCTTGGCTGGTATGCCCTCAGTATGGCGGCCGGTCTGGTGTTGATTATTTCCCTGGGGGTGATGCTGTGATACTGGTGGCATTGATAGCCATTCTTTTTCTGGGTGGAGTTCTGGCCTGGCTAAGCGAGCGTCTGGATTCCAAATTACCCCGGGTGATCGCGCTGGCCGCATTGGTGTTGGACCTGGTGCTGATGCTGACCCTGTTAGGCGGTGACAGCGCCGACGGTAGCTGGATCGTCGCATTAAATGTCCAGTGGCTGCCCCGATTTGGCATTTCTTTTCACCTCGCCGCAGATGGCCTGAGCGTGTTGCTGCTGCTGTTAACGGCGTTCCTCGGGGTAATCGCAGTGGGCTCGGCCTGGAGTGAAATCACCGAGCGACCGGGATTCTTCTATTTTAATTTGCTCTGGACCCTGGCCGGGGTGCTGGGTGTATTTACCGCGCTGGATTTGTTTCTTTTCTTCTTCTTCTGGGAAGTGATGCTGATCCCCATGTATTTCATCATCGCGATCTGGGGGCATGAAAACAAAAATTACGCCGCCATGAAGTTCTTCCTATTTACCCAGGTCACGGGCATGTTGATGCTGGTGTCCATTCTGACCCTGGCCTATTTTCACTATGTTCAGTTCGGATTTTTCAGCTTCGATTATTTCGACCTGCTGAATGTGAGTACCAGCTCGACTATCGAGATGTGGATCATGCTCGGATTCTTCGTCGCCTTTACCACCAAGTTACCCATCGTGCCGTTTCACTCCTGGCTGCCCGATGCCCACAGTCAGGCACCCACCGCCGGTAGTGTGATCCTGGCGGGGGTCTTGTTGAAGACTGGTGCTTACGGGCTGATCCGCTTCGCGGTGCCACTGTTTCCCGAGGCATCCATGAATTTTGCGCCGATCGCAATGGCCCTGGCTGTCCTCAGTATCTTGTACTGCGCCAAGCTGGCGTTTGCCCAGACCGACCTCAAGCGTCTGATCGCCTACACCAGTGTCAGCCATATGGGCTTCGTGCTGTTGGGGGTTTATGCCTGGAATGAGATTGCATTGCAGGGCGCGGTGATGACCATGCTCGCCCACGGCCTCAGCGCAGCCGCGCTATTCATGCTAGCCGGCTCTCTACAGCACCGAATTCATACCAGGGATATGCGTGACATGGGTGGTTTCTGGGCCAAGGTTCCGCGCATGTCGGCGGTGGCCCTGTTCTTCTCGATTGCGGCTCTGGGTATGCCGGGTCTTGGCAATTTCATCGGCGAATTCCTGGCGCTGCTGGGGGCATTCTCATCCAACTTGCCGATGACGGTGATCGCCACCTTCGGTCTGATCTTCGCATCGGTGTATTCGCTGTGGGTGATTCAGAAAATATTTCACGGCGAATATTCGAATTCGAAATTTGATGACAGCCATCTTATCGACCTGAACCGCCGCGAGCTGGCCTATTTTGGCGCCATGATCCTGGGTTTGGTGTGGATGGGTATGTATCCGCAATCCTTTCTCGACCTGTCTGCCGCGGCCTTGCAGGAACTGCTGGCCGGGACCCAGGAGCTTGTTAGTACGGTGGTTCAAAACTAATCATGATAATGACTCTAGCCGACTTACTCCCCTTACTGCCGCTGCTTATCGTCAGTGCGACAGCGGTGCTGGTGATGTTGCAGATCGGAATTCGCCGCAGCCATACGGTGACTGCGGCGATCGCAGTCACCGGCCTGTTGTTAGCTACCCTGGCAGCAGCGCTGCTGATGTCTGTGACCAACGCGCAAGTAACACCGCTTCTGATCATCGATCAGTACAGCCTGTTCTTCACCGTGGTCTGCTGCGCGGCCGCCATGTTCATCGTCATTCTTAGTTATCCGTACCTGGCCAGGCTGGACGACGACAAGGATGAATACTACCTGTTGCTGGTCATCGCCACGGTGGGTGCAATCGTGATGGTTAGCAGCAATCATTTCGTCAGCACGATTTTAGGGTTGGAAACCCTGAGCATGTCTCTGTACGGCATGGTGGCCTATCCACTGCACAGCAGGCATTCGGCGCTGTATCCCCTCGAAGCGGCGGTGAAGTACCTGGTATTATCCGCGGTTTCTTCGAGCTTCATGTTGTTTGGCATGGCGCTGATTTACGCCCAGACCGGAACCCTGGCATTCTCCAGCCTCATCGACCTCAGTAGCAATGCCGCCGTCAGTCTGAGTGACAGCTATTCGATCGTGGGGTTGCTGCTATTGATCTCGGGTATGGCCTTTAAATTATCCCTGGCTCCATTCCACATGTGGACCCCGGACGTGTACGAGGGCTCGCCGCTGCCGGCGACGGCCTATCTGGCCACCATAGGCAAGACGGCGATGTTCGTGGTGCTGCTACGGTTTGTGGTAATGACGGACGCGTTAAGTTACGACGCCGTGGTGATCGTGTTCTCATTGATTGCCGTGCTCTCCATTCTCGTGGGCAATGTGCTGGCATTATTACAGATCGAGCTGAAGCGCATCCTGGCCTACTCCTCGATTGCACACATGGGCTATCTGATCATCGCCCTGATAGCGAGTAATTTTGCCGCCAGCACCATCAGCATCGAGGCGGTGACGTTCTATTTATTGGCCTATATGATCATGTCCCTGGGGGCCTTCGGAGTGGTGTCGGTGGTCTCCTCGAGCGAGAAGGAATTCGATCTCGTCTCGGATTACCAGGGTTTGTTCTGGCGCGACCCGTGGCTTGCCCTCATCTTCACGGGCATGCTGTTGTCCCTGGCGGGGATTCCGCTCACGGTGGGTTTTATCGGAAAATTCTATCTTTTCTTCGCCGGCGTAGAGTCTTCCCTGTGGCTGTTATTATTGGTGCTGGTAGTCGGCAGCGGTATCGGCCTGTTCTATTATTTAAGAATCGTCTATCGCATGTTGTTGCCGGTGCCAACGCCCCCGCAATTCCCCAGTGCCGCCGGCGACCGCCTGGGCTCCTACGGTGTGCTCACAATCCTATTCCTGCTGCTGCTGTTGCTGGGTGTCTATCCCGCACCTGTCATGACCCTGATCGAAACCGTTTCCGCCTTCATTTAGTGGCGGCCTGGTGTCGGCCTAGACTCGGCTTTGAGTCGGCCTAGAATCGGATTAGCGCCGCGGCCGGCGCCGATTGATTCCCATTTGTTGGTATTGGCGGGTAATCAGATTATTATGGGCGCGGCGTAATTCGGCAGCATTGGAGAGCACATGCCAGCTAGCAAGGTCTCGGTAATTGGTGGTGGCAGCTTTGGCACTGTTATTGCCAATATTGCCGCTCAGAATGGCTACGATGTCATGTTCTGGATGCGCAGCAGCCAGGTGGTCGACGACGTCAACCGGCAGCACCAAAATCTGCAGTATTTACCAGGCTATGAACTCAACCGAAAGGTCGTTGCCAGCGCCGATATGCAAGCCGCCGTCGCCGACAGCGATATCATTTTCGTCGCCGTCCCCAGTTCTTCGTTTCGGCAGGTGGTACAAAGCGTGGCAGCCCATGCGCCCGAGTCAGCCATGCTGGTCAGCACCACCAAGGGCATAGAACCTGGCGCATTCAAGCTGATGAGTCAGATCCTCGGCGAAGAGCTGCCCGAGGCCAGGATTGGTGTGTTGAGCGGGCCAAACCTGGCCAAGGAAATTGCCAGCAAACATCTCACCGGTACCGTGATCGCCAGTAGTCATGATGCCGTGAGGGAGTTGGTCAGGGATGTCCTGAAATCGGAATTTTTCAAGGTTTATACGAATGATGATATGTTCGGGGTTGAACTGGGCGGGTCCCTGAAGAATATTTATGCAATCATCGCCGGTGTCGCCGCCGCCATAGGCATGGGGCACAACACCAACAGCATGCTGGTGACTCGGTCTCTGACCGAGATGGCCAGATTTGGTCGCGAACTGGGTGCCGACCCTATGACTTTTCTGGGACTGTCCGGCGTGGGTGATCTCGTCGTCACCTGTTCCAGCGCCTTGAGTCGCAACTACCGCATTGGCTTTGCCCTGGGCCAGGGTAAATCCACGAAGGAAGCAGTCGCCGAAGTCGGCCAGGTGGCAGAGGGCGTCAATACAGTTAAACTGGTGGTGGAGAAAGCGGAAGAACTCGGCGTTTACATGCCCCTGGCTAGCGGGCTGTACCAGGTGATCTACAAGGGGCAATCGATAGGCAATATAATCTCCTCCTTGATGATGAGCGAACGGAATTTAGATGTGGAATTTGCCGCCCCAGAAGAGAAAATACTCAGTCGTGAGGAATAATTATGTCGGAAAAATTTGAAGACATCGTGGATAATTTGAGACAGCCATCGGTCTGGATACGGGTGGTTTTCATGCTGGCTTTCGCGGTTTTCTTGTACCTCATCATCGCGCCGGTCATCCTGGTGCTGATCATTGTACAGGCACTTTTTGCTGTGATCACCGGCGCAGAAAATGAGAATCTCAGGTTTCTTGGCAGCGCACTCACCGTCTATGTCTCGCAGATACTGGAATTTGTGACCTACAACTCCGAAATCAAACCCTTTCCGTTCTCCGATTTTCCAAGGGCCGGTGAACAGGCGGAGGCACAAGCCCCGGCCCAAAATGATACGGTGGACAGAGAGGATGAACAGCTAAAGGCGCCCCCGGCACCGAGGAAGAAGGCCGCGAAGAAGACGGCGTCGAAAAAAACTGCAAAAAAAACAGCCTCTAAATAATCGGCAAGGTGAGTTAAAGTGTGTGCTAGTAATAATGCCAGCAAGATAGGGCTTAAAAGAAGGGGGCATTGGGGGTGCTAATATACTTGCTTCACAGCGGAATTGTCGACGAGAGTGGGGGTAGTCCTCAGGGTCGAGGGTCGAGAGCTCAGCCGTGACGGTGTAATGCAATCCCGTGCCATGGTGAGGAAATTCAGAGTGTACGCGCCGCAGGTGGACATGGCATTAATAAGTCCATACCGGAGCGCGAAACAGACTTCTGAGGCCCTGGCGCTTTCGTTTCCGTCGATTCATTTCGAAGTCAGTGAACTGCTGGCGCCGGATGCTGATGTGTATGCGGTGATGGATGCCGTGGAAAACTTTGATGTCCAGCAATTGCTGATGATCGGCCATAAGCCGCTGTTACCTCTGCTGCTTTCTGTCATGGTGGACGGGACCGCCGATTCATCGAGGAGTATTGGATATAGCACCCTGGTCTGCGTGGAGATGGATTTCATCGCGCCAGGTTGCGGAGAAATAAAATATACGATGGAGCCATGAATTCTTCGATTGATAATTTTGTGAAAAAGTTAATGCTAGCGATCGCCACTGTCCTCATGGCGAGCGCCGCATCGTCGCAGCCACGGGTAACTGAAATCGGCTTCGTTGACCACCCCCTGCTGGCCGGATTCCCGGATTCTGAAATAATCGGTGTCGAATACAGCGAAGATGTGAATTACCGATTCGTCCTGGGTAGCCTGCAGCGAACACGGGGGCAGGTCGTGCCGGAGGACTCTGAGAGGATACGGGGTAATGTAACCAAGATTACCTACGAGATTTCGCAGGAATTCACCGGCGCCGATGTCTATCAGTATTACCTGGATCAGATCGATGAAAACAACTACACCCAACTCTTCACCTGCGTAGGCCGCGCCTGTGGCAGCAGCAATTATTGGGCGAATGATATTTTCAGGAATCGCATCCTCTATGGTCCGGAGCGCAATCAATATTATCTTGCCATCCGCACCGGGGCGGGACTGGCAACGGACCCGAGCATCGCGCTCTATATCATCACCCGGGGCAACCGCCGGCTCTATGCTTATCTCGAGATAATCGAAGTTGACCGGGGGACATCGTCCGATGCAGGCGGTGACATCGATAGATTGACGCAGAGCCTGCAACAGCGAGGCAGTGCGGTCATGTCCGGGGTTAGCTTCGGTAGCGATGACTCGCTGGTTTCAGAAGGCGAGCTAGAGCTGATGGTTGAGCTCATGAACCAGGATCCTTCCCTACAAATATACATCGTTGCCCACCTGCGTACAGGGGGCTCCTTGGCAGAGCTCTTGAGCCGATCACTGGCTAGGGCAAACCTGTTAAGGCAGGCGATGATTGACCGCGGCATCGATGCCCGTAGAATCAGTGCGCAGGGAGTCGGGCCGCTGGCACCGGTCTGTGTCGGCCGCGCCTGCGATCAGCGAATCGAATTGGTATTGCAATAGAATCGAAACGCCCTGTTATTTCAGCAGCGACAGGAATTCGTTGCGAGTACTGTGACTGTTTCTAAACGCCCCCAGCATACAGGATGTGGTCATCACGGAATTTTGCTTTTCCACCCCACGCATCATCATGCACATGTGCTGAGCCTCGATGATAACGGCGACCCCAGCGGCCGCAGTCTTCTCCAGTATGCAATTGGCAATTTCATTGGTCAGATTTTCCTGAATCTGCAATCTTCGAGCGAAGGCGTCGACGATGCGTGCCACCTTTGATAAACCGATGACCTTGCCTTTGGGTAAGTAAGCGACATGGCACTTACCTATAAAAGGCATCAGATGATGTTCGCACATCGAATAGAGTTCAATATTTTTCACAATCACCATTTCATCAGAGTTGGATGGAAACAGGGCATCATTAATCACCTCATCGATATCCAGGCCATAGCCCTGCATGAGGAAACGCATCGCGTTCGCCGCTCGCCGTGGTGTGTCGACGAGACCCGGCCGCTTCGGGTCTTCTCCGATCGCTTTTATTATGTTCAGGTATTCTTGTTCCATTGTCTTCCTACGGAGCCTCGAAATAATAAATGATGGCTACCCTACGATAAGCATCAATGTGGGTAAAGTGTTTTTCATGCTCACTCGGCAGATGCCGGGGAATATAAATCGTGGCAACAGTTACAGTTCAGTCCTACATAGATAAGCTGGCCGACTGCTTCAGGCAGTCGGATTTGTGCTATGGCCACGGCACTGACAATCCATTCGATGAAGCCGTGTACCTGGTATATGGCGCCCTGGCTCTGAGCTTCGACGCCGATGCCAATTCGCCGGGTCACATGTTGACTGGCAGCGAGCTGTGCCGGCTGGACGAGTTGGTCGAAGCCAGACTGGAGCAGCGGATTCCGGTCGGCTATCTGGTGGGTAAGGCCTGGTTTGCTGGTCACCAATTTCTTTGTGACCCCAGGGCATTGATACCCAGATCGCCGATAGCCGAATTGATCGATAGCAAGTTTCAGCCGCTGCTTAAACGGGCCCCAACTCGAGTGCTGGATCTGTGTGCCGGGGGCGGTTGTATTGGCATTAGTTGTGCACTTCGCTTCCCTGGCTGTCATGTAGATCTGGCAGAGCTTTGTGCGGATGCCTGTGAGCTGGCGGCGGCAAATGTAGCGCTATATAAGTTGTCGCCACGGGTCTCGGTGCTGAGATCGGATTTGTTTTCGGCCCTGACTGAAACTTACGATCTGATAATTTCCAATCCGCCTTATGTGTCAAGACAGGAAATCGCCGCCCTGCCCGAGGAATACGGTCATGAACCGGAGTTGGGGCTGCTTAGCGAAGATGGCGGGCTGGCTTTACCACTTCAGATATTGCGCGAGGCGGCCGATTTCCTTAGTGCAGACGGTGTGCTGATTCTGGAAGTCGGCTACTCTCGCGCGCAATTAAGCACGCGCTTGAAGACAGTGCCGCTGGGGTGGCTGGAATTTGCCCGCGGGGGTGAGGGGGTGCTAGCCCTGACCAGGAACCAGCTGCAGCAGTATGATCGCCTGTTCAATTAGGGAGACATTGATTAATTAATCAGAGGCCCCTTGGTGTACAATGCTCTGCTTTTCGCAGGCCCACCTTTAGCTCGCTCCACGTATTGAATTTCAAACACCGGATTTCATATGTCAGGGAATACCTTCGGCAAGCTTTTTACAGTTACCAGCTTTGGTGAAAGCCACGGTCCGGCGCTCGGCTGCGTTGTCGACGGCTGCCCACCAGGCATGCCCCTGTCGCCTGAGGATATGCAGGCGGATCTGGACCGAAGAAAACCGGGACAGTCACGCTTTACCACCCAGCGCAAGGAAGCAGACGCCATTCAAATTCTCTCCGGCGTGTTCGAGGGAAAGACCACGGGCACGCCGATTGGCCTGATGATCGAGAATACCGACCAGCGGCCCCGGGATTACAGCAAGATCAAGGATCAATTTCGGCCAGCCCATGGAGACTACACGTACTGGAAGAAATATGGCTTCCGTGACTACCGTGGCGGTGGAAGGGCTTCGGCACGTGAGACCGCGATGCGGGTGGCCGCCGGCGCAATCGCCAAGAAATACCTGCATCAGGAGTGCGGGACGCAAATCCGGGGATATCTTAGCCAGTTGGGTCCCATCACTATTGATTCTGTCGATTTTGATGAGATCGCCCGCAACCCGTTCTTCTGTCCCGATGCCTCGAAAGTGACGGCAATGGAAGAGTTCATGACGGCGCTCAGTAAAGAGGGCAATTCCATAGGGGCGCGAATCACCGTCTGTGCCAGCAGCGTACCGGCAGGGCTAGGCGAACCAATATTTGATAGACTGGATGCGGACCTGGCCAAGGCGCTGATGAGTATCAACGCGGTAAAGGGTGTGGAAATTGGTGCTGGCTTCGCTGCTGTCAACCAGAAGGGAACTGAACACCGCGACGAAATTACACCGAGTGGTTTCCTTAGCAACAATGCTGGCGGTGTCCTCGGGGGTATTTCAAGTGGTCAGGATATCATCGCCAGTATTGCCTTGAAGCCGACCTCGAGTATTCGAATTCCCGGGAAAACGATTAATATTCACGGCGAGGCAGAAACAGTGGTCACCACCGGACGCCACGATCCCTGCGTCGGCATCCGCGCCACGCCTATAGCAGAAGCGATGATTGCGATGGTGTTAATGGATCATTTTTTGCGAGATCGAGGTCAGATCGGCGTGCAGCGCAAGGCATCGGCACGGCCCATCTAACAATGCTATGCTGCCATCTGCACCCAAATATTAATCTATACTATTTTATTAATTACAAATAGTTAATTAAATAGTTTAATGTAAAAAATTACAATTGGTAAGTACTATGACTGGTCATACTCTGTACGACAAAATCTGGGATGCGCACCTGGTAAAACAGCGCGAGGACGGCACCGCGCTGATTTATATCGACCGCCATCTGATTCACGAGGTTACTTCGCCCCAGGCCTTCGAGGGCTTGCGACTTGCGGGCCGCAAGCCCTGGCGCGCCGACGCCAATTACGCCACACCGGATCATAATGTGCCAACCACGACCGAAGAGCGTAGCCAGGGACTCGAGGGCATAAAAGACCCGGTTTCTAAGATTCAGGTAGCCGCACTGGACGATAATTGCCGTGAATTCGGCATCTTCGAGCTGACTATGGATGATCAGCGCCAGGGAATTCTCCACGTGGTGGGTCCGGAACAGGGCGCTACCCTACCGGGTATGACCATAGTCTGTGGTGATTCCCACACCTCAACACACGGTGCCCTCGGCGCTCTGGCCCAGGGTATAGGCACGTCGGAGGTAGAGCATGTGTTGGCAACCCAGTGCCTTATGCAGCAGAAGGCGATGAACATGCTGGTGCGGGTCGACGGCTCGCTGCAGGCGGGAGTCACCGCAAAAGATGTGGTCCTGGCCATCATCGGTAAAATTGGCACGGCAGGAGGAACTGGCTATACCATTGAATTTGCTGGCGATGTCATCCGTTCACTGTCCATAGAAGGCCGCATGACGGTCTGCAACATGGCCATCGAGGCCGGCGCGCGGGCGGGCCTGATAGCTGTAGATGAAACCACACTGGAATACATCAAGGGTCGGCCGCTGGCCCCGACCGGAGCGCTGTGGCAGCAAGCGGCGGTGGCCTGGCGCCAGTTACGCAGCGATGAGGATGCGCATTTCGATCTGGTAGTGGAGTTATCCGCCGGGGCGATCGAGCCCCAGGTAACCTGGGGCACATCGCCGGAGATGGTGGCGCCCATTAGTGGACAGATTCCTGACCCCGCCGGCGAAGCCGATGTGGGCAAGCGCAGCAACATCGAGCAGGCCCTTGAATATATGGGCCTCGAGGCCGGTACCCGGATCGAGGACATCAAGCTGGATTGCGTGTTTATTGGTTCCTGCACCAACTCTCGAATCGAAGATCTGCGGGAAGCTGCGAAGATTGTGGAAGGCAAACGCGTCGCTGACAATGTCGAGCTGGCGCTGGTGGTGCCTGGGTCTGGACTGGTGAAAAAGCAGGCGGAGGAAGAAGGATTGGATCAGATTTTTATCGCTGCAGGCCTGCAGTGGCGGGAGCCGGGCTGTTCTATGTGCCTGGCCATGAATGCGGATCAGCTGGGAGAGGGCAAGCACTGCGCATCCACCTCCAATCGGAACTTCGAAGGCAGACAGGGCTTCGGCGGTAGGACGCACCTCGTGAGCCCGGCGATGGCGGCCGCTGCGGCGATTGCCGGACACTTTGTAGACATTCGCAAACTCTGATTATTATAATAATATCTATATGTATCATACTATTAAGAAATAAAAATGAGAAAATACATCACAAATGAAGGACTGGTGCTGCCACTGGATCGAAACAACGTCGATACCGACTTCATCATCCCCAAACAATTCCTCAAATCCATTAAGCGCTCGGGTTTTGGCGTCAACCTGTTTGATGAACACCGCTACCTGGATCGGGGGGAGCCGGACGCAGACAACAGCCGGCGACCCGTTAACCCGGATTTCGTACTGAATCAGGCCCGTTATCGGGGTGTCAGCGTGTTATTGGGCCGAGGTAATTTTGGCTGCGGTTCCAGCCGAGAGCACGCGCCATGGGCCCTGGAAGACTATGGCTTCCGGGTCATACTGGCGTCCAGTTTCGCCGATATCTTCTTCAATAATTGCTTCAAGAACGGCCTGCTGCCCATCGTATTGGAGCGGGAAACCATCGCCGGCCTGTTTCGAGAGGTGCTGGCGACATCAGGATATGCGCTGACGGTGGACCTGGTGTCACAGCTAATCACGAAGCCAGATGGCACTACCCTGAGCTTCGAGGTGGATCCCTTTCGCAAGCACTGTCTGCTGGAGGGACTCGATGATATCGATCTTACCCTCGAGGAGACCGAAGCCATACGCGAATTTGAGCAGCGCTGGCGACAATCGTCTCCCTGGTATTTCGGCTCCGTGCCGACTGTCAAAGCCCATAAAACACCCCTATAACCCGCAAATAGCCTGTATAAGAGAGAGATGAAATGAGTAGCTACAATGTTGCCGTAGTAGGCGCTACGGGTGCCGTCGGAGAGGCATTAATCGAAATCCTCGAGCAACGCGAATTTCCCGTCGACCAGCTGTTCCCACTGGCCAGCGAGCGCTCCGCCGGCACCACCGTGATGTTCAGGAATAAGCGCCACATCGTCGGCAATCTGGCAGAATTTGATTTTAGCCAGGTACAGATCGGTCTGTTCTCTGCCGGTGGCAGCGTGTCGGAAGAATACGCCCCGAAAGCCGCCGATGCCGGCTGCGTGGTCATCGACAATACCTCCCATTTTCGCTATGAAGACGATATCCCCCTGGTGGTTCCGGAAGTTAATGTCGCCAGCATCGCCGACTATCGAGTTCGCAATATCATCGCCAATCCCAACTGTTCGACGATCCAGATGGTGGTCGCACTGAAGCCAATATACGACGCCGCCGGCATCAAGCGCATCAGTGTGGCGACATACCAAGCGGTGTCGGGGACCGGTAAATCCGCAGTGAAGGAGTTAGCCGGACAAACGGGCGAATTGCTCAATGGCCGGGACGCGAAATGTGAGGTGTATCCGCAACAGATCGCCTTCAACGCCCTGCCGCAAATCGACGTATTCATGGACAACGGCTATACCAAGGAAGAGATGAAGATGGTCTGGGAGACCCGCAAGATTTTTGCTGACGATACCATAGCAGTCAGCGCCACCTGTGTGCGGGTACCCGTATTCTATGGCCATTCCGAGGCGATACAGGTGGAAACCCGGGAGCCGCTGAGCGCCGAAGCCGCCCGCAAATTGTTGGCGGCAGCGCCTGGAATCACCGTCATCGATAAACCCAGTGATGGCAAGTATCCCACCGCGGTGCACGATTCTGCGGGCCAGGACGCAGTTTTCGTGGGACGAATCCGGCAGGATATCTCCTTTCCCAACGGGTTAAACCTGTGGGTAGTGGCCGATAACCTGCGAAAAGGCGCGGCTCTTAACTCAATTCAGATCGCTGAAGAGTTGATAAAAAGCTATTTATAATGAATACTTGCACGATGTAGTGAAGAGACTTTCTTGATAATTTTCAAATCGATACAGTAGTATTCACTAACCAAAGAATACTGGATTTCGGGGTCAGCCAGAGGTAGCTACCGTCAGGCGGTGAAACCATTTTCAGGGAAAATGGACTATGTTACGTAAGACCGCCGTCATCCTGACCCTGCTGCTGGCTAGCGTGGCGACACAGGTTTATGCCCTGGGACTGGGGACCATTTCGGTGGATTCCGCCTTGAATCAGCCCCTGCGCGTGCGCATCGAAGTCCTGCAACTCGGCAATACCAGGCTTGATGAACTCGTCATTCGGATGGCCACACCGGACGATTTCCAAGGCTTCGACATAGAGCGCGTCGGCTTTCTTTCAAGTATCACATTCAGTCTTGAATCCAGCGCTGCGGGCAATTACGTGTTGCTGACCTCGCTTCAGATTGTGCGTGAGCCCTATCTTAGCTTCGTCCTGGAAACCCGGTGGCCCAACGGTCGACTGCTCAGCCAACACACAGTGTTGCTGGATTTACCGGTATTCGATGATCAACAAATATCGGCTTCGGTTCGACAACCCATAAGTCCCATATTACAAGCGCCCTCGCGCAGCCCGAGTCAGCCTTTCGTGCAGCCCGAGCCAGACGAAATTACGCCAACCGTAACCACACCGGTCTCACCACCACTACCGCAATCTGTTGAACCCTCGCCACCGCAGGAGCAGGTACGGAGCCAGGATCCGGTTGAATCTTCAAGCGCCGATGAACAGATGGCCAGCACAGAACCGACGCCATTGGCACCAGTGCTGGAACCGGTCGACGAACCTGCAGAGCCGGTACTCGAAGAAGCCCCTGTTGCAGAAACGGTAGCCGAGCCGGAAGCAGCTATTGTGGCCGACGCCGAACTGGAGGAACCAGTCGCTGAACCGGAGCAGTCGAGCGTGGAAGAGACTGTTGCGGATGAGACCGTGGTGGCAGAGGAAGTTATCGCCGACGAGGAGCCAGCGCCGGAACTTGCAACTGAAGATGTGCCTGCAGCAGAAGTCGAGGAGGCCGACGCGGAAGTCGTCGATGCTGCCGGGACACCCGAACCAGAACCCGAGGTAGTGGAAACGATCGAAACCTCGCCTACAGATACACTTTCTGATATTGCCTTGCAGGTTCGCCCCGACGATTCCGTCACCCTGGAGCAGACCATGTTAGCTCTGCAGCAGGAAAATCCGCAGGCATTCGACGACGATAACATCAATAATCTTCGTAGCGGTGAGGTATTACGCGTGCCTACGCTGGCGGAAATTCAAGCCATTGATCCCCGTGAAGCGCTTACCGAAGTCAATAGACAAAATCAGGAATTTGCCCAGGTCGATGTAGAACCTCTGGTTGCCCCGGACCAGACTACACCGGATCAGCCTGCCGCTGAGCAGGGACAACTTAGTGTGGTCAGCGCCGATGACGATGCTACCGCTATCGGCGCCGCGCCATCGGAATTGATCCAGGAAGAAAATGCGGAACTGGATCAGCGTATTGCCGAGCTGCAAAGTCAGTTGGCGGTGCAACAGGAAGAGGTAGATCGGGCCGCAGTCGAGAGAGAAGATTTGGACTCTAGGCTGGTGGAGGTAGAGGCCCAGATCGTGGCCGCGGAAGAAATTATCCGCTTGCAGGATCTGCAATTGGCCCAGCTACAGGAGAGTCTGGCGCAGGCGGCTGAGATCGCTGCCTCGGAGGCAGAAATCGCAGAACCGGTGGCTCCAGCGACAAGCCTGATGGATGATGTGGTGAGAATCCTGTCGGGCAACACCTTATTACTGGGATTTGGCGTTGTCTTCGTGATCCTGATGTTGGTGGCTGTGCTATTGCGTCGAAATCGGGCCGGCAAAGCCGAAGAAGATGAACTCGATGAGTTGGAAGACAGTGAAATTGAGGCCGCCACCGAAGCCGATGATGCTGAGCCGGTAGCGGAGCAAGCCGAGGACGGAGATGGGGCGGAGCTCGATGAGGAGTTGGATGAAATCATCGGCGATGATCACGAAGAGCCGAAATCGGACTCGGAATATGATGTGGTCAGCGAGGCAGTGCGGCTGATCCAGGCGGGGCAGTTGGAGCGCGCTGAAACACTGGCTCGCAGGGCATTAAAGCAAAATCCAGACAACGTGGAACTACGATGGATGCTGGCTGAGCTACTGGCGGATCAGGGAGATCTGGCCGGCTTCGAACAACAGGCGGAAATTCTGGGCGTGGACAAGGAGGCAGAGATGCGGCTGCAGAACCTGCTGGATAATTCGAATTCCAAGGATGACGGCGGTGCTGAACCCGAGGCTGAGCCTGAGGAAGAACCCGAGGCGGCGCTCGAACCAGAGCAGAAAGATGAAGAACAGGCAGAAACAGAAAGCGGCGAGAGCAATGACGAGAAGGATTTGGCAGCAACCGCGTCTTTCCTCGATGATTTAGGAATCGACCTGGACGCCTTTGATGATATTGAAGACTATGATGAGGAAGCGGATGATAAGGCCGGCGAAGAAGCATCTTCGCAGCCGGCCGACGAAGATGCCCTCGGCGGCGCAGAATCTTTCGAGCCCGACGAGATGGCACTAACGTTTGATCTGGGTGGAGATGAGGTCGAGGCTGAGAAATCCCAGACTGTGGATGAGCCGATTGCCGAAGAGGACAGCGGGGACACCGACAGCGTTACGGAAGCACTGGAAACAGATATCGAGGAATTTGATGAAGATGACGCCGTTGTAGAAGAGCAGGAACAGGAACAGGAGCAGGAGCAGGAGGAAGCGG
>Ga0208879_1000168_pt1 | contig 71141 bp, 65 predicted proteins | sample Knorr_S15_td_Bot_FD_185605 | JGI IMG/M metagenome (GOLD analysis project Ga0208879, IMG submission 185605) | Marine microbial communities from Southern Atlantic Ocean transect - Knorr_S15_td_Bottom_ad_5009_LV_A (SPAdes) (version 2) | ecosystem: Environmental > Aquatic > Marine > Oceanic | place... | reverse complement strand
GATTAAAATATGTCTTTTATCACCTCTTTTTGGACTTTTCACATTTGCCATTTCAAGATTTGGAATACTTCTTTTAAGGTTATTTCAAAAAGATAAATAAAATAAAAGAAAAGAACTATTTATCTACAGTGAGTCTAAATCCCTCTCCATGGATATTTATGATCTTTATTTTCTTATCGCTTTCAAGATATTTTCTCAATTTAGCTATATAGACATCCATACTTCTTGATGTAAAATAGTTATCATCTCTCCATATTTTATTTAAAGCAATATCTCTAGGAAGTAAATCGTTGATATTTAAAACTAACATTTTTAATAATTCATTTTCTTTTGGAGAAAGTTTTATTGGATCATTATTCTTCTGATTAAGCAGTCTCAGCTTTGAATTAAAATTAAATTCACTAAAATTAAATTCATAAACATTTGAATCATTTGAATTAAGAAGACTTTTTCTGCTAAATAATGATTTTATTTTAGCTAATAATATCTCAGAATCAAAAGGTTTAGTAAGGTAATCATCAGCTCCAACCTTATAACCTTTCAAAACGTCATCTTTTAAAGTTTTAGCTGTTAAAAACATTATAGGTATATGGTCATTTTTTTCCCTTATCTCTTTAGCTAAGGTAAATCCATCCTTATAAGGCATCATTACATCAAGAATACATAAATCATATTCTGATCTATTAAACTTTTCATAACCTTCAATACCGTTTGATGCTAAATCAACATTATAATTATTAATAGATAGATATTCTTTTAGAATTCTTCCAAAATTTGAATCATCCTCAACTAAAAGTATTTTTTTATTAGTCTTCATTTAATTAAATATTTTTAAACTCTATAGAGAATTTTGTACCTACTCCCTTTTTACTGTCAACTTTAATAATCCCATTGTGAAAATCAACTATTTTTTTAACATAAGATAACCCAAGTCCATGGCCCTTAATATTATGAATATCTCCATTTTGTTCTCTAAAAAATTTTTCAAAAATCATTTTTTGTGTAGATTTATCCATTCCAATCCCCCTATCCTCAATACATAACTGTATTTTATCATCTATTGTATCAGATGTAAAATTAATAAGAGGAGATTTTTTAGAGTATTTTATAGCATTGTCAAGAATGTTTATTATTATATTCTCAAGATGATTTTTATTCCCTTTGATATACCTATTTATTGCATTTAATCTTAAGTTAATCTTACCTTTCTTGCTTCCTATTAAAAGTTTCACATGTTCTGTGGCATCTTCAATTACTTCATGTAAGTCAATCTCTTCCATTATTAAAGGATTTGAACTTTTTTCAAGCTGAGAAATCCTTAATATATTTTCTACTTGGGAGAGCATTCTGGAATTTTCTTCTCTAATCATTCCTAAATATGAATTTGTCTTTTCGGTTATCTTATTTTTTTCATTACTCAATATTGAGTCAAGTGCAAGATTTATAGTTGCAATAGGTGTTTTAAATTCATGAGATATATTATTAATGAAGTCATTTTTTATTTCAGATAATTTTTTTTGCTTTAAAATTTGATATAATGCACTTGTCGATAAAATTATAACAACTAAAGTTAGCAAAAATGACAATGATGCAATTCCAATTATCCCTGATAGAACATATTCCCTTTTTTCTGGAAAAGAAACAATTAAATCATACTTTATAGGACTTGAAATATCATCAAAAAAAGGAATTGTATATCTTGCTCCTGATTGAACTTCTAAGTAATTATTAGATTTAATTTTTGTTGATAAGCTATTACTATATATACCAAATTCATAAGGGGTAGTAATATTTCTTTCTTGAAAACTTTGATCTAACAATATCTTAATTTCTCTTGAAGTAGTTCTTTTATGGATAGGAAGAGATGAAGCATATTCTTCAAATGCTGATTTATATTTTTCAAACTTAAAAACATCTATGTCCTGGACACTTTTAATTTTAGAAAATGAAGAATTTAGAGTATTTTCTCTTCTATCAAAAATATTTCTATTTAAAATTGTTGTTTTAACAGCTTTATAATCTTTAACTTTTTGATCTATACTTAAACTACTTGATAGATTATCAGGTATACTAATATTATAATCTTCTTCAAGAATTCCATATGCAAAAAATGTAGATAAGTTTGTAGATTGATCTTCATCAAGAAAAAGAAAAACATCAGTAAAATTTGATTCACTAGGTGCTCCTATGGAATCTATTAACATTTGGTATGCATTAACGTAATCGTTCAACTCTCTATTCTTAACCTCTAATGACACTTCTCTCAAGGATGTATTAACAGAAAGAGAGAATTCCTCTTCCTTATTTTCCCAAGAAGTATATATCCAATAACCTTGAAGAAAAATTATTCCTATTAAAGAAAAGGACATCAATGCAACAAGTGATATATAAAATTTTCGACTCACTTTTTATTTTTTTACAAAATTCGGAATTTAAATTTAAAAAAATCTTAATGCAATGTTAATGTATTTAGATACTATTTAATATGTTTTTATGGATTTTAAGAACCTTTTTGGGGATATCTATTATATTAATGTTCTCAATTATATAGTCACTTTTATCTACCTTATCTTCATCGTCAATTTGATTATTTATCCTATCAATGGCATCTTGCCTATTACATTTATCTCTATTAATAATTCTATTAATACGTTCCTTTTTTGGAGCTTTTACTAGAATTATTTTATCAAATTTATCTTGAGTTTTTGTCTCAAAAATTATTGCAACTTCTTTGATTATATACACATTCTTTAAGCCTATACAGTAACTAATAAAATGATTGTTAACAGCAGGATGCACAAGAGAATTAAGAAGATCTAATTTTTCTTTATTCTTAAATACAATACTTGCTAATTTCTTTCTGTCTAATTTTGAATTGATATAAATGTTATCTCCAAAAGAACTTTGTATTTTTTTTATCAGATCCTGATCAGAATCCATTAGTTTTTTTGCCTCTTTATCAGCTTGATAACAATTAACTCCTAATTCTTTGAAATGATTAATAACAGTTGATTTACCAGATCCTATCCCCCCAGTTAATCCTACTAATATCATTTACTATTAAGTTTATCTATTATTTCTTGGCTTACTCCAACATTTGAGAATCCACCATCATTATATAAATTCTGTAATGTAACTTTCCTAGTATAGTCACTAAATAAAGAAATAGTATAATCTGCACATTCTTCAGCACTAGCATTACCAAGAGGAGATGTCAATTCAGCATAATTTAAAAAATCATCTATACCTTTAACTCCCTTTCCAGCTGTTGTAAGAGTTGGGGATTGAGATATAGTGTTAACTCTAACTTTTTTTTCTTTCCCAAAATAATAACCAAAACTCCTAGCTATAGATTCTAAATATGCTTTATTGTCAGCCATATCATTATAATTTGGAAAAGTTCTCTGAGAAGCTATATAAGTTAATGCTACGATACTACCCCATTCATTCATAGCGTCTAGTTTGAAAAGTGTTTGCATTAGTTTATGAAAGGAAACTGCTGAAATATCCCAACCCTTAGTCATCCAATCATGGTTTAAATCGGTATACTCTTTGCCTTTTCTAACATTAACCGACATTCCAATCGAGTGAAGAACAAAATCCAATTTAGACCCTAAATCATTCAATGCACTCTTAATAAGGTTTTCTAGGTCCTCTAAACTTGTAGCATCAGCGGGAATAACTTTCGATTCTGTCTGCTTTGCAAGTTTTTCTATATTCCCCATTCTTATTGCAACAGGTGTATTTGTTAAGACAAACCTTCCTCCTTCATCATAAATCTTATTTGCTGTAATCCAAGCTATTGAACTTTCATCAAGAGCTCCAAAGATTATGCCATTTTTACCTTTAAGAATAGAATTTGACATTACTTTTTTTATAAAGGTACACTTAATTCAGTAACTGATTAGCAAGCTCTTTAGCAGATTTATTTAGTTTTTTACCTGATAACATTTCAGCAATTTCATTAATTCTTTCAGATTTATTTAATAATTTAATATCTGTTATAGTCCTATTTTGGTCTTCATATTTAAAAACTTTAAAATGGTTATCTCCCTTGGATGCAACCTGAGGAAGATGAGTTATTGTTAAAACCTGCATATTCCTAGACATGTTATACATTAAATTAGCCACTTTTGAGGACACAATCCCAGATACACCAGTATCAATTTCATCAAAAATTATAGCTGAAAGCTTTTTATATTTTGATAAAATACTCTTAATTGATAGCATAATTCTTGAAACTTCCCCTCCAGATGCAATATTTTTTAGTTCATTATAATTAGTCCCTTTATTTCCTTTAAAAAGAAATTCAATTAAAGAATTACCGTTCTTTTGTAATTCTTTAGATTTAGAAATTTCAATTTTAATCTTTGAATTTTCCATTCCTAAATCCATGAAATTATTATTCATTTTCTCAATAAAAATTGGAATAGCTTTTTTTCTCCCCTGATGAAGTCTATCAGCTACCTTATTAAGACTTTTTATAATATTATCTCTTTTTAACTTTAATTTCATGATTTTCTTATCAAAATTTTCATGATCATCAATTTTCTTTAATAAATCATTTTTTATATTAATCAATTCCTCAATTGAATTAACCCTATGCTTGTTTTGCAAAGAATAGATTAAATCTAAACTTTCCTTAAAAACATTTGATTCAGTGTCTTTAGATTCAAGATTATTAATATATGACTCATAATCATTAGTAAGGTCAATTAAATCATTCTTGATTTCAATAAATTTATTTTTAAAACTCTTAAGTTTAGAAGAGTTTTCTGAAATTTTATTTATTTCACGAACATAGAATGAAAGTTTATCATTTACCCCTATTTCATCATTATTTATTTCATTAATTATATTGGCTGATATTGTAAGAGTTTCTTCAATATTATCTAGTTCTTTAACTTGTTCTTTAAGATTATTTAAGTTTAAATCTTCAAGCTTAAGACCTTCAAATTCTTTAAGCAAATAATTATTATAATCACTTTGTTTATCAAGGTTAAGTTTATTCTTTTCAATTTTTTCGATTTCTATTTCAATTTCTTTTAAAGCACCAAATTCCTTGTTATAGTCCACTACTAACTTTTCATTATTTGAAAGAGAATCTAAAATTAGATATTTAAAATTATTATCTAATAGAGTTAAATTATTGTGCTGAGAATGAACATCTATTAGAGTATTTCCTAGTTTTGAAAGAACATCAAGGTTAACGGGTGTGTCATTTATAAAAGCTCTTGATTTGCCAGAAGGAATAACTTCTCTTCTTAAGATTGTTTCTTTTTCATAATCTAAACTATTTAGATCAAAAAATGACTTAAGATCATATTCATTTATATCAAAAGTAGCTTCTACAAAACATTTAGTTTGTTTATTTATAATTTTTGAATTATCAACCCTTGAACCTAAAACTAGAGAAAGACCACCTAAAAGTATAGATTTTCCAGCTCCTGTTTCTCCAGTTATAGAAGTCATTCCAGAATTAAATGACATTTCAATAGAATCAATTAAAGCATAATTATTTATTTTTATTTCTTTAAGCATCTTTTAATAATTTGTTCAAAAATGTCTTTTGAAACCTGATCTTTACTTTTCTTTTTATATTGAATATTATTATCTGAAGAGATAAAAGTGATTTTATTTTCATCACTTGATATAGGAGAAAAATCAGAAATAGTGTTGAGTATAATAGCATCTAAATTTTTATCATTCAATTTTTTCTTGGCATTTTCAATTGGATTTTCAGTTTCAAGAGCAAATCCTACTAGATATTGTTTAGTTTTATTTTTTCCAAGATATGATAATATGTCAATTGTAGGTACAACTTCAATCTTTTCAAGTATATTTTTCTTTTTAATTTTATTTTTACTTATTGATTTAGGCTTAAAATCTGATACTGCAGCAGCTGATATAACAATATCTGATTTCTTATAGTTTTTTTTCACCATATTAAACATTTCATCTGAAGATTCTATTCTAATAGTTTCTATAAAATCTAGATCCATATCAAGGTTTGTTGGACCAATTATTAACTTAACATTAGCTCCTAATTTTTGAGCATTTTTTGCTAAATAATATCCCATTTTACCAGAAGAATTATTTCCAATAAACCTTACAGGATCTAATTTTTCATATGTTGGTCCAGCAGTGATCAAAACATTTTTACCATATAAAGGAAGTGAGTTTAAAATCTTAGATTCAATAAATTCAACAATTTGTTCTGGTTCTAACATCCTTCCCTCCCCTTCTAATCCACTTGCTAAAGAGCCACTTCCTACAGGTAAAACATTATTTCCATTTTCAGTCAGCTTTTTTATATTCTCTTTATTTGACGAATTACTATACATATCTAAATCCATAGCTGGAGCAATAAACACTGGTTTAGAACATGATAAAAAAGTAGCTAATAGTAAATTATCACATTTAGCATTTGCCATTGAAGAAATAGTATTTGAAGTAGCTGGGGCTATAATCATAAGATCCGACCATTTAGCAAGCTCTACATGATTATTCCATGTGGGATTATCTTTTTCTTCTTTAGTAAATGAAGATAGCACTTCATTTCTTGATAGTGTTGAAAGAGTTAATGGACTAACAAAATTTTTTGAGTTTGGAGTCATTACAATCCTTACTGAAGATTTTAATTTAATTAAAAGTCTAACAAGAATTGGAATTTTATATGCTGCTATTCCGCCTGATATACCAATTAATACTTTTTTATCACTTAAAACACTCATGTTTTTAGTGTATTATTTATCTTCAGTTTCTTCGTCTGTATCTCTATAGTATATTTTACTGTCTAACCATTCTTCAACTGCTATAGCATAAGGTTTTGGGAGTCTTTCATAAAATCTTGAAACTTCTATTTGTTCTTTGTTTTCAAAAATTTCCTCTAGATTATCATTGTGTGTAGCAAATTCATCTAACTTATCATGAAGCTCTTTTTTAATTTCTGAATTAATTTGAATTGATCTTTTAGCTATAATTGAAATTGCTTCATATATATTCTGGGTTGGCTCTTCAATATCTCTTCTATCATATGTCTTAGTAGTGATAGAAGCATTAGTTTTTCTGTATTTGTTCATAGTTGTTTTTTTAGTTAATTAATTATTTTTTTTGCATTATTTAATTTATTTGACAAATCTTCAATAAAGATAGTCTCTGGATAATATCTTAGAAAATTAACAAGCGATCTTTCAAGTTCAGTAACTCTTTCAATTATTTTAGATTCTATACTATTTATAGCAATTTCATAGGTAGACAGCCATCTATAGTATAATGCCTCTTCACGAAAAATAGTTCCAGGATAATCTGCTACGAAATTATCTAAAGATCTAATTGCAGAATTATAATCCCTAATTGTATGATATTGCTTAGAAATTTCAAATTCTTTTTTTTCAAGTTTATTTTGTAATTGTTCAATTAATTCAATTGCTTCTGAAGTAAATTCAGAATTAGGGTACCTATTTATAAAAATTTGAAGTTTTTCAATTGCAGTATTTGTATCATTTTGATCAAGACTAAAGATTGGTGAAAGCATAAAATATGATTTACCTTCCATAAAATAAGCATCAATAATTCTTTGACTATTAGGGTATGATTTGATAAAATTTTCAAATTGAATAGCAGCTAAATAATATGATTTAGTCTCAAAATATGAATTTGCAAAAAAGAATCTTAGTCTTTCTCCTTGAGGTTTTCCACTATAAGTAGGCATAATTTGCTCTAAAAGTGCATTAGCTCTTCTAAAATCCCCATTATCATAATATTTTTCTGAAGCAGTATATTTATCAACTTCATTTTCAGTGCTATTAAGTAATTTTTGATAATCATTACAAGAAATTGTGAAAATAAATAATATTAATATACCTAAGAGTCTAATCATTTTGCGAATGTATTAATTATATAAAATATAATTAACAAATTTATGATAAGTTTATAAAATTAAATTATTAAAATCCTCCTCAGCAATTATAGGGATATTTAGGTCTTGAGCCTTGTTCTTTTTTGAATCCCCCATTTTATCTCCTCCAATTATAAAGGAAGTGTTTGATGAAACTGAAGATTTTATTTCACCTCCATTAGTTTCAATTATTTTAATCAATTCGTCTCTTGAATAATTTTTAAAAACGCCTGATACAATTATTTTTTTTCCTTCAAGTTTATTTGATGTATTTATAAACTTTTCATCTTTACTTAAGTTAAGACCCACATTATATAATTTTTTAAGTATTTTTTTATTTAAATCATCTTTAAAATAAGAAACTATACTATTTGCAGTTTTATCACCAATTTCATTTATTGCTGAAAGAGCTTCAAAATCCATCTCAATTAAATCATAGATAGAATTAATATGTCTTATAATATTTTTTGAAGCAGATTCACCTACATATCTAATTCCAATGCCATATAAAATTTTTTGGTATGATTTTGTTTTTGAATCTTCAATTCCTTTTTTAAGATTCACAACTGATTTTTGAGCAAATCCTTCGAGTTTTGAAATTCTATAATAGTCTAAATTATATATGTCTGATATATCATTTATTAAACCCTTATCATATAGTAATCTAATAGTTTCATCACCAAATCCATCAATGTTCATAGCCTTCCTTGAGACAAAATGTTGTATCCTTCCAATTGCTTGAGGTCTACATTTAATAGTATTTGGGCAAAAATAATTTGCCTCAGATTCGTGTTTTTGAAGAGTAGTCTCACATTCAGGACATAAATATGGAAAAGCAATCTCATCTTCTTCTAAACCTCTATTATTAAAGTCGATACCAGTTATTTTTGGAATTATTTCACCTCCTTTTTCAACAAAAACTGAATCATTAACTCTCAGCTTATACTTAATCATTTGATTATAACTATGAAGTGATGCTCTTTTAACAATTGAGCCTGAGATTAGAACAGGTTCTAAATTTGCAACAGGAGTAATTGCGCCTGTTCTTCCAACATTAAATGAAATTGAATTTAATTTAGTTACAAGGTTTTCTGCTTTAAATTTATATGCGATTGCCCATCGAGGAAATTTGGAGGTAAAACCTATTTTTTTTTGATAATCAATGTTATTAACCTTTATTACTATACCATCTATTTCAAAAGGCAAATTTTCTCTTTCCTTGTTCCAGTGTTTTATATATTCCTTTACCAAGTCTATGCTCTTAACAACTTTATCATATTTAGGAACTTTAAACCCCATGTCCCTAGCAAGGTTTAATAAATTGGAATGTTCATTTATAGTTAAATCATTAGAGACTATAGAGTATAAAAAGAATTCTAATGGTCTTCTTGCTACTTCTTTAGAATCTAGAAGTTTAACACTTCCTGAAGCAGTATTTCTTGGATTCATGAATAAAGATTCACCATTTAGTTCTCTATTTTTATTTAGTGCTTTAAATGATTCTGTTAGTATTATAATTTCACCTCTGATTTCAAATTTTTCAGGAAATGATTTACTATTTAATTTTAATGGTATAGAGTTTATGGTTTTTAGATTTTTAGTTATATCATCCCCCTGTGCTCCATCTCCTCTAGTAAGACCTTTAATTAACTCACCATTTTCATAGAGAAGATTTACAGAAGCTCCATCATATTTTAATTCACAACAAAATTCAAAATCAGATATATCCAAAGCTTTTACAATTCTTTTATACCATGAATCAAGCTCTTCATCTGAGTATGTGTTATCAAGAGAATACATTGGAAAAATATGTGTATCTGAATCAAATTTATCAGAAAGACCTCCACCTACTCTTCTAGATGGTGATTCTATATCATAAAACTCAGGATATTTATTTTCAAGATCAATTAGCTCTTCAAGTAATTTATCATATTCTAAATCAGAAATTATGTTTGTATCAAGGTCATAATAATTGTGATTATGCTTATTAATTAATCTTCTTAATTCTAATATTCGTGACTTAATTTCTTTCATTTTAAAATGTAATCTTTACAAATCTTTTTTTGCCTTCAAAATCATCTTTAAAGTTAACATCATTTAGATTATTTTTAGCAAGCATTTGCTTAATTTCTTTTATATATAGAGGATTAATTTCAAAATATATAAAACCATTTTTATTTAAGTTAAGCTTAGAAAATTTAACTATTTCTTTATAATATAGAATTGGATCTTCTGATGGAGCAAATAATGCAATTTCAGGTTCATATTTTACGTTTTTACCAATTATTGAAGCTTCATTTGATGTAAGATATGGAGGGTTTGAAACTATTATATCAAATTTTTCAGAAAAAACCTTTTCTTCTCTTATATCATATTCTAAAAAAGTAACTTCTGAAAAAATTCTTTTTTGATTTATTTCACAAATTTCTAATGCCTTTTTTGAAATATCAACAGCTATAGTTTCAAAATATTTATTATTTAAAGATAGAGTTATAGCAATACAACCTGACCCTGTTGCAATATCTATTACTCTTTTTTTTTCTTTTGTTTCTTTATTATCTTCTAAAATCCAATTAGTCAGCTCTTCAGTTTCTGGTCTAGGTATTAACACGTCTTCATTAACATAGAATTCATTATCTAAAAAAAGCTTTTTATTAATTAAATAATCAATAGGGTAATTAGTTTTTAACTTATCTAACCCTTCCAATAATTTATTTAACTGAGATCCTTTTAATATATAATCTGGATTAAGATTAATAAAAGTAAAATCTAGATTGAAGTATTCTTTTAGAAGGATTTTAAGATAATAATCTGATTCTTTGATACTAAAATCATTCAAAGTTTTTCTATAAAGATTTCTTAGTTCAATAAGATTCATTCATAATGATTTTATCATCCAAATTGGACAAGCAAAATGTCCAGTATTTCCCATTGGAAAATATATATATTTAAAACCAAACTTTAAATACAATTTCTGAGCATCTAGCATATTTGGCATTGTCTCTATATAGCATATCTTAAATTTATTTTCTTTTGCAAAATTTAAACATTTCTCGATCATTAATGAACCTAATCCTTTACCTCTCATCATTGAATCAAAATACATTTTTTGAAGCTCACATATTTCATATGCTTCATTTTTTAATTGACAAATTCCAGCACCACCTTTTATCATATTATTTTCTTCAACAATAAAATATTTAGACCTTTGGGACTGATATGCTTCATAAATAGAGTCAATCTCAGGGTCGTGAAATACAGTACCTTTATTTGGAACCCCCATCTCAATAAGAATTTTTCGCAATAAAGTTGCTAACTCAGAATTATCGCTTTTTTTTACTTCTCTAATATTCACTACCAAAATAAATTTAATCTAAATTTACAATAGATTTAATTAATATTGAATTAAATGAATAGTGATAATTTCTTCATGCAAAGATGTCTAGCTCTTGCAATAAAAGGCATTGGAAAAACGTATCCTAACCCTCTAGTAGGATGTGTTATTGTCAACGATAATAAAATTATCAGTGAAGGATGGCATAAATTATATGGAGGTGTTCATGCAGAAGTTGATGCAATTAATAAAATTGAAGATAAGAGTATCTTAAAGAACTGTTCATTATATGTAAATCTTGAGCCTTGTAATCATCACGGAAAAACCCCACCATGCACCAATTTAATATTAAAATATGGAATAAAGAATATAATAATAGGAATTAAAGATCCAAATAAAAATGTAGATGGAAATGGTGTTGAATATTTAAAAAGAAATGGTTGTAAAGTAAAGGTTAATGTTCTAAAAGAAGAATGCAAGTTTATAAACAGAAGATTTCTAACATTTAATAACCTGAAAAGACCTTATATAACATTAAAGTGGGCTGAAAGTAAAGATGGTTTTATTGGGCCAATAAAAAATAAATTAAATTCAGGAAAAGTCTTCTGGTTATCAAATGAAAAGTCTAGAATATTATCTCATAAATGGAGAACTGAAGAACATTCTATTTTGGTCGGAGTTCAAACAATCATTGATGATAATCCTGAATTAACTTCTAGATTTTATAAAGGAAACAATCCAATAAGAATTGTAATTGATCCTAATTTAAGGATCCCTCTAGAATCAAATGTACTAAACAATGCATCTAAATCAATAATTTTTTCTAAGACAAAAAAGAAAACGGATGGCTTAAATATTCATACAAATGATTTTAGTAATAAGGAATCAATAATTAATAGTATCTACAATCAAGGTATTCAATCAGTTATTGTTGAAGGTGGGAAAAGGACTATTCAATTTTTCATAGATAATAATTATTGGGATTGTATAAAGATATTTCAAACAGATAAGTTATTAAATAAGGGGACTCCTAGACCAGATTTTAATATTAATGATTATGATTATAAAATGATAGATAATGATAGATTATATGAATTATTTAAGAATCAAAAAATTTCTCTTTAATTTCTATAGGACACTTTTTAGGTTTTTTTGTTTTAGGATCATAAAATGCTAGCTTAGTTGTTCCACTGCATATTTTAACTTTATTTCCCTTAAAAATTTGATATTTAAATTCAATTGTTGACATTGGTTCCTTCTCACAGTTTATTTGAATTTCAAATTCATCTCCAAAAAAAAGAGGATTATTGTATATTATTGAACATTCAACCACAGGTAACCAAATATTTTTTTTTTCTAATTCATTATATTTTATATCAAGAAATTCAAACCATTCTATTCTTGACATTTCAAAATATTTTAAATAGTTACTATGATGAACAAAACCCATTTGATCAGTTTCATAATATCTAACCTTATTTTTTTTTGTTATATACTCCATAAACTGAAAGATTTTATGAAAATTCCTACAGGTCTCCTTCTACTTATTTTATGAAAAAAAAATTTAATAATCAATAGCATTAATGATTTTTTTTCATTTTTTTTAACTCATATTTGTTCTAACAACCTTAAACCTTTAAATCTGTTTATGAATGTCACTAATCCAAGTTAACAAAAAATGAATCAAAGTCCTTCATCCGTTTGGAATAATTGCTTATCATTTATTGAGGACAATATTCAACCTCAAGCCTATAGCACTTGGTTTAAACCAATAGTACCTGTAAAAATTACTGATAACGTTTTAAGTATACAGGTTCCTAGTAAATTTTTCTATGAGTGGTTAGAAGAACATTACATAAAGATTTTAAAACTAGCATTGACAAAAGAGCTAGGTAAAGATGCTAGGCTTGTTTATGTTATTAAAATGGAAAATACATTTGGTAACAAAGAGCCTTATACAGAAAAAATACCAAGTTCAAATAATTCTAGTTTAAAATCTCAAAATGTTGAAGCACCTTTTATAAGTTTTACTAGTGAATTAAAGAACCCTTTTATAATCCCTGGAATAAGAAATCTACAAATTGAATCTCAACTTAATCCAAATTATACATTTGAAAATTTCCTAGAAGGTGACTCTAATAGACTTGCAAGATCAGCTGGATTAGCTGTTGCAAATAAACCAGGAGGGACGTCATTTAACCCTCTTCTAATATATGGTGGTGTTGGGTTAGGAAAAACACATTTAGTTCATGCAATTGGAGTTGATATTAAAAAAAACTACCCTGATAAAACTGTTTTATATATCTCTTCCGAAAAGTTTACCCAACAATATGTTGATTCAGTTAAGAAAAATAATAGAAATGATTTTATTCATTTTTATCAAGTTATTGATATATTAATTGTTGATGATGTACAATTCTTATCTGGAAAATCAGGAACTCAAGATGTTTTCTTCCATATATTTAATCATCTACATCAGAATGGGAAACAAGTAATTTTGACATCAGATAAAGCTCCTCTTGATATGCAAGATATTGAACAGAGACTTCTATCTAGATTTAAATGGGGATTATCTGCTGAACTTCAAACTCCTAATTTTGAAACTAGAGTTTCAATACTCAAAAACAAATTATTTAGAGATGGTGTTGAAATTGATGATGAAATAACTGAGTATGTTGCAAAAAATATAAATTCAAATGTTAGAGAATTGGAAGGTGCTATTATTTCCCTTATTGCTCAGTCTTCATTTAATAAAGTTGAAATAACTCTTGATTTAGCTAAAGATGTTATAAGTAAATTTGTTAAAAATAATAGAAGAGAAGTTTCAATAGATTACATTCAAAAAGTTGTGTCTGATTATTTTCAAATGGATGTAGAAACGCTTCAATCAAAAACTAGAAAAAGACATATTGTTCAAGCAAGGCAAATTGCAATGTACTTTGCTAAAAAATTCACAAAAGCTTCCCTTGCTAGTATAGGAACACAAATTGGAAGAAGAGACCATGCAACTGTATTGCATGCTTGTAAAACTGTTGATAATTTAAGTTTCACAGATAAGCAATTTAGGAAGTATGTTGAAGATTTACATCAAAGACTAACTGTCTAAACCTTTACCTATATATTTTTTTACTATTTAACCATCTAGTATAAACTCTTTTATTTTTATTGTGTTGACTTAACTTTGAAGCAAATAAATGATATCCAGGGTTATATGGATCTGCTACAAAAAATATGTAATTATGATTCCCAGAATTTAAGACTGCATCAATAGATGAAATATCAGGCATTGATATTGGACCAGGAGGTAGTCCTTTTATCTTATATGTATTATATGGAGAATTAAGCTTTAGATCTCTATATAAAACTCTTCTTATTATCGTATCAAAATTATTGTAATAACTCTTGATTGAATAAATTACTGTTGGATCAGCTTGAAGTTTCATTTTTTTCTTAAGCCTATTAAGATATACTCTAGATATAACAGGCCTTTCATCTAATTTAACACTCTCTTTCTGTACAATTGATGCTAAAGCTATTACTTCTGTTTTAGACAAACCAATTGATTTAGCTTTTTCTATTCTGTCTTCATTCCAAAAATTATTATACTCCTCAAGCATCTTATCTCTAAATATCTTAGGCTCAACATTCCAAAAAAATTCATATGAATTAGGAATATACATAGATATTAAATTGAAATTATTAAATCCATTCTCCACTAAAAAATTCTTTTCAAGAAATGCATTTAATAAAGAAAGACTGTCTGCAGATATTTGTTTAGAAATCCTTCCAGCTAAATCTTGGATTCTTTCTTGATTATTAAAAGTTACAGTTAAAGACGTGTTATTAAACTTTAATGAATTAATAATTTCTTTATTTCCAGAACCTTTGTATACCCTAAATCTTCCAGATTTAATATTTTCAATATAATCCATTCTTTTAGCAGCTTTTAAGAAAGTTTTAGGAAATTTTATTTTTTTATTTATTGTATCTAAAATATTAACTATACTGTCAGATGAGTTTATATATAAGAATATAGAATCTTCATCAAAATTTGTATTATCTCTATGCATTGTATTATAATAGCTATAGCTATATAGTAATAGCATAAAGGGTATTATTATATAAATTAATGTTACTTTTTTCATTTATCTAAAATTTTTTGATAAAGTAGCTCGTCAAAATATTTGTTATTATAATATATCCAATCCTTTTTATTACCAACTTTCAAATAATTATGTTTCTCAAACAGTTTAATACTTTCTATATTTTCAGATGAAATATTAGCATAAAGTTGATGTATAGGAATATATTTTTTCACATAATTTTCTATCAAATCTAATGATATTGAACCTAAACCTCTTGATCTGTATTTTTCAAAAATAATTATCCCCACTCCTGCCCTCTTATTTGTCATATCATATTTAAATAAGTCAATAAAACCAAATGGTAAATTATTTTTATCACTTAAGACTAGTCTAACTTGTTTATGTTCAATAATATCAAGATGAGAATTTTCAATAAATTTTTTAAGACTGTGTTTTGAAAATGGAGAAGATGTATTTGAATATTTCCATAAAGACTTATCATTTTCAGTATCATATAATGTATCTAAATCATCTGGTTCTAAAGCTCTTAAGATATATTCATTTCTATTGTCCATGTTAAACAATCGTTAAAATAAAATTGTTAAAAGATATAATATATTATTTTTACAAATAAAAAGATGAAATCCAACTTAAAAATTATAATCGTTTCATTAACATGTTCAATTCTTTCAGTTTTATTTTATTCAATATTCTCAAATAATTCAACTGTTAAAGAAGAGAACAACAGTCTAGCATACAATAATGATTATTTCAAAAGCTTTGTTAATACTTCTGGGTATAATAACAATCAATCCTATAGTAACTCCGGCTCACCAGATTTAACTTTTGCTGCAAAAAAATCAATTAATGCAGTTGTTCATGTTAAGAATACATCTATTGTTAAAGAAAATAATTCATGGCCTTTACAATTTTTTTATGGGGATGATTCTCGAAAAATAGTTGGATCAGGATCTGGAGTTATTATATCTCCTGATGGATATATAATTACAAATCATCATGTTATTGATAATGCAAGTGAAGTAATAGTAACAACTAACGATAATAAAGAATATGAAGCTGTAATAGTTGGATCTGATGAAGTCACTGATGTAGCAGTATTAAAGATAAATTCTAATGAAAAATTTGAATATCTATTATTTGGAGACTCTGAAAATAGTGAAATAGGTCAATGGGTCCTTGCTGTAGGGAATCCATATAATTTGAATTCAACTGTGACTGCTGGAATTATAAGTTCTAAATCAAGAGATTTAAATGAATATGACCAGATAAATCAATCATTTATTCAAACTGATGCTGCAGTTAATATTGGGAATAGTGGTGGTGCACTTGTGAATATTAATGGTGAGCTAATTGGTATCAATACAGCTATTCAATCAATGACTGGAGGATTTGTTGGATACTCATTTGCAATTCCAAGCAATATAGTAAGAAAAATCTTTGAGGATATTCTTGAATATGGAGATGTTCAAAAAGGATTATTAGGAGTTAGAGGGGTAGCATTAAAATATTCATATTCTAAACAACTTAATCTTACGGATACTGAGGGATTTTATATTGATATTATAGAACCTGGATTTGGAGCTGATCTTGCAGAATTAAAAAAAGGTGATATAATAAAAGAAATAGATGGAATAAAAATTAATAAATTTTCTGACTTATCTGGATACCTTTCAACTAAAAGACCAGGGGATAAAGTTAATATAACTTATTCTAGAGAAAATCAATTAAAGAGAACTACAGTCACTTTACAAAAAGCAAATAATTAATGAGAATTGATATTTTAACCCTATTTCCTGAACTATTTGATAATCTAAATTCTTTTTCTATTATAGAGAAAGCAATTAAATCAAAAAAAGTTAATATCATAACTCATAATCTAAGGGATTATGCAGATAACTCAAGACATGTTGATGATAGTCCTTTTGGAGGTGGCCCTGGAATGATTATAAAAATAGAACCTATTGATAATTGCATTAATAAATTAAAAAAAGATAATACCTATGATGATATAATTTATCTTACTCCAGATGGAGAAATTCTTGACCAAAAAAAATCAAACTACTTATCTACAAAGAAAAATCTGATCCTTTTATGTGGTCACTATAAAGGTGTAGATCATAGGGTAAGAGATTATCTGATAACAAAAGAAATTTCAATTGGTAATTTTGTTTTATCTGGAGGTGAACTACCTGCAGCAATTTTATGTGATTCCATTATAAGATTAATTCCTGGAGTAATTGGAGATGAATCATCAGCTTTATCTGACAGTTTTCAAGATAATGTCGTTTCTGCTCCAATATACACTAGACCAGCAAATTATAAAGGTCTGGAAGTACCGGATGTTCTTATTTCTGGGAATCAAAAAGAAATTGAAAAATGGAAAGATCAAAAATCTCTGGAAAGGACAAAATTACTCCGCCCAAAACTCTTTGATAATCTTTAAAAAAGGTTTACTTTTGCAACTAAATTTGGTAGAATATAACCAAATATCCTAAAAACTATTTTGATGGAATCTTTAGTAAACCAAGTAAATGAAAAATTAATTAAAAAAAATGAATTTCCTTCCTTCTCAGCAGGAGATACGATTACGGTATATTATGAAATTAGGGAAGGAGATAAGGTTCGTACACAATTTTTCAAAGGTGTTGTTATTCAAGTAAAAGGAAGAGGTCAATCAAAAACTTTTACAATAAGAAAAATGTCTGGTACTATTGGTGTTGAAAGAATATTCCCTGTAAATATGCCTGGCTTAAAAAAGATTGAAGTTAACAAAGGTGGTAAAGTCAAACAATCCAGAATATATTATTTTAGAGAATTGACAGGTAAAAAGGCTAGAATAAAAGAAAGGTAATTTACTACTATGTCAAAAATTAAAGTAGCCAACCCCATTGTTGAAATTGATGGTGATGAAATGGCAAGAATCATTTGGAAGTATATCAAAAATGATTTAATTCTTGACTATATAGACCTAGATATAAAATACTTCGATCTTAGTATAGAATCAAGAGATAAAACAGATGATCAGATAACCATTGATGCAGCAAATGCAATTAAAAAATATAATGTTGGAATTAAGTGTGCAACAATTACACCTGATGAAGATAGGGTTAAAGAATTCTCATTAAAAAAAATGTATAAATCTCCTAACGGTACTATAAGAAATATTGTTGGAGGAACTGTTTTCCGTGAACCTATAATTGTAAAAACTATTCCAAGATATGTTCAAAGTTGGACAAAGCCAATTTGCATCGGAAGACACGCTTTTGGTGATCAATATAGAGCTACTGATATTGTGACTAAAGGAAAGGGTAAATTGACAATGACTTTTACTCCAGAAGATGGTAGTGAACCAAAATCATGGGAAGTTTATAATTTTAAAGAGAATGGAGTTGCCTTATCAATGTATAATATTGATTCCTCTATTTTCGGATTTGCAAGATCTTGTATGAATAAAGCTTTAAATAAAAAATGGCCACTTTATTTGTCTACAAAAAACACAATTCTTAAAGCTTATGATGGAAGATTTAAGGATATATTTCAAGAAGTATATGATAATGAATTTAAAGAAAAATTTGAAAAAGAAAACATTTTTTATGAGCATAGATTAATTGATGATATGGTTGCATATGTAATAAAATCGGAAGGCGGTTTTGTTTGGGCTTGTAAAAATTATGATGGAGATGTCCAATCAGATATTGTAGCTCAAGGGTTTGGTTCTTTAGGCTTGATGACATCAACTTTAGTTACACCTGATGGAAAAACTATGGAATCTGAAGCTGCACATGGAACAGTAACAAGACACTTTAGACGTCATCAGAAGGGAGAAGAAACATCAACTAATCCAATTGCATCTACTTTTGCTTGGACTAGAGGTCTTATACATAGAGGTTTATTAGACAATAATCAAAAACTTATTGATTTCTGTAAATTACTAGAGAATGTTTGTATAAAAACAATTGAAGGAGGAAAGATGACAAAGGATCTTGCTCTTTTAGTATTTAAAGATGATATCGTTAGTTCAAATTATCTTACAACTGAACAATTCTTTAAAGAATTGAAAACTAATTTAGAGAAGAAAATAAAAAGTGTCTAATATGGATTTTATCAAGGTTACAGAACAAGATTCTAATCATAACTATTTAGAGAAAAAATCTGTAAAGGAACTAGTTGAATTAATGCATCATGAGGATAATAATGCTTTAAGTGCAGTTCAAAAAGTATTACCAGAAGTAACAAAACTTATTGAAGAGATAGTTCTGAAAATGGAAAGTGGAGGTAGGTTATTTTATATTGGAGCAGGAACAAGTGGACGATTAGGTGTTCTTGATGCTTCAGAATGTCCTCCCACTTTTGGCACTCCTCCCGAAAAAGTTGTTGGACTTATAGCTGGTGGAATTCCTGCTTTATATAGCTCTATTGAAATAGCTGAAGATAGTTACACCGAAGCTTGGGATGATCTGAAATCTAATAATATTACATCTAATGATTTTGTAATTGGAATTGCTGCCTCTGGGACTACACCATATGTTATTGGAGGTCTTAGGGATTGTAAAAACAATAATATTCCTACAGCCTGTATTACATGTAACAAAAACTCCCCTTTATCAGAACATAGTAATCATAAAATTGAAGTGATTGTCGGCCCAGAATTTGTAACTGGTAGCTCAAGACTTAAAGCAGGTACATCTCAAAAATTAATATTAAATATGATATCAACAATTTCAATGATTCTTCTTGGCCATGTTAGAGGAAATAAAATGGTTGATATGCAACTAACCAATTCTAAATTAAATAAAAGAGCTAGAGAAATTGTTATAAAGGAACTTAATGTTGATTTGAAAAAAGCTGATGAATTAATTATTAAACATAAAAACGTTCGTTCAGCAATTGATAATTTCAATAATGAATAATTACTTAAAGAAAGGATTCAAACAAGTAATAATAGGTATAAGCCTTTGCTTTATTGGACCTGTAGTAATTTCCCAATCATTCAAAAATCAAGACCATCCTTTTTTTATTATAGTTCTTATTGTTGGAAGTATTCTTTCCTTTCTTGCAGTCTATTATGGATATAGGGGTATTTCAAATATTCTTAACGGAACCCTCGGTCCAAAAAATAAATTAAACTAATTTTGTAGTAGACTAATAATTGTATGATAAAAGTAAGTTTTCCAGATAGTAATGTAAAAGAGTTCAAAAAAGGAACTAAAGTTATTGATATTGCAAAAAGTATTAGTGAAGGTTTAGCAAGAAAAGTAATATCAGCTTCTTACAATTCAGTAATTGTTGAGTTAAGCTCTGAATTGAATGAAAATGGTGATATTAAATTTTTTACCTGGGATGATAATGAAGGAAAGAAAGCCTTTTGGCATTCTTCTGCGCATATATTAGCACAGACAATAAAACACATATATCCTAAGTCTAAATTAACCATTGGACCAGCAATTGATAATGGATTCTATTATGATGTTGATTTTGGTGGAGATATTCCATCAGAGAAGGATTTTAAAATGATTGAAGAAAAAATTTTACAATTTGCTAGAGAGAATAATGAATTTAAAATGCGTCAATCCTCTAAATCAGAAGCATTAGATTATTATAAAAAAGAGGGGAATCAATATAAAGTAGAACTAATTGAAGATCTAGAAGACGGTACAATAACATTTTGTGATCATTCAAATTTTTCTGATTTATGTAAAGGTGGTCACATTCCATCTACTGGAATAGTAAAGTCTGTCAAACTATTAAATATAGCTGGGGCTTATTGGAGAGGTGATGAAAAAAATAATCAGTTAACAAGGATATACGGAATATCTTTTCCAAAACAAAAAATGTTAACAGAATATCTTGAATTAGTTGAGAAAGCAAAAGAAAGAGATCATAGGAAACTTGGAAAAGAGCTAAATCTATTCACTTTTTCACAAAAAGTTGGTCAAGGTCTTCCGTTATGGCTTCCAAAAGGAACTGAATTAAGAGATAGGCTTCAAAGATTTCTTGAAAAAGCTCAGAGAAAAGCAGGATATAAAAAAGTTATTACTCCTCATATAGGGTTAAAAGATTTATATGTTACTTCTGGTCATTATGAAAAATATGGAGAAAATAGCTTTCAACCAATAAATACCCCAAATGAAAATGAGACTTTTTTATTAAAACCTATGAACTGCCCTCACCATTGCGAGATTTTTAATTCTAGACCTTTGAGTTACAAAGATCTTCCATTAAGACTTGCTGAATTTGGGACTGTATACAGGTATGAGCAAAGTGGTGAACTTCATGGTTTAACTAGAGTTAGGGGGTTTACTGTTGATGATGCTCATATTTTTTGTACTACTGGACAGGTTGATTCTGAAATTAAAAATGCTATTGACCTAGTTTTATATGTTTTTAAATCCCTCGGGTTTGAAGACTTTCATGCTCAAGTTTCTCTTAGAGATGACAATAAACCTGAAAAATATATTGGATTAAAGAAAAATTGGGAAATTTCAGAAAATGCAATTATAAATGCTGCAAAGGAAAAAGGTCTTAGTTATAAAATTGAATATGGAGAAGCTGTTTTTTATGGGCCGAAACTTGATTTTATGGTAAAGGATGCTCTAGGACGAAGTTGGCAATTAGGAACAATTCAAGTCGATTATAATCTGCCAGAAAGGTTTAAACTTTCTTACAAAGGCTCTAAAAACGAGGATTTGAGACCAGTTATGATTCATAGAGCTCCATTTGGGAGTATGGAAAGATTTATTGCTATACTTCTTGAACATACAGGCGGATCATTCCCATTATGGTTATGTACTACTCAAATTGAGTTATTAATTATTAGTGAAAACTTTAAAAATTATGGTCAAAAAGTTTTAAATATCTTAGAAAATCACGAAATTCGCGCCCACCTAGATGATAGAAATGAAACTGTAGGTAAAAAAATCAGAGAATCTGAAATAAATAAGATTCCTTATATGATCATAATAGGAGAGAATGAAGAAAAAAATGAAACAGTTTCAATTAGAAAACATAAAGAAGGAGATTTAGGTGAAATGAAAATTGATAAGTTTTTAGATATTTTCAAAAAAGAAATTTCTGAAAGTTTGCCAGAATTTAATATTAACTAAAAACAGATTGTTATAGCTATAAGAAGAAAAAAACCAAATAGGAGATGGGGAAGAAGAGTATTTAAAGAAGATCCTCACAGAATTAACTCTAAAATAACAGCCAATGAAGTAAGACTAGTTGGTGATAATGTAGATATAGGGGTTTATTCTGTTAACGATGCTCTTATAATAGCAAGAGATCAAGAATTCGATCTTGTTGAAATCTCTCCGAAAGCATCTCCACCTGTATGTAAAATTTTAGATTATAAGAAATTTTTATATGAACAGAAGAAGAGGGACAAAGCTTTAAAGTCAAAAGCTACAAAGGTAGTTGTTAAAGAGATTAGATTTGGACCTCAAACAGATGAACATGATTATCAATTTAAAAAGAAACATGCAGAAAATTTTTTAAATGAAGGAGCAAAATTAAAAGCATTTGTTTTCTTTAAAGGAAGATCAATAATATTTAAAGAGCAAGGACAGATTTTACTTTTAAGATTAGCTCAAGAGCTTGAAGAAATTGGAACTGTAGAGCAAATGCCGCAATTAGAGGGGAAAAGAATGATAATGTTTATAACACCAAAAAAGAAATAGGAATAATGCCAAAAATGAAAACAAAGTCCAGTGCAAAAAAAAGGTTTAAAATAACCGGATCTGGAAAAATTAAAAGAAAGCATGCTTTCAAAAATCATATTTTGACAAAAAAGTCAAAAAAGAGAAAACTTAGACTAACTCATTTTGGACTTGTTCATGATAGTGATAAGGAGAACATTAAAAGACAATTAAGGTTAAAATAAAAAAACGATATGCCTAGATCAGTAAATTCAGTAGCTTCAAGAGCTAAAAGAAAAAAAATATTAAAACAAGCTAAAGGATACTTTGGTAGGAGAAAAAATGTTTGGACAGTTGCAAAAAATGCAATTGAAAAAGGGTTAGTATACGCTTATAGAGACCGAAGAAACAACAAAAGAAACTTTAGAGCTTTATGGATAGTTAGAATAAACGCAGCTTGTAGAGAACACGGTATTTCTTACAGTGAATTCATGCATAAAGCAAAGGAAAAGAATATTACTCTTAATAGAAAGGTTCTTGCTGACCTAGCAATGAATAATCAAAATGCTTTTGAGGCGATAATTAAGGCAGTCAAGTGACCACTTTAATAATTATTATTACTATTCTTTCATTTATTACTGGTGTTCCTATCATGAAAAGATTAATAGGTTTTATCAAAAGAATTAGAGGAGAGAAACAAAATGATGATAATTCCTAAAACAATACCATTAATAATTTCTTTAATTGTTTTTTTAATTCTTTAGATTTTGATAATATTAAAATACCTAATTTTGCAACATAAAAATTTTTGACGAAAATAAGCCCTCAATGAAAAATCTATTATTGACAATTCTATTAATTTTCTCAATTCCTGCCATATCTCAAGAAAGAGATAGAAATGCTTTAATGCAACAGTATCAAAATATGAATTTCACAGTATCTGGACAAGTATTAGATATAGATACTGGCCAACCCCTTGAATATGCTACTATTTTATTATCTAACCAATTGAAAAAAGATGAAATAACTGGAGGTATAACTGATGAAAAAGGGAATTTTTCGGTTGAAGTAAAACCCGGAATGTATAATATTAAAATTGATTATATATCATTTGAATCTTTCACAAAAGAAAAAGTGGTTATTAGAAGTGATCTATCTCTTGGAGAAGTTAAATTAAATATTGATGTTAATTTATTAGAAGAGGTTGAAGTAAGAGCAGAGCGAACTGAAATTGAAATAAGATTAGATAAAAAGATATATAATATTGGACAAGATATTACAGTTCGAGGAGGAAGTGTAAGTGATGTATTAGCAAATATACCATCACTAGAGGTAGATATCGATGGAAATATATCCTTAAGAGGTAATAGTAATGTAAAAATATTAATCAATGGAAAACCATCAGGTCTTGTCGGGTTATCTGGTCCGGAAGGTTTAAGATCTTTACCATCTGAATCAATTAAACAAGTTGAGGTTGTTACATCACCATCTGCAAGATATGAAGCTGAAGGTACTGCAGGTATTATAAATATTATTCTAAAAAAACAGGATCTATTAGGATTTAATGGTAATTTAAATTTAAACCTAGGTATCCCTGAACAAATTGGGACTAATGGGAGTTTTAACCTAAGAAATAATAAAATAAACTTATTTAGTACAACTTCCATTAGGAATCGAACTGGTAATGGATATGGATTTTCTAAAACAAGTTATTCTAATCTTTTAATTGATGAAAAGAATAATTCGGAATCTGATGATTATAATTTCTTCACAACCTTTGGAATTGAATATTATTTTGATGATAAAACATCTATAATACTAAGTAGTGTATATAAAGATGGTAATGGAGATAGCTTTAACAAAAATATAGTTAAAGATATTTCAAGTGGTTCTGTTAGATCTATTAATAACAGGTTAAGAAATGAAACAGAGAAAGAATTTTCAAATGAATACTCATTAGATTTTTTTAAAGATTTTGATGATAAAGGTCATACATTAAGCGCTAGAGTTTCCTTGGAAACTAATAATGATGATGGTATTGAGGATATTGAAGATTTTACTTCATTTCCAAACAGATCAGAATCATCATATGAAAAAATAACTAATCTTGATGAACAAAATCGATTTCTTGCTCAGATTGATTATGTATATCCAATAGATGAAAATACTCAATTTGAATTAGGATATAGAGGTAGAAAAGTGGATAGAGAAACTGATTATGATGTTTCATATCTGACTTCTATACAATGTGTAACAACTCCTTGTGAAGATATTTATCAATCAGATCCAGGGCTGTCAAATATATTTGCCTATGAAGAGTTTGTTAATGCTTTTTATAGTCAATATGGAAAAAAAGTTGATAAATTATCTTTTTTACTTGGACTTAGATTTGAAGATTCAAAACAAGAGATAGATCAAAGAACAACTAATCAGTTTGAGATAAAAAAATACTCTGATTGGTTTCCTACTTTAAATTTAGCATATGAATTTTCAAAAATGGAATCAATTACTTTTGGATATAGTAAAAGAATTAGAAGACCAAGAGGTTGGAATATTAATCCTTTTCCAAGAAGAAGTTCAGTTACCAGTGTAAGAAGAGGAAATCCTTTTTTGGATCCAACATTTACGAACTCTCTTGAGATAGGTTATTTAAAGAGATTAGAAAAGTTTACAATTAACGGTGAAATCTTTTATAGCAATTCAAAGAATAATAGTGTTAGAGTAACAGAAGAAACTGGAGAACTTGTAACAGTTACAGGAGGAAGGGATGATGAATCAAATCCAACACTTCAAGTTCCAGTTCTAGAGTCCTATCCTATCAACCTATCTGAAAACACTAGGTTTGGTGCTGTTTTAAATTTGACTTATACTCCATCTAGAAGTGTAAGACTTAATGCTAGTTTTACATTAAATGATAATAAGCAAAGAGGCGAGTATAAAGGTCAAAGTTTTGATTCTGATAATACAAGTTGGAGTACTAGATTCTCAGGTTTTATTAAACTCCCTGCAGATATAAGTTGGCAACTATTCGGGTACTTTAGGGGACCACGTGAAACTGCTCAAAGTAGAAGTAAAGCTTTTGGAACTGTAACTTCTGCTTTTCAAAAAACTATCCTCAAAAATAAAGGAACAATTTCATTTAAAGTTAATGATGTGTTTAATACTGGTAGATACAGATATGAGTCATTTACTGACACATTCTTTAGAGAAGGAGAAGGCCAATGGAGAGAGCCATCATATGTTCTAACTCTTTCTTATAGGTTTAATGATAAAAATAATAAGAAAAGTAGACGACAAAGGAGTAATGATTTAAACTTTGGTGGAGGTGAAGAAGATCAACCAATATTTATCCCTTAAGTTTTTTTAAGATTATTTCTTTAATCTTAATAAACAAATAAGAAGAAGCCCAATAAGGCGCTAAAATTGCAAGGAAAATAAGAAGCCAGAAGCCTAGTGTAAATATTGCTAAAAACGCTAAAAATCCAAGGTATTGCTGAAACTCCATATATTTGTACTATAAAAGACAAAATTAATTTATTTTAAGTAAATTACAAATTAATGAACTATAGAATTGAAAAAGATACTTTAGGAGAAGTGAAGGTTCCAAAAGATAAGTTATGGGGTCCCCAAACTGAAAGATCTAGACAAAACTTTAAGATTGGTGATGAAGCTTCCATGCCAATTGAAATAATTCATGCCTATGCACATATTAAAAAATCTGCAGCTCATGCAAACTTTGATTTAGGAATACTTTCAAAGAAAAAGTTAAATCTTATAACTAAAGTATGTGATGAAATATTAAATGGTTATCATGATAATCAATTCCCACTTGTAATTTGGCAAACTGGATCTGGTACTCAAACTAATATGAATGTTAATGAAGTTATTGTAAATAGAGCTCATTTAATAGAAAAAAAGAGTTTAGTGAAGGATAAAAAAACTCTATCCCCTAATGATGATGTAAATAAATCTCAATCATCTAATGATACATTTCCAACAGCAATTAACATTGCTGCTCTTATTATGATTAAAAACAACACATTGCCTAACTTAAAAAAATTAAGAAATAGTTTAGAAAATAAATCTAAGCAATTTAAAAATATAGTTAAAATTGGTAGAACGCATATGATGGATGCAACTCCTATTACCTTAGGACAAGAGTTCTCAGGCTATGTTTCTCAAATTGATCATGGAATTGAAACTATAAATAATTCTTTAAAACATCTTGCTGAACTAGCTATAGGAGGAACTGCTGTAGGAACTGGACTAAATACTCCAAAAGGATACTCCAAAAAGGTTGTTAGTTACATATCAAAATTCACAGGAATAAAATTCAAAGAAGCACAAAATAAATTTGAAGCAATAGCAAGTCATGACTGTATAGTAGAATCTCATGGAGCTCTTAAAACTGTTGCATCATCAATTTTCAAAATTTCAAATGATATTAGGTTTTTAGGATCAGGACCAAGATCAGGTATTGGAGAATTAATACTTCCCTCTAATGAACCTGGCAGCTCAATTATGCCCGGTAAGGTCAATCCAACTCAATGTGAAGCTATATCAATGGTATGTACTCAAGTAATGGGGAATGATGTTTCAACGACAATAGCAGGTGCTAATGGTCATCTTGAACTTAATGTTTTTAAGCCTCTAATTGCAAATAACATTCTCCAGTCATCAAGAATTCTTGGTGATGCATGTTTAAGTTTTGCTGAAAAATGCATAGATGGAATAAAGCCTAATAAGAAAAGAATAAAAACATTTCTAAAGGATTCATTAATGCTAGTTACAGCTTTGAATTCTAAAGTAGGATACCATAAAGCTGCTGAAATTGCTAATAAGGCTTATGATGAAGAAACTACATTGAAAAAAGCAGCAATAGATTTAAATTATTTGACTGCTAAGGAGTTTGATGAAATAGTCAATCCTAAAAAAATGACTAATAATGAAGGTTAGTATAATACCTTTTGAATCAAAATACTCAGAACATTTTTACTTATTAAATTACGATTGGTTAGATGAATATTTTTATGTAGAGCCATATGATGAACAAGTTCTAAAAAATTGTAAAGAAGAAATAATAGACAAAGGAGGATATATATTTTTTGCTTTGTATGAAAATGAAGTAGTTGCTACTATGGCACTTCTTCCAAGAGATAATAGTATTTATGAATTAAATAAAATGGCAGTAAAAAAAGAATTAAGAGGAAAAGGGATAGGTAATAAACTTGTTCAATTCACTATTGATTTCTGCAAACAGAAAAAATTCAAATCAATAATTCTCTATTCAAATACTGTCCTTAATAACTCAATCCACCTCTACAAAAAATATGGATTTAAAGAAATTAAATCTGAGGGAGATACTCCATATAAAAGGAGTGATATAAAAATGGAAATGCAACTAGTTTATTCTTGACACTAACTTACCATACCAATCCTTCCATGAATATTTTCTTGCAAATACATAGAGTAGAATTGGATAAATAATAAGTGGGATTATAAAATTAAGTGATGTTAATGCTGGATCAGAGATATCCCTTAAAATAGATTCTGTTTCAAATACTGTCCAACTAGAAGTTAAAAGTAATACTATAAATAAATTATTAGCTGCATGAAACCCTATCGCTAATTCAAGTCCCTCATCCATTAAGGTCATAATACCAAGAATAAAACCATAAGCTAGATATTGAACCATAATCAGGTATCCTAGAGCTCCAACTTCAGGGTTGGTTAAATGAAGAAGTCCAAAAATAATTGAAGTAAATAGCAAAGCTAATAGACGGCTATTAAATAGTCCTCCAAAACCTTGCATTAGATATCCTCTAAATATAAGTTCCTCTACAGTAGTTTGAACTGGTATAAATAAGATTGCGATAATAGCTAAAATTAAAAACTCTTTAAGCTTAAAGTTAAATTCATAATTTTCTGGTGAAATAAAATAACCAATTATAACAAATGTTGTTATAACTACTCCCCAAAGTAAAAATGAAAATATTATTCTATTATAATCAATTTTTTTTCTTTTAGTTACAATAGTTTTAAAAGATAATTCATGAAGCTTAACTACTACCAACCATATTGCAGGAACCATAAACAAAGAAGGTATTAGTAAAAGAAAAAATCTAAGATTCAAAGATCGTATTGATTTTATAATATCCGTTACAGTAGTTTCAGGAGTAATATTTTCTGTATTAGCAAGTAGAGGAATAGTGCCTATTTGATTAAAAACGAGAATAATAAAACAGCCCAAAATATAATATCCGAAACGTTTTTTTCTAAATGTTAGTCTATCAAGAAACATTAACTAAAATTAGTTAAAATTATCATATAGATAATTGAGAATAACATATGGAAATAGATAGTCTGAATATTATATTTTACCAAAGTCCTTTTGTCATAATTTTTCATTAAACCAATAAATAAAAACAAACTATTAATAATTACTATTGGTACTAGATAATAAAGTATCTTATCAGTTGTTCTATTAGCTATTTCAAAAAGAGATGCAGTTGCTAAAATTAAATTTAAGCCATAAATCCATCTTGAATTTTTCTTGCCTAGTAATACAACTAGATTATTTCTACCAACTTTTTTGTCAGATGTATAATCTGGGTATTGGTTTATAAACAAAATATTAGTTGTTAATAATCCCAGTGGTATTCCAAGAATAATTAAATTATAAAATTCTTGAGAATATAATTGAATAGTATCAATTGATATTGCAAAACCTGCTCCTAATGTAAGAAGAGGTCCAAATGCTAGAAAAATTGATATCTCACCAAGGCCATATAATGATGATAACTTAATTGGTTTAGCTGTATAAAAGTATCCAATAAACACTCCTATAAACGCTATTATGATGGAGTATATTGCATTTGAAGTAGAGCCAGTATTTATATAACTAGCATAAAGAATTCCAAAGGCTGTTAACAATCCTAAAATAAACATTCTATTAGCTAAGCTTTTAGTTCCCTTTAGTGTTATTAATCCTAGTTCAACTGCCCTACTACCACCTGATAGTTGAGCACCTTTTAAGATAGAAGAATTCATTCCAGCATTAAAATATTCTGTATTAGCTTCATCCGTTCCATCAGAAACATCGTAATAGTCATTATATAAATTAGAAAACAGATGAAAAAAGAGTATACCAACTGTAGTTAGAAGCAATGAAATTGGACTAAATAGATTATCTCCTATACCTGCATAGTATGATGCAACTGAAAAAATTGGAAATAATGATGCAGAAGCAAAACCAACTCTTGTAATTGCAACACCCTTGATAATTTTTGTAAGGAAGTTTATTTTAATATTAACTTCTTCTGATATCTCTTCAGTAATTCCACAATATCCAGTTTGGGGTTTATTTTTTCCATTTGCAAAATTTGGAGTTATTTGAATCCTAGCAGCAAATTGGCTACCATCTTTTCTAATAAAATTTGTTTTAGTAGTATGTTCTCCAGTTTGATTAGCCTTTTTAAGCCATCCTAATACATTTTGAAGAACAATCTCTCCAGGAGAAAAAATTGAGACTCTTTTGATGTCTACTAAATCATTAGAATCATAGCCAAACATCTGAATAGCTCCATCATTAAGATTCGTGATTAAACCCTCCATATCACATATAATAACACTTTTCATAAATTGATTTTTAATTAAAGTCCAAATATAATAGAGTAATCTTTTTAAAAGAAATATTTAACACAAAAGATATTAAAGGCTTAGGGTTAGTGTAGTTAATTTAGCAAAGGAAATATCTTTTCCATCTTTGTCTGTAATAGAAATTTTCCATAATTGCATTGTTCTCCCCATTTTGATAGCATCTGCTCTAGCAAATACCTCACCAGATTTTATTCCCCTAACATGACTAATTGATAATTCAATACCTCTAAGCATTTGATTATCCTTTTTACAAAAAACAGCTGAAGCAGTACTTCCTACTGTCTCTGCTAATGCTGCTGTTGCTCCACCATGAAGAACACCAGTTGGTTGATGAAGATCGGAAGTTACGTTCATTTTAGCTATTAGATAGTCCTCACCTACTTCAGTAAATACTATACCTAATTTAGTACTTAAAGTTCCTTGATTTCTAGAATTTATCTCACTTAGTAATAATTTTTTATCCATTAATTATTACTCTTTAACTTCTTCGAAATCAACATCTTGAACATCGTCTCCTTCTGATTTTTTATCTCCTCCAGAAGAAGATTTTTCATCAGCTTGAGCTTCTGGGTTTTCAGCTTGAGCTTTATACATTTCTTCAGATGCATTTTTCCAAGCTTCATTTATTTCATTTAATGAAGATTCTATTTTTTCAAGATCCTTTGATTCGTGAGCTTTCTTTAATTCTTCTAAAGCAGACTCAATAGGTTTCTTTTTATCATCAGAAAGTTTATCTCCAAATTCCTTTAACTGCTTCTCAGTTTGAAAAATCATTTGGTCAGCACTATTAAACTTGTCTACTTCATCTTTTGCTTTTTTATCAGCTTCAGCATTAGCCTCAGCATCTTTCTTCATCTTTTCAATCTCTTTTTCAGTTAACCCAGATGAAGCTTCAATCCTTACATCCTTAGATTTATTAGTTGCTTTATCTAAGGCACTAACTTTTATAATCCCATTTGCATCAATATCAAAAGTTACCTCAATCTGAGGAACACCTCTTGGTGCCGGTGGAATTCCATCAAGATGGAATCTACCTATAGTTTTATTATCTTTTGCCATTGATCTTTCACCCTGTAAAACATGAATTTCTACTGATGGTTGATTATCTGCAGCAGTTGAGAATACTTGTGATTTTTTTGATGGTATAGTGGTGTTTGCCTCAATTAACTTGGTCATAACATCTCCCATTGTGGCTATTCCTAAGGACAATGGAGTAACATCAAGCAATAAGACATCTTCAACATCTCCAGTAAGAACTCCCCCTTGAATTGCAGCTCCTATAGCAACAACTTCATCAGGGTTAACACCTTTAGATGGTTTTTTTCCAAAAAATGCTTCTACTTCTTTCTGAATTATTGGAATTCTTGTAGAACCACCTACCAAAAGTACCTCATCTATATCTGATTTAGACAAGCCAGAATCTTTCATTGCTTTTTTAAGTGGTTCTAGAGATCTTTTTACTAATTCATCTGATAATTTTTCAAACTTAGCTCTTGTTAAAGATGTCACTAAGTGTTTAGGACCAGATGGTGTAGCGGTAACATAAGGTAAATTAATTTCAGTCTGAGTTGATGAGGACAATTCAATCTTTGCTTTTTCTGCTGCTTCTTTTAGTCTTTGAAGAGCCATAGGGTCTTCTCTTAAATCAATTTGTTCTGATTTTTTAAATTCTTCAGCTAGAAAATCTATTATTACTTGATCAAAATCATCACCTCCTAAATGGGTGTCACCACTAGTTGCTAATACTTCAAATACACCATCTCCTAGCTCAAGTATTGATATATCAAAAGTACCACCTCCTAGATCATAAACAGCAATTTTTTTATCCTTTCCTCCTTTATCCATCCCATAGGCTAATGCAGCGGCAGTAGGTTCATTAATAATTCTTTCAACCTTTAATCCTGCGATTTCTCCAGCTTCTTTGGTAGCTTGTCTTTGAGAATCATTAAAATATGCTGGAACTGTAACTACAGCCTCAGATACACTCTGTCCAAGATAATCTTCTGCGGTTTTCTTCATTTTTTGAAGAACCATAGCAGACAATTCTTGAGGAGTATATAGCCTTCCATCTATATCTACCCTTGGAGTATCATTCTCTCCTTTTACAACTTTATAAGCAACAGTCTTAACTTCTTTAGAAGATTCTGTATACTTATTCCCCATAAACCGCTTAATTGATGAAATAGTTTTTGTTGGATTTGTTACAGCTTGTCTTTTAGCTGGATCTCCAACCTTAATTTCACCATCTTCAACAAATGCTGTCACAGATGGTGTTGTTCTTTTTCCTTCAGCATTAGGTATAACAACAGGTTCACTTCCCTCCATAACAGATACACATGAATTTGTAGTTCCTAAATCGATTCCTATAATTTTACTCATAACTTTATATTTTAAATATTAATGACAAGCATTATGCCAATATTAGAATAAATGACATTATGTCATGTTTGTCATTAATTTATTTACATTACTTTTGTCAAAAAAACTCATGATTAGTCAATCAAAACAGGATAGAGTTACAATAAAGCTGCTTCAACAAATGAAAAGTGATGGTGAAAAAATATCTATGCTTACTGCATATGATTATAGTTTTGCAAAGATAATTGATAATGCTGGTGTTGATATAATCCTAGTGGGGGATTCAGCTTCAAATGTTATGGCTGGCCATGAAACTACTTTACCTATTACTTTAGATCAAATGATTTATCATGCTAGTTCAGTTGTTAGAGCTGTAAAAAGAGCTTTAGTTGTTGTTGACCTTCCTTTTGGAACTTATCAGGCTGATTCTAAAGAAGCATTAAAATCATCAATCAGAATAATGAAGGAATCAGGAGCTCATGCCGTAAAATTAGAGGGAGGTAAACTTGTTAAAGATTCTATAGAAAGAATACTGAAAGCTGGTATTCCTGTTATGGGGCACTTAGGGCTAACCCCTCAATCAATATATAAGTTTGGAACTTATAGTGTTAGAGCAAAAGAAGAAAAAGAAGCAAAAACATTAATAAAAGATGCATTATTGATTGAGAAAAGTGGATGTTTCTCTTTAGTTCTTGAAAAAATCCCTAATATACTTTCTAAAAAAGTATCAAATAAATTAAAAATACCAATTATAGGAATTGGTGCTGGATCTAGTCTTGATGGTCAAGTACTAGTTTCTCATGATATGCTCGGGATGAATAAAGACTTCAGCCCTCGATTTCTTAGAAGATATCTTGATTTAGACTCATTAATTACTAATGCAGTCAAAAAATACTCAAAGGATATAAAAAATGGAGACTTTCCTAATAAGGAAGAACAATATTAAATTGCATTTTACTAAATCTAATGTAGTCTTTGAAGACAATCATCTTATTATTGCAAACAAGCCCCCTGGACTATTAGTTCAAGGAGACAAGACTGGAGATAAGAGTCTAATTGATTTGGTTAAAGAATATCTAAAAGTTGAATATTCTAAAAAAGGTAATGTTTTTTTAGGATTAGTAAATCGAATTGATAGACCTACTTCTGGAATTGTTATTCTTGCTAAAACTAGCAAAGCACTTTCACGAATGAACTCTTTGATTAAGAATAGAGAAATTAAGAAGTTTTATTGGATTATTATCAGCAAAAACTTCCCTAAAAATGATGGGGCTTTAAATGGATGGTTCAGAAAGAATTCAAAACAAAATAAATCTTTTGTATATGAGAAGAAAGTAACTAATTCTAAATTAGGTTCTTTAAAATACACAAAGATTAAAGATTTCAAAAGGTATAGTCTATTTGAAATTGACCTTGAAACAGGAAGACACCATCAAATTAGAGCTCAATTCTCAAAACTTGGATATCCAATTGTGGGTGACTTAAAATATGGCGCTAAAAAATCATTGAAAGACGGGAGTATATACCTACATTCAAGAAGAATTATATTTGAACACCCTATAAAAAAAAATAAAATTGACCTTATAGCTAAACCTCCTAGGAATGGTTTATGGACTGCTTCTCTTTTCGATTTAGACTAATAGCCTTTTCTTTAATAATATCTCTAAGAGGCTTGCGTTCAATTTTACTCTCTAAATAAGATAAGATATCTAGATACAGAAAAGATCTTTTTTCATAAGGATCATTTTCAAACTTTTTAAGCTCCTTATATAATTTCTTTAAACTGTCTTTTATATCATGAGGATATATATTTTCAAGATTTCTGACATACCTAATTAGCGCCTTTTGCACCTCATAAAGATCATTCATTTTCAGAAGATATTTGTATGTATTTCTAATAATTTTATCTAAATGATAATCATATCCAGCCTCATAATGTGCCATTAAATTTAATACTCTTGTAAAACATTGAAGATCTTCCCTCATTTTTAAATTTTTATCTTTAATTATCTTATCTAAGTAAACAATACATTTTTCGTAATCATCTAAAGCAAAATACATGCATGCTATTTTATAATAAAGAAGCATTATATGAGTTGGATCAATCAAATCTTTATTTTCTTCAATCCCATCTAAAACATTAGGAATAATATTTAGACTATCTTCAAAATTACCTTCTAAGGCATATAGATTAAATAAATTATTGTATTTATATAAAAAAGATAATGATGAGATATTTTGATTTCTCCTAAAATCATCACTTTCAATATTACTGATTAACTTATTAAGTGTTATTTTAAATTTAGAGGGGTGCTTAATTAATGCTAAAGCCTCTAAAAGATAATTAGTTCCCTTTAAATAAAAAACCGGATGTATATTAATCATATCTGGGTTTTTTTCAAACATATCAACCCACTTTGAGGCATATTTATAACTTGACAAAAAGTCTTGTGTTATTAAACTATACCATACCCAGGCCTTATAATATAAAAGCTCTTCTCTAAAACCTAAATCGTCAATATTTATCTTTGGCATTCTAGCATAAAAGAATTTAGTTAGAGTCCTATAATCCTCATCGTTTTTTACATACCCAACTTTTATAAGCTTTTCATATAATTGAAGTGAAATATTTGAAAGTCTGCTTGAAATATCATTTTGCTTCCTCAAATAATCAGCTTGAGTTGTTAGCTCTTCAGTTCTATTTGACATACTCCTAGTAATATATTGTGACTCTATTAATTTTTCAAACTCAACAATTTCATATGCAGAAATTTTTTCATCATATTTATATGCAATATTCTTTGCTTTATCTAATGCCTTTAAACTTTGCTTATATAAACCCTTTTGATATAAAATAGTAGCAAAGTCAATTTGACTTCTAATTTTAAGTTTAATATTTTTATGAACTGGATTTAATCGGAGACTAATTAAAATTTGTTTATATAAATGAGCTTTTAAATTAGATAATTGCTGTTTCGAAACAATTCCTTTCTCTAGAATCGTTTTCTCTTCATACCTGTCCATTTTTTCTAATTGATTAAATAAGTTTAAAAACTTTGAATCCTCATTAGAATGCATTCTTCCAACATATAATTTAAATTGCCTCTTTTCTGACTTAATTAATGATTTAACTAAAACAAATAAGTTATCTTTTACATCATTAGTCATTGTATTATATTTTTATTTAAAATACTGGTTATTAATCCATTAAATCAATTACAAATGTAACGAATATTGTAATAGTTAATGGTTTTTTTTATCTAATCTATATATATGTAATAAATTAGCAGATAACATGAAAGATGTAGTAAAAATATTTGATACAACTTTAAGAGATGGAGAGCAGGTGCCAGGTTGCAAACTTGATACTAAAAATAAACTAAATTTAGCTATACAACTTGACAATTTAGGAGTTGATATACTTGAAGCAGGTTTTCCAATCTCTAGTCCTGGTGATTTTGAATCTGTAATTGAGATTTCAAAAAATGTCAAAAATGCATCAGTATGTGCTCTAAGCAGAGCAAATGAAAAAGATATTGAAGTGGCAGCTGAATCTCTTAGGCATGCTATAAAACCCAGAATACATACAGGTATAGGAACTTCTGATATACATATAAAATATAAATTTAACTCAAATAAAGACGCAATAATTGAATTGGCAAAACGATCAGTTTCTTATGCTAAAAAATTTGTAGAGGACGTAGAGTTTTATGCTGAAGATGCCGGTAGAACTGATAATATTTTTCTTGCAAAAGTCTGTGAAGAGGTTATAAAATCAGGCGCCACAGTTCTTAATATTCCTGACACAACTGGATACTGTCTACCTAGTGAATACGGAGAAAAAATTAAATTTTTAAAAGAAAATGTAAAAGGAATTAATAATGTTACTATTTCATGTCATTGTCATAATGATCTTGGATTAGCTACTGCAAATTCTATTTCCGGAGTAATTAATGGTGCTCGACAAATAGAATGTACAATAAATGGAATTGGAGAAAGAGCAGGTAATACTTCTTTAGAAGAAGTTGTAATGATAATGAGACAACATCCTAGTCTAAATCTTGATACTAATATAAATTCAAAATTATTATATAGTACAAGTCAACAAGTTTCAGATTTAATGGGAATGCCTGTTCAACCAAACAAGGCTGTTGTTGGCTCCAATGCTTTTTCACATAGCTCAGGAATACATCAGGATGGGGTAATAAAAAAAAGGGAAACATATGAAATTATTGACCCTAAAGATGTTGGTGTTGATAAATCTTCAATTATATTAACTGCTAGAAGTGGTAGAGCAGCTCTTGCTTACAAAATGAAAGAAATTGGTGTAGAACTAACAAAGGTTCAACTTGACTCTGTATATCAAGAATTCATTACTTTAGCAGACATTCAAAAAGAAATTTCAGAAAGAGATCTACCAATTCTTCTAGATAAACAAAATATTAAGTATGGGTAAAACATTATTTGATAAAGTATGGGATTCTCATGTTATAAATAAGATTGATAATGGTCCTGATGTTTTATTCGTTGATCGTCACTTTATACATGAAGTAACAAGTCCTGTTGCTTTTGTTGGACTTAAGAATAGAAACTTAAAAGTTCTATTTCCAAATAAAACTTTTGCAACAGCAGATCATAATACTCCAACTATTAATCAACACTTGCCAATTAAAGATGTATTATCTGCTCTACAAGTCAAAACTTTAGAAAAAAATTGTGCTAAACATGGTATAGATTTTTGGGGACTAGGACATAAAATGAATGGGATTGTTCATATCATTGGACCAGAAAATGGCATAACACAACCCGGATTAACTATAGTTTGTGGTGATTCTCATACTTCAACTCATGGAGCCTTTGGAGCCATTGCATTTGGAATTGGTACTTCTGAAGTTGAAATGGTTCTTTCATGTCAATCTATAATGCAGCAAAAACCAAAAAAAATGAAAATTACTATAGATGGTAAACTCAATAGTTGTGTCACGCCAAAGGATGTTGCTATTTATATAATCAGTAAACTTTCTTCTTCTGGAGCTACTGGTTACTTTGTTGAATATTCTGGAGATGTTTTTAAATCAATGACTATGGAAGGAAGAATGACAGTTTGTAATTTAAGTATAGAAATGGGTGCAAGAGGAGGAATGATTGCTCCTGATGAAAAAACTTTTGAGTACCTTAAGGGTAAAGAGTTTTCTCCAAAAGATGAAAAATGGGATAGTGCAATAAAATCCTGGAGAAATCTAAAATCAGATCCAAATTCTGTTTTTGACAAAGAAATTTCATTTAATGCCAATGAAATTGAACCTATGATAACATATGGGACAAATCCTGGTATGGCAATACCAATATCAAAAGAAATTCCTTATTTCAATGATTCAGGTTCAAAATCTTCGTTTTCTAAGTCACTGGAATACATGAATTTCAAAGAGGGTGAAGTAATGTTAGGAAAAAAAATTGATTATGTATTTCTTGGAAGTTGTACCAATGGAAGAATTGAGGATTTCAGATCATTTGCAAGTTTAATTAAAGGCAAAAGAAAGGCAGAAAATATTGATGCATGGCTAGTTCCAGGATCTCATAAAGTTTTGAAAAGCATTAAGGATGAAGGAATACTTGAAATTTTAATAAATTCTGGATTTAAACTTAGAGAACCAGGATGTTCAGCATGTCTTGCAATGAATGATGATAAAATACCTGCTGGGAAATATGCAGTTAGCACTACTAATAGAAACTTTGAAGGAAGACAAGGGCCTGGAGCAAGAACTATCCTTGCAAGCCCTTTAGTTGCTGCAGCATCTGCAATTACTGGAAAGATAACTGACCCTAGAGAAATTATTTAACTATGGCTTACGATAAATTTAATATAATCAACAGCTCAGCTGTTCCTTTAAATATAGATAATGTTGATACTGATCAAATCATTCCTGCCAGGTATCTAAAAGCAACAGAAAGAAAAGGATTTGGAGATAATATTTTTAGAGATTGGAGGTATGATAGTAATAATGAGATGATTAAAGATTTTCCTTTAAATAATAAAAATTATTCAGGAAAAATATTAGTTACTGGAAAAAACTTCGGATGTGGTTCATCAAGAGAACATGCAGTTTGGGCGATTTATGATTATGGTTTTAGAACAGTTGTATCAAGTTTCTTTGCTGATATTTTTAAAAATAATTGTTTGAACATAGGTCTTCTTCCGGTCCAAATATCAGAAAGTTTTCTAAGTGAACTTTTTAATGAAATAGAAAAAGATAATGATAGTTTATTTGATATTAACCTTCCTAATCAATCTATTAGTATTATGTCAAATGGACAATCTGAAAGTTTTAATATTAGTAATTATAAAAAAGAGAATATGATGAATGGTTTTGATGATATAGATTATTTGGTTGACAGAAAAGAAGATATCATTACTTTTGCTAATAAAATTTCTCGTTAATGGGTAAAAAACTTATAGAGATAATGGATACAACTTTAAGGGATGGTGAACAAACATCAGGGGTATCCTATACACCTAACGAAAAATTAACTATTGCAAAATTCCTTATCAACAAGCTTAATATTGATAGAATTGAAGTTGCCTCAGCTAGAGTTTCAGATGGGGAACTAGAATCAGTAAAAAAAATTACTAATTGGGCTAAAAAAAATAAAAAAATCAATTGTATAGAGGTACTAACTTTTGTAGATAATGGATTATCTATTGAATGGATATCAAAATCAAATTGTAAAGTTCAAAATCTACTTACTAAAGGTTCTCTTAATCATTTAAAGCATCAATTAAAGAAAACTCCAAAAGATCACTTTAATGATATTTCTAAAGTATTGAAGAAGGCTAGTAATAAAAAAATTATTACAAATGTATATCTAGAGGACTGGAGCAATGGTATGAAAAATTCTAAGAAATATGTTTTTGAATCTCTAAATTTTTTATATAAACAAAATATCAAAAGACTATTACTTCCTGATACCCTTGGAATATTAACTCATTATGAGGTCTACCAATTTATTGATGAAATTAAAAACAAGTTCCCTGACTTTCATATCGATTTTCATGGTCATAATGATTATGATTTAAGTGTAAGCAATTCTATAGAAGCTATAAGAGCTGGATGCGACGGGTTACATTTAACTGTTAACGGAATGGGTGAAAGAGCTGGAAACACTCCACTTTCAAGTACTATAGCTTCAATTAATGATTTTCTTCCCAATTATTATACAAATGTTAATGAAAGTAACTTATACCAGGCAAGTAAAATTGTTTCAACTTTTTCTGGTCAAACAGTATCCTCAAATAAGCCTATTGTAGGAGAGAACGTTTTTACTCAAACTGCTGGAGTCCATGCTGATGGTGACAATAAGAAGAACTTATATTATAATTTAAATCCTGAAAGATTTGGAAGAAAAAGAAAATATGCCTTAGGAAAAACATCTGGAAAAGCAAATATCAAAAATAATCTAGATGAATTAGGAATTAAACTTTCAGATAAAGAACTTAAAATGGTTACTTCAAAAGTAATAGAGCTTGGAGACAAGAAAGAGAGAGTAACTATTGAAGATCTTCCATATATAATTAATGATGTTCTTGATTATCCTGAAAAAAATAAAAAAATAATAATTGATTCATATGTTTTGACTAGTGCTAAAACACTCAAACCTTCGACTGCTTTATCGATGATAATAAAAGATAAATTATATCAAGAAACTGCATCAGGAGATGGTCAATTTGATGCTTTTATGAATGCATTAAAAAGCATATATAAAAGTATAAATTTAAAACTTCCTAAATTAATTGACTATTCTGTAAGAATACCACCTGGAAGTGATTCTGACGCACTTTGCGAAACAACAATTACTTGGGATTCTGGTAAAAAGAAATTTAAAACTAGAGGTCTTGATTCTGATCAAACTGTAGCAGCAATAAAGGCAACAGAAAAAATGCTAAACGTATAGTAAGATGGATTTAAATATAGCGGTTTTATCTGGAGATGGAATAGGACCTGAGGTAACAAATGAGGCTGTTAAAGTAATGGATGTTATATCTAAAAAATTCGATCATAAAATCAATATTTCAGAAGGATTAACTGGGGCAATTGCAATAGATAAAAAAGGTAATCCTTATCCTGATGAAACACATCAAATCTGTGAAAAATCTGACGCAGTACTTTTTGGTGCAATAGGAGACCCTAAGTATGATAACGATCCAAGTGCAAAAGTTAGACCAGAGCAAGGTCTACTTGAAATGCGAAAAAAACTTGGTTTGTATGCTAATTTACGTCCAACTATTGTGTTTGAATCACTTATTAATAATTCACCTTTAAAAAAAGATATAATTCAGAATACAGACCTGATTTTTGTCAGAGAATTAACTGGAGGTATCTATTTTGGAGAAAGGGGAAGAAAAGATAATGGAAATTTTGCTTATGATACATGTGAATATAATAGATATGAGGTTGAAAGGATAGCTCAATTAGGCTTTGAGATGGCTCTTAAAAGAAAAAGAAAACTTTGTTGTGTTGATAAAGCAAATGTTCTTGAATCATCAAGACTATGGAGAGAGACTGTTCAAAATATGGAATCTAGATTTCCTGATGTAAAAGTTAGTTATGAATTTGTTGATGCAGTTGCAATGAGATTGATTCAATGGCCCAGTGAATATGATGTGTTAATTACAAGTAATTTATTTGGTGATATTCTAACAGATGAAGCTTCAGTAATTTCTGGTTCAATGGGCTTAATGCCATCAGCATCAATAGGAGTAAAAAACGCTCTATATGAACCAATTCATGGTTCCTATCCTCAAGCTGCTGGAAAAAATATTGCAAATCCAGTTGGTTCTATTCTTTCATTGGCTATGATGTTTGAATATTCATTCAATCTAGAAAAAGAATCAAATATTATTAAACAAGCTGTACAACATTCTTTAAAAGAAAAGATAACCACACAAGATATCTCTGGAAATGATAAAACCTATAGCACAAGCGATGTAGGTGATTTTATTTGCAATTACATTAATTCTTGATTAAAGTATATAATCTGTTGAAATAAAGTTAGAATCTTCAGAATCTAAAAGATTTTTTAAAATTTTATTATTCCCAACATTATCTTTGGGATCATTTATTTTATTTTTTTAATTATTCTTTTTCATAGCAGTCATGTGTTGCCTTAGCTCCGAACCAACTTTTTCAATTGAATGTTCTTTTATATTATCATTTATAATATTTAATCTTTCATCATTAATTGGATTATTACTTTTACTTAAAACATCTGTTCCAATTATATCAGAATTGATATTGCTAAAAAAGTCTTTTAACAGAGGGATTGCATCATTGTTAAATAAGTAACAGCCATATTCAGCAGTATCAGATATTATACTATTCATTTCATATAATTTTTTTCTTGCAACTAAATTTGCTATTAGTGGAAGCTCGTGTAATGACTCATAATAAGCTGACTCCTCTTTTATTCCATTATTTACCATAATTTCGTATGCCAATTCCACACCTGCTTTAACAAAAGCAACCATCAAAATACCATTATCAAAATATTCTTGTTCTTCAATATTTTGATTAGCTGAAGGTGTTTTCTCGAATGTTGTTTGACTAGTTTCTTCTCTCCAATTTAATAATTCATTATCATCATTCTTCCAGTCTTTCATCATTGTAGAGGAGAAAGTTCCTGTAAGGATATTTTCCATATGTTTCTTAAAGAGTGGATTTAATATCTTTTTTAGTTCTTCAGAAAGATCATAAGCTTTAATTTTAGCATTATCAGTTAATCTATCCATCATTTTTGTAATACCACCGTGTTTTAGTGCTTCAGTAATAGTCTCCCATCCATGCTGGACTAATTTAGAGGCATATTCTAGATCAATTCCTAATTCAGACATTCTATTAAATGATAAAATTGAACCAGTTTGAAGCATTCCACAGAGAATAGTTTGTTCACCCATTAAATCTGATTTTACTTCTGCAACAAATGAAGACTCAAGAACTCCAGCTTTATGAGATCCTAATGCAACCGCATAAGCTTTTGATGTATCTAAGCCGATATTTTTGTAATCATTGTCAGGGTGAACTGCAATCAAAGTAGGTACTCCAAAACCTCTCAAATATTCTTCTCTAACCTCTGAACCAGGAGATTTAGGAGCAACCATTATTACAGTTATATCTTCTCTTACTTCCATCCCCTCTTCAACTATATTAAATCCATGAGAATATGAAAGTATAGAATCCTTTTTCATTAAAGGCATCAATTGACTTACAACAGGGGTATGGTTTTTATCTGGTGTTAAATTTATAACTAAATCAGCGACTGGAATCATATCATCAAAATTTCCAACAATAAAATTATTTTGTGTAGCATTAACAAAGGATGGTCTTTTAGATTCAATAGAAGATTGTCTTAACGCAAAGGAAATATCTAATCCTGAATCACGCATATTTAATCCTTGATGCAATCCTTGAGAACCACAGCCAACAATTACAATTTTTTTATCTTTTAAAAAGAATACTCCATTATTAAATTCTGAGGAATCCATAAACCTACATTTTCCAAGCTGAATAAGCTTTTCTTCCGGAGATAATTTGTTAAAATAATTTGTCATTTCTATTTCTTTTTTTGATTTTTAAATGTATTTAAAATTTCTGATATACCCATCTTAGATTTTGTTACAGCAATCCTTCCAGATCTTGTAAATTGTAACAAACCATATGGAGCTAAATCATTGTATAACTTATCTGTTTCATGCCTAAAACCTGTTTTTTCTATTACAAAAAAATCTGGATTAACTGTTATTATCCTTGCATTAGATTTTTTAATGGATTCTTGAATCTTTCTTTCTTCAAAAAGAAAGCTTGATTTAACCTTATAAAGAGCTGTTTCCTGAAAAATGGTTTCTTCATCTGTATGATAAAATGCCTTAATAACATCAACCTGCTTTTCAATTTGTTTAATAATTTTTCCAATTCCACTATGAGTCATTTCTACAAGAATTATAAATCTAAAAACATTTTTAATTTCACATTCAGATGTTGTGAAACTTTCAATATTTATGTGTCTTTTTAAAAATATAGCAGAAATTCTGTTCAATAAACCCACATTATTTTCTGTATATATTGAAACCGTAAATAGTGTCTTTTTTTCCATTTTATTCTAGTCTTATATCTGAAACTGAAGCTCCTGATGGTATCATAGGAAAAACATTAGCCTCCTTTTCAACACATATTTCAAGAACATATGGTTTCTTTGATTCTACCATTCTTTTAACTGCAGGCTCAAGATCAGATCTATTCTCTACCTTTTCAGAATCTAAAAAGTACGCTTTAGCTATAGAAACAAAATCTGGATTAACCATCTCAGTTGAAGCATATCTCTTATCAAAAAACATTTCCTGCCATTGTCTCACCATTCCAAGAAAATCATTATTTAGTATTACTATCTTAACAGGTAATTGAAGTTGAAATATTGTGCCTAATTCCTGAATAGTCATCTGAAATCCACCATCACCAATTACTGCAACTACTTCCCTTTTTGGAGCACCCATCTTAGCACCTATAGCTGCAGGAAGTGCAAACCCCATTGTTCCAAGTCCACCAGATGTAATATTACTTCTAGATTCAATAAAGTTAGCATATCGACAAGCTACCATTTGATGTTGGCCAACATCAGAAACAATTATAGCTTTTCCTTTAGTAAATTTATTTATTGCAATTATAGATTCACCCATAGTTAATCCCTTTTTTTTTGGAGCTAAATCATTTTTTATTACTTTATTAAATTCCTTTTTCATTAAATCATCAAATGTTTTTAACCAGTTTTTATATGATTTTGTTTTTATATTCTTTGATAACATACTTAATGATTCCTTACAATCCCCTAAAACAGGAACATCAACTATAATATTTTTATCAATTTCTGCTGGATCAATCTCTAGATGAATAATCTTAGCTTGCTTAGCATATGAGTTAGTATCCCCAGTCACTCTATCGTCAAATCTCATTCCAATAGCGATTAATAAATCACATTGATTTGTCAAAATATTAGGACCATAATTACCATGCATTCCAACCATACCAACATTCAATTCGTGAGATGTAGGCAGAGCTGAAGCTCCTAATATTGTCCAAGCTGCGGGGATTCCACTTTTTTCAACAAAACTTTTAAATTCTTTCTCAGCATTTGCAAGAATAACCCCTTGTCCCGATACAATTAATGGTTTTTTTGCAGCATTAATAAGTTTAGCCGCATCTAATATTTTATTTTTATCAATCTTTGGGATTGGACTATAACTTCTTATACCAATACATTTTTTGTAGTTAAAATCAAACATCTCAAATTGTGCATTTTTTGTAATGTCTATTAATACTGGGCCAGGTCTTCCAGATTTTGCTATATAAAATGCTTTTGCGATAGCAACAGGTACTTCAGAAGCTTTAGTAATCTGATAACTCCACTTTGTTACAGGCATTGAAATTCCAATAATATCAGTCTCTTGAAATGCATCTGAACCCAATAAATGTGCTGAAACCTGTCCAGTTATACAAACTATAGGAGTTGAATCAATCTGAGCATCAGCAATTCCTGTTACTAAATTAGTAGCTCCTGGGCCTGAAGTAGCGATTGCCACACCAACCCTTCCTGAAGATCTAGCATATCCTTGAGCAGCATGAACGGCTCCTTGCTCATGTCTAGTAAGAACATGATGAACTTTATCTTGGAATTTAAATAATTCATCGTATACAGGCATTATAGCACCACCTGGGTATCCGAATATAAGATCAGCATTCTCTTTAATTAATGATTTTATTACAGCCTCTGCTCCTGATATATTTTTGTTATTTTTCATTTTATTCGTCTGTTACACATCCCTTTGATGCATTTGAAACTGATTTAACATATTTATACAAAATTCCTTGATTTATTTTCAAGTCTGGTTTTATCCATTTTTTTCTTCTTTCGCTTATCTCAACATCTGTAAGATCAACACTAATAACGTTATTTTTTGAATCAATTGTAATCACATCTCCATCTTCAACTAATGCAATTGTACCTCCTTCAAAAGCTTCTGGAACAATATGTCCAACTACAAAACCATGAGTTCCTCCAGAGAATCTTCCATCTGTAATTAAAGCAACGTCATTTCCTAAACCTGCTCCTATTATAGCTGAAGTTGGTTTTAACATTTCAGGCATACCAGGACCACCTTTTGGACCTTCGTATCTAATTACTATTACTTCTCCTTTGTTAACTTTCAAGTTTTGAATTGCATCTATAGTTTCAAACTCACTGTTAAAAACTTTTGCAGGACCAGAAAACACTAATCCTTCTTTTCCAGTAATCTTTGCAACAGAACCTTCTTCTGCAAGATTTCCTTTTAAAATCTGTATATGACCGCTTCCCTTAATAGGTTTAGATAAAGGGAAAATAATATCATTAGAAAAATCTAAACTTTTAACATTTGATAAATTTTCTTCAATAGTTTTTCCAGTTACAGTTAGGCAATCTCCATTTATCATGTTATTTTCAAGCATATATTTCAATACACTTGGGATACCTCCTATTTCATGCAGATCCTTCATTAAATATTTTCCACTTGGTTTTAAGTTTGCAAGAAAAGGAGTTGAATCACTAATTTGTTGAAAATAATCAATTGATACATCTATATTTGCAGCCTTTGCGATTGCAAGAAAATGCAGAACTGCATTTGTCGAACCACCAAGAACTGTAACTAACCTTAATGCATTTTCAAAAGATTTAAGTGTAACTATATCTAAAGGCTTGATATCATTTTCTATCAATGATTTAATTGAGTTTCCTATTTCTTTACACTCGTCAATTTTATTCTGACTTGTAGCTGGATTAGATGAGTTAAAAGGTAAAGACATCCCTAAAGCCTCTATAGCTGAAGCCATAGTATTAGCGGTATACATTCCACCACAAGCCCCAGGTCCTGGGCAAGCATTCTTAATTACATTTTTAAATTCAGTCTCATCTATTTTTCCTGCAACTTTTTCTCCCCAAGCTTCAAATGCAGATACTACATCAAGCTCTTTGTTTTTATAACAACCAGAATCTATTGTGCCTCCATATACTAAAATACTAGGCCTGTTAAGTCTTAACATTGCCATTAAAGCACCAGGCATATTCTTATCACATCCAACTACGGTTACAAGTCCATCATATGACATTGCTTGAACAACAGTCTCAATTGAATCAGCTATTATGTCTCGTGAAGGTAAAGAATATCTCATCCCGAATGTACCCATAGATATACCATCACTAACACCTATAGTATTAAATATTAATCCTACTATTTCAGAATTGTTAATGCTGGTTTTTATATGAGTGGATAGATCATTTAGATGCATATTGCAAGGGTTTCCTTCATATCCAGTACTTGCGATTCCCACAAATGGTTTTTTAAAATCTTCATCTGTCAAACCAATAGCATGCAGCATAGCTTGAGCAGCTGGTTGAGAAGGATCCTGAGTTACATTTTTACTGTATTTATTAAGCATAGAAAAAAAATATAATTCTAAATTATAAATCAATAATCTACTTGTGAAACCAAATAAAGTAGATTAATTACATTCAATTGTAATTTGGCGATGTTAAATAGCTGTATAATAAACATTTACAACAATTTATCTCCTATAGTCAAATAAAAATTTTAAATTTCTAAAGATTTAAAGGTACATAATTTTAAATTTGTGGTCTATGGATATTTCAAAAATCAATGATATTATAAATTCTCAAAAAGATTTCTTAAATAAGAATTCTAATACTATTAGTTCAAGAATTTTACTTTTAAAAAAGTTACTTCTAAATATAAAAATATTTGAAGACGAAATTTATGAAGCTCTTTCTAAAGATCTTCGTAAAGCAAAATTCGAATCTTTTATTACTGAGATACTTCTTGTTGAAAAAGAAATCAAACTCTTTATAAAAAACCTAAGCAAATGGTCAAAGGACAAAAAGGTAAAAGCATCAATATTAAACTTTCCCTCAAAAAATTATCTAAAACCAGAACCATATGGGAAGGTTCTTATTATCACTCCATGGAATTACCCATTTCAATTATCTTTAACACCATTGATTGGAGCTTTTAGTTCAGGAAATACAGTTGTAATTAAACCTTCTGAATTAGCACCTAATACCTCATCTGTACTAAATAGGTTAATTAGAGAGACTTTTCCAGAAAATATTGTTTCAGTCATTCAGGGTGACGCTGAAGTTTCAAAGAGCCTGTTATCTAAAAAATGGGATTATATTTTTTTTACTGGAAGCACAAGAGTTGGAAAAATTGTAGCAAGTGAAGCTGCAAAAAATTTAACTCCAATAACACTTGAATTAGGAGGAAAAAGCCCTTGTATTATTGACAAAGGGGTAAATATTGAAAAGACGGCGAAAAGAATTGTATCAGGTAAGTTTATCAATTGTGGACAAACTTGTATAGCTCCAGATTATATTTTAGTTAATGATGAAATAAAATCTAAGCTTATTGATCGTCTTAAAATTGAAATTGTTAAAATATATGGTAATAAACCTAATCAATCTAATGATTACGGAAGAATAATTAGTAAAAATCATGTTGATAGATTAATAAAAATAATTAATGGTCAAAATATAATTTTTGGCGGTCATTCAAATAAAGAAGATAAATATATTGAACCAACATTGATTATAGACCCTGATATTAACTCACCAATTATGTCAGAAGAAATATTTGGACCTATTCTTCCAATAATATCTTATAATGATGTCAGGGAAATAGAAAAGGTAATATTAAAAAATCCAAACCCTCTTGCCTTTTATGTTTTTTCAAATAATAAGAAGTTTATAGATTATTTGATTAATAACTTCTCTTTTGGTGGGTGTGTTATAAATGATACTCTTATACATTATATTAATTCTAATCTTCCATTTGGAGGAATTGGAAATAGCGGAATGGGCGCTTATAGAGGAAAATATAGCTTTGATACATTTTCTCATTATAAGCCTATACTAAAGAAACAATCAATGCTAGATATTCCGTTTAGGTTTGGCCCATATCCAAAATCATTTAATACTTTAAAAAAACTATTAAGTAAGTTCTAAAAATGGAAAAAACTGTATCTGAAGCTATAAAATACAGAAGATCTGTAAGGAGATTTGATAAGGACCTAGAAATAGATGATAATATTGTAAAAAAATGTATTGAAAATGCAGTTCTTGCTCCAACAAGTAGTAATCTTCAATTATGGGAATTTTATCATATAACTAATAATAATTTAATTAAAAAGATTGCTAAGTCTTGTTTTAATCAACCAGCTGCTAGAACTGCAAAACAACTTGTTATTACTGTTGTAAGAAGAGATTTATGGAGAGACCGAGCTAAAGACAATATAAAGTTTCAAGAATCTAATAAGGAAAGTATGAGTGAAAGGGAATATAAATTAGTTATGAAATATTATAAAACCGTAATTCCTCTTGTGTACAATAACTTTTTGGGAATATTAAGCTATATTAAATATCTATATGCCTGGTTTATAGGATTATTCAGAGTTATATTCAGACAATTAAGAAAATCTGATATGAGAATAGCTGCCCATAAAAGCACTGGGCTTGCATCACAGAACTTTATGATCAGTATGGCTGGATATAATTATGATACTTGTCCAATGGAAGGTTTTGACTCTATAAGAATAAAGAAAATTTTAAATCTAAGTAAATCATCTGAAATAAATATGATAATTGGATGTGGAATAAGAAGCTCTAAAGGAGTCTATGGAAAAAGATTTAGAATCCCGTTTGAAAAAGTTTATAAAAAAAGATAATCATTAGTTTATTTTAATGACTCAGAAATAGAAAGATCTAACCAGTTTTTAAAATTCCTTTCGGAAGCATATTGTATAGGTTTACTTAAAATTTCACCTGTTGGTTTCATGGCAACATAATATGGCTGTGAAGCACTCTTAAAATTCAAAAATTGAAAAACAGACCATTTTTGACCTGTTCTATTAACATGTTGAGTTTTCCCAAGATCATTTATGTATTTAAACTTATCATTATAATCTAACTCTGATCTATCATCTACATATAAAGATATAATTACAAATTCATTTTCTAAAAGATTATAAATGCTTGGTTTAGACCAGACATTTTCTTCCATTCTTCTACAATTTGCACATGCCCATCCAGTAAAATCAAGTAAAACCAGTTTTTCATTTTCTAAAGCATAGCTTCTACCCTCTTCAAAACTCTTATAACAATTTAAACCAAGTGGACATTGATTTTCAGAACTTTCAATTGTATAAAACTCAGGAGGTAGAATTCCACTCAAAAACCTCACATTACTATTATTATAAAGACCTGAAATTAGGTATATTGAAAATACAAGAGATGCCAATCCAGGGATACTTTTAAAATTAAATTTAGGTTTCTTAAAAGATGATCTAAAATGATACAAGGCAAGGGATAAAAATATTAATACCCATATTAGAATAAAAACCTCTCTTTTTAGAATACCCCAACTTCCAACTAGATCAGCATTTGAAAGGAACTTAAATGCAAGGGCTAACTCTAGAAAACCTAATGTTACCTTCAACTTAGTTAACCAGAATCCTGAATTTGGGATTAATGATAAGTATTTAGGATAAAAAGCCAATAATGTAAAAGGAAGTCCTAAAGAAACTCCAAATCCAAGCATTCCAATACTTAATTGGACCGCCCCTGATTCAGAACCAGAAAGTGATCCAGCTAATAATGATCCTAATATAGGACCAGTACAAGAAAATGAAACCAATGCTAATGTTAAAGACATAAAAAATATTCCTATTATCCCTCCCTTTGAAGATTTTGAATCTGATTTATTTATTATAGAATTTGGTATGGTCAGATCAAAATAACCAAAGAAAGAAATTGCAAAAATTATAAATACAATAAAGAATGTTATGTTAACATAAATATTGGTTGAAATTGCATTAAGAATATTAGGGTTTAGACTATCAAAAAGATGAAAAGGAAGGCTTAAACCAACATAGATTAAGACAATAAATAGTCCGTATAAAGATGCTGATTTTAAACTTCCATATTTTAATTTTTCTTTATCTAAAAAATATGAAACAGTGAGAGGTATCATTGGAAAAACACAGGGGGTTAAGAGGGCTAAAAATCCTGCAATTAATCCAAATATGAATATTTCAATATACCTAATTGAACTAGAAAAATCACTTGTAACAAGTTCAGTTCGTTTAAAATCAAATTTTAGGTTATTATATTTTTTAATATCATCTAGTGTTACATTATCATCAATTTTTAATTTTTTAGAAGGGTCAATTGGAATATTAAATGTTTCATTTCTAAAAACACATAATTCATCATCACACGATGAATATATAATCTCAACTTTAAATGATTCTAAATCAAGGTTCTTAAGGTTTATTATTTTATTAAAACTTGCTTCATAATTAAAGTATGGAAGATCCATATCAAATACATTGTCAAAGCCTATAATAGGATCACTCTCATCAAATTTTTCTTTTATAGCAGAATTTAAATCAGGATTTAAAAAAACAAATTCAGTAGCATTTCCTTCAATTGGAGAATACTGGGAGTAGAGCTTCCAACCATCTATAATTTCGGCATTAAAAGTTAACTTGTATTGATAGTTATCAATTTTATCTAGCTCATATTTCCAACTGACTGGTTCTTGAGATTGAAATAAAAAAGAAAAAAAAGAAAATAGAAAAACTAGAATTTTAACCATTATTTGATTTTAGTAATTATTAAATTATTTTTTTGTTTAGTCATCTTATAATTTGGTGAAGATATGTGTTTTCCCGAATCAGACTCAAATAACTTAAGAATCTCCTTATAATTAAATTCAAAATCTTTATATAATTCATGTATATAGAACTCAATTGGGTTAAGATCTTTTAGTAAATCTATATTAGTAATTATAGTGTTTTCTTCATGGATAAAAATTCTATCCTTTAGGTTAGAAATTACTTTTTCAATAAATAACTTAGTTGAATTTAAATTTTCAATAGTTGTCTTGAATTTCAATAGAACATTTTTATCATCTGATTTCAAATATGGCACTACAGAATGTCTAATTTTATTTCTTAAATAATCTTCTTTATCATTTGATGAATCTTCTCTATAGTTAATTTTATTTACTTTAGAAAACTCGATTATTTGTTCCTTAGAAATCATTAAAAGTGGTCTAATTATTTTATTAATATTATCTGGTATACCAACTAAACCATCAATTCCAGTTCCTCTTATTGAATTAATTATAAATGTCTCTAACTGATCATCTAGATGATGAGCAGTTACAATAAAATCATGTTTCTCTTTTTTAATTAACTCCCCAAACCATTCATATCTTAGTTTTCTAGCTCCCATTTGAATGGTCATCTTATTGTTTTTACAATAATCTTCTGTGGTAAATTTTTTTACAAATAACTCAATATTGTTTTCTGAACACCATTTACTTATAAATATTTCATCATTATCACTTTCTTTTCCTCTTAGGTGAAAATTACAGTGAGCAATAGAAAAATTTAATTTGTTGGATAGAAATAGTTTAGCTAAAACCATACTATCAACACCGCCACTAACAGCAAGCAAAAACTTACAATCTTTATACTGATTTGTTACAGATAAAAATAATTGTTCTAATTCTTTTGACACTATGCAAAATTAAATAAACTTTTAGCCAAATAACTATATTCATATAGCATACTTAAGTATTTTTGTTCTAAACTTGTTAAAAAAAAGTCTTGAAAGAGTCTAAAAAAAAGAACTTACCCTTATCGGTTGCAATTTTACCTCTTTTGTTTTTGGTGACATTACTATCATTTAATTTATATGCAAATATATTTATATACGAAGCTGATCCACTTGCTGGATCTAGTCAGTTTATTTTAATACTAAGTGGTGCTTTTGCTGCAATGATAGGTATGAAATATAACATATCTTATAAAGAAGTAATAAATAGTATTTCAAAAAGTATTAAATCTGTTACTCCAGCTTTAATAATACTTCTTTGGGTAGGAGCTCTAGCTGGAACATGGATGATAAGTGGGATTATTCCTTCTATGGTTTATTATGGATTAAAATTACTTGATCCAAATATCTTTCTTCCTGCTTGTTTAATCATTTGTTCAATTATATCACTAGCAACTGGAAGTAGTTGGACTACTTCAGCAACAGTAGGAATAGCTCTTGTAGGGATTGGCAAGGCCCTTGGCATACCTGCAGGAATGATTGGAGGAGCTATAATTTCTGGAGCCTATTTTGGGGATAAATTATCTCCACTTAGTGATACTACAAACCTAGCTGCAGCTGTGACTAAAGTTGATCTTTTTAAGCATATAAGATATCTTACATATACTACTGTTCCAAGTATTTCAATAGCTTTAATTGTCTTTATCATTCTTGGAATTTTACAAACATCTGATGGAGTTACTGATAATTCTTTTTTAATTGATACAATATCCAATACATTTAATATCTCATTAATTCTCTTTATAGTTCCTCTTATTGTTATAATTATGATTGTAAAAAAGACACCACCTATTAGAGCACTTACAATTGGAACACTTTCAGGTGCATTATTTGCAATTATTTTTCAACCACAAATAATAATGGAACTTTCTAATTCTTCAAGTATGACAATTATAGGTTCATATAAAGTTCTTGTTGATACAATAACTAGTAGTGTTAGTATTCCCACTGATAGTGAAGTCTTAAATGAATTATTTTCAACTGGAGGAATGATAGGAATGCTAAACACTATTTTTCTAGTAATTTCAACAATGATGTTTGGAGGTGCAATGGACGCGATAGGGGCAATTAAATCTATTAGTAAAGCCTTATTAAAATTTGCAGATAGTGTATTTAAATTATTTGCAAGCACTGTAGCGTCTTGTCTAGCATTGAACCTAACAGCTTCAGATCAGTACCTATCTATTGTAGTATCTGGTAAAATGTTTAATAAAGCATTTAAAGATAAAGGGCTTGCTCCTGAAAACTTAAGTAGAACACTAGAAGACTCTGCAACTGTTACTTCAGCTCTTATTCCATGGAATTCATGTGGAGCATATCACTCTTCAGTTTTAGGTGTTAGTGTGGGTGAATACTTTATATATGCAATTTTTAATTGGATTAGCCCATTCATGACTTTAATATATGCAGGTCTCAGAATAAAAGTCAGGACTTTAACTGATAAAAATTAAATTTCTGATTACATATTTGTATTTTTACTTAACAAACTTTTTATGAGTAAGAAAAAAAAGAGTAATAAAAGTAAACTTTTAGTCCTATTAGGTTTTCTCTTATTATTCATTTCTATTATACTTACAATCTCCTTTATATCCTATTTCCTTAATTGGAAAGTTGATCAAAGTAATGTTTCAGAATTTCTAGATAGAAGTGTTAAAACTGAGAATTACCTAGGTAAGATAGGTGCAACATTAGGTGATTTCTTTATATACAAATTGTTTGGAATTGCTAGCTTTATTATTCCTATAATATTATCTATTACATCCTATTATTTATTATTAGAAAAGAAAATATTTCAATTAATTGGTAGTTGGACTTGGGCAATAATATTTATTCTGTGGATTTCTACATTAGCTGGATATATTAAAGAAATCTCCTCAATCCCAGAAGGGATTGTTGGTTACGAAATAAACATGTTTTTACTTGATTATATTGGAAATATTGGAATAGTTCTTTTACTATCTTTTTCAGGATTAAGTTTTTTAGTAATCAAATTAAACATTACACCTAAAAAGTCTATTGATTTTATAAAAAGTTTATTTAAAACAAAAGATTTAAATCAAAATAAAGAAATATTCGAACCAGAAACTATAGATAATGAATTCGTTGACAATTCTAATGAAGAAATATCAATTGAAATTCAAGATGAAATTCCAGAAACTAAATCTGAAACTAAATCTGAAACTAATAATAAATTTTTTGACCCTAAGCTAGATCTCAGCAATTATAAGCATCCTAGTTTAGATTTATTAAAAGATTATGGAGACGGTACTATTAAAATTGATCAAGATGAACTGGATTCAAATAAAAATAAGATAGTTGAGACTTTAAAAAATTATAATATAGGTATAAAACAAATCAAAGCCACTATTGGTCCAACTGTCACCTTATATGAAATTATACCTGATGCTGGAGTACGTATTTCTAAAATAAAAAGCCTTGAAGATGATATTGCTTTATCGTTATCTGCATTAGGTATTAGAATAATAGCTCCTATTCCTGGAAAAGGAACAATTGGAATTGAAGTGCCAAATCAAAAAAAGTCAATTGTTTCAATGAAATCTTTAATTTCTTCTAAGAAATTTTCTGAAGCTGAAATGGAATTACCAATTGCACTTGGAAAAACTATTAGCAATGAAACATTTGTTGTTGACTTAACTAAAATGCCTCATTTATTAATGGCAGGGGCTACTGGTCAAGGTAAATCAGTTGGTATTAATGCTATTTTATGCTCTATTCTATATAAAAAGCATCCCGCAGAAGTAAAATTTGTTTTAGTTGATCCAAAAAAAATTGAATTATCTATATATAGAAAAATTGAAAAACATTATCTAGCAAAGCTTCCAGATTCAAAAAATGCAATAATAGTTAATAACGAGAGGGTTATTAATACATTAAATTCTTTATGTAGAGAGATGGATAAAAGATATGAGTTATTAAAAAATGCTATGGCTAGGAACATAAAAGAATATAACTCAAAATTTGTATCAAAAACTTTAAATCCGGAAGAAGGCCATATGTTCTTACCATATATAGTATTGGTAATTGATGAATTTGCAGATTTAATTATGACCTCAGGTAAAGAAATTGAAACACCATTGACTAGATTAGCTCAACTATCTAGAGCTGTTGGAATTCATTTAATTATTGCTACTCAAAGACCTTCTGTAAATGTTATAACTGGTTTAATAAAAGCTAACTTTCCAGCAAGGATCGCCTATAGAGTTACCTCAAAAATTGATTCAAGAACAATATTAGATACTGGTGGAGCTGAACAACTTATTGGAAGAGGTGATTTACTTTACTCACAATCAAATATTCTAACAAGAATTCAATGTGGTTTTATAGATTCTCCGGATGTAGAAAAGATATCTGAATTTATTGGTTCTCAAATAGGTTATCCAAATGCCTATGAGCTTCCTGAATTTATAAAAGAAGAAAAATCTAATTCTGAATCTATTTCAAAAGAAAGAGATCCAATGTTTAATGAAGCTGCAAGAGTTATTGTGTCTCATCAACAAGGATCAGCATCTCTTTTACAAAGAAAATTAAAACTTGGTTACAATAGAGCTGGGAGAATAATTGATCAAATGGAAGAAGCTGGAATAGTTGGTCCATTTGAAGGAAGTAAACCTAGACAAGTTCTAATTTCAGATCTAAATTCTTTAGAAAATATTCTAGGTGATTAGTAAACTATTTAATTATAAATCAATATTTATATTGCTATTATGTAGTAACAATTTGAATGCTCAAATTGAGAAACCCTATGAAATATTAGAAAAAGTTAAAAAAAATATATCATCAAATAATATACATTATGAATTCATTATTGAAAATAATTCTGCGGAATTAAATAATTCCATTAAAGGAAACCTTTATTTAAGTGGTGAAAAATATGTTCTTTTAACAAATGATATTGAACAAATTTTTGATGGTGAAAAAACTTATACAATAATTCATGAAAATGAAGAAATTATAGTAGATAATAAAGAAAATTCTATTCTATCTTTAAAACCTGATTTATTATTTGACTTTATAGATGACAAATATATATTAAGCATGATTGAAATAAATAGTAATAAATCTATTATTAAGGCTGAAAATAAAAATGACCCTAGTCTATTTTACGAAATATCAATTAACAATAATAATTTATCAATTATAACTATAAAACAAAAAAGTTTTGAATCAATTAGATATTCTAATATATTTAAAACTATAAGTTACTCATTCAATATAGCTCTTCCAGTTTCTTTTTTTAAATTTGACAAAGAGAAATACAAAGAGTATTATTTAAGCATTTTAGATTGAAGATTCTAGATAAATATATAATAAAGTCATATTTTTTAAAACTTATTGGGGTTTTTGCAATATGTTTTATAATTTTTATTATTCAAACATTCTGGCTTTATGTTGATGAATTAGCCGGTAAGGGTTTAGATATATTTACTATTGGAAAATTCTTTATTTATTTTTCTCCTAAATTAGTTCCTCTAGTACTTCCATTATCAATTCTTTTAGCCTCTTTGATGACGTATGGAACTCTTTCTGAAAATTCTGAATTTATAGCAATGAAATCGAATGGGATTTCTATAATCAGAACGATGTTAGGTTTGTTAATATTCCATGTTTTTCTTGGAATTGGTACATTTTATTTTTCAAATTATATTGTAACGTATGGAGAGCTTAAATCATATAATCTAAGAAAAAATCTTGCAAAACTTAAACCTACGCTTGCCATAAGGGAAGGGATGTTTAATAATATAGGAGATATGAATATAAAGGTTAACAGAAAATATGGAGATAATGAACAGTATTTAGAGGATATAATTCTTCATAAAATAAATTTTCATGATGAGATAAATAGAATTGTTATTAAAGCTGAATCAGGAGAGATTACAAGTAATAACGAGAATTATCTACAACTAATTTTAAAAAATGGAAATAGATATGAAGAACTTATAGCTGAAGATGCAGCTAGTAAACAAAAATACCCTCATGCGAAAGTTTATTTTAAAGAGTATTTATTAAACATAGATATCTCTGAATTTAATAATGTTGACTTAAATGAAGAGAATTATAGATCAACATATAAAATGCAAAAAATTAGTCAATTAAGAACTAGTATAGATACACTAAAAACTAATTTTGAAAGAGACAAAGAAGCATTTAGTATTAGTGTAACTAATCGTCATCCTCTTAAAAGGCTTCCTAACTTAGATAATAATAAATTAACTGATATAAATAAACCTATTTTTGATTATATGAAATCAAAAAAAAATTCTGATATTATTTTTGTTATCCAAAATTCAGAAAGTGAAGTTGATATATTATTAAGACAAATAAATAATAAAAAGAAAAGTTATTTTCTTCAACAAAAATTAATTAACCTTCACACCTTAGCAGTAAATGAAAAGTACACTCTCATTTTTGGATGTGTATTTTTGTTTTTAATTGGCGCCTCTATTGGAGCCATAATAAGAAAGGGGGGGATTGGATTACCTTTAGTTCTTTCAATTTCTATCTTTCTAACATATCATTATATTGGAGTTTTTGGAAAAAATGCTGCTGAGGATAGCACAATAAATCCATATCTAGGCAGTTGGATATCAACACTTGTCATAGCTCCTTTTGCAATTTATTTAACTCGTACAATTTCCCTTGATCGAGGCTTTAACTTTATTTATTTAGATAAGTTTTTAAATTTTTTTAGAAGACTCTATAAGAAGAAATAATGGCAGATATTAAATTAAATAAAATTGAAGATGCAATTGATGCAATAAAGAAAGGTGAAATCATTATTGTTGTCGATGATGAAAACAGAGAAAATGAGGGAGATTTTATTGCTGCTGCAGAAATGATAAATTCCTCAATGATAAACTTCATGGCTAAATATGGTAGGGGATTAATTTGTGTCCCTATGTCTGAAAAGCTCTGTAATAAACTTGATCTAAAAAAAATGGTCCCTAATAATACTGACCCATTTGAAACTGCATTCACTGTCTCAGTTGATTTAAAAGGAAATGGAGTGACTTCTGGAATTTCTGCAGCTGATAGAGCTAAAACAGTTTTAGCTTTAGTAGACAATAAAACTAAACCTGGAGACTTAACAAGGCCAGGACATGTTTTTCCTTTAATTGCCAGAGAAGGTGGGGTTTTAAGAAGAACAGGCCATACAGAAGCATCTATTGATTTTTCTAGACTCGCGGGTTTAAAATCTGCAGGTGTATTGTGTGAGATTATGAATGATGATGGTACCATGTCTAGGTTACCAGAACTTAATAAAGTTGCTAAAAAATTTAATCTAAAAATAGTCTCTATTGAAGATTTAATAGCATATAGGATGAAAAACGATAGTTTAATATCTAAAATCTTTGATGAAAATGTTTCTACTGAGTATGGAGGTTATAGATTAAGAGGATATAGACAAACAAATAATAATCAAATACATCTTGCATTAACTCTCGGTGAATGGAAACCAGATGAACCGGTTTTAACTAGAATCAACTCTTCAGTTGTAGAAAATGATATTTTAAAAATTCTAGCCGGTAATAATGATAAAAACTATTCTAAAATTTTTGAAAAAATAAATGAAGCTGGAAAAGGTGCTATTATATTTATTAATCAAAATCTAGAACCTGAAAATATTCTTGAGAGAATAAATAAATTAAAAAATTCAAATAATAAATTAAAAATTAACAATTCACTTAATCAAAAGGAGGATCTAAAAGACTTTGGAATAGGAGCACAAATAATTCATGATATAAGTATTTCAAAGATTAAAATATTAAGTAATTCAGGAAAAAAACCAAGAGTAGGATTATCTGGTTATGGTTTAAGTATAGATGAATACATTAAGTATTAAATGTCTCTAACCACAACTTTATAGCCATATATGTAACCATAATCAAAAGTGTAATTCTGATTACTTTATCACCCTTATCGACAGACCATCTACTTGAGAGCCAAGCACCTGCAATTGAGCCTAATACCATCCAAAGACCAACCATCCAAATAATTTTTCCATCTAATGCAAAAATTGCTACCGCAGCTATAGAATAGAAAAAAACTGAAAATGCCTTTACTGAATTTGTCCTAATCAGACTTAATCTACTTACTTGAGTAAGAAGAAGCATAATGACAATTCCTACTCCAGCCTGAAGAAATCCACCGTAGATTCCTATAAAAAAGAAACCAATTAATGCTGCTACTAGATATTTACCTGATAGTCTTTCAGGTAAATCAAGAGATGCTATTGATTTAGATTTAAAAACTATAATTAAACCAACGCTTACCATTATAATTGCGAGGAATCTTTTAAATGTATCACCATCAATATCTATTGCTATTTTTGCTCCAATTATAGCTCCAAAAGTAGCCACAATACCAAAATATAAGCCATATGGATGTGTGCTAACACCCTTACTTTTATACCCATAACTTGCAACAATAGCAGCTACAATAACCATTAATCTATTCGTTCCATTTGCTGTAGCCTCATCAAGACCTAGGAATAAAATCAAAACAGGTAATGTAACTAAAGAACCACCACCTGCAAGAGTATTAACTACTCCGGCAAATAGTCCAATTCCAACAAGAATTAAAATTGAATTTATATCTAATAACATATACTAAAGCAATATAATTCTTTTTTGAAAGTTGATAATATTATAACTATTTTTTTATCATACAAATCAATGTATATTTGCACTTGATTTGGAGAAATGGCAGAGTGGTCGAATGCGGCAGTCTTGAAAACTGTTGAGGGTCATACCTCCGGGGGTTCGAATCCCTCTTTCTCCGCAAAAACTCCTATAAGTCTTTAATTTACATGGTTTTTTTTCTTTTCGTAACCTGTATTTTGGCAATGTGCTTATTACTTCCTATATTAAATTAGCACTTCTTTATTTATTGTATGATTAATTTAATTGAAAGGGCACAACAATTTTCAAAAAGAATAGCTATAAAAAGTGATGGTAAAGATTATACTTACCTTCAGCTTTTAAAGCGGTCAAATGAAATTTCAAGTAATCTTTTAAATAAAAAGAAAGACTTAAAAGAAGATAGAATTGCTTTTCTTATACCTGCAAGTTTTCAATACACTTCAGTTCAATGGGGTATTTGGAGAGCAGGAGGTATCGCAGTACCATTATGTGAAAAACATCCGTTGTCCTCTATTAAATATGTTCTTGATGACACACAGGCTTCTACAGTTATTTATTCAGAGGCTTTTGAAGAACTGCTTTCTCCTCTTTTTAAAAATACTAATGTCAGATTTGTAACTTATAAAAGTATTCCTAAAGTTAATTGTAATTTACCTACAATTTCTATAAAAAGTAGGGCTCTTATTCTTTATACAAGCGGAACAACAGGGCTGCCAAAAGGTGTCGTAACTACGCATGCCAATATTGAAGCTCAAATTACCGCTTTGACAAACTCATGGGAATGGAATAAAGATGACCATGTGCTTAACGTGTTGCCTCTTCATCATATTCATGGTATAGTTAATATGTTGTGCTGTGCACTTTGGAGCGGAGCTTGCTGCGAATTTCTTCCAAAATTTGATTCTAAAGTAATTTTTGATATATTTTGTAAAGAAAAAGTCAATGTATTTATGGCTGTTCCTACTATTTACTATAAACTAATTACATATTTTAATAAACTTTCTGAAAAGGAAAAAAAATATATTTCAGGAAAACTTTTAAAATTTCGATTAATGGTTTCAGGTTCTGCAGCTTTGCCTGTTAGTGTGTTAGAAGAATGGCGAGAAATCAGCGGACATACCTTATTGGAACGTTATGGTATGACTGAAATTGGAATGGCAATTAGTAATCCCTACAATGGTAAACGTAAACCAGGACACATAGGCCAACCTTTGCATGGAGTATCTATAAGGATTGCTGATGAAAATAATCAAAATGTTTCTGATGGTTCTTCTGGTGAAATACAGATTAAAGGTCCTAATGTTTTTAAAGAATATTGGGGAAAACCTAAAGCTACTGATGAAGCATTTACAACTTATGGCTGGTTTAAATCTGGAGATATTGCCATTTTTAATGTAGATAGTTTCAAAATTTTAGGTAGAAATTCTGTTGATATTATCAAATCTGGTGGATATAAAATATCAGCATTAGAAATTGAGGAAGTACTTCGAACACATACTCAGATCAGTGATTGTGGAGTCGTGGGTATTCCAGATTTAGAGTGGGGAGAAATAATTGGTGCAAGTATAGTTTTAAAAGAGAATAAGCTAGAAACTAATGATATAATTGCATGGTTAAAAGACAAACTGCCATCATACAAAATACCAAGAAAATATATTTTTATTGAAGACCTACCTAAAAATGTTATGGGTAAAGTAACAAAAAAAGAGATCAAAAAATTATTCATGTAATCACTTTAAACTATGAAAATTTACGGAGTAAGCTTACTGGCAGCGTGTTTTTTGATTGGAAAATTTTTGGGTAACCTTTTAGGTAAAATAATCAATATTAATACTGATGTTGGTGGTGTTGGCTTTTCCATGATTATATTGATTGTTTCAAGTATTTACCTTAAAAAAAAAGGTTGGCTTATTCCAGAGACTAAAAAAGGTGTTTTATTTTGGAGCTCTATTTATATTCCTATAATTGTAGCTATGGCAGCTACATTAAATGTAAAAGCAGCTGTCTCAGGCGGTTTAGTTGCTGTACTAGCCGGTATTATAACCACAATTTTTTGCATGATGCTAGTACCTCTATTATCTAAAATTGGTAGTAGAGATAAAATATCTAAAAAATAAATATGGAAATACTTGAAAAAATTATTGAAATGAACGGGCTGATATTCGCATTTCTGTTTGTTGGATTAATTATGCTCTTATCATTTTGGATCTCAAAAAACCTTTTACGTGGTAAAATTCCTGGTGCAGCTATTGCCATCTTGATTGGATTAGGGTTAGCATTTTTAGGTGATGAAAAAGGGATATCAGATATTCCTATTTTTGCTGGAATAGCAGTTTTGGGTGGCTCTATGTTCCGAGATTTTACTATAGTAGCAACTGCTATGAGTGCTGATATATCTAAAATTAAACAAGCAGGGATTGCAGGTATCATTTCTCTTTTTGTTGGGATTACAATTACTTTTTTTACCGGTGCTTTGATAGCTTTTCTAATGGGTTATTCTGATGTTGTTAGTATTACCACTATTGGTGCTGGAGCATGTACATATATCGTTGGTCCAGTAACGGGAACTGCCCTTGGAGCAAGTTCAGAAGTTATTGCAATTAGTGTAGCTACAGGTGTCGTCAAAACAATATTTACGACAATTATCACACCCATTATAGCTAAAAAAATAAAATTGATCACTCCTCATGATGCTGTAGTTTTTGGAGGATTGATTGGTACAACAAGTGGAGTAGTTGCAGGGTTAGCCGCAACAAATGAAAAGCTGGTTCCTTACGGAGCTCTAACAGCTACTTTTTACACTGGATTGGGATGTTTACTCTGTCCATCGATTTTTTATTTGATACTTACTTTTTTAAATAATTATGTAATTTAAATTTAATTTCTGTTTTTATTTAATGAGCTATTTCCACACCCTTTGAAGAAATTTTATGAAATTTTGACTCATAATGTTTTCAATATCAATTTTTGTATATCCTTTATTAGAGAGCATTAAAGGAATCTTTTGAAGATCTGCTATAGTGTCTAAATCAACGGGTGATTGTTCTTTACCAAATGCACCATCTAGATCCGTGCCGATACCAACATGAAATGAATTCCCTGATAATTGACAGATATGATCTATATTATCAATCATTTGATCTAATGTTACTCCCATACCCTTTGGAGTAGACTCTCCTCTGACCCAATTTGGCACCATCATCCAAGCATCTAATGCAATTCCTATAACTGCATCTCTACGAATCAATTCATTAATTTGTTCATCAGAGTATTGCCGATTGTGGTTCACGAATTTTCTACAATTATTGTGACTTGCCCAAACTGGACCATTATAGACTTTCATAGTTTCCCAAAAGCTAACATCACACAAATGAGTTGCATCAAGAATTAAATTTAATTCTTCTATTTTTTTAAGTAGCTCTTTTCCTTTAACTCCGATTCCTCCTACAGAGTCTGTTCCATGCGCATAAGTGCCAGGTCCATAATGTGCTGGACCTATAGCCCTTAATCCCAGATTATATGATTTTTCTAGATAATCTATGTTTACTATAGAATCAGCACCTTCTAAACTTAAAATATATCCAATAGGCTTTTTTGAAACAACATCATTTTCCCATAGCTCTAGATGTCTATTTAATTGCACTGCATTTATAATTTGAACCATTTCGCCAAGATTCTCCATTGCTTTGTACCAAGCCAACTGTCCTTGTGTTTGTGCCCATGCTTGGTGTGGAGAATTCCAACCAGGTAAATTACTGTCTTTTTTTACATTAGCAATCTGCGTAGCAACACAAATCCCTATGTTCCCTTTCCGCATAGCATCTAGAGAAACAGTATTTCTCTCTCTATCCGGTTTATCAGTCATTCCAGTCTCACTTTTTCTAATATCTTCAACGGTCCAAGTTAAATCCCTGTTCCATTCCAAGGCATTCATCGCAAGGTCAAGGTGTGCGTCAAGTATAAACATGTTTCTCTATGTAGTTTAATTTTTATTTATAATACTAGTTTATTTGATGATCTCTTGCTGCTACTTTCCAATATCCTGTTATTTTTCCATCTACAACTGTCAACACTCTATCATATTTTGTTACTGTTGGGCAAATGTGTGTTGGGATTGCATAACAAATAGTTCCAATCGAATATCTTTCTGATTCAATACACTCAAGAACAAGATGCTCCTCACTATGACTTATTTGTTTATTGTTTTTAAAATTAAGAATTTTCAATCTTGGGAAATTCATTTCTGATGCAACCGATTTATGTCCAAGATTTAAACAGATTAAACCTTCACTAGGTTTACTAACAACAGTACCAACTAAAATAGCTGCTGGAATAAATTTTAAATCTTTAAAGGCATCTGCATATCGTTGATCCCATAATAATGGTGTGCCTGGACATACTTCTATATTATCCCTTTTTACATGGATAGGAAAAGTTGGAGTTCCACCTGCTACAATGGTTTGAATTTTTATTCCTAAAAGTTCTATCATATTCTTTAATTCTAGAACCAAATCAAATTCTTTATCACAAATTTCTTTACGCAAATTAAAGTCAGACTCAAGAATATGACCATCATATACATGTAAACCTTTAGCAACAAGATTAGAGGATAACTCTATTTTTTGATAAAGTAAAACTGCTTCATTATTTGGTATTATACCTGTTCTATTCATACCATTATTGATATCTAACCATAAAGAAATCACCAATTCTTTTTTTAAGGCAGCTGAATTAATTTTTATTATTGATTCTTCATTATCTACAATTGTTGATAATGAAGAGTTAGGATACTGTTCGATCAACTCAAAAAACCTTTCAATATTTACTCCTGTAGGTTGCATCGCTAAGAGAATATCTTGTGCACCACACTTAGCTAATAGTTCAGCCTCAGCTATGGTAGCACATTTGAACTTTCTAATGCCATGTTTTAATTGCATATTAATTATTTCAGCAATTTTATGTGTTTTTATGTGAGGTCTCAATGAATCTGTTCCTCCGGCAATTTGAATCATTAACTTGATATTCGCCTCAATTCTTTTTGGGTAAACCACTAGAGAAGGAGATATTACACCCTCAACATTATTTATTTCGTACCAATTATGATTGTTCATCATTTAATATAATTCAAACATTGCTTCTACCTCAACTGGAATACCATTGGGTAACATCATACCAACAGCACTTCTTACACCTATTCCTTGTTCTTTCCCAAAGACATCAGCCATTAATTCGCTAAATCCATTTATAACAAAGGGGTGTTGTATGAAATCTGGAGTACAATTAACCATACCCAATACTTTAACTACTCTTTTAATTTTATCTAGACTTCCAAAATGTGTTTGTATAGTAGAAAGCATTGTTAAGCCAACTTGCCTAGCTACTAATTTACCTTCTTCACTTGTTAAATTATCTCCCAAGCGTCCCTGCATTAATGTACCATCATTTTTCATTGGACCTTGTCCTGAAACAAATAAAAATTTATCTACAACTAATACAGGTCTATATACTCCTGCAGGCTTAGGAGCAGGGGGAAATACTAGATTCAATTCTTTTACTTTTTGTGAGGGTGAATTTTTCATTTTTTATCTTTTATATAAATATATTCAGTATTAAAACGCCTATTAATCCAATAACTCCAATGATAGTTTCCATTACTGTCCAAGTCGAAAGAGTTTCTTTTATAGTAAGATTGAAATACTCTTTAAACATCCAGAACCCTGCATCATTTACATGTGATAACATTAGGCTTCCAGAACCAATTGCAAGCACCATTAGTTCTGGGCTAACTTCTGAGTTAGAAATTAGTGGAAGAACAATTCCTGCTGCTGTTAAACCTGCCACAGTTGCAGATCCAACACAAACTCTAATAACTGTTGCTATAAACCAAGCTAAAATTAAAGGAGATATTTGTGTACCATTTAATAACGCTCCAATATAATCACTTACTCCACTATCAATTAAAATTTGTTTTAACGCACCTGCTCCAGAAATAATTAGTAAAACCATTGTTATGCTTGAGACAGAACTTGAAACAGAGCTCATTAATTCGACCATTTTTTTTCCACGTGACAAACCAAGCGTATATATAGCTACTAGCACAGATATTAACATAGCAATTACGGGATTACCCATAAAAACAATGATTTCTTTAAACATAAAATTTTCTGTATAAAGAATGGTGAATATTGAGGAAAAAATAATCAATATAACAGGTAATAAAGCAGTAAATACGCTAATTCCCATCCCTGGCATTTCCTCGTCTTTTAAAACAACAGGATTATAAAATTCTTTTAATGGAGTAGCATTTATATTTTTAATCGTTCTAGTAAATAATGGTCCTGCTATTATTATTGCTGGAATAGCTATTATAATTCCATATAATAAGGTTTTACCAATATCTGCATTGAACATACTTGAAATTGCCGTAGGGGCAGGATGGGGAGGTAAAAAACCATGGGTTACTGATAAAGAGGCAAGCATAGGTAAACCAACATAAATCAATGGTAACCCTGAAGATGCTGCTACTGTAAATACTAGAGGTATTAAGATTACAAAACCTACAGAATAAAACATGGGAATACCTACAATAAAACCTGCAATAACAACTGCCCATTGAATATTTTTTACTCCAAAACTAGATATCAATTTCGAGGTAATTCTTTGAGCTGCTCCACTATCAGCAACTAGTTTTCCTAACATAGCACCAAAACCTAAAATCAAGACCAAAAAACCAAGTGTATCACCAATTCCAGTTTGAATCGATTCAACAATACTTTGTAATTGCATACCTTGAAACAAACCGACAAAAATGCAAACTATAATAAAAGAAATGAATGCATCAAGTTTAAATTTTGCTATTAAAATAAATAACAATAATATTCCGAAAATCACAATCAATAAAGGCATGTTTTATTAGTTTATTCTTTTCTGATTAAGTCGGGTTAGTTTTAAATACATAGGTGAAAAGTAGTGCAAAAATTACATAGAATACCGTTAAGAAAATAATAATTTCTGAATGTGTTTGGATATTAGAAATTACTTTAACCAATGCAATTGCTCCAACTCCAAAATGCATCAGGTTTCCAATGGCAATTGGTCTATTATAAATTCCTCCAATTAGCGTTCCTTTCGCCATCCAATTCAAAATTCCAAATCCCAAGTATAATGCACTTAATATTTTCAAAAAAAGTATTGTAATAATAGTTGGTTCAACACTTAGATATTCCGCTATTTCGTTAGGTAAAAAAGAAAGAAGGATTCCAATAATTGCACAGAATAGGGCACTTGAAGTCATTAAAAGTTTTGTTTTCATTTTAAGGATTTAATTGTCTTGAGAGTTTTTTGAACATTATCCTTAAGTAAAGTGAAATCTTTGTTAGCTATAATTTCTTTAGATATAAGCTTAGATCCCATACCAACACATGTAACCCCAGAATCAAACCAAGATTTTAAATTATCAAATTCCATGGAAACTCCTCCTGTAGGCATTACAGAGGTCCAAGGCTGAGGTCCTTTTATGCTCTTAACAAATCCAGGTCCTAAAATATCTCCTGGAAATAATTTTACAACTTCACAACCAAACTCTTCTGCAGTTGCTATTTCAGTTAGTGAACTACACCCAGCGGACCACATTAGTTTTCTTCGGTTACAGATACGAGCAATATCTTCTCTAAAAACTGGAGTCACAACAAAATTTGCTCCAGCTAACATGTATTGTGAAGCTGCTTTTGCATCAGTTATAGAACCTACACCCAAAATCATTCCAGGTAGCTCAGCAATTGCATATTTAATTAAATCAGTAAAAACTTCTAGAGCAAAATCACCTCTATTGGTGAATTCCATTAGACGAGCTCCTCCATCATAACAAGCTTTAAGAATTTCTTTTGATACAGAACTATCCCCATGATAGAAAAGTGGAACCATCCCTGATTCTTCCATTTGTTTTATTACTTGTATTCTTGAATATTGAGCCATATATAATTTTACCGATTAACTCTGCCAGAAGCATCTCCATTCATTAATTTTTCTACCTCTTCAACCTTAACAAGGTTTACATCTCCTTTAATTGTATGTTTTAAACAAGAAGCAGCTACTGCAAAATCCAATGCTTTTTGCTTTTCATTTGGATAGTGTAAAAGACCATATATCAATCCTCCCATAAATGAATCTCCACCACCTACACGATCTACGATATCGGTTATTTGATATTGTTTGCTTTCATACATGGTTTTACCATCGTAAAGTACACCTGCCCATGTATTATGTGAAGCTGAAAGTGATCCTCTTAATGTGGTAATTACTTTTTTGGCTCTTGGGAATTCTTTCATCATCTGTTTACAAACTGATAAAAAAGCTTCAGCTTTAACATCTTGTCCTTGAGAAGTAATATCTAACCCTTCTGGTTTTATACCAAAGTGCATTTCAGCATCCTCTTCATTACCTAAAATTATATCACAATAAGAAGTAAGCTCCCTCATAATAGCTTCACGATTTCCATCATATTGCCATAACTTAGATCGGTAATTGAGATCTGTCGAAACTGTAATACCTCGGTCAATTGCAATTTTAACTGCTTCTAAACAAACATCAGCAGCACTTTGTGAAATTGCTGGAGTAATTCCAGTCCAATGGAACCATGAAGCTCCCTCAAAAACTTGATCCCAATCTACCATTCCTGATTTAATTTCAGCCATAGCAGAATTCGCCCGATCGTATACTACTTTACTCCCCCTGTTAACTGCTCCTGTTTCTAGAAAATAAATTCCTAGGCGGTCTCCTCCATGCACTATATGCGAAGTTCCAACACCTCTTTTACGCATCTCAATTAAGGCACATTCACCAATATCTGTTTTTGGTAATCGGGTAACAAACTCAACAGGAACTCCATAATTTGCTAATGAAACAGCAACATTGGACTCTCCTCCACCATAGACAACATCGAAGCTATTTGTTTGAGAAAAGCGTAAAAAACCTGGTGGTGATAGTCTTAACATAATCTCTCCAAAAGTCACAACTTTATTCATCTGCGTAAATATTTAATTTTCATAAGCTCTAATATAATCACAAAAATATTATGTGTTAATATAAATAGCTTAAAGATGTATTAAGTTCGAATCCTCTTTCTAACCTAAAACTCTTGTAAATTTTTCATATACAGAGATTTTTTATTTAGGATAAAATATTTTCATTGGTAGAAATATAAAATTAATTTTTTTTGGATTACTCAACAAGATATAAATTATTAATAATTTGTATATTAATTAAGTGAATCATAAATCAATTTTAAATTATTTTAAATTTAATTCATATCTGTTGCCTTTTTTATTTATGACTTTGACTACAACTGAAGCACAGGTAGGATCAAAAATTGATCTTAAAAATGTTGATGTTGGAACTAAAGCATTGCCTACTATCTTTCTTTTTGGAAAAGAATATACCTTCAGAGAGAGGAATAAATTTATAAAAGATATATTAAAGTCTCAGTTTTATTTAAAAGACTTGACAATTTCTTTAGACCTAGAAGAATTTATAACAAAGAGAGTATTTCGATTTAATCATAAGGGAAAAGTTGACATCTATCTTAAGTTAAAAAAACTACCTCAGAATAATAAATACAATTCATTTATGTTAGATGGCGCAGCATATTCAGAATTAAATATTAATAGACTAGTGACTACTATTCAAGATGTTAGGATTGACAGTATTCAAAACGGAATAAAAAAGAGAAAAAAACTTTTAGATGAAATAACTGAATTAAATAATGAAATATCAGATTTAGAAATTTCTTTAGATAAATATAAAAGTTTCTATAATGATATTATCGTATCTAAAAAATTAAGTGAAAGAAAATACAAACAACTTAAAGGATTAGAAAAAATCTCAATTATTCAAAAAAAATATAAAACGGTTAAAAGAAAAATAGCAAGAAATAAAAGAGATTTAGAAAACCTTAAACTACTTGTCGTTAGTATTTATTAAGAAGTTTTAATAAAATTATAATTATATTAGATAATGAGTATAAATTCAATTTTAGGAGATGAATTTGGAAAAAATCTCTTGTCAAGTGGAGACACACTAATAGCAGAACTTGAAAAAGAAGGGATTTTAATTTTTAACTCTTTCTTAAATTCCAAATCAATTTTAGATCTACAAAATGAGGCAAAAGAGTTAAAACCTCTTGCTTTTTCTAGCTCATCTGAGTATAATGTATATGTATCAGAATATGACAAAAGTTTTTCTGATAATAGCCCAAGGAATAGGATTATGAAAACAACAAAAAAGTGTATTTCTTGCGATTTAATCCCAAAAGATTCACTTTTAAAAAAAATATATAGCTCTCAAAAATTAAAAAAATTTTTCTCAGAAATTTTAAATGTTGAAAAACTATTCCCATACGAAGATTCACTTTCAAGTATAAATATCAATTATTATGATAAAGGTGATGCTCTTGGTTGGCATTTTGACAATTCAGATTTTACAATAACTCTTTTAATTAAAAATTGTGTAGAAGGAGGAGTTTATGAATTTTTCAATAATATGAGATACATCGATGGTAAAGAAGATTATTCAACAGTTGAAAAAATTTTAGATAAAAAAATTGAAGGAAAAAAAATTAAAAGTGACGATGGAGATTTAATGATTTTTAAGGGTAATAAATCAATACACCAAGTAACTGAGGTTATTAAAGGTGAAAGAATCTTGGTGACCTTTAATTATAAC